>ORMF010232328.1_pt1 | contig 60256 bp, 53 predicted proteins | sample 1779871 | NCBI WGS metagenome assembly ORMF01 (sample SAMEA104232316, study PRJEB22302) | groundwater metagenome | biome: forest; feature: aquifer; material: groundwater | place: USA | collected 2011-08-07 | depth 5.4 m | reverse complement strand
CAGTCACCTCGAATTTCATAACCGGTGGACAATTTTTCTCCAGCCCGGTTTCGGCATTTCGTCGCTGGCAAAGCCCATCAACGGGCTGCCCGAGATGATTCCTGCGTGCAGAACGAGGCCGAAGAAGTTTCTTGCAGCAAGGCTGAGACCGTGTCAGCCCCGCGTTCGGACCGGAACCTCAAGGCGGGCGACGCCTTCTACCGCCGCGAAGGCAAACAGTAGAACCATTACCGGCCCAATCAGGTGGCGATGCCGCACCGGAACGTGGCAGGTGTGGACCGCGGGCGAGTGAAGCCTCCGCCGCGCTAGAATGGTGTTGCTCTCGAGAGCTCTCATGATCAATCTCCAAATGGGTCCGGATCGCGACCTCGCGCGCGCTTCCACCCTGGCTGCTTCCCGCTACTTCACCAAAGAGACGTTTGAAGAGGAGAAGACCAGAATCTTTTCCAGCACCTGGCAGGTGGCCGGACACGCCCATCAGGTTGCCAATCCCGGCGACTACTTTACGTTCGACCTGATCGGCGAGCCGCTGCTGGTGGTTCGCGGCGACGATAACATCTTGCGCGCCTTCTACAACGTTTGCCGCCATCGCGCCGGCAATCCAGCCACGGGTTGCGGAAACCGCAAGCTCTTCCGCTGCGGATATCACGGATGGACGTATCGGCTCGACGGCGCTTTGCTGGTGACGCCCGAGTTTGACGGCGTCGAGAATTTTGATCCCAGGGAGCACGGCCTGGCTCCCGTTCAGGTCGAAGAATGGTTCAACCTGGTATTCGTGAATTTAGATCCTGGGGCCGCGCCACTAGCGGAGTTTCTAGGCGAGCTTCCCGCGGAGGTGGAGAAGTTCGACTTCCGCCGCATGAAGTTTTTCGAGCGCCGCACCTACGACATGAAGTGCAACTGGAAGACCTACGTGGACAACTATCTCGAAGGCTATCACTTGCCTAGTGTCCACCCGGCGCTGAATCGCGAACTCAACTACAGTTCCTACACCGTTGAAACCTATCGGCAACACGTGCGGCAGTGGAGCCCGATCCGCGGCGCTCAGCCCGGCGACAGCACTCCGCGACGCTACCAGCAGGCGCGCGAGGACCTGACCGCCGACTACTTCTGGGTTTTTCCAAACTGGATGTTGAACTGCTATCCCGACAACCTGTCACTGAACATGATCCTGCCGCTCGAACCGGAGCGCACACTGGCCATCTTTGATTGGTATTTGCCAGAGCAGGACCTGGGCAGCGAAGCCGCCCGCAAGTCAGTGAATTTTAGCGACGAGATCCAGATGGAAGACCTCGCCATCTGCGAGATCGTGCAGAAGAACCTGCACTCACGCAGCTACCACAGCGGCCGCTACAGCGTGAAGCAGGAGAAGGGCGTCCACGCCTTCCACTGCATGTACCGGGAGTTGATGCCGGGCGCGTAAACACCGTTTAACCGCAGAGATCGCAGAGTACGCGGAGGTTCTTTGGGCGCCGCTCCCGGACGTAGGATGACGTCGTAATAGTCGCCAGCCACCGTATTCGCCGGGCGCGTGGCGTAGGCGATCTGGTATCCCGGAAGCTGTAACGGAGCGCCCGGCAAAAGCCATGTCTAGATATCCTTGGCGATTTCCAGATCGCGCTTCATCACCACGCGATCGGCTAACTCCAGCAGCAGCACGACGAACATCAGCAGGCCGCCCCAGATATGCAGGTCGAAATCGAAGACGTGGACCTCGCCTGCCTTATTGCCGTACGTGAATCCGCCCGAAGGGAAGAACAACAGGATCAGAGCGAGCAGCAGCAGGACGCGGCGCGCGGGCGTCAGCTTTTCGAGAATCGCCCAGAACAGCGCCTTGCTGACGTGCCAGGCGCGGTGAAATCCGGACTGCCCCTCCGCCCGCTCGCTCAGCCCCGCAGAATACAGCCGATAGCTGGAACGCGCGTCTTTCTCGAATTGCGACCAGAGCTGGTTGACCTCCAGCCCTTCACTCACGCGCTGCCAGAAGCGCCCGGCCTGGGCTTTGCCGGGATGTTGGCGTGACAGTCTGCTGGGGAGAGGCCATGGCGGAGGGAACATTATAGGCTGGAGACGGTGATCAAACGCCGCTGGGGTCGGGTTCTGTGTCTTGGGTTAACCACGCGCCGCAGTAGGCAGAGATCCGGAATCGTTGTTCAGACTCATCGCAACTGCTTTTACGAAATTCCTACCAAACCTACGTTGAAGTGATCGCGCAGGAACTTGATTGCCTCTTCTCGCTCGGGCGACGGGACATCCGACGTAGTGTTTAGATACAGAACGTACTGCTCTGCTGCCCCGTCCAGGTCATCCCGTCGAGCGCGCTTGCGCGCTTCTGCAAGAATTTTTCCGGGAAGATGCGAGACCTTCTCGTGGACGGATTTGATCAAGATATCTCTCGCCTGAATTTCCAGTTCCGTCATGAACTGGATTTCATCCGGAGCGGTGCCTTGTTCCTTCACGCCTTCCGTGTCTTCCGCCTTCACATTCTCCAGCACAACATAGGTCTTGTGGCTTTCCTGTCTGAGGGGAGTTGTAGGTTCGATCAGATTGTCGTTCAGACCGGTAATACGGAATGCGAGTTGGATCACGGCCGCTAGATCGATGGTTCTCTTCGTATAGTTGTATGGCTGAAAGACGTCCTGGGGACGAGTCTGGTCGATGGCATCGAGTTTGCCATGCGCCTCCTCCAGCTTCTTCTGCGCTACCACTACAGCATCCTTGGCAACTGCAATCTCCTTATTTTTCTTACGCGCAATCGCTGCCTCCAGGGAATGCTGGGCTACACTTACTTCCTGCTGCGCGGCCTCGTATTCACGATTGGCCTTCAGCCAGGCTTCGTTTTTTACCTCCCGTGTGCCGGCCCGGTACTTCGACTGCAACGTTTCCACCGTTGGGCTTTTCACCGTGCGGTGCTCATTAATCTCGCCGACCAGCAGGTAACTCGGGGGCAGGATGTTTGTACCTTCGCTGGGCTGGCGGACAACCTTCACGGGAAGACCAGAACTTTCCAGATCGGTCGCGATTGCATCCGCCAGCTGATCCGCGAATCCAACGCTCTCCCGCCGCGAGGTTTGATCCCGGAATACAACTCCGATCGAAAGTTTGGCTCGCAACTGGTACGCGGATTCGTAGCGCGTCATCTCATCTTTGACGGCCGCAAGATTCTTCTTGTAGCGCTCTGCCTCCCCTAAATAACACCACCCCAGGCCGACCCCGGACGCCAAGGGCTTTTCCAGGTACCGCTTTGCCTGATCCACGTAATAGGCGCTGATTTTGTCAGAGAGCAGGTCGAGTTTGAGCTTGAGGGCCTGGTCATCACTCAACGCGCTGCCACGCGAAAACAGGTCATAGGCCTGCCGCACCGCATCCTCGTCCGCGCGTCCACGAATGGGAATGTGCACATCCTGTATCGCCTGAGCGCGTTCGGAAGCGGCCGTCACATAGTCCGGTTTCAGCAATTCAAGCTGATCTGCAACCAGAGCGCGTTGTGGGGCAAGAAGGTTCGCCAGCACTTCATAGGCCTCGATGTACAGCTTTTGCTCTGCGTAAGTCTTGCTCTGCTCAAGTGCGCGATCAGCTGCTTCTCGATTGCGTTTGTCGGTCAACCGGGTGACGGCATTTTGCAAGGCCGTGCTGGCTTCCCGGCTGTCGCGCCTGGTTTCCACGGCTTTGCGGAATTCCGTGACGGCATGTTCCCAGTCTTGCTGGCCGGCGAACTCCTCCCCGCGACTGAAATGGAAAGTGTAGACAGCCGCCACAACGAATTCGAGGCGTGGTACTTCGGTCGCAAAAAAACGATACGGACCGAGGGCATTGAACGCCTCCTCGTAGCGCTTGGCGGTCAGCAGGGCCTCGGCATTCAGCAGGGTTGACTCCAGCTTGGTCGCTTCTTTGACAAGCTCGGTGTTGAGCGTAAGGGCTGGGCCGAATTGTACGTTTACGTCGAGAATTTGATCGTTGCGCCGTTTGGCTGCTGTGAGTTGTGCATACCCCGGAGTTTGATCCCGGAGAGCCTTTTGGTACGCCTGAAGTTCCGCGCGATTCGAGGCAGTGAGCGACTCCAATTCACCATTGATCTGTTCCTTCAACTTAAGGGCAGGAGGATAACCCCGGACTGCATTGACCGCCTGTTCTGCCTTTTGTTCCGCCTGTTTCAGGTGGGACAGGTCGGACGCATGCGTAGCCACAGACTTACGATAGAGGGCAAGCTCCAATTCTGCTGACTCCTCAAACAGTTCGGCTAAGGTCTGTCTCGCGTCGGCTGCGCGGGAAGAAGAACCATAGCGGCTTAGAAAGTCCAGCCAGACCGCAGTGGAGCGTGCCCGCTGGGCGCGTAGAAACTCGGCTAGTTCTGTATCGGGAGCGGTGACAAAGACTAGCCGAACGCCGGGCTTAAGCGCAGGGAGTTCGTTTCCCTGGTTGGCGGAAGCGGAAAGCACGGTCCCCTGGAGAGTTGCCCGCGCGGCTATTTCTGCGGGTGTGAGTCCGGTATTCTTCTCGAACCGGAAGTTGCTGGGCACAACGCAGGTGGAGCCCTTGCCGGTCGTGAGCATTAATACGCCATCGGCGTCGAGTTCCAGGGAAATAGCGCCTTTCAACTGGACCTTAGGCAACTTTCCATAAGTGGCCCGGTCAATCTTGGATGTGCTACTACAGTTGCGAAGCTCGGTCTTCCCGTTCAGCATCACTCCGGTGATTTGGACATAGGCGGCACCATTGGGGCCATCGAACAGCGCAATCGCCGTCAGCGGAACATCCTTTGCCTGGACGGACATCGCCACCAGGCTCAAGCAGCAGGCGGCGCTGAGGATTCGAGAACCTGAGATCCAGAGCTTGTTACTCCATCCAAGTGGGCCTGACCGAGGCATGATGAATTCTCTCTAAATTAGTGAGGGCTCGGAACTTCGCGGCTTGAACCCAGGTCAGGATACTCAAGCCTTTATCGAAGTCAAGCCCGCACCTGCGCCAGCGGGTAAAAACAGTTGCCAGAATTGTCTTTGTGCACTACATTTTGAGCGCCGACTTGCCGCTTCGTCTTCCCCCCGCAGCCGGCGCTTCGAATCGTATTTGCGAGGAAGGACCTCGATGGGATCCCCGCAAAGGGTGACGCCTCTCGGGATGACTGGCCAAACTGTCTCGCACTACCAGGTCTTGGAAAAGCTTGGTGCGGGTGGGATGGGTGATGTCTACAAGGCCGAGGACATCAGCCTTGACCGTTTTGTCGCCCTGAAGTTCCTGACCGACGACGTAGCCCGTGACCGCCACGCGCTGGAGCGGTTTCGCCGCGAAGCCAAGGCCGCTTCTTCGCTGAACCATCCAAAGATCTGCACCATCTACGAAATTGGCAGCCACGAGGACCAGCCTTTCATCGCGATGGAGTATCTCGACGGGCAGACGCTGAAGCACTGCATCCGGGGCCGTCCGATGGAGACGGAATCGCTGTTGGATGTCGCCATCCAGATCACCGAGGCACTGGAGGCGGCGCACGCAGCCGGCATTGTCCACCGTGACATCAAGCCGGCGAATATCTTCGTGACCAAGAACGGACAGACCAAGGTGCTCGACTTTGGAGTCGCTAAGGTCGCCTCCTCCAAGCTGGCAGCTTCTCTTCCGATCAATGCAACCGAAGCAACCGCGCTGACTACGCCGCATGGTGCGGTCGGCACGGTGGCGTACATGTCGCCGGAGCAAGCACTAGGTAAGGATGTTGATCACCGCACAGACCTGTTTTCGTTTGGAGTTGTGCTCTACGAAATGGCCACGGGCTTCCCCCCGTTCCGGGGAGATACCTCGGGAGCCGTGTTCAATTCCATTCTCCACAAGCCGCCGGTTGCGCCGGTACGGCTAAACCCGGATCTGCCGTCGGAACTGGAACGCATCATTAACAAAGCTTTGGAAAAAGACCGCAACCTGCGCTATCAAAGCGCGGCGGAGATAGGGACGGATCTGCGCCGTCTGAGGCGGAGCACCCAGTCCGACATTTCAGAGTTCGTGCCGACGCCGGGCGGCGATCCGGGCGGCTTCGTCCCCGCCCTTCGAAAGGTGGTAGCTCTTTCCTGGTTCAAGAATCCTGTCTGGGTGGGCGTTGCAGCATTTGTAATTGCGGGTGCAATGATTCTCGGAGCTTGGGTCTATCGTTCCAAGTCAGACACGGCCGTGCAGAAAGCGATCCAACCTGCTGCGCAAGGTCAGGTGAGTGGGGTGTTGCCGGCCGAACCGGCTGCCGCGCCGGCGCAGTTGCCGGGAACGTCCCCGCCCGATCCGGCTCCTTCGGACGTTGGAAAAACAAGCGCAGCGGTGGGTGACGCCCGGGGAAAAAATCGCAGCCGCCGTTCGCAAGCTTTGCAGTCGGGCTCCCAGACAGCGAATCCTTCTCCGCCTCCGCCTGGGCCCCAACAAACCGGAGACTGCGGCAGTGTGGATGGTTTTCATTGTAGTGACATTCCCGATCTCCTGGCCAAAGCGGATGCTGCCGCCGGCCGTGGCGATTACTCGCATGCACGGTACAGTTACGGCATCGTTCTCCGCCTGGACCCACGCAATTCGGACGCCCGCAATGGACTTCATAAAATCGAACAAGCGGAAAAGATGCAGCACTAGAGCACGCGGAACCGGACACGGTTCTAAATCTAGGCGCGTTCAGGTGCGCCCACCGCAGAAACGTTAGGGTGCCTCCTCGGCGAACGCGTGCCCAGCGTGAAATACTCTATGTTTTGGCCCTCGCGTAGGGACTCACCCTTAGCTGCAATCCGGGCAATACCCACCAGTTTCGGGCCAGGCTCGGAGTTGGGGAGGAGCGGGAGGGAGGGCATCGGTGTCTGCGGAGCTTCGTGTTTTGTTCGCTATAGACTAACGCCGAAGAACCGCCCTGTCAAATCGGGAGTGGGACTGGATCGAGCGATGCAAAACCGGCCCCCTCTGGTGATTAGCTAAGCAAATTCACCGGACACCGTGTGCGGGGGCCGGGCGTGCGTTCCCGATGTTATCTTGGTCGGTGGTTGATCGAACCTGAATCGCCGGATCGCACTTTCATGGACGTCCTCAAACAGCTCTTCGAGCGGCACTTTCACTCCCCTGCGGAACGCGCGCAGCCGCTCCAGGGGCAGCTCGGCGGATCGGGGCGCAGGATCGTCCGGCTGGCGAACGAAAAAGTAAGTGCGATCGGCATTCTCTACGACGTCCGCGAGGAGAACGTCGCCTTCCTCGAATTTTCCAAGCACTTTCGCGGGCATGGTCTGCCGGTGCCGGAGATATATGCCGAAGATCTAAGCCAGGGCGCCTACCTCGAAGAGGATCTTGGGGACACGACGCTCTTTGAGTTTCTTTCGAAGAATCGAGCTGGTGACAACCTCGCTCCGCAAGCGGTGGAAGCGTATCGCCAAGTCGTGAGCGTGCTGCCGCGTTTTCAGGTCGAAGCCGGCCGCGATCTGAATTACAAAGTGTGCTATCCGCGCGGCAGCTTTGATCGTCAATCCATCGCCTGGGACCTGAACTATTTCAAATATTACTTTCTACGGCTTGCGGGCATTGCGTTCAACGAGCAAGCGCTGGAAGACGACTTCGGACGCTTGACGAAATTCCTGCTGAGCGCGAGCCGCGATTATTTTCTTTATCGCGATTTCCAGTCACGCAACATCATGTTGCGCGACGGCCAGCCGTTTTTTCTGGACTATCAGGGCGGTCGAAAAGGCGCCCTGCAATACGACATCGCTTCTCTGCTGTACGACGCCAAGGCCGATCTGCCGCCGGAGTTGCGCCAACGACTGCTCGATCATTATCTCGACACACTTGCCCGTTTCATCACGCTGGATCGCGAAGCGTTCATGCAGCATTACTACGCCTACGTCTATATCCGAATCATGCAGGCGCTGGGCGCGTATGGCTTTCGCGGGTTCTACGAACGCAAGGCGCATTTCTTGCAGAGCGTTCCGTACGCTCTGAAGAACTTGCGGTGGCTGCTGCACAACGTCTCGTTGCCCATCGCGCTGCCCACGTTGCTGGACGCGTTCGACGGCATGCTGGCCTCCGAGAAACTGCAGAGTGTGGCTTCCGGTGGGGGACATCTGGTCGTGCGGATTTTCAGTTTTTCATTTCACCGCGGCCTGCCGAAAGACGAGACCGGAAATGGCGGCGGATTCATTTTCGATGGCCGCAGCCTCCCCAATCCCGGCCGCGAAGAGCAGTTCAAGGCACTCACAGGCAGAGACGCTCCCGTGATCGACTACCTTAACCAGCAGGACGGCGTGCACCAGTTTCTGGCAAGCGTGACGTCGCTGGTGGATGCCAGCGTCAGCAACTACCAGCGCCGCGGCTTCAAGAACCTGATGGTCTCGTTCGGCTGCACCGGCGGCCAGCATCGGTCGGTCTACCTGGCGGAGCAATTGGCGAAGCATCTGCGCGGCCGCAGCGGAGTGGAGGTCGTGGTGCACCATCGCGAGTTGGAGAAGCTGGGGTCGGAGAAAATCGATCGATGAAAGCGATGATTCTTGCCGCCGGCCTGGGCACGCGCTTGCGTCCGCTCACCGACGATCGGCCGAAAGCGCTGGTGGAAGTCGCCGGGCGGACGATGCTCGAGATCACGCTCGCCCGCTTGCGCAACTCTGGAGTTCGCGAAGTGATCGTCAACGTGCATCACTTCGCCGATATGGTTGTCGATTATCTGAAGGCGAACAACAACTTTGGCATGCGGATTGAAGTTTCCCGCGAGGACATCCTGCTCGACACCGGCGGAGGACTGAAAAAAGCGGCCTGGTTCTTTCTGGAGGATTCCAACCGTCCACAAGACCCCAGCGGTGGGGAGGAGCCGTTGCTTGTGCACAACGTCGATGTCATCAGCACCATCGATCTCCGCCGTATGGTGCAATTTCACGCTGAGCATCAGGCCCTCGCCACGCTGGCGGTGCAAGCGCGGGAGACTTCCAGATATCTGCTTTTCGACGAGCAGCAGCAGCTCTGCGGCCGGCGAGCCGGGCGCGACGGAAAGACTGAGATGGTTCGATCTTCACGGCAGACGCAGGCGCTGGCATTCTCCGGCATCCACGTGATTTCGCCGCGCCTTCTGACGATGATGACCGAAGAAGGCGTTTTCTCGATCATCAACTCATATCTGCGCCTCGCTGCGGCGGGCGAGAAGATTCTCGCCTTCCACGCCGATGAATACTATTGGCGTGACCTCGGCAGACCAGAGAACGTGAAGCAAGCCGGTCGGGATTTGAAGCAGAGGTTTTAGCCGTTGGCAGCAGCGTATCCCCCCAGCACATCCACCGCATACAGCGCCCCCTCGGGCGTCTCTTCATGTTTGAAGTAGGCGAAGACGTCGCGGCCGGCGGCGAGATGTTCCTGGATCCGCCCGACCATTGCCTTGCGTTCTTCGGCGGTGTAGCTGGGCTTTCGGTAGCGATAGTAGGCGTAGTCGGCAGTGACCACGTCGGGCGTATTGCGCTCTTCGGTTTCGGCTACGCAGAGCGCGATGTTGCGCTCGCGGAGCGCGTCCCAGGTGGCGTCGGTGAACCAGGAGTCGTGGCGGAATTCAAAGGCTGCGCGGACGGTTCGGGGCAAGCTTTTCAGAAACTCTGCCAGCACCGCTTGGTCCGCCTTGAAATTCGGCGGAAGCTGGAAGAGCAACGGGCCAAGACGCCCGGCGCGTTCCAGCGCTTCCAGCGTTCCAAGAAAGCGCTTCAGGAATTCGTCCGCATCTTTCAGCCGTTTGATGTGGGTGAGCACCTGGTGGGCTTTGATGGTGAAGCGAAAGTGTCCGGGCGTTTCGGCGATCCAATTCTGAACGGTCGTTTCCTTCACCAGCTGACGGAAGGTGTAGTTAACCTCGACGGCATTCAGCTTGGACGCGTAGAAATTCAGAAATTTCTTTTGCGCCAGCTTCTCTGGATAGAAGTCCGGCTTCCAGCTCGGGTACGCCCATCCGGAGGTGCCGACGTAGAGTTGAGGCATAGGCTTTGTAGCGCCGGCTCCCTAGCCGGCTGTCGCGAGGGCAACTTGCCCTCGCTGGCGCGGGCGGGGCGCCCGCACGACAGCCGCCAAGGTGGCGGCGCTACGGTCGGGCGCGATTATACCTTGCGGTGCTTGCGCGGCGTCGCTGTCGTCTTTCTCTTTTGCCGACCCTGCTCGGCTTGCGCCGCGAGCGCAACGCTTTCTTCTTCCTCCGCTCCAGCAGCCAGTCCTGCTAGTTGCGGCAGCTTCTGCTTCAGTTTCAGAACCGGCTCGAACAGGTCTCCCATCTTCTCCGCGCGCTTGAGTACGTCAGGCGCTTCAAACGCCAGCCGCTGCGCATCTTTTTTCTTCAGCGCCTGCTCGACTTCGTCCCACGTGATCGGCGTGGACGCCGTCGGGCGCTCGCGGGCTCGCAGAGAATAGACGGCGATGGTCGTCTTGTGCTGGTCGTTCTGGCTCCAGTCGACGAATACTTTGTTCGTGCGGACGGCCTTCTTCATATCGGAGACGACCAACTCGGGGTGTTCCTGCTCCAGCAGACGCGCTACCGCATAGGCAAAGGACTTGGTCTGGTCGTAGCTGGTCTTCGTATTCAGCGGGATGTAGATCTGCATCCCCTTTGACCCCGAGGTCTTGGGAAAACTCTGTAACCCGAAATGATCGAAAATCGCGCGCACCCACAGCCCGACCTGCGCGCACTGCACGATGTCGGCGGGCGGCCCGGGATCGAGGTCGAAGACGATCATGGTGGGCGTTTCGATAGCGGCGGCGAGCGCCAGCGACGGATGCAGCTCCAGCGACGCCAGGTTCGCAATCCACACCAGCGTTGCGAGATCGTTGGCGAGAATGAAATTGATGGTGCGATGGTTGCTGTCGCTCCAGACCGGAGCGGTCTTCACCCACTCCGGACGATGCATGGGCGCGTTCTTCTCGAAGAAGTATTCATGGTCCACGCCCTCGGGAAAGCGCTTCATGGTGAGCGGACGTCCGGCAAGATGAGGCGCCAGGACTGGCGCAATGCGAACATAGTAGTCAATTACCTGGCCCTTGGTGAAGCCGGTCTCGGGATAGAGAACCTTCTCCAGATTCGAGAGCTTGAGCTTGCGGCCCTCGACTTCGACGATGGTGGAGGTCGGCATGAATGGTCGTCGGTCGCTCGTCGTTGGTCGCTCGGTATTCATCGATCAGCCAGCCGCTCTTGCGAACCGCGAACGACGAACGACCAGCGACTAACGACCAACGACGAATTGCTAGTATAGTTTCCCGGCAAACGAAAGAGGATCTGATGCCGGCTTCGCGTCGCGAGTTTCTTTACGGTTTGGGCGCCATAGGCGGGGCTGCGCTGTTTTCGATCGAGCGCACCGAGCCCGAACTTATTCTCTACAACGGCAATTTCTGGACGGTGAACACACGCCAGGCACGCGCGCAGGCGGTCGCGATCTCCAACAGCCGTTTTCTTGCGATTGGATCGAACGAAGAAGTCCTCGCGCTCGCGGCCGGCAACGCCAGAAAAATAGACCTGGGCGGCAAGACCGTCCTGCCCGGTTTCATTGACGCGCACTCGCACCCCGCCGAAGCAGGCCTGTCCCATCTACGCATGGTGGATTGCGACCTGCGTTCGATTGCCGACATATTGAAAGCCCTGCGCGAGCGCGCTTCCAAAACGCCTGCCGGAGGATGGGTCCTGGGCTTCAAGTATGACGACACCAAAACTTCCGAGGGTCGTCCGCTCACTCTGCAAGACCTTGACACTGCCGTCCCTGATCATCCCGTGTTTGTCGAGCATCGCGGCGGCCATACGGCTTGGACGAACTCTCTGGCGCTGAAGGTGGCCAAGCTGGACGACAAGACGCCCGACCCTCCCGGCGGCAAGTATGATCGTGATCCCGCAACCAGGCGCCTGACTGGGCATGTGCGCGAGCATGGCAAAGATGCTTTTGAAAAGGTGATCCCCTCGAACTTTACGCGCGAGGACCGCCGCGAAGGCGTGAAGCTCATCTCGAAAATGATGACGCGCACGGGCATTACCTCGGTGACGGATGCCGGGGGCACGCCGGACGACCTGCGCGCTTACCAGGACGCCCGCGAAGCCGGACAACTTGCGATGCGCGTGTATTGCCACATCTACCAGGCGTTCATGGACCAGATGCTGGCGGCGGGAGTGAAGACGGGCTTGGGCGATGAATGGGTACGTGTCGGCGCGCAGAAAATGATTTGCGATGGCTCGATCTCGGAGCGCACGGCGCGGCTTTCACAGCCTTATATAGGCCGTCCGGATGATTTCGGAATTCTCGTCACGCCGGAAGAAGAACTCTACCAGCAGGCGCGCAAGGCGCACGAAGCCGGATGGCAGCTTGGCACGCACGCCAACGGCGATGTCGCGATCGACATCACGCTGCGCGTGTACGAACGTTTGCAAAAGGAAATGCCGCGGCGCGACCCGCGCTATCGCTTCGAGCACTGCACCCTGGTGAACGATTCGCTTGTACAAAGAATCAAAGCGTTGGGCGGGATCCCGACTCCGTTTTCCACCTACGCCTACTATCACGGCGAAAAGATGAAAGAGTACGGGCCGGAGCGAGTCAACCACATGTTTGCGCTGCGCAGCTTTTTGGATGCAGGCATTCGCGCTACGCAGGCGTCGGATTATCCACCCGGGCCATTCGAACCGATGATGGCGCTCCAATCCGAAGTCACGCGCACTGACGCCAACGGCAATGTCTGGGGGCCCCAGCAGAAGATCACGCTCGAAGAAGCGATTCGTGTGGGAACCATCAACGGCGCTTACGCTTCCTACGAAGAGAACCTAAAGGGTTCCATCGAAGCGGGCAAACTGGCTGACCTTGTGGTGCTCGGCCGCGACGTTTTCAAGGAAGATCCGTACAACATCATCAACATTCCGATCGAGCGCACGATGGTGGGCGGGAAGTGGGTGTGGGAAAGTTGACTATGTTCAATCGCTACTGCCTATAAGGGGATCGTCGAAGGTGGCGTCGCGGCCTTCACGGGTCTGGTGCAGTTCTCGGGATTCATCGGTGAAGTAGGCAAATCGTCCACTCTTCCCAGGATCGACCGGACGCGCCGTGATGCGGTAAGCGCCCTGAGGCCCGCCATGGATGAGTTGGTAATGATAGTGATATCCACCATGCACAAAGGTGTTCTGCGCTAGGTCCGACTCCAGGAATGAGAAGGTGGTCGACCCATCGTCGGTGTCCGCGGCAAACGGCTCGGCGAGCATCGACAGGTCGTCCGGAAATCCAACGTCCGGTCGAAAATCAGCGTACCGCTGCAAGGCATAGCCCAAGGTGTAAAGAGTGGAGGCGGTCGCCGACTCATTCTGTTTTTGCTGGCGATTGCGGAAGCGCTCTACGAAGTTCGGATTATCGAAGAGAATGCGGGCGCCGAAGGCACCAGGGCTCAGCTCCCGAATTCGCCAGTCACCATCTTCGAATCGCATCCATACCAGCACTTCCGAGGTGCGCGTCACCTGCCACTGGAGCGTGAATCGCAACACCGCGTCTGCGCCCGTGGTGATGGCGTCAGTCAACTGCGCCTCCAGTTCCTGCGTGTCCGTCAACTGCATGACCGCGAATGCGTGTCCATCTTCTGGAATTTCGAGGCTAGCCTTCTCGTCAAGCCGGCGTGGCTGGACGAGCAGGCTTGCCTCGCACGCGCGGCGATCGTCGGGGTCAAGCGTTTTGATTGCGTCAAGCGTGGCAACCGGAAGATGTCTCTCTATCTCCTCCGGTTTTGAAGCCAAAAGCATGTCCTGAATCGCCCGCTCTGGCGTGCCATCCGGCGCCATCTGTGCAGCAAGGTCATTCGAACCCAACACGAGGCCAAGCAGAGCAATTTCAAGAAGGTGCCGCATGGTTCATCCCCACTTGTTTACATAGACACCGCTGGAACGTCTCTTGCTCCAGTGCGTGTTTGACAAGCACAACGTAGCCCACGTACCTTCAACTTTTCCGCTCTTGGTAGTTGCATTGGAGGTTGGATGAAGTCCCAGTCAGTCTGCAGCCTTGTTGTTGTTCTCGTTCTTTCCTCTTTGGTCCTTGCTCAGGACGTGGCTTCCTTCGAAAAGCGCATCACCACGAAGAAGCTTGCGAACGGCCTGACCGTGATCATCTGCGAGCGGCCGGAGGCGCCGGTGTTCTCTTTCTTCACGCACGTGGACGCCGGCTCCGTCCAGGACCCGATGGCCAAGACCGGTCTGGCGCACATGTTCGAACACATGGCGTTTAAGGGAACTGACAAGATCGGCACTCGCGACTATGCCGGTGAGAAAGCTGCGCTCCAAAAGGTGGAAGAGGCCTACGCCGCTTATCTCGCCGAGCGCGACAAGCCCGTAAACCGCGACGAGCAGAAGCTTAAGCAACTGGAGCAGGCGTGGAAAGACGCCATCGCCGCCGCCGACAAGTTCTCCGCGCCCTACAACAACGAGTTCGGTAAGATCGTGGAAGGAGAGGGCGGCGAAGGCATGAACGCCTTCACCAATGATGACGAAACCGGCTATCACTACTCGTTTCCGATCAACCGGCTGGAGTTGTGGGCCTATCTCGAGTCGGAGCGCTTCCTGCATCCGGTGATGCGCCAGTTCTACAAAGAGCGCAACGTGGTCATCGAAGAACGCCGCATGCGCACCGACAGCAATCCCATCGGGCGCCTGCTCGAGCAGTTCACGACCGCCGCATTTTCCGCCCACCCGTATCACCGGCCCACGGTTGGCTGGATGTCGGACCTGAACTCCTTCTCCGCGACCGACGCCCAGAACTTTTTCGACAAGTACTACGTGGCCTCGAACATCGTTCTCACCGTGGTCGGCGATGTGAAGACTTCCGAGGCGCTGCCCATCGTCGAAAAGTATTTCTCGCGCCTGCCCGCGCGTGCCACGCCGGACGAGGCCACCACCACTGAGCCGCCGCAAAAGTCTGAGCGCCGCGTGGTGCTGCACGAACAGGCTCAGCCTCTTTATCTCGAGGGCTATCACCGGCCGGATTACCACAGCCCGGACGACGCGGTGTACGACGCGATTACGGATCTGATGTCGAACGGCCGGACTTCGCGCCTTTACCGCGCGTTGGTGCGCGACAAGCAGATCGCGTCCGACTCAGCTGGATTTTCTGGCTTGCCCGGCAACAAGTATCCGCATCTGTTCGCCTTCTATGCCTTCCCGATTCCGGGACATAAGCCGCAGGAGATGGCCGACGCCATCCACGCGGAGATCGAGCGCCTGAAAAAAGAAGACATCTCGGACGAGGAACTGAAGATGATCAAGACGCGCGCCAAGGCCAACCTGATTCGCTCGCTCGGCTCGAACGAAGGGCTCGCATTCAACCTGGGCGTGTTCCAGGCACGATATGAAGACTGGCGGGAACTGTTCCGCTCGGTGGACCGGATCGACAAGGTCACGAAGGCGGATATTCGCCGCGTCGCCAACCAGATTTTCGTGCCTGACAATCGGACCGTCGGAATCATCGAGTTTGTCCCTCCACCGCCGGGCGAACACCCAATTACTGTGCCTGGTGTGCAACCGCAAGGAGGTGCCCAGTGAAGCGCGCGCGCGTCATTCCCGCTCTCGCACTGGCGTTGACGTCCTCCCTCCTGAACTTCGGCTGTGCCGCCAAGAAACCTGCTGCGAGTAAGGTTCCCGCAGCTCCGGCCAGTTGGCAAAGTATCAAGGTTTCTTCGCTTCCTCCATTCCACCCGCCGCAGCCGACACGCATTGAACTAGAGAACGGCATGGTGGTCTTCCTCCAGGAAGATCACGAACTGCCCCTGATTGATGGAGTGGCCCGGATTCGCGGCGGCAGTCGTACGGTTCCAGCGAACAAGACTGGAACGATTGACATCTACGGCGAAGTCTGGCGCACCGGCGGAACGAAGACTCAAACCGGCGATCAGCTGGACGACTACCTCGAACAGCGTGCCGCCCGGGTGGAGACCGGCGGCGGGATCGATTCGACCACCATCAACTGGTCCTGCCTGAAAGGCGACCTGGACGACGTGTTCAAAGTGTTCCAGGACCTTCTCCAGAACCCCGAGTTCCGTGCCGACAAAATTGAGATCGCGCAGAAGGGAATGTACGACGGCATCTCGCGCCGCAACGACGATCCCGGCGGGATTGCCGGCCGCGAGGCCGCCAAACTAGCCTACGGGGCCAATAATCCGTACGCGCGTGTCCCCGAGTATGCAACCGTAGCTGCGGTCACACGCCAGGACCTCGTGGACTGGCATCACACCTACGTTCATCCCAACAACATCATTCTGGGTGTGGTCGGCGACTTCGATTCCGCCGCCATGGAAGCGCGGCTGCGGCAGGCGTTCTCGTCGTGGCCCAAAGGTCCGGCGGTGAAAGACCCGGACATTGCGTTCAAGACGGCCAAGCCGGGCTATTACCTGGTCGAAAAGACGGACGTCAATCAGAGCAACATTCACATGGTCGCTCTGGGTACAACCCGCAAGAATCCGGATTATTTCGCGATCTCGGTGTTCAACGAGGCCTTCGGCGGCGGATTTTCATCGCGGTTGTTCGGCGATATTCGCACCACCAAGGGACTGGCCTACGCTGTCGGCGGCGGAATCGGCACGGCCTGGGATCACCCCGGCATGTTGCGCCTGATCATGAGCACGAAGAGCCAGACGACGCTCGAATCTATCCAGGCGCTGGACGAGGAGATCGCCGATCTGGCCAAAAGGCCCATCTCCGACGACGAGATCAAGCGCGCCAAAGATGCGATCCTGAATTCCTTCATCTTCCGCTTTGACTCTCCCGGCAAAGTCTTGCAGGAAAAAATGGCGTACGAGTTCTACGGCTACCCCCTCGACTTTCTGGAAAAATACCAGGCGGCGATCGAGAAAGTGACCAAAGAAGACGTAGCCCGAGTGGCGGCGAAATACATCCATCGCGACCAGATGGCGGTGCTGGTAGTGGGCAATACGGCAGAATTTGACAAGCCGGTTTCCTCGCTCGGCGCTGTGAACAAGCTGGATATTACGATTCCCGCGCCGCCGCCGGGGATCGCGGGCGATCCGGGCGCGCAGCAGTAACTGATGCCGCCGTTGGCCCCGCCAGTGGATATAGCACGCCGACTATTCACCACGGGATGGTGGTACAGGTTTACAGAGTGCTGAAAAAAATCCAGAGCTGAACCTCAGGGGTGAAGCCCTCGATCAACAGAATGGACTTACCGCAGCGCTGAAAAGTATGCGTGAGAACTCGTCTTTCACCCCGCTGGGGCTCCGTCATTTCCCACTTTCACCCACGGCTTACGCCGGGGGCTGTATTCTGACGCCGCTTCGCGGCTGAGAATCGCTTGCTCCGATCCACCGTCACTCAGAAATTCGAGTTCTCACGCACACACTGAAGCGCTGCGCCACCCAAAATCAGACCTTTTCACCAAACTGTTTACGCATCCGCTTGGTCACTTCCGAGAGCGTCCGATAATGCGCATACTCAGTTTGTGCCCTCCGACGCCAACGCCGGTACGCTCGCCAGTTTCCTTGACTATCTGCGGGTGGAGCGGGGGTTAGCCAAATTGACGATCGCAGCGTACACCAGCGACCTGGTTCAGTTCGCCGGCTTTCTGGAGAATCGCCGCCAGATTCTGACGGGCGCGCGCCGCGAAGACGTCCGCGATTTCATCCAGGAATTGTTTTCGAACCAGCTCGATGGCCGCTCGGTGGGAAGAAAGCTTTCCGCCATCCGCCATCTTTACCGGTATCTGCTGCTCGACGGCAAAATCGAAAAAGACCCGACCCTCAACATTGACTCTCCCAAGCAGTGGAAGGTGCTGCCGAAATCGCTCAGCCGCGACGAAGTCGAGGCCACGTTGGGCGCAACCCAGCCCCGCAATCAAACCGCGCGCGCCCAGGCTCTCGCGCTCCGCGATCGCGCCATGCTGGAGTTGCTTTACGCGAGCGGCGTGCGTGTTTCCGAGGTCGCCAACGCTCGCCTGGAAGACCTGAAGCTCGACATGGGATACATCCTGGTGCGTGGCAAAGGCGACAAAGAGCGCATGGTGCCGCTCGGTGTGCCGGCGCAACAAGCATTACAGCATTACTTGAAGAACAGCCGGGAAGTGCTTGCCAAGCGAAGGAGTTCACCACTGCTCTTCCTGGGCAGGAGTGCGCGCCGCCTGACCCGCCAGCGGGTGTGGCAGCTGGTGGGGAAGGCGTCTATAGCCTCGGGACGTCACGCCAGCCCGCACATGCTGCGGCACTCGTGCGCCACCCACATGGTCGAAAACGGCGCCGACCTGCGGACCGTGCAGACGATCCTCGGTCACGCCGACATCTCGACCACGCAGATCTATACCCACGTTGCGCTCGACCGGCTGAAGAGCGTGTATGCAAAGCATCATCCGAGAGCGAAGGCGAGAAATTAAGTGATTGTCGATTCCCTGAGATTTGTCATTCTGAGCGAAGCGAAGGACCTGCTTTGTACAGCATGCCAGGACAGCGGGTCCTTCGCTTCGCTCAGGATGACAATTTCTAAAAGGGTGCTGAACATAGCAGGCAAACATCGTCGATGAATCTGAACCGCAAACAAGCGCGCACGCCCGTCGAACTGGCCACCGACTCGTTCCTGCGCCATCTGCGCGAGCGCAACTCTTCGGCGCATACCATCAAGGCTTACACGGGCGATCTCGACGCTTTTGCTGGCTACGCCGGCTCGCGCAACTGCAAGACGATTGACCACATCGCCATTCGCGGCTTTCTTTCCCATCTGTACGACAGGGGACTGGGCAAGACTTCGGTCGCGCGCGCGCTTGCCGCGGTGCGGTCGCTCTATCGGTGGCTGGCACAGGAAGGCGTGGTGGAGCAGAATCCAGCAAAGCTGGTTTCGACGCCCCGACTGGCCAAGAAACTCCCGCGAGTCCCTACCATCGAAGAAATAAACTCCGTGCTCGACGGCAAAATGCCCGAAGTGGCTTCCTTCCCTGAACGCGACCGCCTGATATTGGAGTTGCTTTACGGCTGCGGCATCCGCAACTCCGAGTTAGTTGGCATCAATCTCGACGACATCCGCCTGAGCGCGGAAGCCATTCTGATCCGCGGAAAAGGGAAGAAGGAGCGCTACGTTCCCTTCGGCGGAGCCGCACGCGCCGCTCTCGCCACCTACCTGCCTTGGCGGCAGCAACTGCTGGCGACCCTGAAGAGAACGAGCGCGGCATTGCTCGTCAACCAGCGCGGCGGCCGCCTCACCACCCGCAGCGTGGGACGCATCGTCAAGCGCATCGCAGTTGCCAAAGGCCTCTCGCCCGACGTCCACCCCCACACCCTGCGGCACGCCTTTGGCACGCATATGCTGGAAGAAGGCGCGGACCTGCGCGCCATCCAGGAACTGCTCGGCCACGAACGTTTGGCCACGACCCAGCGTTACACCCAGCTCTCGGTCAAACACGTCATGAACGTGTACGATCAGACCCATCCACGCGCGAAATGAAGATTGTGGGGGTCGTCCTTGCGCCGCGATGCTCCCGCGTGAGATAGTTTTCCGTTTTCCAACTCCAACCCGGCTCAGGTGTCATGTTCCGCTTTATTCCACGAGAGACCAAGTTTTTTGAACTGTTTGCCGAACTTTCGACCAGCTTGAACGCCGGAGCAAGACTCCTGCGCTCCATCCTGGAAGATCCACACGACCTAGAAAAGCGAGTGGAAGAGATGCAGGCCCTCGAGCACGAGGGAGACCGGGCCACCCACGCCATCATCGCCAAGCTGAATACTTCGTTCATTACGCCTTTTGACCGCGAGGACATTCACCGGCTGGCTTCCTCGCTCGACGATGTCCTCGATTTCGTCAATACCGCCGCCGTCCGGCTGGTGATGTACAAAATTGCGCAACCTCCGGTGGCCGCTGCCGAATTGGCGGGCCTGATCGTACTGCAAGCTGAGGAATTAGCCCGGGGCGTGGCGCTGCTGGAGAAAAACAACGGGGTCCTTAAACACTGTGACGAAATCAACCGGCTCGAGGATGAGGCCGACGACGTCAGCCGCAAGGCCATCGCGGCCCTTTTTGAGAATGAGAAAGATCCGATCCAGCTCATCAAAATGAAAGAACTCTATGAGGTGCTCGAGTACGCGACCGACAAGGCCGAAGACGCCGCCAACGTACTGGAAGCGATCGTGCTGAAGAGCGCCTAGGTTTCCGCGAATCCATGCCACCCAGGAGCCCGTTCCGGTGAACGCCGATGTGCTGCTCGTAGCCATCACCGTGGTGGTGGCTTTGATCTTCGACTTCCTGAACGGCTTCCACGATGCCGCCAACAGCATCGCGACTGTGGTTTCCACGCGCGTGCTTTCTCCCAAGCTGGCAGTAGTTTGGGCGGCGGTTTTCAACTTTCTGGCCGCCTTCATCCTGGGGACGGCGGTCGCCAAGACCATCGGCCGCGGCATGATCCGCCTCGACGAGGTCAATCAGTACGTTGTACTCGCCGGCCTGTTCGGCGCCATTGTCTGGGATTTGCTGACGTGGTGGTGGGGCCTGCCGACTTCTTCTTCGCATGCCCTCATCGGCGGCTATGCCGGCGCGGCCATGATGCACGCGGCCGTGCACAGCGGATGGCGCTCCTCATTCTCCGTCATCATTGCCGCCGGCTGGTACAAGACCCTGATCTTCATCGTGGTGGCGCCCATCCTGGGAATGACCCTGGGCCTGCTGTTCATGACCGGTGCTTATTGGCTGCTGCGCCACAAAGCCCCCCAGCAGGTGGACACCTGGTTTCGCAAGCTGCAACTGCTCTCGGCCGCCTGCTACAGCCTGGGGCATGGGGGCAACGACGCCCAGAAAACGATGGGCATCATCGCCGGCGCCATGTACACCGGTGGTTTCATGAGCAAGCAGGACATGCTCGGGAACTGGGGACAGTTCCACTGGCCCATTATTCTGGCTGCTCACGCCGCCATCGCCGCGGGGACCTATTTTGGCGGCTGGCGCATTGTTCATACCATGGGCCAGAGAATCACCAAGCTGAAGCCTCTCGGCGGCTTTTGCGCGGAGAGTGCCGGGGCCATCACTCTATTCGGAACCGCTTTGGCGGGGATTCCGGTCTCGACCACCCACACCATCACCGGCGCCATTGTCGGAGTGGGCGCTGTCCACCGCTTTTCGGCCGTGCGGTGGGGAGTGGCCAGACGGATCGTGTGGGCCTGGATCGTGACCATTCCCGCTTCGGTCCTGATTTCCGGCGGCGCCTACTGGATCATTCATCTTTTCCAACCGCAGGCGTGAAGTGTGGGGCGGACACTCCCTTCGACTTCGCTCAGAGCAGGCTTTGTCCGCCGATTCTTGCTTGGACGAGAGCTTTCTCGTTACCTCGGTAATTTTGTCCCTGCTCCAACGTGCGTCACCATTCCAATTGGGGGCGGGAGACGTGTCTGTCTCCCCATGTCGTGCGGCGTCCGAGGTCAGTCCGAGCGAGCGCAGCCTGCCGCCTGAGGCTCATGCATGAGTAAAGTCGTCAAAGAACTATTGCTACTGCTTTCGTTGTTCCTGATCGCTGCGACGCTGCAATTCTTTGCCGACTCGCTGCCCATGGTGCTGTGCTTTTACTTCCTGCCCACGCTCTACTCCGCCTATTTCTTCGGACGACGCCACGCAACCTTGACCGCCTTTGCCTGCATATTTGTGGTTGTCCTGCTGAATTTCGTCAACAACCTGATGCCCGCCCACCCTACCCTGACTCTGCCGGGAGAGCGGTTATTCAATTTCGCGATCTGGGCTGGAATTCTGGCGGTCACCAGTTACGGGATGGGCACACTGTACGAGCGCAAACAGGCGATGACCAACGATATCCGCGAAAGTTTCAGCGGCCTGCTCGTCGTTTTGCAGCATTTCCTGGCCAACGAGCAGTATACGCAGGGTGAAAACCAGCAAGTTCTGGATCTTGCAACCCGTATGGCTGGTGTGATGGGTATGGGTTCGGACCGTGTCGAACTGCTGCGCTCGGCCATACTGCTACGCGACCTACACCTGCTCGGAATCAGCCACGACATGCTCTACAAGGCGGCCGACGTCACGCGCCACGAGATCGTCGCCAGCTTCCGCAAGAACCGCAAGCACGATCCGCGCGCGCAGGCCATGGGTGGATCCTTGCGCCGCGTCATCCCGATTATCGTGGCCCAGCAGATTCTTGAGGAGCAGGGTGCCCGCGCGGTCAACGTACCTATCGAGGCACACATTCTGGCAGTGGCCGACATGTATGTGCGATTGACCACTGCCCCACAGGACAAGGCTTTGTCGTCCGAGGAGGCCGAAGGCATGATTGCGGCGGCATCGGGCGAAAAGTTCCAAAGCGGCGTTGTCGACGCCTTCGTCAAGGTATGCGGCGAAGGCGCGCGCGGGGCCAGCGCCGGCATGTAATCCCTGAAAAATCATCGAGCCGGTCCCGAATGGGACCGGCTCGAATTGTTTAGCGACCAGAACCGCTGTCAGTTCACAGCGAAGATCAGGTCGTCATGGTCATTGAATGAGCCCGCCGTACACGAGGATGCGGCTCCCTGAAAGCGGAACTGGGCCCGAACGGCCTGCAAGGTGCCGGTGGGAAGTGTGAATGTCCGGGAAATGGTCTGGGCGCCTACGACCGTAGGAGTAATGGTCCCGATCAGAACCCATGACGGAGCGTTCGCGTTGGCGGCGAAGTAAAGGTCGAGGTGGTCAGACGAGGGCGTGGTCCAGGCCCAAACCGTCGCGGTGACCGTGGCTGTATTGCCGTGCGTTAACGGGCCGCCGCTCGTGCTGGCGATCGCCAGGCGGTCGTTCGACTCGTCGGAGTGGAACGTTCCCGAGTTGCCGTCGGCGCAGGTGCTGTTGATGGTGTTGGGACGATTTATTTCAACTCCGCCGATCATCGTGCCGCGGCCTAACAGCAGAGTTGGGCCCGAGTTGCAGGACGAGCCCACCGTTGCACACTTGGGCGCTTTGAGCGTGGGGTCGAACACGGCGGTCTGTGCTCCTCCGCCCGGCGAATTCACCGTCAAGGAAATCGTCGCGCTGTGGCTGAGCAACCCAGAGACTCCGGTCACGGTCACATTGGTGGTACCGAGTGTCGCCGTGCCCGAAGCAGTCAGCGTCAACGTTGAAGTGGCGCTGCCGTTAGCGGGTGGAGTAACCGGGTTGATGGAGAAGGCTGCGGTCACGCCGGTCGGCAAACCGGAAGCGCTGAGCGTGGTGGCTGCATTGAAGCCGTTCAGGCTGGTGATGGTGATCGTGCTGGCGCCGCTTCCACCTTGTGTAATAGTCAGCGAAGACGGTGAGGCGCCAATGGTGAAGTCGGGCGTCGGCGGAGTGCCGCAACCTGGGAACTTGAAGTTGGCGATGCGGGTGTTCCAGTTGAAGCTCCCGGTGGTCTTCATGTATTCGGTGGTGAACCAGAATGTGCAGTCGTCCACCGGATCCACTGTCAGGGCGCTGTAGTCGCCCCAACGGCTCAGATTCCCGGTCTGCGATCCCGTGCCAGTGACAACAGTGACCTCAGCTTCCATCGTGCCTGCGGGATCGGTCGGGACACGGCCGGTGTATCGAACGGAGGGACGAATTAAGCTGCTCGATACGCTATAACCGGCCGCCATGTCGCCAGCCTGATCCATCGCGATGCTGCCCATCCAGCGATAGGTCGCATCGGGAGCGAACGTCCCCTGCTGAGCCAGCACGGGAGTTCCACTCGGGTTCTGAATCTCGTACCAGCGCACGCCGCCCCCGCCGGTGACCGCGACGGAATGGTTCGTGACCAGCGACTCATGCGAGCCAAGGTTGCGGTATGCGAGCCGATACATCAGACGGTCGGCGAGTGAATCCAGCCGCTGCGCGGTGCCGGGCTGCACGACGCACGTTCCTCCGTTGCACAGGGGAGTAAACGCGGCCACGTTGATCACCGTCGGGCCGGTGAAGGTGGAGTTCGCCGGCGTGGTGAAGTCCACGTGGAATTTGTAGAGGTTCAGGTTGTTGGTTCCGAAATTCAGCACATAGTTAGGTGAGCCCGCCGGCGGGGGCGTGGTGCCGTCAAGGTCGGAAGGCAACAGGCCTCCAACCGACGCGCCCTGCTGGAAGCAGATCTGGGTCGCAGGCAGACCATTCAGCATGGCAGTGCGTTTGTAGGCGCAGACATCGGCGCCGACAAACGTGTTGCCGCTGAACATGTTGAACGTTTCGTAGTAGCCGTCGGGCCACACGCCCATCTTGGGATAGTCGTCAAAATTGTTGTACTGGAAGCTGTAACGGTTGTAAGTTCCGGTCGCGTCTGAAGTGGTAGAGACGGCGACGCACTGCAGGAACGGTGCGGTCGAAACGGAGAATTGACTGAATACCCAGCGCTGCGCCAGCTTGTCATAGACAACGACCGGATCGCCATCATTGTTGGTCTGACATCCGCCGCCGAATCCCGCCCAGAGGGCGTTGCCCGCGGTGGGCCCGGCGATGAGCGTGCCCGTCGTCTTGTTGAAGATGGCGAACGAGGAGTTCACCCACTGCACATATTGCGTGGCGCCGACGGCGCCATTGGTATCCGGGGGCGCACTGTTAACAATGAACCCGTATTGACCCGCGCCCAGGCCCTCGAAGCTCGTGCCGACGATGGGTGTGAACGGAACCATGGTTTGCTGACGGATCGGATCTTCTCCCTGTGTGCTCAAACCAGGGGGCAAGGGAATCCGCCGGACCGGTTCCGCTTCGCGCATGACCAGCGATGGCGGCGGCATCAGCTTGATCATCTCCCGCAGAGGTGGAGACACGTCACGGGACACTTCACGGCGAACGGTCATTCGCGATTGTGCGAATCCGAAAAGACAGCAACTCAACAATAGACCTGCCACTACTACGGCATGTCTGAGGGAGGGCGACTTCTTTCCAAGCATTGCGATCTCCTTCGTGATTTTGAAATTCACCACCGGCCCGTCTTGCAGGGGAAGCAGGGAGTAACGTGCAGAATCAGCACCACTCAAACGTGACTACTAGACGCAATAGTAGTGCATTCTAACCACTTGTCGAGTGTCTTGTTGGGAATTTCCAGTGAGGAGTAGAGGAAAACTCCCCACCGACCGCCCGGTGGGGATAGGACGGCAGGGAGGCGCACGCCGGCCTGTGCGCTGAAGGCGGGGGTTGCTTCGGAGTCTTTCGCGGTACCGGAAGGCCAGCCTTGAATGGACTTGCGGCCGCCGATCAACTGCAATGGGCTGACGTATCGCAGCGCTGGAAGCAGCTGCGCCACCCAAAATCTGACTTTTTCCGCAGCCTGTGAAGCGATGCCCTCCCGGAAAGGCGATCAGCAATTCAACCGCTGACCACTAGAACTGGTTTCAAAAATACTTTTGAGGGTTCCGAAAGGCGACCCGCAGGGGCTAAAAGCCCGCATTTTTGGCGGATCTGGGCGGCACGGCTGAAGCCGTGCCCTCCCGGAAAGATGATTCGGAGATTCAACCACTAACCACTTTCTTTTCCAACTCTCCCTCAAAGGAATGTTCGGGACTATGGCCGGGCTCCGGAAAATCCGAGTCTGCGCCGTCCAGCAGGGGATGCGGGTTGCGATGAGGGAGATGGCCTTTCATGGAGTTGTTGCCGGGTTGCAAGCGGTCGTCGGGCTCGAGTGAGCCTTTCCCGCGGTCGGAATCGTTTTTCAGATGATCGGCGGCATGAGTGGGCATCGATGGCCTCCCGAGAAATTCGGGGAATGAAAATCACTGCGGCGCCAGCCTACGCCCAAACACCTTGCCACACAACGTAAAACCTTGCACGTAAAACCTTGCAGCATCACCCGTAAGTTTATGTAATGACTGCGATAGGGAAATTTAATGATCCCTTCACGGGCGCAGGAATCTAATATGGTTCATGGTAAAGAAACATCTAAAACACTATCTGTTTGCCAGCGATTTCGACCAGACGTTGACCTTCAACGATACGGGGTACGTCCTGAGCGAGTTGGTGGGCATCTCTCTGGAAGAGTTTGAGCGGAAGGCCAAAGGCATGGCCAAGCTGAACCTGGTTCAGCAGGGCGCCGAGCTGGCCTATCTGCTCCTGCACGATCCCGAGTTCCGCGCGCGCGTACGCAAGGATCATCTGTACGAAGCCGGGAAGCGGATCCGCCTCAAAGAGAACATCAAGCAGGTTTACGAAATCCTGGACCGCCGGATTGACGGGTTCCACTTTGATTTTTACGTACTGTCGGCCGCGCCGGTGGAGGTGATCAAGTCGGCGCTGGAAGGGATTGTGCCGGAAGACCATATTTTCGGCACCGAATTTAAGTACAGCGCTTCGGGGGAGATCGAGACCATCGTGCGCGCCACCGCCGGCTACGGCAAGGTGGCGCGGCTCGATCAGCTTCAGGAGCAACTGGATATTCCGGCGAATCACGTCGTCTACGTTGGCGACGGCAGTTCCGATATCCACGTGATGCTGCACGCCAACCGGCGCGACGGCTTCACGATCGCTGTGTCGGAGTCGAAGCATGTAGCCCAGATCGCCAAGCGGACCGTGCTCAGTGACAACGCGCTGGCTGTGCTGGTGCCAATCCTGGAACAGATTGCGGGATGGCAGCGTCCGCGTATCCGGCAGCTATTCGAGTCGTATGGATTCCTGATTCAGGACTGGGATCGGGTGCAGACCGACTGGATTACTCTGCGGCCGGCCGGTGCGGAAGTGGGGCAGGCGGCGGAGTCGAGTTGAGGGGTCGGCGCGGCGCTGGGATCGTTTCCGAGCCGGCGACCACTCGTCCAAAGATTCCTGCCCCCATTCACAGAAGCAGTCCAACGCCAAATCGACGATCAGCAACGCAGCCCAACGCCGGGAATTACTTCTTCTCCATTTTCGCTGGCTTGGCCGCCTTGCCTTTCAGCTCGACGACGATCACATCCATCGCGTTGTCGCCAGTGTTCTCCGGCAAGTGGGTCGTGCTCGCCCCATATTGCGCCCCGCCTGCTTTGGGGGCGAAGTCTTCTTTTTTCCCGTCGGGATAAGTGAACTGCCCGTTAGCGTCAGTGAGGAACACCGCAACCGTGGCGGGATGGCTGTGCATGACCGACTTCTCGTGCGGGCCGTAGTGCACCTTCAGGATCCGAACCTGATCGTTTTCGCTCACCACGGTGTAATGCTTGGGATCCACTGTGGCGGCGTCCTGGGCCGAGAGGATTGGGGCGAGACAGACGCACAACACCAATCCATAAAGCGCTAGTCGCACTCGCATGTTGCTCTCCTTAAGGGTTTGTGGGATTTTGCTGTAAAGGCACCCCACCCTACTCCGGCAGGGTTACTGATGTCAATCAGGCTTTCATTTTGACCACCATTGCTGCGGTAAGACAGGCGTTCTCGTCACCCATTACTGAAAGCATCCCACGGGCAGCCCTAGCGGCTTTTGGGCGTCGGCCCCGCCTTCCGTAATCTCTCTCGCGCCTGGGTGGCTTCGTTGGTCTTGGGATAGCGCTGGATGACGTGCCTTAATTCCTTCGAGCCTTCTTCCTCTTTGCCGAGTTCAAGGAGCGCAAAGCCTTTTTTCAGTTGCGCGGCTGCGGCCTTGTTGCCGCTGGGGAAATTCTGCAAAACCAAGTCGTACTGCTCGACGGCTTTCTGGTAGTTGCCGGCGCGGAACTGCAATTCCGCGAGATAGAAGTATGCGTTCCCGGCGAGATCGGTGTTTGGGTAAAACTTGACGTAATCGCCGAGCTCCTGCGTCGCCAGATCGGGCTTGCCGCCGTTGTAGTCGCGCAGGGCATTGTTGTAGAGCACGTCGGGCGGCGGAGCCTGGGCCATCGCCTGGGCTTGCTGCTGCTGCTGAGTCTGCTGCGCGGCCAGAGACTGCTGGGCCGACTGCATGTCTTCCAGTTGCTTGCTCAGCTTCGCCAGGCGGACTTTGAGTTCGTCCATGGTGTCGTTGAGGGCCTGGATCTGGCCGGAGATCTGGTCTACCTGGCCGGCGCGGTCCTGCTGTTGCTTGTTGATCGAGGCCTGGAGATCTTTTAGGGTGGCGTTCACTTTGTTGGCCACGTCCGTGTTTTGCTCGACCAGGTTCTTCATCACGCCCATGCGCTCGTTGAACGACTGCTGCATGAGGGTCATTTGCTGCTGGAGTTGCTGAACCTGCGTCTGCAACTGAATGATTTCTTTGCTGGCTCCATAAGCCGGAGCGAGCCCGAGACAGAGCGTTAGTAGCAGGGCCAGAACAGCGGAAATGCGATTCGATTTCATAACCAACCTATTGGATGTCAAAACTCCCAGGGGTGTCCAGCGGGCCGAACCCGAGAAATAAAGGGCGGCCGCAGCCGCCCTTGGTTTGGATGCTGATTCGTGCCCGAACTATTTTTCATACACGAAGTGCCCGCGGCGATTCTGCTGCCAACAGGACTCGTTGGATTCGGTGCAGAACGGTTTTTCCTTGCCGTAGCTGATGATCTTGATGCGATCGCCGCCGACTCCGCTCTGGATAAGCGCGTTCTTGACGGTTTCGGCACGGTTGGTTCCCAGAGCCAGGTTGTAATCGGTGGAACCACGCTCGTCGCAGTGCCCTTCGATGGTGATGTGGATGTTGGGGTGCTGTTGCAGGAACTGCGCATCCGCCTGCAAAGAGCCCTGCTGGTCCGGGCGGACGTCGGCTTTGTCGTAATCGAAGTAGATGTTCTGGACGTTCTGCGCGAACAACTGCTGTTCGGTTAGAGAAGGAGGTGGTGGAGGTGGCGGCGGTGGAGCGTTTACCGTGACGCGAGCGGTGGCATCCTGGGTTCCGCCGGCGCCTCTGGCGGTCAGATGGTAGGTCGTCGAATCGGCCGGAGTGACCAAACGCGCGCCGTTCGCTTCGACCGCACCGATCCCGTCAATGCTGATGTCGGTCGCGTTCGTGGTTTGCCAGGACAGAGTCGTGGACTGTCCCCTCTCCACCGTATTGGGGTTGGCCGACAGCGAGGCCGTGGGAGCGGACAGCGCTGGAGGTGGCGGTGGAGGCGGTGGCGCAACTTTCTTGTTGCAGGCGCCCACCATCAGAATTGCGCTCAGTATGAATACCAGGGTTACCCATCGTTTCATCGGGTGATTCACCTCGTTTCTCCAGATTCTATGCGCCTGCTGAGTGGCGTGCAATCACGGCCGGCGCAATGTCGAGCACTCAACCCCTAAAGGGGCAATTAAAGGAGACAACTTGCGGCATCGCTGAAGCGAAGCCCTGATACGAATCTCTGTTTTGATAGCGATCCCCGTGTATTACTTCCAGCTCCAGTTCGGCTGCGTGTTGCTACCGCTGAACGTCAATTGCTTCATATTCGTGCCGTCGGCCAGCATGGTCCAGATCTGATCGGCGCCGGTGCGGTGCGATTGAAACACGATGTGTCGTCCGTCCGGCGACCAGCACGGAGCATCGTTACGGCCGGCATCGTGCGTGAGCTGCACCCATTGCTTGCTCGCGATATCCATGAGGTAGAGGTCGTTGGAGCCGGGCTCTCCGGGCCCATACTTGCGCATCCAGGAAAAGGTCAGGAACTGGCCATTGGGGGACCAGTTTGGCGACACGGCGTAGCCCTGGTCGGTGAGCCGCTGCACGTTGGTGCCATCGGCTTCCATGGTGTAGATCTGTGGCAGGCCGGTGCGTCCGCTGACGAACGCGATCTGCGCTCCGGTCTTGCGGTTCCACGTTGGAGAGACGTCCGGACCCTGGCCTGAAGTTAGCCGGCGCGAATTTCCGCCCGAGGCATCGACGGCGAAGATATTGGGATAGCCGTTGCGCGAAGACGATAGCGCCAGCTTGCTGCCATCGGGCGACCAGGAGGGCGAGAGATTCATCCCACCGAAACGCGTGAAGCTCACCATGCGGTTCAGGTCGAAGGAGTACATCATGATCTCCCAGCCACTCTTGACCACCGAACTAAAAGCCACACGCGAGCCGTCGGGCGAGATGCGCGGGGAAAGCGAAATTGTCCCGAGGCGCGTGATCGCGTGCTGGTGGGCGCCGTCGTAGTCCATGGCCCAGATTTCCTTCTGGCCGGTGCGGTCGCTGACGAAATAGATCTTGCTCTCGGCGATGCCGGGAATGCCTCCGCCCAGGCGGAAGATGATTTCGTTGGCAAACTTGTGCGCGATCACGCGGACTGCGTCGGTGGTCGCGTTGTCGTTGTACTGTTTGCCGAGCACCTGCGGAGAGGCGGTGTTTTTAACGTCGTAGAGCCAGCCCTGCACGGTGACTTTGTCGGCAGTTACGCCCAGGTTGCCGAAAGCGAGCATCGAAGCGTTGGGCGGGGGAGAGTTCCAGGCCGCGAAGTTGACCTCGGTCGGCTGGCCCGGAGCCTGCAACGGGTAAAAGCTCTTCGAGACCAGGTCGAAGATGCCAGCGTTGTCGAGGTCGTTCCAGAGCGTGTCGTTGAAAGTTTTGAGCAGGTCGGTGTTCTTGGGATCGGGCGTGGAAGGCTTGAAATCGGATGCGGCGAGGCGGACTTTTTCGACGCCGAGGCCGGTGCCGGTGCGGATCCAGTCCTGGGCGGAAGCGGTGGACGCGAGAAGAAGAACGAATGCGAGGGTCACAAAAGCGCGCCGAAATGAGTTGCTCAATGTTTGCTCCCAGTGGTCGATAGTCATTGGTCGCTCGTCGTTCGCAGAACCGCCGACCACGCCTATTCTTCCGCCCCTTCGGGGCCGGCTCGTTTATCGAACCTCTGACCCACGGCTTGCGCCGTGGGCTGCATTCTTGCGCCGCTTCGCGGCTAACCGCGAACGACCAACGACCAGCGACCGACAACTACCTCTTGTAATCGAACCAGAACTCCACCGAGACCTTATTTCCAGAGTAGTCCGGCGGCAACGGTCCGAAAGTATCAATGCGCTGAATCGCCCGTACGGCCGATATATCCAGTGATGGCACACCGCTCGACTGCTCGATCTGCACATTCTTGGGTGAACCGTCGCGAGTGATGTCGAAGGTCAGATACACCCGGTTCGCTTGCGTGATCCGGGGATCGACTTCGTACTTCAGCCAGTTTTCCGAGACCTTCTGCTGCACCACTTTCACGTACCAGGAAAATCGGCTGCCGAAATCGCCACCTCCACCAGTGAATCCGAATCCGCCCTTGGCCCCGCCAGCGCTGAACATGCTGTAAGGCCCGCTGACCGGACCACCTTCGCCATAGGGAATCTGGTTCGACTCCTCCGGCTCCGGTTCAGGCTTGCTTTTTGTGGCGCTGGTCACCGGCTTGGGCTTGGTCTTTGCATTCTTGTCCGGAATCGTGATCGCTTCCGGTTCCTGCTCCTGAGCTTTCGGCTGCGACTTCGACAATCCCTTCGACTCCGTGGCCAGCACATTCGCTGTTTGCACCGCGCTGGCAGGCAAGGGAACCGAGGTGACTAACGTGGCGCCCATGGCGTCTCCGCCACCGCCGCCGCCCCACCCTTCGCTGCGGAAGCCGTGGACGAACATGGTGTAGAGCACGACGAACGCGGTGAACGCAAGATGGAGCCCGGCGGACCAGGCCAGGGGCCGGGTGAGCTGGCTGTGCTCGGCGTAGATGTCAGCGCTTGCCGCCATGGGAATCGATGGGCTGCGTCACGATACTTACGTTGCTGATGCCTGCTTGCTTGATGGCGTCCATGACCGTGGCAAAGGCGCCAAAGGGAACGTCTTCGTCGGAGCGCAGGTAGATTGCCTGATGCTGCGGATCGCGAATTCTCTTTTTCAGCGCAGCGCCGATCTGGTTGATGTTGATGGGGTCGTTGCCGAAATAAACTTTTTGGGACTTGTCGATGCTGATAACCAGGCGCTCTTCGGTGATCTCTTTCACGGTACGCGTGTGTGGCACGCTCACCTCGATCCCCGACTGCAGAACAGGCGCCGTCACCATGAAGATGATGAGCAGAACAAGCACGACGTCCACCAACGGAGTGACGTTGATGTCGGCGAGCGCGGTCTGGGTGCGTCCGTTGGCGTTGGTAAAAGCCATCAGCGGCGCGCCTCCGGGGGTTGGGGCGTCTGGCGCTCGACGAGGTTCAGCATTTCGAGCGTGAAATCGTCGTTGCGAGCGGCCAGTTCGCGGATGAAACCATTGATCAGGTTGTAAGCGATCACCGCCGGGATGGCCGCGGCCAGGCCTGCCGCAGTCGTGATCAGCGCTTCGGAAATTCCTGGAGCGACCGCGCGCAACGTAGCACCGCCGGCAGTGCCGAGCCCGTGAAACGCGTCAATGATGCCCCAGACCGTTCCAAACAAGCCAATGAACGGCGTAACCGCGCCGGTAATCGCCAGCCACGGGACATTACGCTCCAGACGCGTGATCCCTTCCGAGGAGGCGATCTGCATCGAACGTTGGATGGCGGGAAGATTGTGGATGCCGCCGGTCGTCCCCATCTGGCGCTTGAATTCCGCAACCGCGCCCTCGAACACGTCCACCAGGGGGCTGGGGCGGAACTGGTCGGCAGCCGAAGCTACATCCTGCATGCGTTGCGCCTTGCGAAAGGCGCGCACGAAGCGCTCGCTTTGCGCGCGCGCGCGGATGATGAGGCGCCATTTGGAAAGGATCACGGCCCAGGAAAGCACGCTGAAAGCGATCAGCAGGAAGAGAACAACCTTGGCGACGGCCCCCGTCTGCAGGACGAGATCAACGATTTCGCCGCCGACAAAAATCAAAAAGACGGGAGAAAAGTGCATGGATGTCGGGAGAGTCCTTTTCGCGATTATAGAACAGGGCTGACGGTCTGCTGGCCTGGGTACCGCGTCGGTCAATGGGATCGTGGAAGAGCGTCGTTGGTCGCTGGTCGCTGGTCGTTCGCATTTCGTTATTGGGCTCAAACATGCTTGAAGAAGGAGTTTGCCCCGGTTAGTGTGGCGGCGACAAGAAACTGAAAAGCCTAAGACGACCCGCGAATGACCAACGACCTGCGACCAACGACTTTTCTCACGGACTCGGAATCGCGACTCTCACTTCGTTCGAGTAGGTGCTTTCCTGGTTTTCCGCATTGACGGCCGTCACCACGTAGTAGTAGGTGGCCCCGGCGTCCACCAAACTGTCGGTGTAGCTGGTGGAAGCGTCCAGGACCGGGTTGATTTGCCCGTAAGGCCCACCCTGCTTGCCGCCGCGGTACACGTTGTACCCGATTACGACATCTTTGCTCGGATCCCAGGAGAGATCCGTGCTGTGAGGGCCCGCGGCCACTCCGACACCGGTCAAAGGCACCGTGTTGGGTGAGTTCGCGGCATCGCTCCGGAGGACCAGGTTGGCAGAAACCGTTCCCGAAGCGGTTGGGGTGAATACGATCGCTGCGGCCACGCTCTGCCCGGCCGCTATGGTCATCGGCAGGATGAGGCCGGGCAGAGTGAACTCGGGACTGTTCACTTGCGCGGAAGAGATGGTTACCGCTCCGTTCGACGCCGAGAGCGTCAATTGCACGCTGGCGGAGGAGCCCACCGTGACATTGCCGAAATTGAGACTGGAGGGCGAGACTCCGAGGGTGGCCGCGTTGGTCTTCACGCCGGTGCCCCAGACACTCATTACGAGCTTGGGATTGAGCGCGTCGCTGATAAGGGTCACGCTCCCGGTAGTCTTTCCGACAGCGACCGGCTTGAAGATCACCGGTAACTGCGTGCTCCTTCCGGGACGCAGGGTCACTGGCAAAAGGAATTTGCCGAAGGAAAAAGCCTGTCCTTTTTTGGATTTGGAAAGTATGTGAAGTGTTCTTTTCCCAGTGTTAGTCAACTGGAAAACGAATTGTTTCGAGGTGGCGATCTGGACTCGCCCGTAGCCATGGCTGCACGGGTTGCACTGAAGCTGCTGCGCCGAGGCACGGGCAAGCGGTAGAACGAGCGCCAGGAGCGCGATTGCCAGACGGGGGAAGTTAGGCATCGGGGCAATTTTCGAGAACTCTGGACAGAAAGGCAACAGTAGGAAGTACACTCTCCGAAGGTAGGCATCGGTGAACCGTAGCCGGGCGCGGGAAAGTGGTCTGTGCTATGCTGCGCCTGATTTCCAACCCCAAAAACTTCCGTGCTGAGCGAACTCCGACTCGAGAATTACGCGGTTATCGATAACGTGGTGGTCGAGTTCGCTTCTGGTTTGAACCTGCTCACGGGCGAGACCGGGGCGGGGAAGTCCATCCTGATTGACGCGCTGGGATTGCTGCTTGGAGACAAGGCTTCTTCCGAGGTGATCCGCACGGGCGCGGAGCGAGCCGTAGTGTCGGCCGTCTTCGAAAGCGAGGGCGCGGCGCTCGGCGCCATTGAAGAAATTCTGGAAAGCAATGGTCTGGATGCCGAGGATGCGTCTCTGATCGTGCGCCGCGAAATCGCGCCCGGAGGCAAGGGGCGGGTTTTCATCAACAACCAGCCGGCAACGGTCTCGGTGCTGAAGCAGATCGCGCCCCACCTGGCCGTCATCCACGCCCAGAACGAGTCCATAGCGCATTTCGACGCGGCGGCGCGGCAGGCGTTGCTGGATGCGTATGCCGGGATTGAGCTTCAGGCGGTGGCGGATGCCTTTGCGACCTGGAAGCAGATTCGCGGCCGCATCGCGGAGTTGGAGCGGGACGAGCAGGACCGCATGCGACTCCTGGACCTGTGGAACTTTCAGTGCCGCGAAATCGAAGACGCGCGCCTGCAACCCGGGGAAGACGAGCGGCTGGAGACCGAGAAGCGCGTGCTAGCGAACGCGGAGAAAATCTACGGCGCAGCGATGAATGCGTTCGACTTGCTTTATGAAGGCAGCGCTTCCACTTCGTCCAGCTTGCGCGCCGCCCAGAAGCACGTAGAAGAACTGGCCCGCTACGAACCGAAATTTCAGGAAGCCCTGGGGGCCTTGGAGTCGGCACGCATCGCCGTGGAGGATGTGGGTGCAACCCTGCGCGATTATGCCGGCGGAATCCAGGCTTCGCCGGAGCGTCTGGCGGAACTGGAAGACCGGCTGGCGGTTCTGGACCGGCTGAAGCGCAAGTACGGGCCGACGCTTTCGGAGACGATCGCGTTCGGCGAAGACGTCCGGCGCAAGCTGGAGGAGATGGAAAATAAAGACGAAGTCCTGCGCGATCTTCGGGCAAAGCTGGCAGCGGCGGCTGAAGAATACAAGAAAGCCGCCCGCAGCGTTTCGCGCAAACGGGCCGAGGCCGGCCGGAAGTTAGAAAAGCTGGTCGAGGCGGAGATCAACGACCTCGCTATGCGCGCCAGTTTTCGGATCGCGGTGGAGGAAAACGAAGACGAAGCGCATTGGACGTCTTCGGGCATCAACCAGGTCGTCTATCGCATCTCGACCAATGCGGGCGAGACCATGCGTCCACTGGAGCAGATCGCCTCCGGCGGCGAGCTTTCGCGGGTCATGCTGGCTCTGAAAGCGAGCGTGGAGGCAGGCGCGGCAGCCAGGAAGGCAAGTGTGGCGCGGGCGCCCTCGCCCGCGTCGAAGGCCGCGGCCCAACGGACCCTTGTTTTCGACGAGATTGACAGCGGCATTGGTGGCCGCGCCGCCGAAGCCGTGGGGAGGAAACTCAAGGCCTTGTCCAGGGGCAATCAGGTACTCTGCGTCACCCACCTGCCGCAGATCGCAACCTTTGCCGATCAACACTACCTGATCGAGAAGCGCGAGAGTTCGGGCCGGGCCAAGACTACCGTACGCCTGATCACCGGCGAAGAGCGCACGGAAGAAGTGGCGCGCATGCTGTCCGGGGCCAAGCTGACGGAGACCTCGCGGAAGCATGCGGAGCAGATGATCAAGGCGAATGGGTGAGTGTGAGGAACCCATTAGCCGCTGAAGTAGGTAGCACCAAAGTAGGCTATGAATGATCGTTAGACGGGTAAATGATTGTTTCGACTGAGGGGTCAAGGGAATGCCCGTGCCCCTTTCGTTTTATCGAGGTCAAATGTCTGCACAACATAGTCGCCCGACTGAGATACACATGGAAAGCTTGGGCAGAGCTTCAGGCGACAACATCAAGTGTCCGAAGTGTGGCGAACTTTTTCCGATCACAGAGACCATTCAGGACCAACTCGCTGAGCGGACCCGCGCGGAGGTGAGGCGCGAACTGGCCGCTGAGCAGAAAGCCCTTGCCGCTAGAGAGAAAGAGCTCCAAGCCAAGGCAGTCAATTTGGCCGAGGCAGAGCGGGACGTCGAAGCTCAGATCGCAAGAAAACTAGCTGCTGAGCAGAAAGTCCTCGCCGCTAGAGAGAAAGAACTCCAAGCCAAGGCATCCAGTTTAGCGGAGGCAGAACGGAACATCGACGAACAGGTTGCAAAAAAGCTATCCATAGAGAGATCTGCGCTTCGCAAAGATGCTTTAGATAAGGCTCGGGAGGAGCTTTCCTTGCAGATGGACGATTTGCAGGCCGATGCAGCCGAGAAAGATCACAAGCTCCAGGAGGCGCAGAAGAAAGAGATTCAATTGCGCAAGGAAACGCGTGAGCTGGAGGCGGCCAAACAGTCCCTTGAACTGGATGTTCTGCGTCATGTCGGTGCTGAACGCGAATGTATCCGGCGAGAAGCGATGACGCAGGCCGCTGAAGAGCACCATCTAAAAGATGCTGAGAAAGATAAGAAGCTTAGCGATGCCTTGAAGTTGAACGGGGATCTGACACGGAAGCTGCAACAGGGATCGCAGCAAACCCAGGGCGAAGTATTGGAACTCGAGATGGAACAGGTACTCCGAGATTGTTGTCGGTCCGATGAGATTTTTCCTGTCCCCAAGGGCGTTCGCGGAGCCGACGTCTTGCAGACGGTAAACGATAGATCGGGAGCTTACTGTGGACTAATTATTTGGGAGGCAAAACACACGAAAAATTGGAGCGATGGCTGGATTTCCAAACTCAAAGAGGACCAGCAGGCGGAGCACGCCGAAGTCGCGGTTCTGGTAACTGATGTTCTTCCTCGGGGGCTAGATCACTTTGGCAGACAAGACGGTGTTTGGGTCACGTCCCCGCGATATGTGCCGGGACTCGTTGCCGTGCTTCGTCTTGGGATCGAGCAGGCGGCGAAAACGAAGCGTGCAGCCGCGGGCAAGAACGAAACAGTGGAAGCGCTTTTCAATTACCTCAACGGCGCGGACTTTGCCAATCGCGTTGAGGCAATCATGCGTGGTTTCAAAGGGATGAGGCAAACATTGGATGAGGAGAGGCGCACCACAATGCGACGCTGGGCCAAGCAGGAAAAGCAACTTCATCTCGCTATGGCGAACACGACCGGCATGCATGGTGACTTCCAAGGTCTGATAGGGACGTCATTGAAGCCAATCCCGGCGCTGGATTCCGAGGATTCCGGCTCCGCAGAGCAGGTGGTCCTTGCCTTGGCCGCCGAAGCGGAAGACGTTGCGTCGTAACGGAAGCCCGTTGGCGTCTCGAAGGCAAGAATTAGTCGAAAGTGCAAGACAGTTCGTGGACAAGAGCTCGCATCAAGGAAATTCAACGCAGCCATAGATTTGTTCGTTGGGCAGATCAACTTTTGGGCCGTCGGAGACGATCAATGGGAACTGCACTCTCTTAGGCTGTGGGCGCCGGCCTTGCAGGAGCACGCTTCTGACCCCGTCAGAACCAGTTCGCGCACGGAGCACCCCTTGGCAGCAGCTTGTGCTTCCAACTTCCGGTATAGCGGTGCCGGGATGTCAACGGTTATTCGAACCGAATCCGGTTTCATAGCCTGATTGTCACATGTGTTTCGGAAGTGAAAAACCGGTAAAATCAGATGATGGAAACAGTCACCATTCGCAAAGCCAAAGCCGAGCTTTCGCGGCTGATTGCGAGGGCTTGCCGGAGCGAAGAGATCGTTATCGCTCGCGGGAAGAAGCCGGTGGTGCGCCTGGTCGCGCTTCGGGACGAGCATGGTAATCGTAAGCCGGGAGCTTTGAAAGGGAAGCTTTTCTACACGCCGGACGCTTTTGCGCCGCTGACTGATCGCGAACTGAACGATTTGGGGTTCGACTAGAGATTTCTCTGTGGGGCGACCCCATCCCATTCGCCTGATAGATTTCCCCGCCCGTCCCTAATCCTCAACAACCGGCAAAAGTGAAAACCGACTTGACTTAGCTAACCGAAGTTAGCTAACATATGGTCATGGAAACAGTCACCATCCACAAGGCTAAGACCGAGCTTTCCCGGCTGATTGAGAAGGCCTGCCGAGGCGAAGAGATCGTCATCGCCCGTGGGAAGAAGCCAGTGGTGCGCCTGGTTGCGATCGCGGATACAAAGGGCCAGAGGAAACCCGGTGCGTTGCGCGGGAAGCTGAAGGTCGGGCCTGAGTTCTTTGAGCCGCTGCCGCCGGAAGAGCTCGACGCGTGGGAGTAATCGAGTGCGACTGCTGCTCGACACACATGCGTTGCTCTGGTGGTTCAGCGACGATCCCGCCCTGCCGGCGTCCTGCAGAAGGCTGATTGCACAATCGGAAAGCAGCAGCATCTTTGTGAGCGCTGTTTCCGCGTGGGAAATCTCAACGAAGTTTCGGCTGGGAAAGTTACCGACCGCTTCCGACCTGGTACAAGACTTCGGAGGATATCTTGATCGCGACGGCTTTCAGAGCTTGCCGCTATCTTTAGACCACGGAATTCGAGCGGGACTCTTGCCCGGACCACTTAAGGACCCGTTTGACCGTATGCTGATCGCCCAAGCTGCGACGGAGAAGTTGTTCATTGTTAGCAACGAAGGAGTCTTCGACCAGTATGGGGTGCGCCGAGTCTGGTGAGACTTGGTCTCGTTTCAGACGCGTGCGCGCGCCATTCGGTATGCGGATCCAACCATCCACCCCTAATCCCCGCCCTATCAGCGTCTTACATTGACCGGAGGTGCCATTTTCGATACCCTAGAAGCAATCGTTCCAGGGAAACGTGTACCCTTAAACAGTGGGGAGAATCGCATTGTCTGAGAGCAAGACGCTATTGCTGTTGAAGCCGCGTGGGTTCTGCGCCGGGGTGGTGCGGGCCATTGACATCGTCCGGATCGCGCTCGAAGCTTTCGGGCCGCCGATCTATGTCCGCAAGGAGATTGTCCACAACCGATTCGTCGTGGAGGAACTCCAGCAAAAGGGCGCCGTTTTCGTGGACAGCGTCAGCGAGGTCCCGGAGGGCGAGCGAGTCATCTACAGCGCGCACGGGGTTTCTCCCGAGGTGCGGCAGAAGAGCAAGTTGCGCAAGCTGCGCGTGATTGACGCTACCTGTCCGCTGGTCACCAAGGTTCACGTTGAGGCAGTGAAGTTTGCTAGGGAAGGCTATTCGCTGATCTTGATTGGCCATCGCGATCACGACGAGGTTATCGGGACGCTGGGTGAGGCGCCGACGGTTACGCAGGTGGTTGGGTCGCCTGAGGAGGTCTCATCGGTCACTGTGCCCGATCCGAACCGGGTCGCTTATCTGACCCAGACCACGCTCAGCCTGGACGAAACGTGCGACATCATTGCCGCGCTGCGCAAGAAGTTCCCGAACATCAAGGGCCCGGCAGCGCAGGATATCTGCTATGCCACAGAAAACCGCCAGGTTGCGGTGAAACACGTGGCCTCTGACGCCGACTTGCTGCTGGTGGTGGGGTCGGACAACAGTTCGAATTCGAAGCGGCTGGTGGAAGTAGCGCGCGCTCTGCGCACCGACGCGCATCTAATCGACAATGACCGCGATATCCGGCCGGAATGGTTGATTGGCGTGAAGACAGTTGCGTTGACGGCGGGGGCTTCGGCTCCGGAGCATCTGGTGGAGGAAGTCGTGAAGTACCTGGAGACCCAGGGATTTGACAACATCCAGGAGTTGGAGATTATGCCGGAGAACGTGCGCTTCGGATTGCCGCCGGAGATCGTGGAAGCCATCGCCGCGGCGCCGGTGGGCGCCTCCGTGGAGTCGTAATGGAAGATTACTCCCCCTCGAGTTCGGCCTCTGTGCCGCAGATGCGATTCGGAAAGATTGACGACCTGGTCAGCCGGGTTGCAGCCAGCATCGGCGCGGCGCGCAAATTCCTCTTCTCGCGGCAGCACGAAGAAGGCTACTGGTGTGGCGAACTGGAAGCTGACACCACCCTCGAATCCGACTACATCCTGCTACACACGCTGTTCGGCACGGGCACGCCGGAGCGCTTCGCTAAGGCAGCGCGTTACATTCTCAACCACCAGAACGCAGACGGCGGCTGGAGCATTTACGCGGGCGGGCCGTCGAACATCTCGGCTTCGGTGAAGGCCTATTTCGGGTTGAAGCTGGCGGGCTTTAAGGCCGACCATCCCGCTCTCACGAATGCGCGCAAGAAGATCCTGGAGATGGGTGGAGCGACCGAGGTCAACACCTTCACCAAGATCTATCTCTGCTTCTTTGGCCAGTACGATTACGATGCTGTGCCGGCGATCCCGCCGGAGATCGTGCTGTTCCCGAACTGGTTCTGGTTCAATATCTACGAAATTTCTTCGTGGTCGCGTGCCATCCTGGTGCCGCTCTCGATCTGCTACGCCAAGAAGCCGTTCAAAAAGATTCCTGACGAGATGGGCGTCGAGGAACTGTTTGTCGGCGGGCGCGACAAATCGCGCATGCATCTGCACTGGGACAAGAAGAAGATTTCCTGGCGCAACTTCTTTCTCGTTCTGGATCGCGTTACCCATTGGGCGGAACGGGTGCATATCCGGCCACTGCGCACCATCGCTCTTCGCAAAGCCGAAAGATGGATGCTGGAACGCTTCGAGATGAGCGATGGCCTGGGAGCGATTTATCCGTCGATGATGAACGCGATTATCGCGCTGCGCTGCCTGGGATACTCGGTGGATGATCCGCAGGTCATTCGCGCGCTCGACGAATTCGAAAAACTTGGCATTGAAGAAGGTGACACCTTCCGCATGCAACCATGCATGTCGCCGGTGTGGGATACGGCGTATGCGCTCTTTGCGCTCGGCGACGCGGGGATTCCAGGGAACGATCCGCGCCTGGTCAAGTGCTCCGACTGGATTTTGCAGAAGCAGGTTCGCACCGTGGGCGACTGGAAGATCAAGAATCCGCAAGGGCAGCCGGGCGGATGGTATTTTGAGTTCAACAACGAGTTCTATCCGGACGTGGACGACAGCGCCATGGTCTGTCTGGCGCTGAGCCGCGTCGAGCATCCGAATGGACGCTATCAGCGCGAGTCGGTGCAGCGTGCGATTGACTGGATTCTGTCCATGCAGTGCAAGAACGGGGGCTGGGCGTCGTTCGACAAAGACAACGACCGCATGGTGTTCCAGTACGTGCCGTTCGCCGATCACAACGCCATGCTCGACCCGGCAACCGTGGACATCACGGGGCGCATCCTCGAATGCCTGGCGACTTACGGGTACGACAAGAACCACCCGGCGGTGAAGCGAGCGCTCAAGTTTATCCGCAGCGAACAGGAGCCGGATGGAAGCTGGTTCGGGCGCTGGGGCGTGAACTATATCTACGGCACTGCGCTCGTGCTGCGCGGGCTGGAAGCGATGGCGGTCGACAATCACGAACCCATGGTCCAGCAGGCGGCCGAATGGTTGCGCATGGTGCAGAACTCCGATGGCGGCTGGGGTGAGACGGTTGGGTCGTATGACGATCCCAATCTGAAAGGCACGGGCGAGAGCACCGCGTCGCAAACCGCCTGGGCGATCATGGGCCTGCTGGCCGTCGGCGACACTCGTAGTGATTCCGTGGCGCGCGGCATTGCGTACTTATTGCGTACGCAAAAGAAAGACGGCGCTTGGGACGAGCCTTTCTTCACCGGAACGGGATTCCCGCGGGTGTTCTATCTGGCCTACCACCTCTACCGCCAATACTTCCCGCTGATCGCGCTGACGACGTATGCGAAGGTGATGAAAGCCAGCACTTAGCATTTAGCACTTAGCATTTGGCCAAACCGGAATTCCGGTGGTAGTTGGTTTAGCTCCAATTTCGACGCTGCTTTGGCAAGAGCTAAGTGCCAAATGCTAAGTGCCAAGTGCCAAATGCTCGCCTTTATCACTGGCGCCACGGGATTTCTCGGCAGTCATGTTGCTCGCGTTCTGGCAGAGCAGGGGGCGCAACTGCGGTTGCTGGTGCGGCCTACCAGCGATCTGCGCAATATCGCGGACCTGAATGGCGAGCGGGTCGAGGGGGATCTGCGGGATCCGGCTTCGATTGAAAAGGCGCTCGCGGGATGCGAGGCGCTGTTTCATGTTGCGGCCGACTATCGGCTGTGGGTGCGGGATCCGGAACAGATGTACCGCTCGAACGTGGAAGGCACGCGGGCGCTGCTCGAGGCCGCACGGAAACAGCGCGTGCGGCGTGTGGTGTACACGTCCAGTGTGGCGACCATGGGTTTCAGTTCCAACGGGACGCTGGCGGACGAAAACAGCCCGGTTTCGCTCGCGGACATGATCGGGCATTATAAGCGGTCGAAGTTCATGGCTGAGCAAGTGGCCTTTGAGGCGGCGCGGTCGGGAGTAGATGTAGTCGTGGTCAATCCGACCACTCCGATCGGTGAGCGTGATATCAAACCGACTCCGACGGGGCGAATCGTGGTGGACTTCCTCAAGCGGAAGTTTCCGGCCTATGTGGACACGGGTCTGAACCTGGTGGACGCGACCGAGTGTGCGCGCGGCCACATCCAGGCGCTCGAGAAGGGAAGAGCGGGTGAGCGGTACATACTGGGCGGCGAGAATCTTACGCTGAAGCAGATTCTCGATCGACTGGCTGTGATTACGGGATTGCCCTCGCCCAGGGTGAAGCTGCCTTATGTCTTCGCTCTCGCTGCCGGGGTGGTCGACGAGACCGTGACCGGGCGCATACTGGGCCGAGAACCGCGCGCGACCATTGACGCCGTGCGCATGGGGCGCAAGAAGATGTTCGTAACATCCGCGAAAGCCGAGCGGGAGTTGGGCTGGCGTCCAGCCTCGGTGGATGGGGCATTGCGGCGCTCGGTAGATTGGTTTCGCGCCAACGGATATGCCTAGGATTGCGATCGTCGCCGCCATGGAGCGTGAAGTGGCGCCGCTGATTCGCAAGTGGCAGGTCCGTTCGGTTGAACAAGGCGGTAGGCGTTACAAGCTCTTTGAAAGCGGGGAAGCGTCGCTGGTATGCGGCGGAATGGGTCCGGAAGCCGCGCGGCGAGCGACCGAGGCAATCATTCAGGAGTGCAGGCCGTCGTACATTTTGTCGGTCGGGTTTGCGGGGGCACTGGATCCCGCGCTGCGGGTGGGCGAAGTTTTCGAACCGCGCACGGTGATCAATGCGGGAGACGGCGCCAGAACCGATACCGGACGCGGGCAGGGGACGCTGGTGAGTTTCAGTGCGGTAGCCGGACGTGAGCAGAAAGAGAAGCTGCGCGAAGCTTACGGCGGGGCAGCCGTGGACATGGAAGCGGCGGCGGTCGCCCAGGGAGCTGAACTGCGCAACGTCCGCTTCAGCGCGCTGAAGGTGGTATCGGACGAAGCGGGGTTCGCGATGCCACCGGTGCAAGGTTTTGTAGAGGCCGACGGGAGCTTTCGTGCCGCGCGTTTCGCACTGCATGTCGCGGTGCGACCGTGGCTGTGGGGAGCGACGATTGCGCTTGCCCGGAACAGCGCGCGTGCCAGCCGGCAGTTGTGCGCTGCCCTGGAGCAGTACCTGGGCCGTGCGGCGGAAGAGATGACAGAATATCGGTAGGAGGAACGTGATTCGTTGGACGTTCGTTGTGTTCTTGGCAAGCGTCGCGGTTTTGTGCGTTGCTGACGACGCAGGCAGGCGCGCGTACTCGGAGTCATTCAAGAAAGGCGCGACCCGGATTACGGAGCAGACACTCAACGTAACGCTCACTCCCGAGCATGCCAGGCAGGATTTCAAGATCCTGGACTCAACGGGCAAGCCGCGCTACACCCTGCGCTTCATGCCAGACACTCCTTCGGGCGACACCAGAGTTCTCGGATGGTTCGTGAGGCTGGCGGATGCCCATCACCGGATCTATGACAGCGTGCTTCCCGTTTCACCCGACCTGTCGCGGGATACGCAGCAGGTCTGGTGGCTCGACGCCCGGCCCTATTCCAAGACTCCGCTCCAGGCTCAGCGCGTCTTCAAAGTGGAGCAGTTCTATTTCGTAATCCAGGTGACGGACGCGAAGCGGTTGGCGCCGGGCCAGCCGTATTTGAATCAAATGGATGTAGCCGTCCAGTTCACGAATACGAAACCGTAATCCGAGATGACAGGGACTCTTTCCAAATCGACCGCGGTAGCCGAAACGCAAACGATTCCGTCCACCATGAAGGCCGCGGTGTATCGCGGCCTCAATGACGTGCGCCTGGAGGAAGTACCGGTTCCTAAGATCGGGCGCGGTGAGATCCTGGTGCGCGTGCACACCTGCGGAATCTGCGGGACGGATCTCAAGAAGATCTCGACCGGCTCGCACTCGGCCCCGCGCATCTTCGGGCATGAAACCTCGGGAGTCGTCGTCCGCGTCGGCGAAGGGGTGCGGAAGTTCGGAGTTGGCGACCGCGTGGTGGTTTTCCACCATATCCCTTGCCGGGAGTGTTACTACTGCCGCCACAAGACCTTTGCCCAGTGCGAGACCTACAGGAAAGTCGGCTGCACGGCGGGATTCGAGCCCTCCGGCGGCGGCTTTGCCGAGTATGTGAGAGTGATGGACTGGATCGTCGAGAAGGGCACCGTACCCATTCCGGACGGCATCAGTTTCGAGCAGGCCTGCTTTGTGGAGCCTGTAAACACCTGCATGAAGGGGATCCAGACGCTCCGGCTGGAGCCAGGGGAGACCGTCCTGGTGATGGGACAAGGTCCGATTGGGCTAATCCTGGCGGTCCTGGCCAAAAGGGCGGGGGCCCGTGTGATTACTTCCGATTTGTATCCGGCGAGGCTTACAATATCTAAAAGACTCGGTCTGGACCTGACAATTGACGCGTCGCGGGCGGATACGGTGCGTGCGATCCGCGAGATGACCGAGGGGCGCGGGGCCGACGCCGTAATTCTGGCGGTCGGCGGCAGCGCCCTCATCCGGCCTGCGATGGAGGCTACTCGTCCGGGAGGCCGTGTTTTGTTGTTTGCACAAACTGTCCGCGGCGAGGCGGCCATTGATCCGGCGGCGGTGTGTGTGGACGAAAAGACGCTACTGGGATCCTACAGCGCGTCCGTGGAGTTGCAGGAGCAGTCGGTACGGTTTGTGATGAACCGCGAAATGGACCTGGAACAGCTGATCAGCCACCGCTTCCCGCTGCACGACAGCGTGGAGGCGCTCCATCGGGCTGCCCATCCTCAGCCGGACTCGATGAAGATCGTCATACAACCGGGCAGCGCGTGGGAAGGACGTTCATTGTGAATGGCAAAATGACGGCTGCCGTCCTCTACGGCAAGGAAGACATCAAGATCGAGAGAGTGCCCATCCCACGGGTCGGCGATGGCGAAGTGCTCGTCAAAGTGCAGGTGGCGCTGACTTGCGGCACCGACTTGAAGGTCTACCAACGCGGTTATCACGCCCGGATGATCGTCCCTCCTGCTTTGTTCGGACACGAACTGGCGGGGACCATCGAGGAAGTGGGGCTGGGGGTGCGTGGTTTCAAGAAGGGGATGCGAGTCGTCGCCCTCAATTCCGCGCCCTGCGGTCTATGTTTCTACTGCTCTAAGCACCAGAGTAATCTTTGCGAAGATCTGTTGTTCAACAACGGCGCCTATGCCGAGTACATCCGCATCCCCCGCCGAATCGTCGAGACCAACGTGCTGGTCGTGCCTGCGCAGGTGAGTTTCGAAGATGCCGCCATGACCGAACCGCTGGCGTGCGTGCTGCGCGGATTGCATGAGACCGGAGTGGAGATCGGCGACACGGTAACGGTGATTGGCGGCGGTCCGATCGGCTTGATGTTCGTGCAGGTGGCCAAGGCGATTGGCTGCAACGTGATTGCGGTAGTGAAGCGCGACTCGCAGGTTTCTATGGCGCGGCGCAAGGGCGCGCAAGAAGTGGTGCAGATCGGCCAGGTCAGGGATCCCGTCGACACCGTTCGCGCACTGACTTCCGAAAAGCGCGGATCGGATGTGGTCATCGAAGCGGTGGGTCGTCCCGAGGCTTGGGAGTGGGCGGTGCAGATGGTGCGCAAGGGCGGCACCGTCAACTTCTTCGGCGGGTGTGCCGCTGGAACCAAGGTGCAGCTCGACACCAACCGCCTGCACTACTCCGAGATCACGCTGAAGGCCACGTTCCATCACACTCCGGAGACCGTCCGCCGGGCGTTTGGACTGATCACCGAGAGGAAAGTGCGCGGCACGGACTACATCACCGGCGAAGCTCCACTTTCGCGGCTGCATGACGTCCTGCGTCACATGCTGAACCGCAACGGCGATATCAAGACTGCAATCATTCCCGGACACTAGGGTACGATAGGCGCCGTACGTTCATAACCCCTGTGGCCCTCTGTGTTCTCTGGGGTGAAGAATTTCTAATGAACAGCACTACCAGCAATCCCGCGGCTGCTGCGCCCACCATCGGCTGGAGCGCTCTTCCGCCGGAGTACGCGATCCCCGAAGCGGCCCCTTCCGAAGGGGCGGCTCGGGAATATTGCCGGCGGCTGGCCCGCACGCACTACGAGAACTTTTCGGTTGCAACCTGGTTTCTGCCGAAACTACTGCGCCAGCATTTCTGCAATGTGTATGCGTATTGCCGGATCTCGGACGATCTGGGCGACGAGGTTGGCGATACCGCGGCATCCTTGCAGCTTCTTGACCAGTGGGAAGCCGAGCTGAACGCCTGCTATGACGGCCATCCGCGGCACCCGGTATTTGTCGCTTTAGCCGAGACGGTACGCAAGTTCGAAATTCCGAAGCAGGAATTTGTCGATTTGCTCACCGCCTTCCGCCAGGACCAGACGGTCATTCGCTACGAAACATTCGTGGATCTGCTGGGCTATTGCCGGTACTCCGCGAATCCTGTCGGCCACCTGGTGCTGTACCTGTGCGGGTACCGCGACGACGAACGCCGGCAGCTTTCCGACTACACCTGCACGGCATTGCAACTCGCCAACTTCTGGCAGGACGTCAGCGCGGACCATGCCAAGGGCCGCATCTATCTTCCGCTCGAGGACCTGCGTCGCTTCGGCGTGAGCGAAGAGGAAATCCGCGCCGGCCGCAACACCCCCACTTTCCGCGACATGATGCGGTTTGAAGTCGAGCGCGCGCGGGAGTGGTTTACCCAGGGTGTGCCGCTCGCGGCAAAAGTAAGTCGGGAGCTGGCGATCGATATTGAATTATTCAGCCGCGGGGGCCTGGAAATACTGAACGCAATCGAACGCCAGGACTATGCCGTCCTAGGACAGCGTCCGACGATCTCGAAGACTCGCAAGCTGGCGCTGGTGGCCCGGGCTGCGCTGGGGAAGCTGCTATGAGCGCTGCCGTGGGAAATGCGCCGGTGCAATTTGCGCCTACGGCGTCGCAGCTTGACGTCGCTTACTCGGTCTGCCGGCACAGTGCACGTTCAGCGGCCAAGAATTTCTATTACGGCTTCGCCGTCCTGCCACGACCCAAGCGGAACTCGCTGAGCGCTGTGTACGCCTTTATGCGGCGGTGCGACGACATCACCGACGACAATACTCTGAGCTTCTATGAGCGCCGCAACCGGCTGGCGGAGTGGCTGGATGCGGTGCATCGCGCGTTCGCCGGCTATCCCACCGACGACGCGCTGTTGCTGGCTCTGACCGATACCCAGCGCCGTTACCAGATTCCGCTCGGGCTCCTGGATCAGCTCGCGTATGGAACGGCGGCCGATTTGGAGCAGGAACCGGTCCCAGATGGCGGGCAGACTCTATCGCCTGTAAACCGTTACCGGACTTTTGAAGAACTGCGGCAGTACTGCTACGGCGTTGCCTCGGTAGTGGGATTAGTCTGCATCCGTATCTTCGGCTATCGCGATCCCGCTGCGGAACCGCTCGCGGAACGCTGCGGGCTGGCATTTCAGCTCACCAACATCATTCGCGACGTCAAGGAAGATGTCGCCATGGGGCGCCTTTATTTTCCGGAGGAGGACCTGTCCGAGTTCGGCCTTTCGGCTGCCGACTTTGCCGCTCCCGATGTCGGCCGTATTCGTCCGCTGCTGGCCAAGCAGGCGGAGCGCGCGCGCGAAGGATACCGTGCCGGCGAGGAGTTGATCCCGCTGGTCAACGAAGACAGCCAGCCTGCACTCTGGGTGCTGATCACCATCTACCGGCGGCTGCTCGAGAAAATCGCATCCCGCCAGTACGACGTGTTCAGCCAGCGCGTCGGCCTGAGCGTTCGCGAAAAGCTCACGATCCTGGGCAAAGGATACGTGAAGCGCCTGTTGTGATGACCTCCTCTCCGACACAAGCTTCCACGGTCGCCATCGCCGGAGGCGGTTTGGCTGGACTGGCCGCCGGATGCGCCCTTTCGAGTGCCGGATTCCCTGTGACCTTGTTCGAGCGCCGACCGTACCTGGGCGGGCGCGCGTCTTCCTATCAGCATCCGGGGACAGGCGAAATTGTCGACAACTGCCAGCACGTTCTGCTGGGGTGCTGCACCAACCTGATCGACTTTTATCGCCGCACCGGAGTCGAAAACCGAATCCGCTGGTATGAGAGCCTGACATTTTTGGAACCGGGAGGCCACGCTTCCGTGATCCGGCCGTCGGGGCTGCCGGCGCCTCTGCATGCTGCGCCGTCATTTCTGCGGGCTGACTGCCTAACGCTGGGGGACAAGCTTGCTATAGGACGCGCCCTGGCTGCGCTCGCTCCCGCCACTCCACGCGAGCGGGGCGAGACGTTCCTCGCCTGGCTGAAACGCCACGGACAGACCGAGCAAGCGATCGAGCGCTTCTGGAAGACGATCCTGGTCAGCGCGCTGAACGAAGACCTGGACCAGGTTTCCGTTCCTTATGCCGCGCAGGTGATCCGCGAGTCGTTTCTGAAGTCTGCCGCTGCCGGACGCATGGGAGTACCGGCCGTTCCCCTGACGGAGTTGTACAGCGCCGCCGGCGATACCATTCGCACGCACGGTGGAGATGTGCAGTTCCGCGCGGGGCTGGAATCGTTTCGAGCGCAGGCATCGGACGTGACGGTCGTCGTCAACGGCCGGGAACAGAAGTTTGACTACCTGGTGCTGGCGGTTTCGTTCGATGTCCTGGCGCGGATGCTGCCCGACTCGCCCGCCGCCGCTCCGCTGGCAGAGATGCTGAGCCGCTTCACGACGTCGCCCATTACCGGCATTCATCTCTGGTTCGACCGGGTCATCAGCGACCTCGATCATGCCGTCCTGCTCGACCGCACGATCCAGTGGATGTTTCACAAGTCACGACTGATCGAGGCGCGGGAGAATGGAGACGGCAGCTATATCGAACTGGTGGTGAGCAGCTCGAAAAGCCTGGTTGAGAAGTCGCGCGGGGAGATCGTGGATTTGGCGATGAAAGAGTTGGGCGAGTTTTTCCCCGCGGCGCGGGACGCGAAGCTGCTGAAATCCACCGTGATCAAGGAAGTGCATGCGACCTACTCACCGCGTCCGGGAGTGGACCAGTATCGGCCCCGGCCTGAAACGGCCTGGCCGCGGGTGTTTCTGGCCGGCGACTTTGTGGCTACGGGCTGGCCGGCCACCATGGAAGGCGCGGTCCGCAGCGGATATCTGGCGGCCGAGTCGCTGGCGCGGGTTGCAGGGAGCGGGGCGGCGAAGTTTCTGGTTCCCGATCTTCCCGGAAGGGGCTTCATGCGAATGTTCGGCTAGCGCTTACTGCCGCGCGCTCGGTATCGGCATTGGCTGCGATTCGCTTCAGTTACCTCAGTTTCAGATCCGCAGCACTTCATGGCCATTCTCAAGTCCGGCAGTCCCGCATACGATCTGTATACACAGCCATGCCGGACTCGAAGCGCGAAAAGTTCTCGACCGAAGACGACGATCGCCGTCGCAGTCCGCGCTTTACTTGCGGCGGGCAGGCGAGGATCGTCTGCCTTCCAGCCGACGGAATCCTTCTCGCGGCGAAGATTCGCAACCTAAGCCTGGGTGGATGCAGCATCCAAACGGTTTCCCCACTCGAATGTGGAACTCGGGCGGATATCCTGCTGCGAGTGAACGGATCCTCCTTCCGCGCCATTAGCCAGGTGAGAGCGGTGCGTTGGCCCTCCGGGATCGGCCTGGAATTCATTCGCCTGAGCGCCGGCGGACAAAACATGCTGGTGGAACTGATCAGGGAATTGTCGAGACAGCAGGCGATTGCGAGCGCGCTCAGTTCTGCCCGCCGCGAGCCGGATCCCAAACAGTGGAATGAGTACCGGGCGGCACTTTTGAACGGAAATCTCCCGATCGTTGGGAGCGTGGTGGATTCGCCGAATGGTGAAGCGAACGCTCTGGTGGTGGATCGCGGTGCCTTGATCCTCGATGGGGAAGTGGATTTGTTCATCTAGAACCTGCCTGGCTTGGCAAAATCCTTTTCCCCTAGATCGCCATCAGCGCCACGCCACCAGCGACCAGGAGAGCGGCCAGCATGCGGCGCCGTCCCACTCGCTCGTGCAAGAAAAGCCGCGCGGCAAATGCGTTGGCGACAAACGTCAGCGAAGCCGCGGCGGGCACGACCAGGCTCAGGTTCCCCCACGCAAGGCCAAACAGCAGACTGTAGAAGGCCACCGCCATCGCCAGCATACCGAGGAAGAACGTCGGAGTGGTAAGGATGCGCCCGATCACTTTCCGCAGCCCATGCTGTTTCCAGAGTTCTCCTACGTCGCCGACTTTTTTCATCGCGTGCGAGAGCCACACGTTGCCAGCCGTCGAGGCGAGGACATTGAGGCAGATAGCTGTCCAAGCGTACCCATTCTTCATGGCCGTACCTCCTGCGAGACGGCTTCCCGGGCCGCCGGTTTGCCCTGTTCGTGAGCGGGCGTCAGGGATGGGCCCGCAGCTACGAACCCAACCCCGGCGGTGATGAGAGCTATGCCCAACCAGCGCGTGGGCGAGATCGCTTCGTGGAAACCGATCCATGCAATCAATGCGACCAGCACGTAGCCCAGCGAGGTCGCGGGGAGCACATAGGTCAGGTCAGCCCAAGAGAGCGCGGCCATGTAGGAAGAGAAATAGGCAATCAGGAACAGGATTCCGCAGGCGACCCAAGGATTCATAGTGGCTAGGATCAAGCTGGAGAGACCATGCAGAGAGACGGTGCCAACTTGCTTCATGCCGAGGTTCAGCAACGCGTCACCGACTGGACTCAACACGGTGACTCCGGCCAACACGAGGTATTTTCGAAAGGTCACTCCGAACTCCCCGGACCCTAGGCCTTGGCCGGCTCGGCTGCCGGGGTTTCTTCCTTGCGGTTCTCTTGGACCCACTTGTGGCGCTGCGCCCGCAGCTTCAGGAAGGTCTTTGCCTCTTTGTACAAGCGCTTGCGCTCGGAGTTATCGAACACCGCTTTGCGGAGAATGCGGTACGCGGTCTTGGGGCGGAAATAGTACTCGTCGTAGAACTTGTGCACCATTTCCATGACCTCGGCAGCAGGCAGTCCCGGGTATTCGATCTGCACCATCTGATGGCCGGCGTCATCCACCATCTTGCTCTCGGTGGTCATGAAGCCGTTTTTCGTCGCGAATTCATGCAACTCGGTTCCGGGATAGGCATGCGCCACCGAAACTTGAATCGTTTCCACGTCTAGGTCCTTGGCGAAGTTGATGGTGGTTCGTATGGACTCGCGGGTTTCCCCAGGCAGGCCGAGAATGAAGTCGCCGTGCACCACCAATCCGAGCTTGTGGCAGTCCTTGGTGAACTGGCGGGCGCGCTCGACGGTGGCGCCCTTCTTGATGTTCTTCAGAATCTGCGGGTCGCCCGACTCGTAGCCGACAATCAGCAGACGGCAACCGGCTTCCTTCATCGCCTTGAGGGTCTCGTAATCGGTGGTGACGCGCGAAGTGCAGGACCACGTCAGGCCAAGGGGCTTCAGCTTCCCGCACAACTCGACGGTCCGGGCCTTCTGGATGTTAAAGGGGTCATCGTCGAAGAAAAACTCTTTCACGTAGGGCCAGTACTCTTTGGCCTTCGCCATCTCCCGCGCCACGTCGTCAGTGGAACGTTTGCGCCATGGATGTCCCATGAGCGTCTGCGGCCACAGGCAGAACGTACACTGCGCCGGGCAGCCGCGCGTGGTGTACAGCGCAACAAACGGGTGCAATAGAAACGGCACCGTGTAGCGGCGAACGTCGAGGTCGCGCCGGTAGACGTCAGTCACGTGCGGCAGGGCATCCAGGTTCTCGATCTGCGGACGATCGGGATTGTGCACCACGCTGCCGTTCTTGCGATAGGAAAGGCCGAGAATATCTTCCAGCGGCTTGCCATTGGCGTACTCGACGATGGTGTGGTCGAATTCCTTACGGCAGACAACATCGATGGCCTTGTAGTCCTGTAGCGACTTTTCCGGCAGGACGCTGACGTGGGGCCCAACAAATGCAATCTTGATATGGGGATTGCTGTCTTTGATCGCTTCGGCCAGGCGGATGTCGCCGGGGAATCCGGGAGTGCTGGTAAATAGAACCAGCAACTCGTAATCGCGACAGGTGCGGATGGTCTCTTCCGCGGTCACATGGTGCGGCGGAGCATCCAGCAGGCGCGCTCCCTCTAGCATTCCGGTGGGATAAGCGAGCCAGACGGGGTACCAGTAGGATTCGATCTCGCGCGTAGCCGGCCAGCGGGAACCTGCGCCTCCATCGAAATTTTCAAACGAGGGCGGATTCAGAAACAGTGTCTTCAAAGGCATATGGATGAGTTCTTATTCTAGCATTGTGGGGGTGTGGAAACCCCTGCCGGGGCTACCATCCAGGTACGCCCCCTTAGACCCGGAATCCCCGGAAATCATTATGGGAGCATGCCTTAGCGGCTGCTCAAACCGCAAAGCGGAGGCGTTGAACGTCGCCCTGCGGCATTAAGCCGCGAGAATTGGACGCCGGCGGCGCAAGTCATTTTGCGGGATTCTGCATCGCCCATTTTTCCAGCTCCCCGGTGGCGCGCAGCAGGTTCATGCACCCCCGCTGATACTCAAAATCGGAGTCCTGGAAAATGAGATAGCGCTCACTGGCCTGGCCACGGGCATCGACGAGATCGTGGAGCGCGCCGGTTCCGGCATCGAGCCGGGTTTGCGCCGCCTCCAGGCCGGACTGCGCAAGTTGATACTCCAGTTGCGCCACTTCACGAGCGGCCGCGAGTTGCTCGACGGCTCGTTGCAGCTTGAGCGTTTCTTCCGAAACCTGATTGCGCGTGGCCTCCGCCTGCTTCTTCGCTTTCAGAGCGTCGGCATCGGCCCCTTGGGCTCGCGCCCGCTGAGAAGCGTTGAACACCGGAAATCGGAACGAAATGCCAAAGGTCGCATTGTTCGGCTGGAAGTTGTTGTAGAAGTGTTCGTAATTGTTATAGGTCGAGAGCCGCGCATACTGGCCGGCAAAGTCAACGGAAGGCAGCAACGCGCGATGCTCGCCCGAAGCGCGGAAGGCCTCCGCGATCGCGTGCTGGTCCGCGGACTGAATTGCAGGACTCGACGCTACCGCTTTGGAGGGAAGATCGTCCTCCGGGCTGACGGCGGGAAGGGCCGGGATGGTCTCCGGTGCAATCTCGATCGAGGACAGCGGTAGCCCGGTCAACACGGACAGGTGCCGCCGCAGCACATCGGCGGACCCGCGAGCTTCGGTGATGCGAAGACGAGCCCGGGCTGCCGCCAATTTTGCCTTGTTCAGATCCAGGGCGCTGTCCACGCCCTCCTGCAAACGCTGGGCTACGGCTTTCTCCAACTGCGATGCCTGCGCTTCGTCCTGCTGCAAGCGCGCGAACCGCGCTTCCCATTTGGCAAGCTCGGCATAGCTGATGGCTACGTCCTGGATCACGGCGTTGCGCTGGTCTTTGTCCTGAAACTGCGCAGCGCGCCATTCCGTTTTCGCCGCGTTCTGAAACTGCCGTTGCGCAGGATTGAAGACGGTGCTCTGCGCCACCACATTGACGATGGACGGCGCGGAGCCTTCCAGAGTCAAAGGGAATCCGTAGGAGTAGCCCAGCCCCGAACCCACCCCCAGTTGGGGGATGTATCCATTGCGAACTTCGCGGTACGCAGCGAAGGTCCGCTGGACATCGGCGCTCGCGACGGCAGAGCTGGTGCTGTGCGCAAGCGCCAGTTGAATGGCGCGCTCGAGCGGGAGCGTTTCCGCGTGCACGCAGATTCCGCCTAACAGCATGGTCGTGAACAGGACAAACAGGTTCAATCGGAGTTTCATCTCGTCACCTGTGATCAGGCCGCGGCTCGGCCGCGACGCACAAATTGTAGTGCGCGGAACCGGAACCGGGCAGGGAATTGGGAGCTGTTCGAAAGGGGAGCGCGACCGGCGAAGAGGCGCGCCATCTTCACGGAGCGACCCGCTTCAGCGCCTGCCGCGCCGGTTCGTAATTGCGCGCCAGAACCAGGGCAGCACGATATTCGGCCGCAGCGCCGGCCTTGTCGCCCTGTTTTTCGAGGAGTTGGCCGAGAAGGCAATGAGCTTTGAACGCAGGCGCCTCCTCGACCGGGCCTTCGGCAAAATAGCGCCGCAGCAACTCGATGGCGAAAGAAAAGGCTCTGCCGGTGCGCAGCATCGAGTTCGCCGCTTCCACCAGGACTTCCCGGTGCGGCATCGGCGCCTGATGCATTTTTACGATGGCCTGTTCCATATCGTTGTAGCGCTTTTGGTTGCGATAGAAAAAGGCCAGGTTCAGCCACGCTTCCGCGTCGCCCTTGCCCTCTTCAATCATCCGCCGATATTCGCGTTCGGCGGTCGCAAAATCCTTGTTTTTTTCGGCGATGCGGGCGTACACCCAATGTTCCTTTCCCGGGCTGATCTTGCCGATGAGCTTGGCCTGTTCGCGGGCCTTATCGTGACCGCCGCCCATAAAGCCCGGCGCCTCGATGTAATACTCGGCCACGTCCAGTAAGGCATCGGAGTCGCTGGGATCCAATTGCGCTGCGCGCTGAAATTCATCGCGCGTTTTTAGCGCGAGGCCGATCGGGAGCGTCGCCCGTTCGGCCTTCTGGCCATAGACACGGCCCAGCCAGCGATGAAACCGGGAATTGTTCGGGTCGAGCTCAGTCGCTTTCTTGCAGTGCGATTCCGCGCGATCCCAGTCCTCATATTGAAGGAATGCGCGGCAGAGCAGATTGAATGCCTCCGCATCCTTCGGACTGGAAGCGACTCGCGGGTTCAGAGCGGCGATGGCATCATCCACCCGGCCCGCCGCCAACATGTCCTGAGGAGAATCCGCCGCCATCGCGGATAACGAGAAAAAAAGAAAGAGGGAAAGAGCCACAACTCGGAAAGTCGGCTTGATCATCTAGTACTTGACCTGCGTTCCGTCACCGATCGGTTTGCCGTTCGACGAACTGATCGCGACCATGTCATCGAGAGAGAGTCCGCGCGTGACTTCGACTTGGGTGAGATTGGAAATCGAAGTTTCCACATCTTTCCGCTTAAGCTGACGCCCCACCACCTGGAGTACGTAGGGCTTGCTGTCATCCATCCGGACGGCCTCGCGCGGCACCACCAGCACGTTGTCTCGTTGTGCAGTCACGATCGTTACCCCTACGTTCACGTTCGGCAAGAGCTTCAGGTCCTTGTTATCTACGATGCTGATTGTCTCGCCGACGTTGCGGGAACCGCGCAACTTTACGGTGGAAGGAATGGCATTGATGGTCGCCTGCCAAACTCTCCCCGGGACGGCGTCCCAGGTAATCTCGATGGGGTTCCCGGGAGCCAGTTTGCCGACATCCGGTTCGTCCACGAACGCGCGAACCTGAACTTTCTTGAGATCGGCCAACTGCAACAGAAGATCGCCGCTGGAGACGAAGGCTCCCTGCTTCACCGGCAGCGAGTACACGATGCCGTCAAACGGGGCGCGCACATTGGACTTGGCGAGGATATCCTGCGCCGCATCGTAGGCAGCCTGCGCTTCCCGACGCTGCGCTTCGACGCGCGCAATTTCGGACTGGGAATAGCGTCGTGTCTGCTTCTGCTGAAGCAGGTTGAGTTGGGCGTCGGCCTGTGCCAACGTATTCTCCGCCGCGCGGACTTCTCCGGCCGAAGCCGCGCCCTGCTGCTGGAGCCTCTTCAGCGCGTCCAGGTTGCGTTGCGCGGCCTCGTGATCCGCGCGGGCCTTCACCATCTGCGCGTCGAGGCTCAGGACTTCTTCCTGGGTGCCGCCTCGCTCCACGGCATTGACTCCCGCCAGCGCCGCCTTCAGTTGAGTTAGCGCGCGGGCCGCCTGCACTCGCGCGTCGGCGTCATCGAGAGCCACCAGAAGCTGGCCCTTCTTGACGGCGTCGCCTTCCTTGACCAGCACACGTTGTACGGTGGTGGTGAGCGGCGAGTGGGCCTCAAAATTCTGGACGGGCTCGATTTTTCCGTTGGTCGAGATCAGGCTGCGGATCTGCCCCCGCTCCACGTGCGCGATTCGGACTGGGATTGCGTCATCTCTGCGAGAGACAAAAGCGGCCAGAAGGATAACGGCTGCCAGAATTGCGAGCCCGGTTACCCACCAACGTCGCGGCTGGCGCGCTGAACTGTTTCCATTCAATGGCATACGAAGAAAAGCGCAAGCATCAATGTATCACCCGCGCGCGGCCCGACGGCAGGTAAAACCTCACTCAGGACTTACCTGCTTAGATGCGGCGAGCCGAAGCTTGCTGCACGTTTTGTGCAATCTGCGGCGCTCGTCAAGGACTGGGTACAATATGCCCATGCCGAAATCTCCCCGCTACACCGCGGAGCATGCCAGCGCCGGGCTGGACCATGATTTCCCCGAAATCGAAACCTGGCCCAACCAGTTTCCGGGTTACGAGATCGTCATTGACGATCCGGAGTTTACCTCGGTCTGCCCGAAAACCGGGTTGCCCGACTTCGGAAAGATCGAGATCCGCTACATGCCGGATGGTTTCTGCCTGGAACTGAAGTCGCTCAAAGAGTACCTCCAGTCGTATCGGAACCTGGGCATCTTTCAGGAGAACATCGTCAATCAGGTGCTGAACGATGTTGTCCGGTGGGCGAAACCGGTGTGGGCAGAAGTGAAAGGAGACTTCCGGCCGCGCGGGGGGATTTCGACGGTGGTGATTGCGAAGTGGCCGAGAGCGAAGGGAAGGCAGAAGTAAGAAGTCAGATTGCAGAAGTGAACCTCGCCAGCGGGCTATTTCCGATGTGTTGGGCTCGGGGGCTTACTTCTGCAATCTGACTTCTAACTTCTGCAATTGCCCTTGCTCGCCATGCTATATTCTCTCGACCTGTGCCCCCGCAAAAGCTTCATCCCCGCACCGCGCTGATTGTACTCACGGCGCTGAACCTTCTTAACTACGCAGACCGCAACATCCTGTATGCCGTTCAACCGCTGGTACAGGATGAGTTCCACCTGACCAAGACGCAGGTCGGATATCTCACCAGCGCGTTCCTGGGGTTCTACATGATTGCTGCGCCGTTTGTCGGCCCGCTGGCGGACCGGTACTCGCGTAAGCTCATCATCGTGCTGGGCGCGATGTTCTGGAGCGGGCTTACGCTGCTCACTGCGGTCACCCACACGTATGGAGAGTTGCTGGTCCGGCACACGCTGGTCGGGATCGGCGAAGCGACCTTCGTTACTATCGCGCCGACTTTCGTTGCCGATCTTTTTTCGGAAGACAAACGCGGCCGCATTCTCGGCGTGTTTTATCTGGCGATACCAGTGGGGTCAGCGGCGGGCTATCTTCTTGGCGGCTACCTGGCTCCAATCTATGGATGGCGGTTTCCGTTTTACATCGCCGCGGCTCCGGGCTTCCTGCTGGCGCTGGCCGTCTTGTTTCTCAAAGAACCAGAGCGAGGGCAATTCGATTCGCTCAAGGAGACTCTTGAGGAGAAGGCGCCTGTCTTCTCCGATCTTCAACCATGGTACCTAATGCTGAACCCGCTCCTAGTCGCTCGCTCGATTTACGCGAGGCTGCGCACTGTGCTCTCGACGTTTCTGAGAGTGCTGCGCAATCCGGCGTTTTTGACCGCCACCCTGGGCATGGCCGCCATGACGTTTTCGCTGGGAGGCATTCAGGTTTGGATGCCGCAGTTCCTTTTCAGCGAACGCCACTACTCGCTCGAGTCGGCCAATCTCATGTTCGGAATCATCATCGTCGTGGATGGCATTGTCGCCTCGCTGGCAGGCGGGTGGCTGGGCGACTACCTCCTTCGCCGGACTAAGAGCTCCTATTACCTGGTTTCGGCAGTCAGCATGGCGCTGGGGGTTCCTTTCATGATCGTGGCGCTATTCACATCAGGACGCGTGATGGTTCCGGCGATCGCCGTAGCGGCCTTTTTCCTCTTGCTGAACACCTCCCCGCTGAATGCGGCGGTCCTCAACTCCGTCGGCGCTCACATTCGCGCGACTGCCATCGCGGCGAACATATTCATCATCCACATTCTCGGCGATGTCCCCTCCCCCACCATGATGGGATGGGTGGCCGACCATCGCTCGCTCCAGGCCGCGTTTATTCTGCCGGTGATCGCCATGGTGGTGTCTTCTGCCATACTGTTCTACGGGATGAAATACGCGCCTGCCGTGCGCGTCGGCGGGGCGTCCACTGAGGCGGAGAATACCTAGGCCGGATGTCTTATTTTCTCTGGATCGCAGGTAGCATTCTGGCGCTGGCCTGGTTTTCCCGGATCGTCGATGCCGCGCTGGGCATGCCGCACGTCGCGGACATCACCCGGCCGGAATGGGATCGCCAACCTGCGGGTCCCGAGGGTCAGCCTCGCGTCAGCATCATCGTTCCTGCCCGCAACGAGGAAGAGCACATCCGCGAAACGCTCACGCGGCTGCTGGCCCTCGAGTATTCCAACTTGGAAGTCATCGCCGTGAACGACCGCTCCACCGATCGCACCGGTGAGTTCATGGAAGAGATTGCCGCCCGGCCCGAAGCGCACGGAAAACTTAAAGTCATCCACGTCACAGAACTACCTCCCGGCTGGCTGGGCAAGACGCACGCCATGTGGAGCGCTGGCCGGCAGGCGACCGGAGACTGGTTGCTCTTCACCGACGCCGACGTGCTCTTCAAGCCCGATACGTTGCGCCGGGCGGTCGCCTATGCCGAATCCGAAAAAGCCGATCATGTTGTCCTGCTGCCCCGCATGATCATGAAACTCCCGGGCGAACGGATGATGATGGCTTTTTTTCAGACGCTGTTCGTTTTCGGCCATCGACCGTGGAAGGTCGCCGATCCCAAAGCGCGCGATCATATGGGGGTTGGCGCGTTCAACCTCGTGTGGCGTTCGACGTACGACGCCGTCGGCACTTACCAAGCCCTGCGGATGGAGGTGCTCGACGACATGAAGCTCGGGAAGGTCATCAAGAACGCCGGCTTCGCGCCGCGCGTCGTGTTCGGGGAAGACCTGATCTCGCTGCGCTGGGCGGAGGGGGCTTTCGGCATCGTGAACAATCTCACCAAGAACTTCTTCGCCCTGCTGTCGTTTCAGTGGTGGCGTACGGTGGGGGCGGTGGTAGGCGTGGGCTTTTTGAATCTTGGTCCTTTCCTTGGCGTATGGCTGACTCACGGATGGATGCGGATCCTGTACGGGATCGCGCTCGGTTCAATTCTTGCGATCTACCTCGGCATGTCGACCCGCTCCGCCGTGCGGCCCTACTATTTTTTTCTGCACCCGGTCGCCACAGGTTTGTTCATGTACATCCTGATGCGTTCGATGTTCCACACGCTCCGGAACGACGGCATCGTGTGGCGCGGCACGAAGTATCCGCTGGCGGAGTTGCGGAAGGGGCTGGTTTAAGGCAGTTTCCAGTCACTGGTCGCTGGGGTCCTCGATGTCTACCGGACGACCCTGTTTCTTGGGGTGCTTCTTTCCTGCTTTCGGATACTTGAACTTCCCCGGACTGTATCGGCCCCTGCGTTCGACGTCATAGCCTTTGGGAAGTGGTGGCACCAGCGCTGCGTTTTTGCCGAGTTGCTGCGGCCGCCGAAGAATAATCTCCGCCCGGCCGTCGTAGTCCTGCACCGTGCCCTTGATCTCAATGGAGCGCCCTTTCAGCTGCCGGACGTCACCAACGTACTTAAGGTCCCCGGGGAACACAACCACCGTGAACGGACACGTCCGATAGTCCTCGCAGAAATCGAGGAAGGTCACACCCTTGCTTCCTTCTTTCACGTGGAAGACGGTTCCGCTGATGCACTGGGTTTTTCCCACGTGCTGGTGCGCGTCGGAGAAGGGAACACACTCCGCGGAAACCTGGACAGCGGCAATCACTGGAAGCGCGAGCGCCAGCATCCGGACCACGTGGGAGCAAGTCATACGAACTGGCGAGGATCTTTCCAGTTGCAGTTATTGTAGGTCGGCCAGCCATCGCAGAAGCAGACGACGGCAGAAAAGTCGGGGAATTCCGTTCCAAAACGGGATGGCGCGGCCGGGGCAGTTGCCCGGCCGGCCACCCTCGGGGGTTGAGAGAAGCACGCGGCGCTACTTGTTGAACGACTTTGACACT
>ORMF011408582.1_pt1 | contig 60412 bp, 43 predicted proteins | sample 1779871 | NCBI WGS metagenome assembly ORMF01 (sample SAMEA104232316, study PRJEB22302) | groundwater metagenome | biome: forest; feature: aquifer; material: groundwater | place: USA | collected 2011-08-07 | depth 5.4 m | reverse complement strand
CGTCGAGTATTCGAGCTTCACCGTGGCGAATGTCCCCTGCTTGGTCCAGGTGACATTCTGGCTCGTGCCGACGGTCCAGACCTGGCCGCCGTTGGGGGCCGTCAGCGTGACTTGGCCCTTCACTTCAAAATTCGCGTTGGAATCGTCGACAACGGCCGCATCACCGGTGTGGGTCACACGCACGCGAAGGAGCGTGCCGATCGCATCTGGAATCGTCCAAGCATAGCTTCCCGTCACCGCACTGGTGGATGCCGTAATCACGTTCGGGAACGTCGTGCCGCCGTTCGTGGAATAGTCGAGCTTGACGGTGGCGATCGTCCCGGTCTTGGTCCAGGTTATGTTACGCGATTCGCCCACGCGCCAGACTTCCGTGCCGTTGGGTGACGTGACCGTGAGAGAGCCTTTGATCTCAAAGTTCGCATTCGAGACATCGGTCACCGTCGAGTTCGCGGCATCCGAGATTTTCACGCGCAGGGCCGCGCCAATGGTATCGGGAATCGTCCAGGCATACGGCGAGGTCGAAGTCACCGATGCGACGATCATGTTGGGGTATGTCACGCCGGCGTCGGTCGAATATTCAAGCTTGACGCTCGCAAAAGAACCGGCTTTGGTCCACGCGACGTTCTGGCTGGCGCCCACGATCCAGACCTCGCCGCCGTTCGGCGCCGTAAGCGTGACCGAACCTTTGATCTCGAAGTTCGCGTCGGATTGGTCGTTCACGGTGGTCTCTGCGGCGTCGGTGATCTTCACGCGAAGCGTCGTGCCTATAGCATCGGGGATCGTCCAGGTATAGCTGAGCGTGGCCGCCGACGTGGATGCGATGATAAGACCGCCCGCCGGATACGTCGCGCCGCCATCCGTGGAGTACTCGAGCTTGACGTTGGCGATGTTGCCGAATTTTGTCCAGGTGATGTTCTGCGAGGTGCCCACCACCCACGACTGGCCGCCGTTGGGCGCGGTCACGGTGAGCGAACCCTTGATCGAGAAGTTCGCGTTCGAAAGATCGCTTACCGTGCCGTCTGACGCGTCGGACACGCGCACCTTCACCGTGGCCGAAGGGGCGTCGGGGATAAGCCACGAATAGATCCCCGCGTTATCCGCCGGCGCCGGGTCGGCGGGAGTCGAAGCGATGATGACCACGGTCTGCAGTTCGTCGACGAACGCGTTGGTCGAATACTCGAGTTTCACGTTGGCAACGGAACCCACGCGCGTCCAGGCGATATTTTGGTTCGTGTTGATCGTCCACCCTTCTGCGCCGTTGGGGGCCGTGAGCGCGAGCGAGCCGCGGATCTTGAAATTGGCGTCCGATTCATCGAAGGCGTCCGCGTCCGCGGCGTCCGTCACCTTCACGCGTGCCGAGGTGGAAATCGCGTCCGGAACCGTCCACGAATAGGTGCCCGTGTTGGGGGTGGAGGCTGTGATGAGGTTCGGGTACGCCAAGCCGCCGTTCGTGGAATATTCGAGCTTCACGTTCGCGGCCGTGCCGACCGTGGTCCACGTGATGGACTGGGCCGCGTTCACGGTCCACACCTCGCCGTTATTGGGCGCCGTGAGCGTGAGCCCGGCCTTGATCTTGAAGTTCGTATCGGAGACGTCGAGCACGGTCGAATCGCTCGCGTCGGAGATCCGGACCTTCGCGGTGGCGGTCGGCGTGTTCGGGATCGTCCACGCGTAGGTGAGCGCGGCGCCCGGCGTGGTCGCGATGATGACATTCGGATAAGTCGTGCCGTCCGTTGAGTACTCAAGTTTGACGTTCGCTACCGTGCCGGTGCGCGTCCAAGTGATGTTCTGGCTCGAGTTGACCGTCCACTTCTCGGTCCCCGCGTTCGGCGAGGTCACCGTGAGCGCACCGACGATCTTGAAGTTGGCGTCCGAGTCGTCGAACACCGTCGAGTCGACCGTGTTCTCGACGCGTACTTTCACGGTCGCGCCGATCGCGTCGGGGATCGTCCACGCGTAAGTACCGGTTGCGGCATCCGTGGACGTCGTGATCGTGTTCGGGAAAGTCGAGCCGCCGTCGGTGGAATAAAGGAGTTTCACGTTCGTGATGGAGCCCGTGCGCGTCCACGTGATGTTCTGGCTCGACAGGACGGTCCACGCCTGTCCGCCGTTGGGTGCGGTGAGAACAAGTTTGCCTTTGACGGTGAAATTCGCATCCGACGCATCTTTGACCGTCGTGTCGGCGGTGCTCGTCACGCGCACTTTCATCGCGGCGCCGATCGCGTCGGCCACGGTCCAGGCGTATTGGCCGCTGCCCGTTCCCGCAGGGGGGTTTGTTTCGGCGGGCGTCGAGGCGATGATCGTGAAGGTCTGGGATTCGTCGGCGAAGCCGTTCTTTGAGTATTCGAGGAGGACGTTGGCGATCGAGCCGGCCATCGTCCAGGTAATGTTCCGCGATTCGCCGACGATCCACGTCTCGGTGCCGTTCGGCGAAGTAAGCGCAAGCGAACCCTTGACCGTGAACGCGGCGTCCGATTCGTCGGCCACGCTCGCGTCCGCGAGGTTCGTGATCTTGACCTTCAGGTTCGTCCCGATCGCGTCGGGGATCGTCCACGCGTAGGTCAGGCCCGAGCCCGCCGTGGAAGCGACGATCGTGTTCGGATACGTGACGCCACCGTCGGTCGAATATTCGAGTTTCACGTTCGCGATCGTGCCCTGCTTCGTCCAGGTCACGTTCTGCGAAGCGCCGACGATCCAGGTCTGGCCGCCGTTGGGGGCAGTGAGTGTGAGCGAGCCCTTGATCGTGAAGTTGACGTCCGACTGGTCATTCACGGTACTGTCACCCACATCGGTGATCTTCACGCGGAGCTGGGTTCCGATCGCGTCGGGCACGGTCCAGGCATAGCTTAGGTTCGCGGCCGGCGTGGAAGCGACGATCGTGTTCGGGTACGTCGCGCCGCCGTCGACGGAATAGTCGAGTTTTGCGTTGGCGATGCTTCCCCCCTTCGTCCAGGTGATGTTGCGCGATTCGCCGACGAGCCACGTCACGGCCGTGTTCGGGCTTGTGATCGTGAGCGAACCCTTGATCGAGAAGTTCGCGTTCGACTCATCGGTGACCGTCGTGTCGTTGAGCTGGGTGATCTTCATGCGGGCCGTCGCGCTCGGATTGTCGGGGACCGTCCACGCGTAGCTCGTCGCGGAGCCGAGGATGGTGCTCGAGATGATGTTGCCGACGGGATAGCTGACGCCGGCGTCGGTGGAATACCGGAGCTCGAGGTTTCCGGTCAGCGTGCCGGTCTTCGTCCACGTGACCGTCTGCCCGGAGCCGATCGGCCACTGCTCGGTGCCGTTCGGCGCCGAGATCGTAAGGGAGCCCTTGATCGTAAAGTTCGCGTTCGAGTCGTCCTGCAGATCCAGCGTGTCGGGCGTCGTGTCATACACCACGCGCACCCTGAGGGAAGTTCCTATCGCGTCGGGGATCGTCCACGGGTACGAAAGGTCGCCGCCCGGCGTGGACGCCACGATCGTGTTGGGAAACGTCGTGCCGCCGTCGGTCGAATAATAGAGCGCGACGTTCGGCAGCGTGCCCGTCTTCGTCCATGTGATGTTCTGACTCGAACCCACGATCCACGTCTGCCCGCCGTTGGGCGCGGTAAGGGTGATGGAACCCTTGATCTTGAACGCCGCGTCGGACTGGTCGCTCACGGACGCATCGGCGGCGTCGCTGATTTTGACCTTTAGATTCGCGCCGATCGCGTCGGGGATCGTCCAGGTATAACTCAGCGCCGAAGCGGCCGTCGAAGCGACGATGAGGCCGCCTGCCGGATACGTCGTACCCCCGTCGGTCGAGTATTCAAGCTTCATGTTCGTAATGCTGCCGACGAGCGTCCAAGTGATGTTCTCGAGGTTTCCGACGACCCACGTCTCGGGACCGTTGGGGACGGTGAGCGTGACACTGCCGCGGAGACTGAAATTGGCGTTGGAAACGTCCAGGACCGTCGCGTCGCTGACGAACGAGACCCTTACGCGAAACTGCGTGCCGACGGTCGTAGGCGTGGTCCACGCATACTGGCCGTTGCCCGCGCCCGTGGGGGGATTGGTTTCACCGGGCGTGGACGCGATGATCGTGTTGGGATACGTCGCGCCGCCATCGGTGGAATATTCCAGCTTCACGTCGCCGACCGTGCCCGTGCTGTTCCAGATGACCGTCTGCGCCGTGCCCGCTCCCCACAACTCGCCGCCGTCGGGAGCCGTGATCGCAAGCGTCGCTTTGATAGCGAAATTCGCGTTCGAGTCGTCGACGGTGTCGCCCGAATAGGCCACGTTCGTGGCCTGTACGCGCACTTTGAGCGTCGTGCCGATGACGTCAGGGATGGGATTCCAGGTCCACGTGGTGCCCGTCTGGTTCGTCACGAGCGTGTTGGGGAACGACGAGCCACCGTTCGTCGAATACAGGATGTCCACGTTGCCGAACGAGCCGTCCTTCGACCAAGAGATGATCTGGGAAGAAGCGACGCCCCACACCTCGCCGCCATTCGGAACGGACACGCTGATGTTGCCGCGGATCTTGAAGTTCGCGTCGGATTCGTCAAAGCGGGTCGCCGGGGCTGTCTCGTCTTCGATCTTCACTTTCACGCTATCCCCGATGGCGTCGGGGATAGTCCAGGTGTACGAAAGATTGCCCGCCGTGATGCCGGTGGCGATCGTGTTCAGATAGCTCGACCCGCCGTTCGTCGAATACTTCAGCGCCACCGTCGTCATGGAGCCGTTCACGATCCAGGTGATGTTATTCTGCTGCGCCACGCGCCACACTTCGGCGCCGGTGTTCGGGCTGGTGATCTGGATCGAGGGCACGATGCTGAAATCCGCGTTCGATTCGTCGGAGACCTGGATGGACGCCGGCTGGTCGGACACGATCTTCACGCGAGCGAAGTTCGATATCGCCGCGGTAGGCACCGTCCACACGTACGATCCGGTGGCCGCTCCGGCAGCGACGCCGGTGGCGATCGTGTTCGGATAGGTGCCGCCCGAGTTCGTCGAGTAATACAGGGAGACCGTCGAGAACGTGCCCGTCTTGTTCCACGTGATCGTCGAATCGCGCTGCGCCGGCCAGCTTTCGGCGCCGTTCGGTGCCGTCAGCGTGAGCGAACCCTTGACATTGAACGAAGCCGGAGAGGCGCTGGACACGGAAGCGTCGCTCTCGGAGGTGACCTTCACCCGGACGTCGGTGCCGACGATGTCGGGCACCGTCCACGCGTAAGAGCCGGTCCCCGCGTACGGTCCGCCGGTCCCTTTGTTCACCGCGGTCGCAATGCTGCTCCAAGCGCCGCCGCCGTTCGTCGAGTACTCGAGCTTGACGGTGCCGAACCCGGTCTCGCCGCGATAGTTCCAGGTGATGTTCCGCGCCTCCCCCACCGACCAGGTTTCCGCGCCGACCGGTGAGGTGAGGGTGAGCCCGCGCTTGATCGTGAAGTCCAGATTTGTGTCATCGCGGCGTTTGGCCTCTGCGGCGGTATCAGTGGTGTCGATGAGCCGCAGCTTCGCCGTGGTCCCGATCAGGTCCGGCACCTTCCACGCAACCGTGCGAGTGGCCACCGTGGTCGTGGTGGCGGTACTCGTGCAATCGAGGCTGCCGGGGCCGCCGCAGGTGCCGAGCGTGGCGCCGGTCAGGTCCGTCCACGTCGCGTGAGGCGCATCCGTCGAAAGCTGAAGTTTCCAGGCGTTCGGCCCGGTGACCGCGGCATTGGTCCAGGTGACGTTGTATGTATCGCCCACGGCGACCGTCTCCGCGCCGTTGGGGGTCTTGAGGGTGAGCGGCGAAAATTCCGTGGCAAAAAAGACGAGGTCGTTGTCCGTCGTCGACGTGTCGCGGGTAAACGTCAGCGTCGTCGCGTTCGTCAGCTCGACGCGCGTCAGGATATCATCCGCGTACGCATTATTGCTGGTCGTTCCGACGCCGCCTGAGAGGCTGATGACCGGCCAAGTTCGGTTGGCGTAATCTACGGCGGTCGCCAGGGTGGAGGTTCCACTTAGAGCGGTGGCCGCGATGGTGACCGAATTTTTTTGGACATTTGTCGTCCCGTCGGTGAACTCGATCACGTACCAAGTAATGTCCACGTTGTCCGTAGGGTCATTCGCGCCGAAATATTTTCGCGTAAACGTAAGCGTCGTGGTGTTGGTGATATCACCTCGAACGAAAAGCTGATTGTCCAGGCCGTTGATCGCGAGCCCTCCCGAAAAACCGAAGAAAAGAAGAGCCTTCGTCGTGTCCGTGATGGCGGGAGAGACCGTCGCCGTCGCCGAGGTCGCGTTCCACAGAATACTCGCGGTTCCCGATTTGACGACGGTGTCGGTCTGGAATTGGATGACCTGCCAGGAGATGTTGATGGTCTTGGAAATGCCGGCTTCGGTCGCGGAGCGCAAGCGTTCGATCTTGAGATTTGTGGACGTCGTGAGCGAATGCAGGAGCGTCATGATCTCAGTGTCCGCGCGTGTCGTGATGAGACCTCCGCAATTGACGATGGAGAACGACTTGGCCGTATCCACGGACGCGAGCGTGACATTCTTGATCTTGTCGGTCTTCCCGAAGCTCGTAAGGCCGCGTTGGACCGTCACGCCCTCTTCGAATTCGACCACGTACCAGGCGACGTTCGCAGTGACGGTGCCGCTGCCGCGCGAGATGTTGATGAACTGGCCGTCTTCGAAATAAGCGTAGAAAGATATATTCTGATCCGCGGTCGTCGCGGCGACCGCCGGGGCGAGGTAAATAAACGCCTTCGTGGTGTCGACGGTATCGCCGCCGGTAAGACCGAGGGTCACGCTATTCGACACGTCATCCGCCAGAAAAGCTTCGACGCCGCGCAGGACGCGCTTGATCTGGGCGGCCTCCGACGACGCGGACCACCCCGCGACGCCCGCGGCGATCACGACCGCTCCGATCAATGACCTGACGGCGTGGCGGCTCATAACTCATTTCCCTCTATCGACTTCTTTCCATCCCGCGTGTCCGCAGCCCGTTCGGCCGCCGCCTCTCGCGCGCGCTCTTCATCGGTCTTTTCGCGGACCATGTTCAGAGCGGTGACAACGCGCTGGGCCTTGTCTTTTGTCTCCCGTAGTTCGACCTCGACGACGTCGCCCTCTTCGAACCCCTGCGCGCTTTTCACGCCGGAAAGCCTGATCCCCTCCGTAAAATTGACCCAGATCTCCGTCGTCGCTCCGGAACGCCGGTCCTTGTCGTACACGACGGACATTCCCGAATGGATTTTGACCCCGACGGTTCCCTTTAGTTTTCGCGTCTGGGCCGGAACATCTTTCGCCAAGGGCACGAACGCCGGCAGCTCGTAACGCCGTTCGCCGGTCTCCGCGTCCACGACCATACGCCCGCCGACAGGCGCGGAAGACGCGGACTCCGCTGCTTTCGCAATGGGCTTGCTCCCGCCTTGCGTGCTCGTGAGCACAGAAGGCGCGGAGGTTTTGGCGGGGACCGCGGGGCTTCTGAGAAACGACATCAGCTCTTCGTCCGTGATCTTCTTGGCCCATGCGGGCGAAGCGGCCGCGGCGGCGACCGAGAATACGAGCAAGGGAAGCGCAAGACGGCGCATGAGCTTGCGCCTCGCGTACGCATCACGCAGACGGAGTGCGGCCAAGAACTTGAAGATATCCTTCCGTCGGTCCTTTACGAGAGGGCTCTTCATTGGGCACCCCCCGGAGCCGCTTCACGCGACCACGACACGCTGAAGAATGAAAAATCTCGCGGGGGCTGACCCTCGGGATGCAGACTCACGACGCCCTTCATCGCGTCGCCCTTCCAGTCACCGCGCCACGCAAGCGAAGCGCCGGAAGCACTCCACTGGATCGTCTCCCACGTGTTCATGCCGCCCGGCTGCGCGCTCTTCGAGTAGTTCGTGCCCTGGAAGCCCATGACCTCGAAATGTTCGGACCTGATGCGGCCTCCGGCGAAACGGATGCGGTCGCGCACGATGTCCGCGGGGCCGCCGCCGGCCGGCAGGAGTTCGATCTCCCACAGGGTCCCGTCGAGTTCGAGCGGCGCGAGGGGGCTCACGTTCTCGAAGCGCGTGCGCTCGGCGAACTCCGCCTCCTTGCGTTCGAGAAGCGCCGTGTATTTGGTTTCAAGCACGGCGCGGCTCACATAAAGGTAGACCGCCGAACCCGCGGCGGCCAGGACCACGCCGCCCAAGAGGGCGAACACCCGCAGAGAAGGACGCTTGGAAGCCGTCTCCCCGGCTGCCTTGGTCTCGGCTTCGCGGCGTTCCAGGCGCTCACGGACCATGGCCCTGAATTCTTCCGATCCTACGACCGCGCCGCGGCGCAGGGATTTCTCGAGAGCCTCGATCTGGTCGGGATCACCGGACAGGCAGTACTTCTCGTAAAAAGCGGGATCGTCCTTGTGCTGAAGGAAGGCTTTCACTTCGGCGGCTTCGGCGGCCATGTCCGGCACTGAGATCCCGGAAGCCGGACGGCCTATATAGAAAAGGAAGCTGGAATACGGATGCTCGACGCCCAGCCCTTCGCCCAACGCCGCGCGGTGCACATGGCGCGTGAGCTCCGCCAGATGAGCGGCTTTCTCGACCAGCACCGACCGGAAACGCGATTCGAAGAGCGACCCGCGAAGGTCGTAGCGCCCATTGAAGTACTTGGTGTAGAGGGAATTGAGGTCGTGCATGATCTCGGAAATGGTGGCGTCATCGCCGGTCTCGATCACCAGCTCGAGACGGTCCGGCAGGAGAGAATAGGCATACAGCTTGAAGCGATGCTGGCTTTTATATCGGGTCAGGAGTTCCAAGTACATTTGATGATCACCCTTATCCTTGAAGATCTGTCTTCCTTGCGACGCGCGCGACGTCACGTAGTAGATGGCGCCTTCGAGATGGATGCGGGGTAACCGTGGCATTCTTTTGCTTTCCTAACCCTCTTTCAGCCTAAGGTGCCAGGTACTTTGCCGCTTTCTTCGCTCGAAGTGCCTGGCACTTTTACAGGAACGTAAAAAAAACCAGGCAACCAACCGTGCCTGGTCTTCTGTTGCTTCGCGGCAACCTGCCAATCCCTCGACGAGTCCGCTTACGCGAACTCGCTCGGGACGCACGGCTTTGCGCCCCCAGATCGCTCTGCACGCCACATATCGCGGCGCGTCCACCGATGTCCTATCTGGTGGAGGTTTGCTTTTGAACATCGAACGCAGTCGTTTTCAAAGAGTGTGCTAACGGTGCACGTACTCTTATAGGATACCTGGCGTTATCAAAGATTACAAGAGATGCTTAAAATTTAATAATATTACTAAATTAGCTCTCTTTAGCGGCTGAAGGCTCGTGGGCCGGAGCGGAGACCGCAACGGGGGCCACCACGGTGGTCGATGCCTTGGGGGCCGTTTCCTTGGAGACCAGGGCAGAGCCGGTGGCGGAAGAAGCTTTTGCCGCCGAGGAGGGGGTGACGGCCGCTGCGGCCGCCGTTTCCTTGGGCTTCTCAGAGGTCGGGGACACGCTTACCCGCTTTTTAGTGCTGAACGAATAGTCGCGCGACTTGCCTTCGGGGAGCTGGTTCGAGATGATGCCGCGCATTTCCTCCTTCAGCCACTCTCCCCGGATGAAGACCACGCCATCGCGGCCGGTCTGCATGGTCTCCCAGACGGCCCAATCATCCTCGCCCGGCCCGGGAGTGATCGTGTAGTTGGTGCTGGTGAAACCCTTCGAGGCAAGCGCCTTCGAGGTCACCTGACCGTTCTGGAAGGTCAGGACATCCGCCTCGGGTTTTACCTGAGGATCGGAGCTGACGAGAGAGACCTCCCATTGAGAGCCGTTCAGCTCCGTCTTTTTGGCCTCCACCCGTTTGCGCATCTCCGCCTGTTCCTTGTCCTGTTTACCGTCGGATTTCTTGTCTTTCACCGCGTAAGCGGGCGCAAGCACCAGAACGTTCATCAAAATGAGCGCCAGAACCTTCTTCATAGCTCCTCCATTTAGCTTATTCTTAACAAAGATATAAAGATTAAAGCAAAGTTATGAAGAATTATACACCCCACCCCTCTAAAATGCAATGTCTATTTTAGGCTCGGGGAGGCTTGCTGCCCTTGGCGGCGGCGCCGGCGGCCGGTTCGTCCCCATAGGCCTGGCGGGAGAGCAGATACGCCCGGATGGATTCGGACTCCCGGCCGTGCGGGTCCAGCTCCAGGAAACGCTGGAAGTGCCACATCGCCTTGGCGTGGTCCCCCAGCTTCTCGGAGTACAGATAGCCCAGGTTATAGTGGACCCGGAGACTGGCGTTGTCGAACTCCAGAGCCCGCTCGAGCTCCTTGACGGCCCGTTCGAAGAGGTTGTTCTGGGAGAAGAACACGCCCATGTTGTAATGCATGTCGGCGGTCTCCTTGCGGAGGCGCTTGTTCTCCTCGGCCATGTCCTTGAACTTGCGCGGGCCCTCGTCGACGGCCTTGTTCAGGTCGGCGTTCACGTGCGTCAGGGAATCCCGGGCCGAAGAGGCGGCTTTGAGCTCGGTCTTGAGCGCCTCGATCTGCTTGGAGAATTTCGTGTCGCGGTCCTGGATGCGCTGGATCCGCTCGAGCGCTTTCTTCAGCTTGTCGTCCAGCACCGAGATCGTCTGTTTCTGGCTCTCGCTCTCGCCGCGCAGATCGCGGAAAGCTTTGTCGAGTTCCTTATATTGAGGGGAATGCTCGACGGTCTTCGTCAGGGTCTGGCGCAGCTCGGTGTTCTCGGCCTCGAGCTTGCGGTGCGCCGACTGAAGCTCCTGATAGGCGGTCTTCACCCGGTCGAAGACCGAGGCGAGCTTGTCGAGCTGGACCTTGGCCTTCTGGCCGCTCTGGTGCAGGCGGTCCTTCTGATCCACGAGGGCCTGGTTGGCTTTGCGGAGCTCCTCGATCTCCTCCTGGGCGCCCGACCACTGGGACTTTTCAGCCAGGAGGACCTTGGTCTGCTTGAGCACATTGTCCCGGTCGCTCTCGAGCTCCTGGTAACGCTTCTTCAGTTCCTCGTGCTCGGCGCGGACCCGGGTGTTCGTGTCCACGAGCTCGGCCAGGCGCTGGTCACGCGTCTTGCGCTTCTGTCCCACCCCCTGCAGGAGCGGGTAAGCGACGGCCACCGCGACCAGGAGCGGCACAAGCACGAGCACGGGCCCTTTCCGGGTCCAGGGCGGCAGGGGTCCCAGCTTCATTGGATCGTCCTCGAGGAAGCGGCGGCCGCGGGGACGACCGCCGAATCCTTCTTCGGAGCATCGGCGACCGGCCCGTAATCGACGTAGGACATGAACGGCGATTGGGCCGCCGGGCGCTCCCCGTCGACCAGGCGGTCCCCGTACACGATGTGCGGCGTCAGAAGGATCAACAGCTCCGTGTGCACGACCGTGCTGTTCTTCGAGTTGAACGGCGCGCCGATGATCGGGATGTCACCGAGGATCGGCACTTTGTCGTGGTTCGAGACCTTCTCGTCCCGGCGCAGGCCGCCGATCACGATCGAGATGCCGTCCTTGACCATGACGGTGGTCTCCGCCAGCGAGCTGTCGACGATCGGGATGCGGTTGTTCGAGGGCGTGATAAGGAAATCCGTCACGCTCGATATCTCGGGCTTGATCTTCATCGTCACGAAACCGTCATCGTTGATCGTCGGCGTCACCGCCAGCTGGATACCCACATCGATGAACGTGACCGACTCGGCGGTCGTCGTCGTGGTCTGGCCGGTGGTGGTGGTCGTGGTGACGAAGGCCTGCTTTTCGCCGACGTGGATCTTGGCTTCCTGATTGTTGACCACCGCGAGCTTCGGATTTGAGAGCACCTTCGTCTCGCCGAGGGTCTTCAGGTAGTTGATCAGGGCCTCGAACGAGTTCTCGCCCAGGTTGCCCAGAACGAGGTTGCCGGTGAGAGTGTTCTTGGTGCCGGCCGTCGGTCGCGCGGTCACCGGGATCTGCACGAAATCGTCCACGAAGCTCTGCCCCACGCGGAAGAGCGGGTTGACCCCGTGGCTTCCGACGAAGCCCAATCCGCCGGCGTTCATCTGGCTGAACAGGCCTTCCCAGCTCCACTCGGCATGCTTCTCGTCGGTCATCGTGACCTTCACGATCTTGGCGTCGATCAGGACCTCCTTGGTCTTCTGGTCAAGAGCCGCGACGACGGTGTCGATCTCCCGCATGCGCTCGGGCAGGGTCTCGACGATCACCGAGTTGGTCCGCTCGTCCGCGGTCACGGAGCCGACCTTCTTCGAGTCGAGACGGGTCTTCAGGCGGGTCTCGACGTCGACCGCTTTGGCGTACTTGAGGGCGTAGATCTTCACGTTGCGCTTTTCCTCCAGCGCCTGCAGAGCCGATTCCATGCGCCGGATGTTCTCCTCGGAATCCATCACGAGCACGGTCCCCGATTCGGGGTCGACCAAGAGGCGCCCGATCTCGGACTTCAGCACCTCGAAGAGCGCGAAGGTCTGCTCGGGGACCGCGTAGCGGAGCTTGAACACCCTCACCTGGCGGGCGTCGCCGAACTTGCGGCCGTAGCGTTCCTTATATTCCTGTTCGGTCATCACGTAATAGACGTCGCCGATCTTCTCGTAGGCGAGGCCGTTGGTGATCAGGATCAGGTCCAGGATGTCCTTGATCGGCACGTTGTTCAGCAGCAGCTGGACGCGGCCGGACACGGTCTTCGAGATCGCGAGGTTCAGGCCTCCTTTGAGGGCGAGGAAACGCAGCGCTTCGGAGACCTCGATGCTGCGCAAGTCGAGCGAGACGCGTTCGTTGAGGCCCAGGGAGCTCGGCTGGAGCGCCTGATCGAGCGGCACGTTCGGCTCATCCGACTGCAAGGAGGTGAAGGAACCCTCGGCTGACGGAGCGCCCCCCTCCGCGTCGGGAGCGGCCGCGGCGATGTCCGCCCCTTCCCCGGCGGGTTCGAAATCCCCTTCCGCTTCCTCCGCCGCGAAGACCGCGAACGATTGAGCGGTCTGCATGAGCAGGAACGCCAGGAACAGCGCGAAGGCCAGGGGGCGGCGGGGGCGGGTCATCGCAGCTCGAACTCCCGGCCCTCATAGCTCAAGACCACGTGGTCCTTGAAGACCGCCTCGATCTTCACTCCGTCGCCGACGGTCTGGCCGCGCTTGACGAAATAGGTGCGCTTGCGGTCCTTGTCCTCGATGATCACGTCGGGATTGGCCGACCAGGAGATGCCGACGAGCGAAAGACCGCTCGTCGCCGGATTGTCCTCGACGGAAACCGGCTCGGGAGCAGCCTCGGCCTTGGGGTCGGGCTTGCCGCCTTCCTTGAAGATGTCCCTCGAGGAGACCCTCTGGAGATAATACGCGCTGTCGTTCAGCGGCGAGGTCCCGCCGGCGGCGGCGTGTTCGGCCTTGGCGGATCCCCCGGGAATGGTCAAGTTCACCGGCTTGCCGAGCTGGATCGCCGAAGCGCCCGCGTCGGAGAGCAGGTAGATCGTCAGCGCCGCCGCGACGGCGGTCAGGGTATGGTTGACGAACGAGAAGCTGATCGCGGGGGCTTTGCCGGTCGAGAGCTTCTTTTGGGCGGAACGCCGGAAGAACGAGAACCGGCCGAAAAGCGCCCCCCGGATCGCCCCGAAAGACAGGGACGACCGCCGGCCGCGGCGCGACCCGCCGCCAGACGGGCCGCCGGCCGCGGAAGCGCCCGGTTTGGAACCCTCGATCAGGCGCAGAAGCTCTTTTTCGGGCGTGTTGTCCTTATCGTTCGCCATTGCCCATTCCCTCTCGATAGACGGCCGGCAGGCCTTCAGGCCACGTAACTGTTCTTCTGGAGAAGCCGGTCGGCCTGCTGCCAGCCGGCGTTCACCTCGTCCTCGATGATCTCCCCGACGATCGGGCTGTCGACCGCGTATTTGCCGCGCATCAACATCAGCTTCAGCGCGCGGTGACACATCATCGTGACTTTGCGCGGATAACCCTTTGTATATTGGTAGATGTCCCGCAGGGCTTCTTCCAGGAAGAGATCCATCTTCGAACGGTAGCCGGCCTGACGGACCCGGAAATGGATCATTTCTTTCGTCTCCTCATAGCCGAGCGGATTGAGCACCGTCTTGAAACTCACGCGGTCGAGGAAGTTGGGCATCGCGCGCAGCGGCGCCAGGAGCTCCATCTGGCCCAGCAGGACCAGCTGCAGCAGCTTGAAGTCATTGGTCTCGTAATTGAGCAGCACGCGCAGGGCCTCGAGCGAGCTGGGGCCCAGTTTCTGGGCCTCGTCGATGATCAGGATGACGGTCTTCTTCTCGACCACGCCTTTCTGGAACAGGAAGCGTTCGAGCGCTTCCCGCAGGTCCGTCTGGGAAACCGTCTGTCCGTCGGGCAGAACGCCGAAATTCCTCACGAGCGCCCGCAGGAACGCCGCGGGATCCTCGAACGAAGGGTCCAGCAGAATATGGAACAGACAGTCCTCCCTCCCCTTCAGGTCCTGGATCAGTTTGCGCGAGAGGGTGGTCTTGCCCGTGCCGACGTCGCCCAGGACGACGCTCAAGCCCCGCCGCAGCCGCAGTTCGATCAAAACGTTGGTCAGCGCGCGGTCATGCTCTTGCGACGAATAGAAGAATTCCGGATCGGGACTCGTCGAGAAAGGCTCCTGCTCGAAACCCAGCACCTTGAAGTAGCTCATGATGCGGACCCCCTTTCCTTGTCGAGGATCTTCTTGCGGATCAGACGCAAGGGATAACCCTCGTTCACCAGCCGGGAGATCAGCGTCAGCCGGCTCTGGACCTGCTTGGCGCTGTAAAGCCGTCTGTTGCCGTCGCGCCGGACGATGGGCAGGAAACCGAGATCGGTGTAATGATTGATCGTCGGGTACGCGACTTTGTATTTCTTCGAGATCTCTTTCGCAGAGACCAGGCCGTTGACTTTCGATGCCATCGACGCGCGTCCTTTCGTAGTGGAACGCCGTAATTCATGCACTTTCAGTAGTTGCCTTAAGTGCGAGATGTTCAACAAGTGTAGCATATTACATAAAGCTGTCAAGAGTTGTGTAACAGCGTTAAAGATCAGGAGGCCGGCGCGGGAGGCCGAAAGGCCCGAAAACCGCCATTTCTTGTGGTCGGGTTTCGGGGCGGCCCACATATGGGGTTGTTAGTCGATATAAAAAATTAAGCTTGGAAAGCCTGCCGTGGACGAACGGCGGGAGGAACGGCGCGGGACCGGGCGCTGTCCGGACGGGCGGCGGTCAGGTACGCTTGAAATCATCCGCGAGGCGGATGATGTCGTCTTCCTCTAAATAGTCCCCCAACTGGACCTCGATGAACACCAAGGGTTGGCGGCCGGTGTTGTGCATCCGGTGGATCTGGCCGACGGCCACCTGGATCACGGAACCGCGTGCCACCGGGATCTCCCGGTCGTCGAGAGTGGCCCGGCCTTCCCCGGAGACGACCACCCAGCTCTCGGAACGTTTCAGATGCTTCTGGAGGCTGAAACGCATGCCGGAGTTCACGGTGATCCGCTTGACCTGGACATCCGCGCTTTTAAAAAGCACGTCGTAACGCCCCCAGGGGCGTTCGTTGGGCGCGCTCATGGGGCCCGGCCCTCCCCCTGCTCCTCTTCCCTCTCCATCCCCTCCCGGACGTCCTCGCGGCGGCGCATGTGCAGCTGCGCCAGGCGGTCGGCGACGCGCATCCTCTCGGCGGCGTAATATTCCAGGAACGCGATCACCCCGATGATGGAAAGGAAGATCAGACAGATCAGGATGGCGCCCAGGAAATCGACCTGGGTCGTCAGGATCGCGGTCAGCCCGATGGTCACGGAGATGAAGTAGGAAAAGATCACCGCCACGCGTTCGGTCATCCCCAGTTTGACCATACGGTGCGCGAAATGATTGCGGTCCCCCTGCCAGGGCGCGATGCCCCGGGACAGACGGACCGTGATCACCGAGAGCGTGTCGTAGATCGGCACGCCGAAGACCAGGACGGGGATCGTCAGCGTCACGTAGGTGGCTTCGGGGACCTGGTACCGGACCAGCAGGGTGAAGGCCGCCATCATGTAGCCGATGAAGAGGCTCCCGTTGTCCCCGAGAAAGATCTTCGCCGGCTTGAAGTTGTGCGGCAGGAACCCCATCAGCCCGCCGGCGAACGCGACAAGAAAAAGACCCACCATCGGCTGGCCGATGATCTGGGTGATCGTGAAAAAGACGAGGCTCGAGATGAGCGCCACGCCCGTGCAATGCCCGTCCAGCGAGTCGATGAAGTTGAACGCGTTGATGATCATCAGGATCCAGATGAACGTGATCACGTACCCGAAGGATCCCAGGCCCGCGACGAGATTGATCGTAAAGCCCAGTCCCATGAGGATCAGGGCGGCCACGGCCTGACCCGTGAATTTCTGGACGGGCCGCCAGCGGAAGCGGTCGTCGGCCAGGCCGATGATAAGGATGATCAGGCTGCCGAGGAAGATCCCCAGGATCTTCCCGCGCACGCCGTAGACGGACCAGAGAAGCAGATCGACCCGGCGGGAGTGGAAGAGTTCGCGCAGGAAGTAGGAGGCCAGCGACCCCACCCCGACCACGGACCAGAACGCGATGAAGAGAGCCGTGCCGCCCAGGAACGGGATCGGATGGCGGTGGATCTTCAGGGGGCCCGGGTAATCGAGCAAGTTGAACGCGGCGGCGCACCGGACGGCCGCGAAGGTCAGAAGGTAGGTCAGGAGCCCCGTGACCGCGAACGCCGCCACGTAGAGGATCTCGAGAGAGTGTACGGAAGGCATGGTTTTATTATGTCAGAGCGGGCCGAGCGGTTTCAAGTGAATGTTGGGCGGTCTTTTCGAGAAGGGTGACCAACCGTCCGCAAAGCCGGTCGCGGCTGAGCCCTTCCTCCATATAAGCGCGGGACCGGCGCAGGATCTCCTCGAGGCGCGCCGGATCGAACGCGCGGGCGGCCGCGATCGCCGCCAAAAGGCCGGGGACATCCCCGTGGGCCACCTGGCATCCCAATCCGCTGTCCCGGACGAGCTCCCCCAGATGGCTCGCCCGCGGGCCGATGAAGACGAACGGCCTGCCCACCGACAGGACCCCATAGAGTTTGCACGGATGCAGGATCCCGACGAACGGCTCCCCCATGACCGCCACATGCAGATCGGCGGCGGACAGCGAGAACGACAGGGTTTCGATCGGCTGGTACGGCAGCTGCAGGATGTTCGCCAGGCCGTTCTCCCGCGCGAACTCCCGCACGCGCGCGACGAGCGATCCGCCGCCGATGAAACAGAAGAGCACCTGCCGGTCCTCCCGCAACCGCCGGGCGGCCTCCAGCAGCGTCTCGAGCGGGTGGCAGGGGCTGTGATTCCCCGAATACATCACGACGAATTTCTCCTCCAGGCCGTGCTCGCGGCGGAACGGGTTCCGCTCGTGCGGGACCGGCTCCAGGCGGTCGTCATGCGCCCAGGGCGGCAATACCGTGACGGCGGCCGGACGGACGCCGTAACGTCCGATGATCCTCTCCGCCATGAAGCGGTCCAGCGTGACGATACGATCGGCGCCGCGAAGGCTCCAGCCGTTCAGACCCCGCAGAACGCGCGTGGTCAGCGAACGCTCACCGAGCCATCGCGCGGCGACCGCTTCGTCCGGGTTCAGGTCCATCACCCAGTACACGAACCGTCCGCCTTTCACTTTCTGGAAGAGCTTCGCGGTGACCGAGATCAGGGGCGGAGAAGTCAGCGCGACGGTCACATCCTGGCGCGACAATCCCAGAAGCGTGAACCCCAGCCGCGCGTGGAACGAAGCGAAATCGGCGGCGCGGGCCGCCTTCGAACCCTTGCCGAACTTCCCGTATCCGATCCGGATGATCCGGACACCCCGGTGTTCCTCGCGGGATGCGAAGCGTTTGGACGGGTCGTCATAGCCATGGTCCCCGGCGACAACGGTCACCCGGTGGCCCCGGGCCGCGAGCGCTTCGGCGAGGTCGGTGAGCTGTTGGGCCGTCGCCACGACATCGGGGTAGAACGCCTGGTTGAGCAGGAGGACGTTCATGAGATCCTTTTGAGCAACCCCAGCAGGCCCTGCCGTAGAGCTTTCCGGTGGGAAACGCCGAACGTGCGGTCGCGGCCTCCGGGAGGGACCGCGGCGCAGGTCCAGGCGGCGCTGGACCGTGAAATGTGACCGGCCGCGAGCGGGCGCAGGCGTTTGGTGCGGTGGAAACGGTCGGCGCCCAGGTCGATCAGGTCGTTCAGAAGATAGGTCCCGCTGGCGGCCAGCGAGAACAGGGCGAACACGACGAGCGTCCGGACATTGTACGGATAGACGAACAGCTTTTGGCCGAAGATGAGCGGCAGGAAGACGAACAGGTTCTTGACCCAATGCTTCGGTCTTGCGGCGAAAAAAAGATCGCGCCGCTTCATGCGTTCGGTTCCCCTCCTGCGGGCCGTTCGATCCACCGGTCCTCCAATACCAGAACATCCATGCGGGTGCGCAAAAAGCAGTCCAACGCCTCTTCGGGACGGCACACCACGGGTTCGTTCTCGTTGAACGAGGTGTTCAGGACCATCGGCACGCCGGTCCGTTCCCGAAACGCCCGGATCAGCCCGTAGTAAAGGGGGTTCTCCGCCGGACCGACCGTCTGCAGCCTTCCGGAGCCGTTCACGTGCGTGACGGCCGGCACCAGCGGGCGCTTCTCGGCCCGTATCGGATATACTTGTAGCATGAACGGAACGTCGTCGTCGACCTCGAACCACTCGGGGACGGCTTCTCGCAGAACGGATGGCGCGAACGGCCTGAAGGATTCGCGCCGTTTGATCTTGTGGTTCAGGATGTCCTTCATGTCGGCGCGGCGGGGATCGGCCAGGATGCTGCGGTTGCCCAGCGCGCGGGGGCCCCACTCCATCCGCCCCTGGAACCAGCCGACGACCTTGCCGTCGGCGATCGCCTTTGCGGCGCGCTCGCAGCGCCCGGCGGAGTCGACCTCCTCGACCGAACAGCCGGCGGCGGCCAGTTCTGCTTTTTTCAGCTCGATCAACCGGTCGATCGCCTCGGGGCCGGAGCGGGGCCCCCAATAAGCGTGATCCATCACGAAGGAACGCGGCCGCCCCAGAACATGGTGCAGCACGTAGAACGCGGCGCCGATCGCGCCTCCGGCGTCGCCGGCGGCGGACTGCACGTACAGTCGTTTGAACGGCGTATTCGCGTAGATCTTTCCGTTGGCCACGCTGTTCATCGCGCAACCGCCGGCCAGGGCCAGCTCCGGGCAGCGCGCGTGATGATGGGCCGCGCGCAGGACATGGAAGAAAGCCTCTTCGAAAACCGCCTGCAACGAAGCGGCGATGTCCTGGTGCCGGGCCTCCACCGGACCTTCCGGCCGGCGGGCGGGTCCCAAGAGACGTTCGAGTTCGGCTGAGAACGCGGCGCCGATCGTCGGTTCGCCGTTCTCCCAGACCATCGAGACCCCCTCGGCCTGATGACGGAAATACCGCAGGTCCAGACGGAAACGGCCCCCGCTCTCCAGGCGGATCAGGCGCCGGAGTTCGTTCGTCAGGCGAGGCTTCCCGTAAGCGGCCAGACCCATGACCTTGTACTCATCTCCATACCGCGGGAAGCCGAGATATTGGGTCAACGCCAGATACAAAAGCCCGAGGGAATGCGGGAACCGGACCTGACCGTGGACCCGGAGCGTGCGGCCTTCCCCGCCGGCCCACATCGTGCTCACGAAATCCCCGAAGCCGTCCACCGACACGACGGCCGCGCGCTCGAACGGGCTCACGAAGAACGCGCTCGCCAGATGGGCGCGGTGGTGTTCGACCGGATGCACCGGCGCGCGGAGGTCCCCGAGGTCCCGGAGCTCGGAAGCGAAAGCGGAACGGATCCCCCCGATCCGGAACGCGTTGCGCAGGCGCGAACGCACGGAAACCGTTCCCGGCCGGTAGCGGGCGGCGAACAGCGCCTTGCGGACAAGATTGGCGCGGGGGTCGCGGTTCATCGCGACGTGCCCGACGTCCGGCAGGCGCAGTCCGGCCTCGCGCAGACAATAGCGCACAGCCTCGGACGGAAAGCCGGCCCAATGCTTGATCCGACGGAACCGTTCTTCCTCGGCGGCGGCGACGAGCCGCCCGTCCACGACCAAGCAAGCGGAGGAATCGCCGTGATAGGCGTTGAGCCCGAGCAGAACGTCCCGGCTCATGACGGCCCCTGCGCGCGGTGGGCGACACAAAGCATGCTTTTGGCGAAGGGCCGCAGGCGGCCGATGAACGAGAACTGCAGGACTTTGAAACCGTGGGTCGCCAGCAGGCGGGTCAGCGATCGCACGCCGAAAAATTTGATGTGTCCGCTGTCGGCCAGCGGATCGAAATGTCGTTCCATTCGGCCGGAAACAGCCAACGCCAGGTTCTTCCAGTATCCGTGATACGGCGTGGTGATCACCAGGGCGCCCTCCGGGGACAGCAGGGCATCGGCAGCCTCCAGAAGGTCCGACGGCCGGTAGAGATGTTCGATCACTTCGCTCGAAACAACCAGATCAAAAGGCCCTCCGATCTGCTTTCCCAGATCCCGCCCGAACCGCGCGGCGACGAACCGGATCTTCGGGTACTGGTGCTCGGCGATGGCGATGCCGCTGGGCGAGGCGTCCACGCCGACAACCCGATAACCCGCCTGGCTCAACAGGCCGGCCAGGTACCCATTGCCGCACCCCAGGTCGCAGACGGTCCGTACCCGATCGCCGAGCCCGGCCGCGGCCGCCAGGACCGCCCGGGCCAACTGCTCGCCTCCGTGGCCGCTGGGATTCTGGGCAGAATAATACTTGTATTCGTCTTCCGGCGGGTTCATCGGGCCCTTCCGCCGCCACGAAGGCGGCGTTTTTCGATATCGACCATCCGGTAGAAATCGGCTTTCATCCGGCAGAACCGGAAGCCTTTGCCGCCGTCCAGAAAACCGAGTCTCCAGAAGAACACGTACAGAAAATATAGCCAGGGTCTCAGTGGCAGACAGGAGGCCAGATGTTTCCACCTGGCCCGCCGCACGAGGGGATCGGCCGACCACAGGCCGGCCGCGCGGAACGGCGCCTGCGGTACGCCGGACTCGTACTCGGCCTCCCGGATCGCGTAGCGCTTCTGCCGCTCGGTCCAGGCCGCGATCCCGTTCAGATTCTCGTCGATCAGGTCATGCCGCAGCGCCAGCACCGCGCCCTCCACTTCCTGCGTCTCCGCGTGACCGCGGTCGACATACCGCGCCCGGCCGCGTCGCACCAGCCGTACCACCCAGGTCGGATACAGACTGCTCCAGCGAAGCCATCGGCCCCACATGTGCAAACGCCGCCGGACCCGGTACGCCCCGACATTCTCCGGAACGCTCCGAACGGCCCGGGCGATCTCGTCGGCCAGATCCGCGGGCACGCGTTCGTCGGCGTCGAGGATGAGGATCCATTCGTTGCGCAAGGGGACATTCGCCAGAGCCCAGTTCCGCTGGCTGCCGAAACCAAGGAACTCATGCTGCGCGAAAACGGTTCCCGCGTCCCGGGCGATCCGCTCGGTCCGATCGTTGCTGAAGGAATCGATCACGACGACCTCGTCGCACCAGCCCAGACTGTCGAGACAGGCCGGGAGATTGACTTCCTCGTTCAAAGTGAAGATCATGGCCGTGACCGGAGCCTTCGGGACCGCGCGGCCGCCGGTCACTTCCGGAGGACTTCCGTGTAAGCGTCGCGCATCCGGCGGGCAACGGCGTCCCAGGCGAAACGGTCGATCGCGCAGACGCGGCCGCGGTCCCCCATGCTTTTCCGGAGGGATTCGTCCCGGAGAAGGCGGCCGATCTCCGCGCCCAGCGGTTCCGGTTCTCCGGACGTGACGATCCCGGCCCCGCAGGCGCCGGCATCGGCGGCCAAACCAACCTCGGGGGTCAAGACGACGGGGACCCCGGCGGCCATCGCCTCGAGTGCCGCGTTCCCGAAATTCTCCGAATAAGACGGCAGCGCGAAAACCGCGGCGGCCGCAAAAAGAGCGCGCTTGTCGCCGCCCTGGACGGGCCCCAGGAAGCGGACGCGGTCTCCGACACCCTCGCGCGACGCCAATGCGCGCAAAGAAGGCAGATAACCTTCCTCATCGTTGCCGGCAATGACCAGGCGAGCGAACGGGACCCGTTTCATCGCCGGGATCAGGCGATCGAGCCCCTTCTTCCAGTTCACGCGGCCCACGAACAGGACGAACGGCGAGCGGTCCTCCAGGATCTCGCGCACATCCGCGCGGACCGCGGACCCGGCGGGACCGTTGTCCGGTTCAACCCCGTTCGGCACAACAAAAGTCTTCGAAAAGCGAATGCCCAGCCGGCGAGCTTCGGACTCCTCGATCGCGCTCGTGAAATGAACGGCGGCTGCGGCCTCCAGATTCGTCCGCTCGAAGAGCGTGATCCAGGCGGTCTTCAGGAGGCGGTTCTTCCGGCGTATCAGATCGCGTACCAGCATGCCCCGCGGAGAGACGACGTAGGGCACCGCATGCGCGCGGGCATGACGGGCGGCCGCCCACGTCGGCCAGAGGAAGACCGAATGCGTGTGGACGATCTCGAAACGGCTCGCCTGTCCGCGGAGGAACCCCTCGAGGCCGGGCGACCAGTAGGTCCGGCGGAGGGTTGGTGAGCGAAAATACCACACCTTTACACCATCGATCTCGACGGGGACGCCGATCGGAACGTCGCTGTCACCTGGGCCGTCCACGTTCGTGGTCGCGACCTCCACCCGGTCTCCCGTTCGCGCCAGCGCCCGGCACAGACCGTGGACCGAATGGATCGTGCCTCCATAACGCCAGGCCGGGATATAACTCGGGACCACGTGTAGGAGTTTCAGACCGTCCCCCCTGGCCGACGTTTGCCGAAGAGCCTGCCCCACGGGATCCGCTTCCCGGTCATGTGAGGGAGCAGGTGTTTGTTGACGAGCCAGCAAAAAGCGAGCGAAGCCATGAACGTCGAAGTCACTTCGACCAGCGATCCTCCGGCCTGCAAAAAAGCCACCCCGGGCAGGAACCAGTAGACACAGGTCTTCCAGTTGTTCTTGATCAAGGCATGCCCGGCGATCACGTCGATGAACGTGATGATCCCGCCCAGCAGAAAAAAACCGAAGACCACGCAGTACCTGCCGTAATTGATGTAGAACTCGAAGACCTGCCCCATCCCCACGCTCGTGCCCTCGGAGAAGACACGGCCGGTATAGAGCGACACGTAATCGCCGCTGCCCGCGGTCACGGGCTTGCCGGGCCACAGGATGCGTGGGATGATGGAAACCAGCGCCTGCCAGATCGTCTCGCCTTTCGCGAACTCGATGTTCCCGCCTTCGACGTATGCGACCGCCTCCCCGACGAGCAGGTTCTGGTTCAGGCGGCCGTCGATGCGGCCCAGGTGCTCGGTGTTCTGGAGGTCCAGGAATTCGAATTGAGTGAAGATCCGTGTCGTCGATGCCATCCTCTTCGCCAACGACGCTTCTCCGCTCCAGACCAACTCGCGGATCTCATCGCGATCCCGGAAGTAAGTGACGAACAACGAGAGCCCCATGTAGATCACCAAAAGCGTTCCGATAGCGACCTTCCATCGGGGCCGGTAGAAGCTGGCGACGAAACAGAAGACGATGATCAAAGCCGCGATGCCATAGCCCAGGAAGCCTTGTCCGAGCACCGTCACGATCGGGAACCCCAGGGAGGCGAAAATCCAGCGGAGCAGTTTGCGCCTTCTCGACTGCCAGGCCTGCCAGGTCGCCAGACAGACGGCCACGATGACCAGGGTCCAGCCCGAGGCCACCAGGGCGCCCATGCTCGGGATCGCGCCGGCCAGCGGAGCAACGATGAAATAAGCGACGAGTCCGGCCAGGATATAGGTCCGGGGCAGACGGCGGTCCGGCTGATAAGCCCGCAGGCGTGACCACAGGGATCGTGTCGCCGCCAGAAGTACCGGGGACAGGGCCAGGCTTCCGACGGCGAATCCTACAAGTCCCCAGACACTTTCCCGGAACCCCAGAAGCAATTGATTCGCCGCGGATGATTCGTACCAGGGCAGAAGATAAATGACCGCGCCGAAAAAATGGTTCAGGGAAAGGTTCGATAGATAAGCGACCGTCAATCCGACCGTGGGGGTCCTCTTTCGGGCCAGCGTCAAGCCGACGGCCAGAGTGACGCTGCACCAGAGCGTGATGTAAAAGAGCAGATCGGACACTGCGGTTCCTCCTACCGAGAGAGCTTTCTACCGGTCAACATAGGATCGGCGGGTTCGCCCGCGCACAAACCGGACCACGTGACACGACCGATCCTAGGGGGATTTTTTTCGTTTTATCCCTATTTAAATGTTACCATATTTAAACAATAATATATAATACAAAACATTAATTATCAATACTAACTGAAATCCGGTCGCCCGGAGTCAGTCCTCGATGAGGACCCGTAAACGGTCCCGGTAGGTGTTCGGGCCGGCGGTCACCTGACGGTGCGCCTCGAGCGCCATCCGCCGGCGGTCCTCTTCGTGGGACAGCAGCCAGAGGGCTTTTTCCTTCATTTGGGCGGGTCCGGAGAAATAGAGGGCCGTCCGGCCGTCCGGCCCGAAGATCTCGCGGTGCTCGTCCGTGGCTTCGACCAGCGGACAGGCGCCGCCGATCGCCGGGATCTCAAAACTCCTCATCACGTGGCCGTCGCGATTGGCGCGGCGCACGAGGCATAGAGCGGCCCGTGAAGCCCGGGTGGCCAGGCGCAGCGTACGGGGATCCGCCTGTCCACGCGAGAGAGCGGCGATCTCCCGGTAGCGCTCCCATCCGGCTCCGTAAAGACCGACCGTCAGACGGGCCTCGGCCAGCGCCCGGACATAGGGCACTCTCTGGGGATCCGCGTGTCCGGCGACCATCACATCGCAGACGAACTTCGCCCTCTCCGCCGGTGCCGGTTCCTCGGGAAAGAAAAGGTCCGGATCGTACGCGAACGGCAGATAGTCCACCCGCGGACAGCCGGCGAGGCGGAGGTCGGCCTCGTTCGCCCGGCGAGGGGTACAGACACGGTCATAGAACGGCAGGGTCGCCAGGAACCAGGGCGCGCGATGCGCAGGATTCCACGGGTCGTCGGTGAGATACAGCAAGCGGCGGGCCCCCTCCGCGGACAGGGCGCGCAGGGTCGGAACATCGAGAGGCGCGATCCCGGTGGACAGGACCGCCTCGGGACGTGCCGCGCGGAAAACCTCGAGCACCTTCCGTCCGAAATCCCGGAGACGCAAAGGACGCCTGCCGGCGGCGTGCCAGCTGATCGCGCGAAGCCAGGCCGGGCCCGCAAAAGCTTCGCGGGCATCGACCAGCCGCGCGTCCAGCCCGAGCGGCCCGGCCGCGCGGCAAAAAGAGCCGCCGATATGCGTGTCATGCCCCTGGCCGACGATCAGAAGCGATCTCATGGGGACCCGGCTTCCCCGCGGACGACTCCCCGGCAGGCGGTGGCGATCCCCGCGGCCGCCGCATCGAGGCTGTAAGCGGAAACTTTTTGTCGGCAAAGATCCGCTGCGGTGTACGCGTAAGCGAACACGCGTTCGAGCGCCGCGACGAGCGAGGGCTCCGGATCGTCGAAGACCTCTCCGGTGCGGCCGGGTTCGATCAGGTCCGGCGCGCACCCCACGGCCGCGGAGACCGCGCAAGGGATGCCGTGATGCAACGCTTCGTTGACGACCAGACCCCAGGTCTCCGAATGGCGGCTCGGCAGGACAAGCGCGTCGGACGCGTGGTAATGACCGCTGAGCCGGCTCTGGTTCTGGAAACCCGTGAACGTCGCCGGCACGCCGGTCGCGCGCGCCTGTTCGCGGAGTGCGCTTTCCAACTCGCCGGAACCCAAGAAAAGCGCCCGCGCCCGCAGACCCGTCGAACGGGCCAGGCCGGCCAGCGCGGGCAGGATCCTGTCGACGCCTTTGCGAGGGCTCAATTTGCCGCAGAACAGCAGGACCCGCTCCGCCGGATCGATCCCCAATCTGCCGCGAGTGGCCCCGCGCAGTTCCCGGCGCGCGCCGGCGTCGCAGCGGAACGGCGTCGTATCGACCCCATAGGGCGAGAAGACCGTTTTTTCCGCCCGGCAGCCCAGCCGCTCGAAATGACGGCGCGACCGCTCCCCGATATAGAGGACACGCGCGCAGCGCGCGTACAACCGGCGGAGCGCCTGGTCGCGGACGAACGCGGCGAGGCCCCCTCTCGAACGCGCATGGTCGGTGGTCTCACCGCGGAACAAGACCGGGATCCCGAGCCCCAGCGCGTGAGCGCAGGCGGCGCCGTAAAAAAGCGGGCTGTAACCCACGAGCAACACGGCGTCCGCGTGCGCGGCACGCAGAGCCCGTTTCAACCCGCGTGTCCGCACGGCCTCGGCCGTCTTCGCGCCTCCCTCGGCGCTCCGCGAAAGAAAAACGGGTTCATACCCGGACATCAGGTCCGTGTCCCAGGCGAACTGCGAGCCGAATTCGCGGTCCCGGTAACCGGCCACGCTGAAATCCGATCCGTAGACCGCGGTCACTCGGATCCCGTGGCGTTCCCCGAGAAGACGCCAGATCGGCGCATGATATTGGATCGGATGGGTCTCGACCGTGACCAGGCGCATCGTCTTCAAGCCGGACCGCGCTCGATCGCGGCCAGCGCTTTCCCGAAAGCTTTTTCGTAGTTCCATTCGTCCAGGATCCGTTCTCGTCCGAGCTCTCCCATTTGGCGTGTCCGGTCGGGATTCTCCAGGAACCAGCGGAGCACGGCCTGGACGCTCTCCACGGAGGACGGGTCGCAGGCCATCCCGTACCCTCCGTCCACGAAGACCTCCTTCCAGTCCGGAAGGTCCGTCACCAGCAGGGCCATGCCGAGGCTCATGTAATCGAAGGGCTTGTTGGACGGCCCCAGCATGCTCGGAAAATCCGGATCGGCCATCTCCCGCGGGAGCAGCGAGATCCCGACGTGACCCGTCGGACCGTGCAGCATCAGCTCATGACGGGGCATGGGGTCGTGGAACATCACGGACCCTTCGCGACGGCGATCCGCCACGATCCGCTTGATGTGATCGGCGTAACCGCGATGCCCCGGGACCTCGTAGCCGGTCGCGTGCAGCCGGACCCCGTCCAGGCGCAGCACCGCCTCGATCAGGGTGATGGGCAAACGGGAAGGCGCCAGCGATCCGTGATAGACCAGCACCAGATCGCCCCGCGCACCTTCCATCGGCCGGGCAGACGATATCTCCGTCACGCTCGGCACGTTCCAGACCACGGTCACCGGTCTGTCGGTGCCCGTTTCGCGCCTGAACACGTCCGCCCTGCCGGAGCCGGGCAGGACGCAAAGCGCCGAATCCCGCGCGATCGCGCGGCGTGCCCGGAACACGATCCGTTTCGTCCATGAAATACTGCGGCCGTCGGTCTGCGGAGGGTCGTGCTCATGGTACAGGATCCGAAAACCGGCTTTCTTCAGGAGCCAGGCCGGAAGCGTGGACCACAGATCGGAAGCGTAGACCCAGTCAGGGCGCCAGAGAACGGCCCGTACGATCGTCCACAACACGAACAAAGCGTAATGGCATTTCAGCCACAAGCCTCCGGACGTGGCCGGCGGAAAAGCCCATACGGCGATCTTCGGATGAGGTTTGAACTGCAATCTTTCGTTGCCGATCACCCGGGCGCCCAGGAACAGCACGTCCCACCCCGCGTCCGCGAAGATCCTGGAGCTGTGTTCGAGGGGCGGATAGACCGCCGGGTTGCTGTAGATGATGTAAAGGATCCTCTTGCTCAAGAGGCCTCCTTGACAGCTTCCACATACACCGAGAACGGCATCACCGGGTCCGGGCGGTCGAGCCATTGCAACGGCCAGGTCGCCAGAAAGACCGGCAGCGCGGCGGCGTCGCCCCAGCGGTTGCGGATCCCGCGGACCGCCCGGTCGATCCGTTCGAGCAAGGGCGTGCCGAGCCCCGCGTGCCGCACGATCCGGAATCCGGCCGGCTCCAGAAGCGCCCGGTAACTTTCAAGCGTGTAGCCGTCGCGGACATGGCCGCCGTCTTCGGGGCCGTCGGTCCGCCCCAGGCGGTTCTCCGGATGAAGGGCGTTGGGGCAGCACAAGTGCAGCGATCCGCCGGGACGCAGAAGACGATGAAAATAGCCGACGATCTCGGCGTCGCCCCGGATATGCTCCAAGGTCTCGCTGCAGATGATCTGATCGAAACGCCTGTCCACGCGGCCCAGATCGTACAGATTCAGTTTCTCGAAGCACAGCCGGTCGGTCTCCCGGATGAAAGCGGAGAAATACTCCGTGTTCCGGCGTACCTGCTCGTCGTCATAGCTCACGCCGAGGACGCGGTTACCCAGGCGGTAAGCCGCATAGGACAACGCACCGTTCCCACAACCGGCGTCAAGCGTGTCCAGGGCTCCCTTGCGGAAGTAACGCGGCAAAAAGCGATAACGGCAGCGGGTGTTGAGGTCCAGGCCCGGGAACAGAAGCCGTTTGGCCAGCCCCCACAGCTTCATGGCGCGCGCCTCCCCGTCGGATCCCCCTCCGGAGCAGCGGAGGATGCGACGCGCCGGTAGAGCACGCTCATCTCCGATTCGACATCCCGCATCGACCGCGGCGGCCGCACTCCCGACCGCAGCCGCCCGAGCAAAACCGGATCGGAAACCAGTCTCCGCAGTGCTGCCTTCCAGGATGAGACGCGCTCCGGGAGCCGTACGAGCAGCCCGTCGATGCCGTCGCGCACGAACTCCGATATCCCGCCCCGGTCCGAGCCGATCACCGGCAGGCCGGCCGCGAACGCTTCGAGCACCACGAGCGGGCCGGTCTCGAGCCACTGTGAGGGCGCGGCCAACACATCATAACGCGCCATCGTCTCCATCACCGCCGGTGAATGCACGGGCGGCAAAAATGAGATGCGTCCGTCCCGGGCTGCCAAACACTTCAGATAATGTCCATAACGCGAGTTGGCCTCGGCGGCGATGATCCCGTAAAGATCCAACGTCACGGGCAGGCTCCGTTCGCCGACGATCGCGCGTATCAGGATATCCACACCCTTGGTGGGGTCGAAGCGCCCGAACCACACCAACCGGACGACGCCCGGGGTCTTCTCCGCAGAGGGAGCGGAAGAGCGACGCGTGACGCTTCCGGACAACGCCATCTTGACGCCTTGCCGGGAAACCGTGATCTTCGTGTCGGGGACCCCGTTGGCGAGAAGGACATCACGGACCCACGCGGCGGTCGCGACGATATGATCGGTCTCCGCGAACAACCGGATGAGCGTGCCGTGCCGCAAGGACGTCAGCTCCGTCATCCGAACCGCCGTCACCCAGTCCCCTTTCCAGCGCCGTAACGCGCGGCCCATGCCGATGGGAGCCGACCCGGTCGCATAGGCAAAAGGGAGCGGCAATCCGAGCCCGTGCAGCGTGCAGCGGGCGCACGTTTGCAGGCGAAGCTTTCCGTCACAGGGACGCGAACCCCAGCGCATCATGGTGCCGCGCATACAACTCACGGTGGGCGTATGATACGTGAACAGGGTCAGGATGCCCCGGCGTTTGGACTCCCGGACCAAGCGCAGCGACACGGCCGGCGTGAACGCATGCAGGTGAACGATGTCCGGTCTCTCGTGTTCCAGGATGGCGCTAAAGTGGCCGCAGGCCGATTCGTCGCCTTCGTCGTAGAGCTCCGTCAGGTCCCGAAGGACCGATCGCGTCGCGAAACGGCGGACACCGATGCCTTGATAGTCATACGATGCGTTCTCCGCCGAGGGCGCGGCGATCACCGGACCATGCCCGGCCTCTTTCTGAAGCTTCGCCAGATCCAGCACATAGACCTCGGTGCCTCCGACGGGATCCGGGAAAAAGCCGAAGGGCACGTGGATGATCTTCATCGCGCGCCCACCCGCCGCTTCAGCCTGCGGAAACCGAGCGCCACAGCTTCGGCCTTGCGGTGGCCGAGAACACGCGCGGCCAGCGCAAAAGCGAACGGCGCCGACGGGAGATAACCGGGCCGCAACCGCTGAAGGGCCCGGTAACACTCCTCGAACAGATCGCGGTCGTGCTCGTAGCTGGAGCGTCCGATCGACGCGTAATGGGTGATCAAGACCCGGGTCTGCTCCGGCCCCAGGGACCCGCCGCCGGATGTCCAGAGCGTCTCCATGTCGCTCGTATTGTTGAAAAGGTCCCGAAGGAACGCCTGGGTGCTTCTTGTCGACAGCGAACCGGAACAGTGCACGCGGTAATACGCGGCGATCCCTTCGCAATGAACGAATCGGGCGCCCGCCAGCGCGCAGTCAAGCACGAACCGGGCGTCTTGGATCACCGGGAAGCGCTGCTTGAATCCGCCCGCCTTTTCGACGATCGTCCGCCTGAAAAGATACGCCGCCGGAGGGCACCAGAAAGCCTCGAAGAGGTCGACCTCCGGGCGCTCGGATAAACGGCGGGCCATGATCCGGGTGCGTTCAAACCGGCCCGTGCCGCCGAGCGCTTCCAGCCTCTGCCAGTCGCCGTAGGCGATATCGGCGCCCGAACGTTCGAGCGCCTCGAACTGGGCCCGGAGCTTGCCGGGCGCCAAAAGATCATCGGCGTCCAGGAATTGGATGTACATTCCCCGGGAGAGCCCGATCCCGACATTCCGGGCTTGAGCGGCGCCTTCCTGGCGGTCCATCCGGACCAGCCGCATCTCGGGAAAATTCGAAAGGACCAGCTCCGCGGAGCGGTCGGTAGAGCCGTCATCGATCACGAGGGTCTCCAGATCGGCGATCCCCTGCCCGCGTACACTGGTGAGCGTTTCTACGATCCATTTTTCCGCGTTGAAACAAGGCACGACCACCGACACCTTCATGACAGCCTTTTCAGAATAAAACCCTGTCCATGCCCGCCGAACTCCAGAAGCGGCTCCGCCCGCAGGGCCGGGTTCTCAGCCAGGAATTCGGCGAACGCCCTCCGCTCTCCCTGATGCGGGTCGGACTTGAAGGAATTCCAGTCGTCGAACAACACGACCGCGGCGCGCCCGACCAGGGGTGCCAGGAAGCGGAGCGCTAGACGTGTCGATTCGTACAGATCGCAGTCGATCACGCAGACCGCGCATCGCTCCAGACCGTGCACGCGGCGCGTCGCTTCCGTCAGCGTGCGGTCGAACCACCCCTCGATGAGAATGGTGCGTTTCGGGTCACAACCGTAGCGTTCGAGATCCCGCTCCACATCCCACCGGTAGGCCTCATAGGCCCCTTCGCGGAACTCATGCCCCTGTTCCTTCGCCAGCAGGGGCGGGAGACCCTGGAACGAGTCGAAACCGAAGAAGCGCATGGCCTGGAGCCCCAGGTCCTTGGCGAGGGCCTGCGCGTACCAGAGCGCGAAACCGCGATAAATACCGAATTCCAGGTAATCGCCCTCGAGGCCTTCAGCCTTGGCCACGACCAGAGCGCGATTGATCGCGATCAGAAGATGCGGGGTACAGGGCATGAAAGCCGTCGACACTTCCCCGCGAACCCACCAACGTTTCAACAGGACCGCCGGGCGCAAGAGACGCGTCACGCGCAGGCCTTCCTTAAGGACCTTCCATGGACCATTCATCGGTTCACAGCCTTATGCTCCGCAGCCAATCCCTGCATTTAGATTGTCCCTCCTCCAGGTTCACCCGTGGCTCCCAACCCAAGACCCGCCGCGCGGCGGCTGCGCTGAACACGGTCTTCGAGGTCCCGAAAAGCTCCGGCAGCCAAACCGGCGGGACCGATGCCTGCCGCTCCGGCTCCCCGGACCGCGGCGAAGGAACGGCCGCCGCGCGCGGTATGAAACCGCGGAGGAAACGCCTGAACGGCGCGACGAGAGGCAGAGCGCCCACCGCCGAGATGAACTCCCGGTTCGACACCAGGGACCGACGAAAACGCGCCCAGACCTGCTGCCGCGTCATCCGTGCCAGCTCCCGCGCCCGATAGGACGGCAACCGGGTGCCGTCCGGCAGGATCGGCAAAAGGAACGTCTTCCAGTCGCAATGCCCGTCGCTGATGATGAAACGGCGTCCGGAGGCTTCCGGGCGCACGGCAGCCAAGAGCATCGCATCCACGAGATTATCCACGTAGGTATAATTGGCCGTTCCCCGCCCGTCCTCGATCAGGCAGAACGATCCTCCCGCCGAGAGCCGGGCCGGAAGCGCGGTATAGGTCTCTCCGCCCGGACCGTAGACACAGGAAGGGTTCAGCACGACCACCCGGGTAGGCCCGTCCGCGGCGGTTTCCAGGCAGAGCTTTTCCATGAGCGCCTTGCTGCGTCCGTACTCACCACCCGAAGACCGGTACCCGAAACTCTCGTCGACCGGCCGGCCTTCCGGCGCTCCGAAAACACGGATGGTGCTGGCCACGACGACGCATTCCACCCCGCATTCCCGCGCGGCCTCGAGTACGTTCCGCGTGCCCCGGACGGTGATCTCCGCGCGGCGGTCACCGTCACGGCCGTACGCCAGATGGAACACATAACGCGCGCCCCGGCAGGCTTCCAGTACGTCGCGCCGGTTCAAGAGATCGATCTTCGCCAAAGCGGACGGGAACCGGGCGACCGACGCGGCGGTGCGGAAACGGCGCAACGCGACCGTGATGTCCCGAGAGCCCGTCCGGACCAAGCGTTCGATCAGATGCGTCCCGATGAAACCGGTCCCTCCCGTCACCAGAACTTTACCGGGAGGCAAACCGGGACGGTCATCGGCCGGCGACGGGGGGACCGGAGGCCGCAGCCGGTAGGCCGCGTGGATCAGCTCGATCGAGGCGGCGGCGTCCCCGACGGTCACCTGCGGCCGCCGACCTTCGTTCAAGGAACGGGCGAATTGATAGAATTGCTCGGCGAAACAAGAATCGAAATCCTTTTCCGGCAGCGGGCCCGATTCGAACGGCCGGTCCCGGCGCAGGACCCCGGCCATGCCGTCCGGCGACCTCCACTCGCACTCGGCAAAACCGTCTTTTGCGAACCAAAGGGTCCCGCGCGCTCCCTTAAGCCGGAACGTGTTACGAAGGTGCCGGGTCCTCGAGAGCGCCAGACGCACCCGGCATCCCGAATCGGTCTTGAGCAGATACTCACAATTGGCTTCCACCCCGCCCCGCTGGTCGTCGCTGTAAGAGACGGGCCGAAGGGGTCCCAGAAGACAGGCGGCCAGATCCAGATAATGGACCCCCATGTCGGCCAATACCCCGCCGTTCTCCGGGCGATAGCTCTCGCCGGATTCGGACATCCAGGTATAGGGTTCGCCGTCCTCGATCTCGACCTCTTGAGCTTCGCCGACCAGGCCCGATAGAAAAGCCCCGCGGAGGGCCGCGAAACTCGGCATGAACCGGCGGACCATCGCGACATGGAGCGGCTTGCCGGCGGCCCGTTCGGCTTCGGCGATGGCGCGGATGTCCCCGGGATCCGTCGCCAGGGGTTTCTCACACAGGACCGGCAGGCCGGCCAGGAGCGCCGTCCGGCAGGCCTCCGCATGGAGGCGGGGCGGGAGGGCCACGACGACCGCGTCCCAGGAACCCGGGTCCATTCGCGAGAGAAAATCGGCGAAACCGGTCCGCTCCGCCGCGATCTCCGGGCAGGCCGCGCGGATCGCTTGCAGATTCCCTTCCGACAGATCGACCACCCGGGCGGCGCGGGCCCATCCGAGCCGCCGCAGGGCCGGCACATAATATTCCAGGACCACCGCCCCTCCCCCCAGAATGGCCAATCTCGGCGCGTTTGGCGTGTTCATGCGTTCCTCTCCGCCGGACCCATCACGATCAGCCAGTGGTCACGGGCCGCGCGGAACCAAGGGACCTGTTCCCAGCCGGCGGCGCGGCGGATACCGGGCAATAACGGGACCGCCCAGGCCAGCCAGCGGCGGGGGCCCATCCCCCGCCCGGCCGCGTAAGCGCCTTGACGGGCGAATTGCCCCAGGGTCTGCGGCCAGGGCTGGGGCTCGCTCGAGATCCTGCGATGAAAAAGGATCCGGAGTTTCAGGCGGGCCGCGGCCCACCGGAACCATCTCAAACTGAAGAAGCTGACGTGTTCCGGCAGCGCGCTGTACCAGTAAGAAGGGCGGAAGAGCCGCCAGGGCCAGCAATCGGTGGAGCCGGTCAGGATCACGATACAGCCTTTCGGGTTGAGAGAGGTCCGCGCGCGTTCCAAAGCCGCGAAAGGTTCGGTCAGATGCTCCATCACGTCCATCATCGTGATCGCCCCGAAACGTCCGGTTCCATCCAACGATTCCAGGCTGCGGGCGGCGATCCGAATACCCGCCGCAGCCGCGATCCGGGCCGCGACCTCGGAAGGCTCGATGCCGGCCTTGTCCCATTCCGCGGGCAGCCATCTCAAGAACTGCCCCTTGAAACACCCGATATCCAGAACGCTCCGGCCATCGGCATAGCGCGCGAGAAGTTGGCGGATCGTCGGCCAATAATGCGGGACCTTCTCCTCGTGCCACACATCTTCCGGTAATTTTTCGTAAAGACCGGTCCACTCCGATTGCGGGCGCACCGGGAACCGGAAATGCAGGTCACAGAAGCGGCAATGGATCAGCCGCCCCGCGTCCAGCGGGCGATCGATCGGGTGGCCTCCGAAAATACGCGCGGTGAACGGGGGCAGCGCGCCGGCGTCGGCCACCTGCCGCGAACGGCAAGACGGGCAGACCGCGCCCTCGGCGGCGGCGTTCATCGTCCGTCCCGTCCGAGCGTCCCGAGCAGACGGCCCACATGCACCGAGTAGAGGTCCTGTCCGAACGTCTCCCGCGCGGCGCGCGCCAGACACAGGTCCGGCGGCGCCTGACGAAGCAGCGCTTCGACGATGGCCCCGGCCAGAGCCTCGCCGGATGCCGTTCGGCCCAAGCGCTCCAACGGATCTCCGCTCCCGCGCTCCCCCGTCCCGATGGCGGGAACGCCGCTGGCCATCGCCTCGGCGTAGACGATCCCGAAGCCTTCTCCGGAACTGGGCATCACGAAAACATGGGCCAACCGGTAGATCTCGGGCAGATCGGCGTCCTCGACCTGGCCCGCGAAGACCGTGCAGGGACCGCAGCCCGATTTCGCCGCCAGGCGCTCCAGACGCTGACGGTCGTCACCGTCCCCCACGATCAAATAGACGGCCTCCGGCACCCGGCTCCGGACGTCCGCCATCGCGCCCAACACCTGCTCATGTCCTTTGTAGCGCTCGCTCGCCTGCAGGCGTCCGACGGTCAGGATCACCTTCTTCCCTTCGATCCCGAACCGGCGGGCCAGCGGGCCGGAGACGGGCCCCGGGCAGAAACGGTCCTCGATCGTGTCGGGCAACACCCGGACGCGCTCGGGCGGCAAGTGTGCCCAGGAGAGGAAACGCGCGCGAGTGTACCGGCTGACCGCCGTGACCAGCGCCGCGCGTTCGCACGCCTGGCGGATCCCCGGTGCGCGCGGGTCCCACGCCTCGATACCGTGCAGTTGGAGCCAGAACGGGACCCCAAAAAAACGGCACAGGGCCGCGGTCAACAGGGCGAAATGGATGTGGCCGCAGAACACCGCGTCGACCCCCCCGCCGGCCAGGATCCGCGCGGCGGCGGCGGCAAAGAACGGCGGCTGTCCGGAGCGGACCTCCTGCGTGACGCCGGACGGCAACACCCCGGCGGCCGAGCCTCTCCGGGCCAGTACGGTGACCGACTGTCCGTTCCGGCTCAAACTCGAGATCAGATCGCGATTGTATTGAGCGATCCCTCCGGGAGCGCCGAACGCATCCGTCACAAGCGCGAGGATCCTCACGGACGCCTCCAGGCATCGCGGACGACGGCCGCCCACCGCCGCGACCAGTGGACCGGGGCGCGCAACGCGGGTACTTTTCTCCACGCCGACAGCTCGTCGAGCTCCTCCATCCAGCGGCCGAGCGGGAGTCCGAAGCCGGTCTTCGGCCGTTCCAGGATCTCGGCGGGCAGCGGTTTCGAAAGAGCCGCGGTCAGAGGGCCCTTACCGGAGGCGCCGGCGCGCGCGGCCAGGGATGGCGCCAGCGCACGCAACAGCCACACGTCGACGTAAGGCGTGCGAATTTCGAGCGAATGGGCCATGCCGGCCCAATCCGCATCACGCAGAAGCTGATGGCGCATATAGAACGAAGCCTCGAGCGCGGCGACACGGGCATACGGACCCCGCGGCCCGTCCGCCGTCAGAGCGCGCAGGTCCCGCAGGAACCCCAGGCGGCGCAAACCGTCGCGCGCGGCGTCGCGGCCCATCAGGCCGGGCAGCTCCCAGGGCATAAAAAGTCCGCGGCGTGCGAAATAGGCGCCTTCGAAGCGGCCCCCGTAACGCAGCAGCCCCGCCCATTTCGGCGGGACACCGGCCGCCCGCGCGGCGATCGAAGACGCCTCGGCCAGGAACGGTACGCAGCGGACGGGACCGAGTGCGGCGTTCCAGCGGGGCACGTCACGGAACGAGGGGTAACCGCCGAACAGCTCGTCCGCGCCCAGGCCCGTCAGCGCGACTTTCAACCCTTCCCGGGCCGCCGCGGCGCTCACCAGGTAAACGTTCAATCCGTCGATGCTCGGCTGGTCCATCGCGGCGAAGAACTTCGGCAGCAGGTCCCGCACTTGAGCGCGGGACACGCGGTGCGTGCGATGCGCCATCCCGTAATGCCGCGCCACGCGTTCCGCGAGCGGCGCTTCGTCCTCCGGGCGGCCGGCGAATTCGTCGAACGCCAGCGTCACGCTGCGCATTCCCGGGAAACCGCAATCCGCGGCCAGGCCCGCGAGCGCCGCCGAATCGATCCCCGACGACAGGAACAGGCCCACCGGAACATCCGACACGAAATGATGGCGGACCGATTCCTTCAGAGCGTCGGCGACGCGCGGGGATCCCGTGACGGGGGATCTTTCGGCCTCGGCCCACGCGCCGGATACCGAAAAATAGCGGGCCGGACCCGACGGACCCAGCGCGTCGACCGTGATCACGGCGCCGGCGGGCACTTGGCGGATCGCGCGATAGGGCGTGTACGGTTCGGGAACGCTGCCCCAGAGGAAGAAACCGGCCGCGCCGGCGGGGTCCTCCTCTTTTGAAACTTCCGGCAGGCACAGCAGTGCCCGGACCTGCGAAGCCGCCCGGACCGTCCACCCGTCGTCGGCGTAGTACAACGGCTTGATGCCGTATGGGTCACGCGCCAGCAGCAGCCTGCGGCGGGGCCCGTCCCACAGCGCGAACGCGAACATTCCCCGCAGATCGCGCACCATCGCATCGCCGTCGCGGGCATACAGCCGCAGCAGGACCTCCGTATCGGAATCGGAGAAGAACCGTTCGCCGGACGCCTCGAGCCGGGCCCGGATCTGGCGGTAGTTATAGATCTCGCCGTTGAAACTGACGGCCAGCCCCGCCTCCTCCAAGCGCATCGGTTGAGCGGCTCGTTCGGAAAGATCGATGATGGCCAGGCGATTGTGGGCCAGGACCGCGCGGCCGTCGGCGGAACGCCAGACCCCCGCGCCGTCCGGGCCGCGCGCGCGCATCGCCTCCTGCGCCGGAGCGGTCCCGCCGGGCGGCGGAGCCGCATAGTGATACGCGAAAAAAGCCGCGATGCCGCACATTCAGAATGCCTGGAGCGACCAGTAGCGCTGGAACAGACCCTTGCGCTCGAGGAGTTCGGCGAACATCCCCTCTTCGACGACCCGGCCCTTCTCGATCACCACGATGTGATCGGCATTCCGGATGGTCGACAAACGGTGCGCGATCACGATCACGGTGCGCCCGCGCGTGATGTTCTCCAGCGCCTTCTGGATCGAAAGCTCGGTCTCCACGTCCAGGGAACTGGTGGCCTCGTCGAGAATGAAGATGCTCGGATCCTTGAGCAAGGCCCGCGCGATCGCGATCCGCTGTCTCTCCCCTCCGGACAGCCGGATCCCTCGATCGCCGACGCGGGTCTCGTAGCCCTCGGCGAGCCCCGCCACGAAATCATGGAAACACGCGCGGCGGCATATCTCGTGGAGTTCCTCGGCGGGGACCTCGCGGCGGATCCCGTAGAGGATGTTCTCGCGGATCGTCGTATTGAAAAGCGGGATGGTCTGATCCACCACGGCGATCCGCATCCGGAGCGAATCCAGGCGGAATTCCTGGATCGGCACGCCGTCGACCCGGATCACCCCGGAGGTCGCGTCATAAAAGCGCGGGATCATGTTGGCCAGAGTGGTCTTCCCGGCGCCGGTGGGGCCCACGATCGCGGTCATCTTCCCTTTGCGGAACGTCACATCCACCCCGTCCAGCAGGCGGGAGCCCGACTGGTCGAAAATGACCTTCGAGAATTCGATGCGGTCGCGCAGGCCCTCGAACTCCCGCCGCCCGTCCGCGATGGTGACGTCGGCCCCGCTGTCGAAAAGCGCCAGGATCCGCTGGACCGCGGCTCCTTTTTCGGACAGATGCGTCCAGACCGAACCGATAGCGGTCACGTTCGCGGAGAACCTCCTCAAAGCGATGAAGAACGCGAGGAATATCCCGATGCTCGAGACGCGCTGCTCCAGCAAGACCAGCATGGACAGACAGACCAGCAGCACGATCGTGACGGCCATGATGATCTCCTGCGCGTGGGGAGCGAAGATGATCTTTTTCCAGATGCTGTGCAGGTTCAGGCGGCTGTCGTCGCTGATCCTGCGGTAGGCGCTCCCTTCGGCGGCCTCGTTGGCGTAAGAACGGATCAGCGTCACGTTCTGGAGCGCGTCGAACATGTAGGAGCTCATCTGCTGATCGATCTGGAAGCGCCGGTTCGCCGAGACCTGGATCCGTTTCGAGATCGCCCGGATCACCAGATAGATGGCCGGCAGGAGCACCATCGACGTCAGGGTCAGCTTCCAGGAGATCAGCAGCATGATGGTCAGATGGACCGTGAAGAACAGGGCGAACAACAGCAGACTGTGCAGCGCCGGCAGGGAATCGCACGCGAGCAGGACCTGATTGATAGCCAGGTCCGCCAGATCCCCGATCTTGCGCCGGTCGAAATACGCCTTACTGAACTGCAGGTAACGGTTGAAGATGTCCACCCGGAGCACGTGCTCCATCTTACGGGTCAGGCGCGACACGATCAGCTCGCTGGTGTACATCAGCGAATGTTTGAGCGTCTCGGACAGCACGACCAGGCCCAGGAGGAGCAGGAGCACGTAGCGGAACTTGAGGCCCGGGAGGAAGCTCATGATCTTGTCGAGCGCGGGGATCGAGGCATTGCTGACCATGCCCCCGCCCCGAGCCATCGCCTCTAGGACCGGGATCATGAGGCCGACGCTCAAACCCTCGAAGAGGGACGAAGCGCCCAAGCAGGTGATCGAGAAGAACAGCTGGCGCCAATCCGGGCGGACCCGGAGGAACAGGGCCCGGACCGGTACGAGCACCCCCGGGGAGGGAGCGGTCATTGCCGGACCCGCTTACCGGTTCCGGCGGCGAGAGGACTGCCCGGACCGCCCGATATCCGAACCGGAAAGTTCGACCGCCATTTCGCGGATCCCTCGCTCAAGCGGAACGGACGGCACGAAGCCGGTCAGCCGCCTCAACAGGCGCGTATCCGCCGCGCGGCGCGGATAACCGTCCGGTTTGGAAGTGTCGTAGTGAGCTTTCGGGCGGCGGCGGAGCACACGGCAGATCATCACGAAGAGCTGCCGGATGGTCACTTCGCGGTTATGCCCGACGTTGACGATCGTGCCGCGCGGCGCTTTTTCGGCGACCAAGAGGAGGCCCATCGCCAGATCGCGCGCGTGGACGAACACCCTGGATTGGCGCCCCGTCCCCCAGATCACGACCGGATCCTGGCCCTCGAGAACGCGGCGGATCAGGGCGGGCACCACGTGCGAGCTCCCCTCGTCATAATGGTCGCGCGGGCCGTAGGCGTTGAATGGCCTGGCGATCACGACATCCATCGCTTTTTCGGCCGCGTAATACAGGGCGAGCTTCTCCCCCATCCGTTTGGCCAGACCGTAGCCTTCGTTCGTCGGTTCCGGCGAGCCCCTCTCGCCCTCCGTCTCCGGCGTGGGCACCTTCGCGTCGTGCGGATAGATGCAGGCGGTGCTGACCTGAAGAAAACGCCGCACGCCGCACGCGTGGGCCGCGTGCAGGACGTTCATCTGAAGCAGCATGTTCGCCTCGAACATTTCCGCCATGTGGAACCGGTTGTATTCGATGCCCGTCACTTTCGCGGCGAGGTTCAGTACCACCTGCTGGCCCCGGCAGGCTGTCCGGCAGGCCGAAGGGCGGCGCAGATCGAGCCGCAGAAGCCGCACCTTGCCGCGCACCGCCGCCAGACGCGAGGCGTCGCCGTCGGTCCGGGAAAGGTCGTCGGCCACGGTCACCCGGGCGCCGCGACGCACCAACAGTTCGGTCAGATACGATCCGACGAAACCGGCGCCGCCGGTGACCAGGACCCGCTTGCCGCGCCAGAAATCCATCAGCTCCTCCCTCCCGCGGGCTTGTCGAGCGCCGCGATATCGGCGTCCACCATGAGCCGCACGAGCTCTTTGAACGAGGTTTTGGGCCGCCAGCCGAGACAACGGCGCGCCTTCGAATAATCCCCTTGAAGCACGTCGACCTCCAGCGGACGGAAATAACGCCGGTCGATCCGCACGTGCTTCTTGACGCTCAGATCCGCGTACGAGAAAGCTTCGTTCAGGAACTCGCGCACCGTGTGGGTCTGCCCGGTGGCGATCACATAATCATCGGGCTTGGAATGCCGGAGCATGAGCCACATCGCCTCGACGTAATCCTTCGCGTAACCCCAGTCACGCTTGGCGTTCAGGTTCCCGAGATAGAGCTTGTCCTGAAGGCCCCGCTTGATCCGCGCGATCGCCCGCGTGATCTTGCGCGTCACGAACGTTTCACCGCGCCGCGGGGATTCGTGGTTGAACAGGATCCCGTTGCAGGCGAAGATCCGGTGGCTCTCGCGGTAGTTCACCGTCGTCCAGTACGCGAAAAGTTTCGAGACCGCGTAGGGGCTCACCGGCTGGAAGGGGGTCTTCTCATTCTGGGGGACCCGCGTGGTGCGGCCGTAGAGCTCGCTCGAAGAGGCCTGATAGAAGCGCGTGCGGATGCCCGAATCCACGATCGCTTCGAGGATGCGCAGCGGTCCGATCGCGGTCACTTCGGCGGTATACTCCGGGATCTCGAAACTGACCTTCACATGGCTCTGCGCGGCGAGATTATAGATCTCGTCCGGACGGACCGTCCGCAGAATATGGTTGATCGAACTGGCGTCGTTCAGGTCGCCGTAGACGAGCTCGAGACGCCGGGACAGGTCCTGCGGCTCGTGGTAGATCCCGTCGAGGCGGCCCGTGTTGAATGAGCTCGAACGGCGCACGATGCCGTAGACCTTGTAGCCTTTTTCCAGCAGGAACTCGGCCAGATAAGAACCGTCCTGCCCGGTGATACCGGTAATGAGCGCGCTGCGTTTCATGGTTGGGGGATCTCGGTTTGAGAGCGTTGGTTGCGGGTGTAGTAGCTCTTGTAGCTGGAGTAATACTTGTAGCGGTGCGTGCCTTTCGAGTAATCGACCTTGTTGATGATGATCCCGATGAACGAGTGACCGATCGAATCGAATTTCGATTTGACCGCCTGGACGGTCTTCTTGTGGACCATTCCCGAACCGCAGACGAGGACGCCCGAGTGGACGTGTTTGGCGACGATCAGGCCGTCCGGGATGAAGAGCACCGGCGGCACGTCGATCACGATCCGGTCAAAATGATCGTTGGCGTAATCCAGAAGCTGCCGAAAGCGGTCCGACGCGACCAGTTCCGAAGGGCTGGGGCTCTTCGAACCACCGCTGATCAGTTTGAGCGAGCAGCCTTCCACGCTCCGGATGACCTCCTCCTCGGTGGCCTGGCCGGTCAGGTAATCGCTTAAACCTTTCTCGTTACGGGCGCCCATGTAGTTGTGCGCGAACGGGCGGCGCATGTCGGCGTCCACGAACAGGATGTTGCGGCCGAGCGTCGTCAGCGAGAGGGCCAGGAGCACCGAGACCGTGGTTTTTCCCTCGTCCGGGATGCAGCTGGTAAGCATGATGCGCTTGGACTTCTCGTAGGGCATCGAAAAGAGGATATGCGTGCGGATATTGGCGACGGCGTCCGAGAGGATGGGGTCTTTCTTCAGCATGTCCACGAGAGAATAGCTGTCCTGCTTGAGCTCGATCGATTTCTTTTTTTTCTTGGCGAACTCCGGGATCAGGGGCAGCGACCCCAGGAACGGAAGAGGCACGTTCTGGAAATCCTTCTCGGTCCGGATCTTCTGATTGGTCTGCTCCAGGGTCACGACCAGAGCGATCGACACGAAAAAGCCCAGGATGGTGTAGACCGTGATCCCGCGGGGACGGTTCGGATAGGAGGGTTCGCGCGGAGGGATCGCTTCCTCCAGGACCTTGATGTTGGTGATCTTGTTGGCGCCCGAGAGATTCGCCCGGATGTTGTTCAGGATACGGCGCGTGCGGTCCTTGAGTTCGTTGTCGACGTAGGCCAAGCGGTCCGCGCGCTCCTTGATCCAGGGGTGGCTCGGCTTGTAGCGCTGGCTGAGCGCGATCAGCTGGGACTGGGCCTCGACCTTCTCGTTCTGCATCCGCCGGATCACCGGGTCGTTCATGATCGCCGTCAGCGATTCGGCGTATTCCTGCTTGTTGAAACCCTGGAGCTCTTCCAGGTGACCGGTCTCGCTGATCAGTTTCCGGCCCTCGGTCTCGACCTCTTCCGGGATCAGTTTCAGCATCTGCTGTCCGATGAACAGCTGTTCGCTGTTGGATTCGCGGACGTAGATCTCGGCGAATTTATTGGCGATCTTGGCCGCCCAGACCGGGTCGCGCTGGGTGACCAAGAGCTGAAGGATGCGTGTCTTCACGAGCCTCCGGGCGCTCAAGCTGTAGACCGGAACGGGGTTCAACTCCTCCGCGACCCGCCCGCTGATCTTGCGACCGGTCAAAATGGCGACCTGCGTCCCGTAATAATCCTCTTCACCCTTGAAGTTCGGCATCAGCATCGACTGGCTGGATTTCTGGGTCTCTTCCACCTTCTCGACGAGGATCTGCACCGAGGCGGTGTAGAGGTTGGGAAGACTGGAGAAATACACGATCGAGCCCAGGCAGAAAAGCGACGTGACCGCCAGGATCAGCCAGATGTTCGCCAGGATGATGCGGCTGTAATCCGCCCAGTCGTTCGCGTGCGGGTCGTCCGCGCTGGTCGGTTCCCGATCGAAAGGGTTGTCCATCAGAAGAATGATTCCTCGATGACGACCAGGTCCCCGGGCTCGAGCGGAACGTCGTCCGCGCGGCCGGACAAGACCTTCCCGGCATCGACATAGAAAACGCGCTCCACCCCGTCCAGCGAGGTCCGGACGATGCGAACCTTGTGGGTCGCCGCCAGAGCCGTGAAACCGCCGGCCTGCGCGACGAGCCGGATCAGGGACGTCTTGGCGGTGTGGACATAGTTCCCGGGGCGGCCGATCTGGCCGAGCACCGTCACGATCGGCTCGTCGACCTCGAGCTTTTCGGTGGAGGCCGATCGCTCCGGCATGCGTTCAACGTAGATCAGGTCTCCCGGTTCGAGCTTCTCGTCGTCGGCCTCGCCGCCCATGATCTGGTTCACGTTCACGATCCGGGAGACCATCTTGCCCCGCTCGTCGGTCCGGACGATCTTGACGTTCTCGAGCGAAGCCTGGGTCGAGAAACCCCCGATCTGGGAGATCAGGCGGACCAGCGTGAGATTCGTGGTCAGGATGTAGTTGCCCGGCCTGGCCACCTGCCCCAGGACAGCGACCGACTTGCTGGGACTCTCGATGAACGTGATCTCGACCTGCGGATCCACGAGATAATCCTTGGCAAGGACGTCGACGAAATAAGCTTTCAATTCCTCCAGGGTGAGCCCTTCGACGAAGATCGCGCCCAGGAGCGGGTAGGTGATGTTGCCGGACGTGTCGACGGTGAACGTTCCCGAGAAATCCGGTTCGCGATAAACCGAGATCGTAAGCTTGTCGCCCGCGTGGATCTGGTTCACGTTGATCCCCACGTGTCCCGTGAGCGGGGTCATCGTCGGGGCGGAAGCCGCCGCGCCCCCTTCGCCTCCCGGCGCCGCGGCGGCGGGAGCGGAGGGCGGGACGGGACCGGACAGCGACCGCTCCGTAACCCCGTCTTCGGCGCGAACGGTCCCGGCCGGCAGGGCCGACACGGTGAAAGCCAGGATCATGAGGGCGGGCAGAAGCGGCCGGCGCATCGGGGTCAGAACTGGCCGCTCAACGAGGCCACGGTCCGATAGTTCTGGGTCTCGTTGTCCGTAAAACTGGCGTTCTGGTTCGTGTATTGGTAACCCAGGAGCGCGGTCCAATCGGGCCGGACCGCCCAATTGAGCGAAGCCGACCATTCGTAGAGCTGCGTCTCGTTGTACCGGGTGAACGTCTGGGTCGGGTTGTCGAAATCCGTCCGCGTGACCAGCCGGTCACTCTCGTAATAACCGGCGCTCACTCCGGCGGCGAGCGAAAAATTCCGGCGGAGCTCCCACTCCAGGTCCAGTCCGTAAGAGGTGGTGCGCGACGAGCCGACGGCGGGATCCAACGCGTTCGACGACAGGACGTCCGCGGCCGGGCGGCTCGTCATGGAAGCGGTGGCCGTGATCTTGGGGGTCAATTTCCTGCTGAGCGCGAGCGAGTAAAGAAAGCCGTCCTGGGTCGCCAATTCGTGACGGTCGTAATCGATGTTCCACCAGCCCGCCTGCGCGGACAGGCGGGTCTTGGCGCGGAACAACGTGGTGATCCCGATCGTCGGCGTGCTCGTTTTGGACCCGAGAAATCCTCCCCGGTAATAGTCAGCCACGTCGTAAGGCCAGGACAGGGCGAACTGGGTCTTCGGCGTCCAGCGGTACGTGAGGGACGGGGTATACGTGTAGTTCAGCGTGCTGAAGTTGCTGGCCCCGAGAGCGTTGGAGGCGGTCGGCAGATAGGACAGGGCGGTCGCGAACTTGAAGGACATGTTGAGCTTCGGAGAGAACCGGTAGGCGGCGTCGGCGCTGAACGTGTCCGAAACGGCCGTGACACGCTGTGTGGTCGACGAAGCGACCGCCGCCAGCTCTTCGCGGTCCCCGGGGACGGACGACTTCTTGGGACTGAACGTATTGGAGAAAGTCAGATTCAGGCGGCCGAGATTGTATCCCCACGTGATCCCCGGGGTGTGCAGAAGATCGTTGCTCTTCTCGTCCCCGACCTGATGGGTGTAGGCCACGCTGTAGAACAGGTCCACGTAGGAATGCTCCTGACGGCGGGTCATGCCCAGGTACAAGGCCTCGAAATGCGAGAGCTCGTCCTTCGGGTCATTGCGATCGCTCCCGTTGTTGGAATCGTAGGTCGAGCCGTGCGTGATCGAATGCCTGTAACGCCAGATGTCTTTGTCACGTTCCGCTTCTTCCTCGCTGATTACCGCCTCTCTCTCCCTCTCCGCCTCGGGCCTGAACGCCTCTTTGGCTTCCGTCTGCGAAGTCTCCGTGAACACCCGGTGCTCATAACCGGTCGTATAGGCCTGACTGACGCTCGTCAGGTTCTCGAACCTCTGGACGGCCCACGCGGACGGCGCCGGCCCCGTCATCAACATCAACAGGGACAGAGAGAACGGCACCAACGCTCGACAAAGCCTTGGCGGCGATCCGGGCGTTAGCCGACTTGTGTTTATTAATAACATTTTATATTTTTCTAACTAATTTTAACAATACTATACAAATATAAGTTTGTCAAGCGGGGCGGGCCGCCGAGCCGCTGGGCAAGGATTCGTCGTACTCGCGGATCACCTCCTGGACCAGCGCTTTCTGCGCCACGGTCAGCTGTCCCGTGTAATAGTCGTTCTTCAAATAAACGACATTGTCGGCGGTCAGTGGATTCGACAGCTTCCGGGACTCGCCCACCCAATATCTGGCCAGCGCGCGCAAATACGGCCTCTCCTCCGCCCAGGGCGAGGATTTCGACAAACGGGCGCAGGTGAACACGATATGAAGATATTTGTCCCTGTTGGCGGGGATCAGGCGCAGCCCGAAACCCATTTCGTTCAACCCCTGCCGCCGCTCGCCGAGCAGAAGATCGGCGCGCCCGATCTCAGTCCACGGCCGGTCCCAAGTCGGCGCGCGCTCGATCGCTTTCTGGAACGCCTCTCTGGCCTTCCGGATGTCGGGCGCGAAGTCCTTGCGTTCGCGCAGTAGCGCCGTCCCCTTTTCATAATAGCTCTGCCCGAGCTCGAACCAGGCCAGCTCGCTGTCCGGCTGGATCCGGACGGCCGATTCCAGCCGCGGCAACGTTTTGCTCTGCACATAATAGCAAGATTCCGCCGCATAATCGACCCATGCCGAGTAAGCCACGGTCATCGTCCCCAAAACGGCCGCCAGCCAGAGCATCGCGGGAGCCGGCGAGATCCTCCGCCGCGCGGGGCCGTCCACGGGAAAAGCCTCCAGCTCGACCCACCGGCACCGGCACAGCAGGGCCAGATGCAGCAGAAAGGCCGTGGCGATCGCCGGCGTCATCAGATAACAATCGACGAAGGAGACGGCGACGGCCGTAAGGAGCAGGAACAAACTGCTCGTTCCGGCCGCGCGCCCCCACCGCGAGAGGACCGTCTTCCACCGCCGGATCACCCGCCAGATCAGGAAAACAAAAGGCGCTACGAACAAAAAGTAGCCGAACGGGCCCGCCTCGATAAGGAACCCCAGGTGGTGATTGGGCAGCGAAAAGATCGTGCCGTTCTCCACGTTCGTGATCTGATAGAACGGCGCGGCGTAACGCAGGGCGCCGAGCCCGACCCCGAAGATCGGGAAATCGTGCCGCGCGGCCATGACCTCCTGGCTCATGCCCGACCGGGTCCCGAAATTCATCGCCATCAGCGCCGGGTCGAACGCCGGTGAGAAACGGATCACGAGCCAGACGGCGCCCGCCACCGACAGGATGCAAAGAGCCAGCAGCGCGGGGCGCCGCCAGGCCAGCGACAGCGCCATGAGCAGGACGACGGCGATCTGCCAGAACAACGCCGCACGGGCGTCGGCTTCATGGGTCGAGAGCGGGATCATCACCAGCAGCATCAGAAAAAAAAGCTTCTCGACGGCGCGCAGGTCGAAGACCCATTCCTTGCGGTCGATCGAACGTTTCGCGTAATAGATCAGAGAGGTCATGAACAACGGCGCCAGGGCCGCCAGGAATCCCCCGTAATAATTCTCGTTGAGGAACGAAGCGTAGGGAGTGGCCTGCATCGGGGTGAGGACCTTGTGCCACATGGAGCGGACCGCCGGATCCAGCTGCGCGACGTACGATCCGTACGGGACGAGGGCGGCCAGTTCGATGCCGAACAGGAACACGAGCTTTTCGGTCCTCTCCCGCGTGCGCAGCGTGTCCACCATGGTCCGGAACGCCATCCCGTACACCAAAAGCTGCGTCACGTTATTGAAGGTCAGGAACGGGCTTAGACTGCCGATGCGCCCCTGGAGCACGCCGCCGGCCCCCTGGCCCTGCGCCAACGCGTAGAGAATGAACGGGATGAAGAGCGCGAGGAACAGCGTGGCCTCCCGGCCGGCTCTGTCCCGCTCGGGAGCCGCGTACAGCAGGTTCTTGATCAGAAAAACGGCGAACGCGCCCATCACGGCCGCCCGGTACAGGCCAAAGCTTAAAAAACCCACCCCTCCGAAAAAGGGCCCCGGCAGGAGCAGAAAAAACAGAACGAGGGCGAGTTGGACCCGGTCCAGGGATCGATACAGAAAACGGGCAGACTGAGAACCGGGACCCCGGTCGATCATTACCTGAACGATCTCGAGGGCACTATGTTGCTTCGGTTCCCCCAGTGGCTGGGGGCGGAGGAGGAGGTTCTTCGGGGACCGCGCTGGAAGGTGTGAACCCGACGCCCGCGGTGAGCTGGCTGTCGAGCGAAGTATCCGTCGTGACAACGATGTCCTCGGAATGCGTCGTCTGGGGCGCCGGATCGCCGGACCGGTAGATCAGCATGTTCTGGCCGTTGGCGTCCAAAACCTGCTCCTGGCCGTTGTCCAGAACGACGGTCACAGTGCCCGCGCCGACCGAGACGGCGACCTGGGTCCAGGTGTAAGAGGCGATCGCATCGAGCGTGATCAGAGAATTGAATTTAGCCTCGATCTCCCCATCGCCCCGTATGATCGCGAGATTATTGCCTCCCGGCTGAGCGGTCAGGATGACTGTCGGGCCGAGCTTCCCTTCCTCGGTAAGTTTCGTCACCACGACCGTGCCTTCATAAACTTTGCAGACCACAACAAAATCCCCGGGGTTGGTTGAGATCTGACCAATATGGGGCACAGCAACGACATCGTCCGCGACCGGAGCGACCTGTTCGGTTTTGCCGGAAACCGCGGTCACGATCGCCGCCTTCAGGTTCAGGATGGACGGACGATCGCCCGTGGATTTGCGGGTCTTTTCATCCACCGACAGCACCAGGCAGAGCAAAAGGAGCAGCAGGAGGATCAGGATGAGCGAAGAGGTTTTCTTTTTTTTGCCCATGCGGCGCCCTCGGTCCGGTCACGCTGTGATAGAGCCCTACTTATAATAAAGGATACCGGAAGAGCCTACTAAAGTCAATTATTAATTATTTTTGATAAGATTTGTTAACGCCGGCTTGCAACTCCGGTCTGCGGACACCGCCCGATCAGGCGGCAACGGCTGCAAAACGGCGAAATCGGCACACAGAGGTTCTGGCCGTACGAGACCAGCAGGTCGTTGAACGTCGTCCAATACCGCTTGGGCAGGATCCGGCGCAAGGCCATTTCCGTCTCCTCGGGGGTACGCGTCCTGACCAGCCCCCAGCGGTTGGAAATACGGTGCACATGCGTGTCGACACAGATCCCTAATTTATTATAACCTACTGTTATAACTAGATTTGCGGTCTTCCTCCCGACGCCTGGAAGCGTGAGGAGTTCATCCAGATCATCGGGAACATTGCCGCCGTAACGGTCGAGGAGCTGCCGGCAGATCGACAGAATATTCCGGGCCTTCGTACGGTAAAAACCGACCGGAAAGATAAGTTTTTCGATGCGGGCGGAGGACAAGAGGAGCATCGTTTCGGGAGTATCCGCCACGGCGAAAAGCCGGTGGCTGGCTTCTTCGGTGGTGCGGTCTTTGGTGCGCAGGCTTAAAACCGTCGAGATCAGGATACGGAACGGGGCGTGGGGCCCTGCGGCGAAAGTCCCCACGATCGGGGGCTTCCAACGGCGGGTTTCCTCTCTCAAAACACGCAGGAACCCCGGAAGATGCGGGAGGATACGGGGCCTCGGAGCGCTCATGGGGTCTGATTATACCCGCTGAAGCGTCGCGCGGCAAAGCTCGCTTTTTCTGATGGAGCCGCGGCGGGGCCGCGTGCTATAGTGGATAGGTATGGTAGCGCCTCTCGAGATCCTCCTCTCCCTCTTCTTTCCGTCCGAATGCGAGTCCTGCGGAGTTCATTTGCGGGCTCCTGCCGCGCCCGGCCTCTGCGGCACCTGCGAACGCGCGGTCCATTGGCTGACACCCCCGTTCTGTCGCAGCTGCGGACGGCCGTGCGCCGCCGGTCCTTGCGCGGCTTGCCGCGCGGCGCGTCCGGCGTTCGATACGGCCTGGGCCTGCGCGGCGTACGCCGGACCCTGGCGGGACCTTCTGCGCCGTTACAAGTTCGGACGGCGGCGTTCGCTCGCGGGGCTCTTCGGCCGCGCGCTCATCCGCTTCGCCCGGGAACGCGCGGCCGAAGGTGACCGCGCGGGCTGGGATGTCGTGACCGCGGTCCCGCTCGACCCGGTCACCGAGCGCGGACGCGGCTTCAATCAGTGCGCGCCGCTGGTTGCGCGGCTGGCGCGGGAGCTCGGCATTCCCGCTTTCGACGGTCTGCGGCGGCAGCGCGGGTCCTCGGCGCAATCCCTTCTGGGACGCCGCGCGCGCTTCGAGAACGTCAAGGGCCGCTTCCGCGTCCGCAGCGGCCGGGCCGTCCGAGGGCGGCGGGTGCTCCTGGTCGACGACGTGATCACAACAGGGGTCACCGTCTCCGAATGCGCCCGGGCGCTGAAAGACGCCGGCGCTTCGTCGGTCACCGTTCTGGCCTGCGCGAGGGTCCTCTAGCCCGTGCGGATCCTCCACGCGCACCTGCTGCGGCAGTTCGGCACGGTCTTCGCCGGTTCCGCGCTCACCCTGCTTTTCATCCTGCTGGCCGGCCGGGGGCTCATCCAGATGGCGGACCTGGTCTTCAACAAGAACGTCGATCCGCTTCTCGTCGGACAGATCCTGCTGTATTCCACCCCGTTCATCCTGACGTTCGTGATCCCGATGTCGGTCTTGGTAGCGACCCTGCTGACCTTCGGCAAACTCTCCCATGACAACGAGATCATCGCGATGCGCGCCAGCGGCATCGGGCTGGTGCGCATCGCCGCGCCGCTGGTGCTGACGATCGTCTCGCTGTGTCTCGTCTCGTACCTGTTATCCGACCGCGTGGCTTCCGCGAGCCATTACGCGTACCGAAGGCTTCTCTTGAGGATCGGCTTCGAGAACCCGGCCGCGGCCCTCGAGGAAGGCACGTTCATCAAGAAGTTCAAGAATTTCGTGATCTTCATCTACGAGATCGACGGGAACCGCCTGGAGGGGGTCCGGATCTATCAGCCCCAGGAAGGCGAGCCGACGCGCACGATCATCGCCGAAAAAGGCGAGATCGTCTCGATGCCCGAGGAGAACATGATCAAACTCCGCCTCCTGCACGGCACCAGCGACGAACCGGACCCCAAAGACCCGTCCAAGCTCTACAAGCTCAATTTTAAGACCTACGACCTGCCGCTCTACATCGCGCCGATCCGCGACGGCGAAGAGCTCGGGAAGAAACCCAAGGACATGTCCGTGCGGGAACTGCGCGCCGAGATCCGGCGGCTCGGCGAGGCGGGCATCGCGGCGACCTATCCCCTCTCCGCCGAGATCCACAACAAATTCGCGCTGGCCTTCTCGAGCCTCGGGTTCGTCCTGATCGGTATCCCGCTCGGTATCACCACACGCCGCAGCGAGAAATCCGTGAATTTCGGGATCGGCCTGGTGCTCATGACTCTCTATTGGGTGCTGTTGATCGGCGGCAAAGCGCTCGCCCAGAAAGGGGTCGCGCCGCCGCTCTTCTCCCTGCAGTTCTCGAACTTTGTGATCGGCGGCCTCGGCGTGACGCTCTTCGCGCGCCTGGCCAGGCACTAGAGGGCTTCATGCGCATCCTGGACCGTTATCTGATCCGCGGGTTCCTGTATCCGTTCGTTTATTGCCTCGTGCTCTTCACGATGCTCTTCGTGATCGTCGACGTCTTCGATAAACTGGACGAGTACCTGAAGAGCACCCTGCCGTACACGGTCATCCTGCAGTACTACCTGTACTCGCTGCCGGTCGTCCTCACGCATATCGTGCCGGTCGCGGTGCTCGTGGCGATCCTCTACAAGCTGGGGAACCTGAACCGCCACAACGAGATCGTCGCGCTCAAGGCCAGCGGGATCAGCACGCTGCACATCCTGCTCCCCTATCTCTTCGCGGGGGTGCTGATCAGTTTCGCGATGCTCCTGATGAACGAGACCGTCCTGCCGCGGGCGGCGCTCACCTCGACGGCGATCCTCGAAGGGCAGATCCAGAAGGGCGGCAAAAGCGGCGGGCGGGCGATCAAAAACGTCACGCTCTACGGCACGGACCAGCGGATGATCTTCGCGCGGGAGCTGGAGATCGCCACCGGCACGCTCCACGACGTGGTGATCCTGCGCGAGGGCGAGGACCGCACGCCCCGTTCCAAACTCGCCGCGAAATCCGCGCGCTACGAGGACGGCCGCTGGATCTTCCGTGACGTGATCCGCTACCGGCTTGACCGTGCCGGTAAACTCGTCGGTGAACCGGAATTCTCGGAAGAGCTCCCACTCGACATGCCCGAAACACCCGCCGACTTCGTTCGCGGCGCCTCGCAGGTGGAAACGATGAGCGCCAAGGAACTCGAACGGTACATCGGCCAGTTCGCGGGATCGAGCCGGCAGGTCCTCCGGCGCCTGTGGGTGGAGTTCCACCAGAAGATCGCGTTCCCGTTCGTGAGTTTCGTCGTGATGCTGGTGGGGGCGCCTCTGGCGATGCGGACCGAGCGCGGCAGCGCGCTCGTCGGGATCGGAACGGCGCTGGTGGTCGTGGTCCTGTATTACGGGGTCAACTCGGTTTGCCTGGCCCTCGGCAAGGGCGGGCATCTGGATCCGGTGATCGCGGCGTGGCTCTCGAACTTCCTCTTCGGCGCCGTGGGTCTGGCCCTGATCCGGCGCAGCGCTTAAAAATCCTTCTTTTAAGTCCCCGCCTCCCAAGCGGCCAGATAGCGCTCCTGATCGGCTGTGAGCTTGTCGATCGTCGTGCCCATGCTCTTGAGCTTGAGCTGTGCGATCCGGGCGTCGATCTCTTCGGGCACGCGATAGACCTTGCGGCCGAGCGAGAGATGATTGTGCCACATCCACTCCGCCGAAAGCGCCTGATTGGCGAAGCTCATATCCATCACCATCGCCGGATGGCCTTCGGCGGCGCCGAGATTCACCAGGCGCCCTTCCGCGAGCACATAAATGCGTTTGCCGCCCGGCAGCGCGTATTCCGTCACGGAATCCCGCACCGGCCGTGAATCCTTCGAGAGCTTCTTCAGGGCCTCGAGATCGAGCTCCACGTCGAAGTGACCCGAATTGGCGACGATCGCCCGGTCCTTCATCTTGAGGAAGTGCTCTCTGCGGACCACGCTCGTGTTGCCGGTGACCGTAATGAACACGTCCCCGATCCTCGCCGCGTCGGCCATGGGCATCACGCGATAGCCGTCCATCACCGCTTCGAGCGCCTTGAGCGGATCGATCTCGGTGACGATGACGTTCGAACCCATCCCCTGGGCGCGCGAAGCCACGCCGCGGCCGCACCAGCCGTACCCGCAGATGACCACGGTCGACCCGGCCAGCAGGATGTTCGTCGCGCGCACGACGCCGTCGAGGGTCGACTGGCCCGTGCCGTAGCGGTTGTCGAAAAAGTGCTTGGTGTTCGCGTCGTTCACCGCGACGATCGGAAAGAGCAGCTTATCCTGAGCCTCGAGGCTCCGCAGGCGGATGACGCCGGTGGTCGTCTCCTCGGTGCCGCCGATGACGGCCTGCTTGTATTTGGCCGGCTCTTTATGGATGGCCGACACCAGGTCCGCGCCGTCGTCCATCGTGATGTGCGGACGGGCATTGAGCGCCGCGTAGATGTGGGAATAATAACGGTCCCGGTCCTCCGCGCGCACCGCCAGGGTCGAGATCCCGTAGTGCTTCACCAGCGACGCGGCGATGTCATCCTGCGTCGAGAGCGGGTTCGAGGCCACGAGCGTGACGTCGGCGCCGCCGGCTTTGAGGGCCAGCGCCAGGTTCGCGGTCTCGCAGGTGACGTGCAGGCACGCCGAGAGCCGGACTCCTTTGAGCGGCTTCTCCTTCTGGAAACGCTTGCGGATCAGGCCCAGCACCGGCATTTGAGTACCGGCCCATTCGATGCGGTCGCGGCCCTTGCCCGCCAGGCGGATGTCGCGGATGTCCTTGCGCATTTACAGGGCCCTCCTCAGCTGCGGGACCTTGTCGATCTCTTCCCAGGTGAACCCTTCCTCGTTGCGCCCGAAGTGACCGTACGCGGCGGTCCGCCGGTAGATCGGACGGCGCAGCTTCAGGTCCCGGATGATGCCGTGCGGCGTCAGGTCGAAATTCTTCTGGATCAGCTTCCGGATCTCCTCGGTGGGAACGCGCCCGGTATTGAACGTGTTCACCATGACGGAGACGGGCTCGGCGATGCCGATCGCGTAGGCCAGCTGGATCTCGCACTTGTCCGCGAGTTTGGCGGCGACGATGTTCTTGGCGATGTAGCGGGCCATGTAACAAGCCGAACGGTCCACCTTCGTGGGATCCTTGCCCGAGAAAGCGCCTCCGCCGTGAGCGCCGACGCCGCCGTAGGTATCGGCGATGATCTTGCGGCCCGTGAGGCCCGTATCGGCCTGAGGACCGCCGACCTCGAACCGGCCGGTGGGATTGATGAAATAACGGGTCTTCTTGTCGAGATACTTCGCCGGGACCACCTTCTGGATCACCTGCTTGCGGATGTCCTCGGCGATGTCGCGCATCCGGGCCTGGCGGTCGTGGTGGACGCTGACGACCACCGTATCCACGCGCACGGGTTTTCCGTCATGGTACTCGACCGTCACCTGGGACTTGCCGTCGGGCCGGAGGTACTGCAGGGTCTTGTTCTTACGCAGTTCCGCGACCCGGCGGGTGAGCCGGTGCGCGAGCGTGATCGGCAGGGGCATGAACTCGGGGGTCTCGTTGGTCGCATATCCGAACATCATCCCCTGGTCCCCGGCGCCGCCGGTATCCACGCCGAGCGCGATGTCGGGCGACTGGGCCTGGATCGAGGTGAGGACCGCACAGGTGTTGTAGTCGAAACCGTAAGCAGGGCTGTCGTAACCGATCTGCCGGATCGTCGCGCGGACGATCTTCGGGATGTCGACATAGCAGGAGGTTGTGATCTCGCCGGCGACGAAGGCCATTCCGGTCGTGACGAGCGTCTCGCAGGCGACGCGGCCGGCTGGGTCCTTGGCGAGGATCGCGTCGAGGACCGCGTCCGAGATCTGGTCGGCGACCTTGTCCGGGTGCCCTTCGGTAACGCTCTCAGAAGTGAAAAGATAGGTTTGGCTTTTCATAACGGTCTCTTACGGCGCCCCCATAGGATGCGGTTGGTCTCTGTATCGGACAATCGAGGCGATATCATATCACAGACCGGGCCGGAGGGCCAAAAAAACCGTTCTGCGAACGGGAAACTCCGGCTTCTCATACCGCCCTCTCCCCCGGCCGGTACAAAGAAGGTTTGACAACACCAAGGAATTAAAGGAACATGATTTCAAAACAGTGCGAGGTCCATGAGACCATTACGTATTTTATGGGTCTTCCTTCTGACCGCCGGAGGAGGACTTCATTCCCCGTTATGGGCGGAGGATAATCCCGAACCCCCGCCGGCGTCATCCGCCGAGGTCATCGAGACCAAGGCGCGCGAAGAGGCGCGGAGGTCCCTGCTCGAGCCCGCTGAAGGACCCACCGAGAGGCCGATCGTCGAGACCGAAGAACCCGTCCGTGAGGCCGGGCCGACCGGGTCTTTCCAGGTCCGTGAGATCCAACTGCTCGGCGGAGAACCTCATTTGCCTCCCGATCTCCTCGAACCGCTGCTGGCGTCTTATGAGAACCGACCGATCGTCTTTGACGACCTGACCGCCTTGTGCACGAAGCTGGAAGAAGCGTTCCGCGAACGCGGTTATGTGAGCACCGTCTTCGTCCCGCCGCAGCGGATCGAGAACGGTCAGGTCCAGCTCCGGGCCGTGCTCTCCCGGATGGGAAAGCTGCACCTGGAAGGGTCCCGCTTTTTCAGTGCGTGGAAGACGGCCTCTTATTGGAAGATCCCCGAAGGGCGTTTGCTCCGGTATGAGGAGATCCGCGCCAACGTGCTCGATCTGAATGAAAATCCGGACCGGCAGGTGCGCGCGCTGCTTCGGCCCGGCAGCCAACCCGAGACGACCGACATCCATCTGCGGATCGAGGACCGTTTCCCCGTCCATTTGGGCCTTTCCGCCGACAATCAGGGCAGCAAACTGACCGGCAAATACCGGGGCGGGTGGACATTGCAGCACAACAATCTACTGGGTCTTGATGATATCTTTTTCGCGGGCATGGTCGCGGGCAAAGCCTTCGGCGCGGCCTATGCCCAGCATCTGATCCCGGTCTCCAGTTTCGGCACACGGCTGATCACGAGTTTCAGCGCCGCGCAGGTCAGTCCCAAGAAAGAATTCGCGCCGTTCGGCGTGAACGGCGTCTCGAGCACCCTGGGTGTCGCGTTGCATCAACGGCTCATCCGGACCCAGACGATCTTCATGGAGATCCATGCGGGATTCGAGGCCAAAGAAAAGCGCACCCGTTCATTGAGCGTGATCGCGACCCGCGACCGGTTGCGCGTCCCCTCGGTCGGCGGCCGCCTGCGCGCGATCGATCCGACGGGTGTATGGGACCTCAAGCAGGACCTCTCCTTCGGTCTGCCGTTCCATGACGACGACACAAGCCTGACCACCCGGCGATCGGGAAGCTCGTTCTTCAAGACCGTCTCTTCACTCCACCGCTCTCAGCAACTCGTCTTCGGCGCGAAAGGGGTCGCCCAAGTGGAGGGTCAATGGTCGCCCGACAAACTTCCGCCTCAAGAACAGTTCTTTCTCGGCGGTCTTCACTCCGTTCGGGGTTACCCGGAAAGCGATTACGGCGCGGACCAGGCGATCCAATTCAATCTTGAGTATCGCATACTCCCGCCTTTGATCCCCGATTCTTGGAAGCTGCCGTGGGAGGCCGGGTCCCTGAAAAAGCAAACAGAGTGCGTGGTCTTCCTGGATTATGGTTATGGACGCCTTGAGGACCCTTCCGCCACCGAGCGGTCGACCCGCAATCTACTGGGTTCCGGAGCCGGTTTGAATTTTGATCTCAGCGGCGGGGTAAAAGCCCGCTTTGAATGGGGTTATGCGCTCGGGGACCGGCCGATCACCGAGGGCGGCCGTTGGCAGTTCTACTGGCGCATCTCCAAAGATTTTTAAGACCGCAAAAAAGTCCCTTCCAAAAAATCAACCATTTGAAAGGAATGCTCATTTATGATAAGCTTTTAATAGTTAAAATAAAGGGTGCAGAGCCTATATGCGCCATCAGGTTTGTTTTCGTCTATTCTTAAAAGCCTTTAGCTTGGCCCTCGCAGTGATCTTTTTTCCGCTGCGCGCGGTGCAGGCGCTGCCCTCCGGCGAGGAAGTCGTCGCCGGCTCCGTCTCGTTCGATCGTCCCGATCCCAGCACGCTGAATATCTCCGCCTCACCCGATTCCATCATCCAGTATGAATCGTTCAACATCGGCTTGAACGAAACGGTCAACTTCGATCTGCCTTCCATCGATGCTTTCAGCTTGAACCGCGTGATCGGCTCCGGGTCATCCGAGATCCTCGGCAAATTGACGGCCAACGGCAATATCATCCTGGTCAACACGGACGGGATCCATTTCGGCGCGAACGCCGAGGTGAACGCCGGGGGTTTGATCGCATCGACACACGAGATCGTGAACACGGACTTTCTTCAAGGCCGCTATCTTTTTGCGGGCACCCAGGACCATGCTCCCTCATCGATCCTGAACGAAGGCTCGATCCGCTCACGCGAGAACGGCATGGCCGTTCTCGTATCGGACGCGATCGAGAACCGTGGCGTGGTCGAGGCACCGCTGGGCACCGTCGCATTGGCCGCCGGGAAGATCGTCGCGGTCGGTGTTTCCGGGGACGGTTATGTTTCTATCGGCGTGGATGAAGGGACGGCCCGAGGCGTACTGGACCTTGACGGGAACCCGATCACCGAACAGGTCCGAAATACCGGAACGTTGTCCGCGCCGAGCGGCAAAGTCCTTTTGACCGCCCGATCGGTCGGACAGGTTTTCGCGAGCGCCATCAACCTTCAGGGCACCGTCAAAGCCGATGGCGCCGTCATCGGAAAGGACGGCGTGGTCGAGATCACCGCCAGCGGCCCGCTTCAGGCGAACGCCTCCGTCCATGCCCAAAAGGGTCGCATACAGATCTCTTCGCAGGAGAGCGTGTCGATCCAGGGTCGTTATGAGGCCGCCGATGGAACGGTCTTGGTCACATCCGCCCAGGATATTAAGGTAGTCGGTCCGGTCACGACCCGAGGAACGACAACGTTCAGCGCCCAAAATGACGTTCAAGTGGGCTCGGATGTCACGAATCACGATGGGGACCTGACCTTCCATGCGGATTCCAACCGCGATGGGGCAGGCGCTTTTCACCAGGCGACCGGTACAACGATCCGCACGGTCGGCAGCGGGGATATCCTCATTCATTCCTCCGGCCGGTCCGAACTCGCCTCGCTGGACGCCGCCGGCAGCATTCGGCTTTATTCTGCCGGCGCTCCGGCTGACTATTCTCAGCAACCTGATTCGGTCATCACCTCCGGTACTTCTTTTAATATTCTTAACAACGTATCGTTGTTCGCATCGAATACGCGATTCAATATTTCGATGGATTGGATCAATCAAGGCGTTTTCACCGCCGATAATTCCAGCGTCAACTTGATCGGCTCACTCGATTCAAATATCTATGGTTCGAATACATTTAACAACTTGACCGTGATCGAGGCGGAAAAAGACCTGAACTTTGAGGAAGGAAAAACGCAAACGATCGTCGGCATCTTGACCCTTCGGGGAAGATTTGGGCAGTTGTTAGAAGTCAATTCAACGACGAGCGCGGATGCCTGGAAGATCTCCGTCCTCGGAAATTATGAGATCGAATATGTCGATCTGAAGAACTCGACGAACGTCAATATTCATGGACCTCCGCTTTCCCCCCTCCACAGCAAAAACTCTCGAGGCAACTCTGGTTGGAATTTCTCAGATGCAGGGCCTATCTGGACAGGAGGCGGCTCTTCCGCTTCCTGGTCTGATCCGTTCAATTGGGACGGTGGTTTTACCCCCGGGCCCGGTGATTCCGTCCGATTCGACGACCATAGCCCCTCATCCGTTATCGACTCACCCTTCACGATCCATGATCTAACTCTCGCGTCCGGCTTCAAAGGTTCGCTCGAGGTCGGCCGATCTCTGACCGTTGTCGGCAATGTGACCCTCCAAGGCGGCACATTGATCGCCGGCTCCCAGACCATAACGATCGGCGGAGATTGGAGGCTCCAAGCAACGGATTTTCAGGCGGGGACCTCTACTGTCGTTTTCAATGATGCGTCACAGTATTCGACAATATTAGGTTTTAATACGTTTTACAGCTTAGCCTCGATCACTCCGTCGAAAAGACTCTTTTTTGAAGCCGGCGCGACTCAAACTGTATCAGGGGCGCTCACCCTTGAGGGCGCGAAAGGCCAGCTCATCGAGCTCCGTTCCACAGACCCGGGTCAAACCCAGTGGAAACTTGCTCCCATAGGCGCCACATCGATCCGGTTCGTTCACCTTGGGGACGCCTATAATCTCAGCCCGACCCCCATTAAGGCGCTGCCTTCGAACAGCTTCGGCAACAACACCGGCTGGGACACGGATCCTGTATGGAGCGCCGGAGCGGCCGGCAATTGGTCCACCGCTTCCAACTGGGATACCGGTGTCGTGCCGGGCCCCACGGACACCGTGACATTCGACGCAACGAGCGTTCAGAATTCCACCGTCGATACGAACTTCAGCGGCACGATCGCCACGTTGAACGTCAACTCGGGTTATACCGGTACGATCACGCTGTCACGGAGCCTCACGGTCTCCACGAGCTACTCCCAGGCGGCGGGCACCCTGGATGTCGGGACCCAGACGTTCACCGCGGGCGGCACTTTCGCCCTGTCGGGCGGGACGTTCAACGCCAACGCCGGCACCGTGAATGTGGCGGGAAATTTCTCTCTCTCGGGAGGCACGTTCACCCAAGGGACCAGCACGGTGGCGTTGACCGGCGCCGCAGCCACGATCGACGTGGTCACGAACCAAATCTTCAATAACCTCACGTTCGCACCCACCACGGCCGGTTCCGTGAAGACCGTGGGTGACAACGATACGCTCATCGTGACCGGAACATTGACCCTCACCGAAGGATCCATCAACCAGTTCGCCGTTCCTTCGACCGGCACGGTCGCCGCCCGCGGGAGCATCTCACAGGACTCAGCGTTCGACGGAGGCACCGGCACCGTCCTGATCGACGGCACCGGTTCGCAGACCTTGACCGGATCGGCCACCCAGTCCACAGGGTCCCTTCCTCTCATCAACATCAACAAATCCGCCGGGACCCTCACGCTGGCGGGGACCATCCGCGCGGGGGGTAACTGGGTCTACACGACCGGCACGCTGGCCGCCGGCACGAGCACGGTTGTCTTTGGCGACCCCGGCGCGTCGGGAAGCATCATCAGCGGCTCACATACGTTGAACAATGTGACCTTTGATACCAACAACGCCTCAGCGCGCACCTGGACGATCGTACCCGAAACCACTTTGACGGTCACGGGTACTCTGACCTTTGACAACTCGCAGACGGCGGCCATCAACGTGAGTCTAGGTACGATCGCCGCCCAGGGCGCGGTCACGATCGCAGATTCCAATAACTATGATGGCAGCGCCACCCTCCTCATCAACGGCACCGGCGCGCAGACGTTCACGGGAAGCGCGACGATTAGCACCGGCGCGCTCCCTTTTGTCAATATCAACAAACCCTCCGGGACACTTACTTTGGCCGGAACGATACGCACCGCAAGGGATTGGACCTACACGGCAGGGACCCTGGATCCGGGGGCCAGCACAGTGGTGTTCGCTGATATTCTCTCGATCTCCGGCTCACACACCTTGAACAACGTCGAATTCAACGGCGCAGGAGATACCTATTCGCTCCCCTACACCACCACGCTGACCGTTGCCGGAACACTGACCCTTACGGACGGTAATATCGATATCGGCACCGTGGCCGCCCAGGGGGCCATCGCCCAGGCCTCCACGTTCGACGGCGGAACGGGGACTCTGCTCATCAACGGCACGGGAGCCCAGACCTTCACGGGAAGCGCCACGACCGCCGCCGGATCGTTGCCCCATCTGAACATCAACAAATCCGCCGGGACCCTCACGCTGGCCGGGACGATCCGG
>ORMF010544974.1_pt1 | contig 60568 bp, 46 predicted proteins | sample 1779871 | NCBI WGS metagenome assembly ORMF01 (sample SAMEA104232316, study PRJEB22302) | groundwater metagenome | biome: forest; feature: aquifer; material: groundwater | place: USA | collected 2011-08-07 | depth 5.4 m | reverse complement strand
GTTCAAAAAGCTCCAACGGTTCCGCTGTGGCATCGAAGCGGCGATCAGCATGCTGAAACGGTGCTTCTCCCTCGATCGCATCTTGAGTCCAGGCTCAGTGGGCACGGCAATCTGGGTCGGATTCTCAATCTTCAGTTACAATCTTTGGCAGATGAGTTGATCGACACGACCTCGAACTCAGTTTATAGATGATCGATCCTCAAAGATCGAGATCCTCCCACTCTCGATGCCGACCGGGGATACATCTTTGATTTCAAAGAACACTTTTTCAGCGAGAACTAAGTAGCTAACTACCTTTGGACAAGAACGTGAACAAAGTGTTCAACGATTTGGGTGAGCAGCTTGCAACATTAGTGAGTTAGAACCTCGGCGCCGGTCAGATAACATACGAAGTTGGACCCGACTAATTTTACAAGCGATATCTATTTCTATCGATTGCACGCGTGCGTATTCTCCGAGACGACAAAAACTCATTCTGATCAAATGAATGCGAAACTGCTAATGTTCTTTCATCAAACAAAAAGGAGAATCGTATGAAATCCGTTCTTTTACCACTTGTTCTACTTTGCTTGCTTCTCTGTGGAATAAGCAGTTCCACGGCAACGGCAGGAGGTAAGGTCGGAATCTATGGCATCCGTATGGTTCCGTATGGAAACGATGCGGAGTCATACAGTCGTCCCAGCTGGGGAGGCGGATTACATGCAGTCCTGCCGATTGAAAAACTTTCAAATTTCGTTGCGGGAACTGTGGGAATTGAGTTCGTTAATTTGTTCAGTCAGGCGATCACGGTTCAGAATCCAGCGACGGGATCGAGCGACGACCAAGAAGGTGATCCGAATTACTATCGATTCTATTTGGGCGGTCAGATCGGCGGGCATGGTAATGGATTCCTCCGTCCACATGCAGGATTCGATCTTTCCCTCGCTTATTATCATTATCCTGAGGGGGTTGTCATTTACAGCAAGCAATTGGGTCAAGGTCGTTTCTGGGTCAGTGTACCGGGAAAGCTTGCCTTTGGGTATGATCTGTCGCTGGGACTCGACATGAATTTTTCAAATACAGTCGCTCTCGATGGAGGCGTGAAGTATCTTAAAGGTTTTGGCGTTTGTCAACCGCAGGGAGAAGGATCGGTAACCATTTACCCTCAGTATTTTCAGATTTATCTTGGTATCGGCTACTCGTTAGATTTTCTCAACGCCGAAGGAGACGGAAATGAAAATTCAAAATAGTATCTGTTCTTACAGACATGTTGTCGTACTTACTTACACGTTCACGGCTGTATTGTTGACTGCTCTTTTGAGCGGCTGCGGCGATTCATCGATCGCGGTAAGAGCGACTCGCGTGGGAGGGATCACGATCGATTCATCGATGCTACTCGCGGTCGGGACAATCACTGGAGATCATGCCAAAGGCTTTCGGAAGAATCTCACGGAAGCTTTGCAAAAGAATGGAGATTTCAAAATTTTGGGTGTTGACACTAATAAAGAAAGCGCCCCCGATTCAACGTTTAAGAGAATTGCTGCATCGCGAGCGGAGAACCATCAGTCTCTCATCGTCATCACGGGAACTTACACAGCAGACAAGGAAGAAAAAACCAAGACGCAGGGAAAAGACAACTACACAGGACCATCTTATACTGAAAAGAAAGTAACCGGGACGTTTGTTTATCACATCGAAGATTTCTCGAACCACAAAGTACTGCTGGCGCGAAGTGTCGAGCGACAGATGGTTGAGAGGAATGGTCCTGATTTAAAATCTCTCTTGAAGGATTTTGCTGCTACGATCGGCATCGCCGAGGATCCTATGGAACAGCAGGTTCGGAAGGATGTTGTCAAGGGTTTTATCGGAGAACTCTATCGCCATGAAGAAGGTTTCGTAGTGGAGTTGTACAAAGACTCCGACCTACCGGAACTGGAAACGGGGATCTCATTTGCCACCGTTGGAAACTGGACTAATGCGATTGAACTCTTCGCTAGTGCGACTGAAAAACATCCAAATCACAAGAACATCCACAAAGCTTATTACGATCTCGGCGTCGCGTACAAGTGTATAAGCAGGTATGGCCTTGCACGGCAGAATCTTGAAAAAGCATATGTGTTGAAAAATAATCAATCATATTTCGATGAGATCCAATCGGTCTCGGAGTTTGAACGAGAGGACAAAATGTACGAAGACCAGGATCAGAACATAAAGCATGCGAGGTAGGTTACAGTATGTCGCTCGAAACGGGTCGGTCATTTGATGCAAAAGAAATGGCTGAATTGCAATGAGCTGGCAACTGCACACGTTATGCGCCATCACAAGCCACATAAAACAAAGGAGGGACTTATGAAACATCGCACTATGTGTTTGCTCATCTGTGCACTGATCGTTTCGATCGGTGCATTTTTAGGCTGTGCTACACTTGCAACACTATCAGGAGCAAAAACTCCAGTTGCCGAAATCAGCTGTCCCGGGCTCATCTCTCTTCCACACACATTTAAAGATGTTTGGTATCGTGCCGAAGACCGGGGATTTGCTTTGAAAGCGTATTCATCGTCTGGTACGCTGAGTATTACGACCACCCTCATAGAATTCCATTCAGAGAGTGATTCACTGAGAATACCAATTGCAGATGTTCAGTCAATTGCTTGGGGGAAAATCGGGGGAGACATTGCCAATGATTGGGCAATTGTGAGATACACAAAGAACTCTGGGACAACAAGTGTGCTGTTTAAGGACGGAAGTGAACTCGGGAGCGGAGGGAATTCCGGGAACATTTATTCGACATTGAAATACGCAATAGAAGTGGTAGGTGGCGTTGCTTCCAACCCGGAAAGTTTCTATTCCGGCTGGGTGAAAAAAACTATTGGCGGTCTCATGGCAACTGAAGGGAAACTGACTCTCACCGTCGGATTTGTCAATAAGTCACCCGCTACGATATGGGTAAAGACGACTTTCAAATCGCCCCTTGCAGGCGGAGAGTGTACTGTTGTGGAAGAAATCGGATCAGGGGGTAACAAGCTCTTCTCATGTCCGCAGAATAGCATTGTTGCTGATTCCCCATATTTGCTGCTTGCTTCTGTTTACACTGACAAAGACTTGCACAACCTTGTCGAGAACGATGCGGCATCGTCGCGTTGGAGCCAGAAAGAGATCAATGGGTTCTCGGAAGCGCTGAAGTCGATGCATTAATGCGCTCCGTAAGCGAACCGTTTTGTGCCGGCACACAACACTTTATGAAAGGTCAAAGCTTTTCGCACGCGTTAACTACAATCATTGTTCCAAGAAAGGAGTAAGAAATAGTATGATTTCCTTGAAACGAAGTTCTTGCCTGACAATGATGGTGCTCTTGTCAGGGCTGACAGTGGTATGGGGGAATGTGGTTCGGGTCCCTCAAGATTATCCGACAATTCAACAAGGGATCAATGCGGCCCTCAATGGCGACACGGTGTTGGTCGATCCGGGCACGTACGTGGAGAACATCAACTTCAACGGTAAGGCAATCCTGGTTGCAAGCAACTACATCATCGCCGGAGATTCAACCGCCATAGCTGGAACGATCATCGATGGAGGGGCAACAGGAAGGGTAGTGAGTTTCACTTCGGGCGAAGATAGCACATCAAGAATCGTCGGCTTCACATTGCGGAACGGATCAGGATACAATGGAGGTGGAGTGTATTGTTCGGGGTCGAGCCCGAGCCTCAGCCACCTGGTCATACAGGGAAATTCAGCCGGGTGGGGTGGCGGTGGTATTGCCTGCCAGTATAGTGCAAATCCCATCATAACCGATTGTAAGCTGAGCGCCAATACGGCACTCTATGGTGGAGGAATTTGGACTGACGGATCACAACCTGTCATCGGCAGCCCAACGAATCGGTGCAATATCTATAATAATGTTTCGACCAACGAGTATGGTCTGGGATCGGAATTGTATTTACTGGTTGCACCGGGCCTTACTGTGTACCTCGACACGTTTACCGTACTTTACCCGGATGAAGAATTGGTCTATCCGATCAACTCATTCATCCTGGATATCAATACGCCGTACTTTTCCCCCATCACGGTCGACACGTACGTGAGTCCGACTGGCGACAACGCCAATGACGGACTGAGTCCCGCTACGCCATTCCGGAACATTTGGTATGCGGCACTGCGGACCGTCAGTACCCATGCCGATTCTCTCACGATCAACATCCTGCCGGGGACCTACAGTCCGGCCCTCACCGGCGAGCGTACCGTTCATCCCAAGAGCCACGTGTCGCTGGCAGGGGAAGACTCCGGAACGACGATTCTCGACGGAGGAGGAAAGCTGTCGTTGGTCTACCTCCACCGCGATAGCAGCATCACCATCTCTGGGCTTGCGATAAGGAACGGGAATGCCTCACTGGGGGCTGGTATTTATTGCGAAGACTCGAAAGCAACGATAACTAAGAACCTCATCATTGGAAATGGAAATTCTCTCGGTGGGACCGGCTCAGGAGGCGGAATCTACTGCACAGGGGACGCATCCCCGACGATTAAGGGGAACAGGATCGCCTCGAATTTTAGCTTTGGAATCTCCTGCTCGTTCAATTCGCGGGCAAACATCATCGATAATATCATCATCGGGAATCTCGGCGGGAGTGGCAACATCGTTTGCTCGGACGCCAGCGATGCATTGATTGCGGACAACGTCATCTCCGGTGATTCGATCTCCTATGGAAGCGGAATTTCATGCGACCGAAACTCAAATCCGACTATCGTTGGTAACGTCATAAAGAATAATCACTTTTCAAACGGCGCTGGAATTTCGTGCAACAATAACTCCAATCCTTATATTTACGGCAACACGATTGCTTTTAACATCGCTTCATCTACAGGCGGCGGAATATATTGCTCGTCGTCCAATCCGAACATCGATAGCAACGTGATCATGAACAACGCGGCTTTAGGCTTTTCAGGAGCATTTGGTGGTGGTATCTTCTGCATGAATTCGAGTGCCACCATCACGAGGAATGAATTTATCGGGAACTCGGCTCTTGGAAACCCAGAAAATGTTGTTGCCAATGCCGGAGGGGGTGGAATCTGCACCGAAAACTCCCTGCCGGTCATTGGAGGGAGCGCTGGAAATGGCAATCAGTTTGAGGGAAATGTTGCATTGAGGGGAGCCGACTTGTACCGTAAGGAAGGATCGAGCGTCGTGAACGCGAAGTTTAATACATTCGACATCTATCCATTGTCGGCGTATTATGCGCGGCCCGCCGGTGCATTCGATGTCAGCAATGGCGTCGGACGAGCAACACCCATCGTGCGAGATGTTTACGTCGCACCTTGGGGGAGCAACCTGAACGATGGGTTGACAGGCCTAACTCCATTCTTGAACTTGCGGCATGCACTCAGCCGGATCCTCCCCTCCCCCACCGTTCCCCTGACGGTTCGCATCGCTGCCGGAACATATTCACCCTCAGCAACAGGTGAGGTGTTTCCTTTGCCGATGCTGAGTCACGTATCGCTTTCCGGAACCGGGCCCGACAGCACGATTCTCGATGCAGAGTCGAGCAACAGGGTCATTTATTGCTTCGAAGTCGATTCTTTAACCATTTCAGGACTTCGTATTCAAGGCGGAAAGGCGGCGAGCGGCGGCGGGATCTATTGCGATAAATCTCACCCGATCATCCATTATAATATGATCACATTGGACTCGGCCGATTGGGGTTCGGCGATTTATTGCACAAGAGGATCGAAGGCAGTCATTTCAAACAACACCGTGACACAAAACGCTACGATTGGTTATCCCTATTGGTACAAATTCGGCGCCGTGTTCATCGATGATACCTCTCGTCCCCTTCTTCTCAATAATGTCATCACCTATAATCGTTCGCAGAACGGTGGCGCTGGGATTTCATGCAATGGGTCGAGTCCTTCGATCATCAATAATACAATATTCGGAAACGAAGCAGGCGATCAGGGCGGAGGAATTCTGTGCTGGAACAATTCCTCTCCGACGATCCAGAGCAATATCATCTGGGGTAATCTCGCTCCGGTCGATACCTCGATAACCGTTTTCAGCAGCTCGCCGATTGTGACATTTTCGGACGTCCAGGGAGGATGGTCTGGGGCAGGAAATATCAACGCCGATCCACTCTTCGCCGATTCAACACGATTCCTTCTTACCTCCGGCTCACCCTGTATCGACGCCGCTGATCCTTCCTTGCCGCTCGATTCTGATGGTACCCGCGCCGACATGGGTGCATGGACGTTCTTCCACTTCCCGCCGAATTTGCTTGCCTACTACCCACTGCATTCTCATTGGAACGATAACACAGTGAGACACGGTCCGATGGTGCTAACGAATACGCTATATCAGGAAGGTGGAATTTACTGCAACGGAATATATGTCCTCGATCCTTCAGGAACCGGTTGTCAAGCAATAACGCCCAGCTTGTATGACTTCGATTTTAACTCCTTCACAATCGACGTGGCATTCAAGGTGGATGAATATCCGACAATCACTGAGAGACCAGTATTTATCGGGGGCGGTGCCTATCGCTGGGCAGGATTCATTCTGCAAACTGATAGTACCGTGCTCTTTCGCTACAATAACAACTTCGATCAGCCGAGCACATTGCACTATTCCCTGAACACGTGGCATGAAGCCACAATTACGTACGACGGGAGTGTCGGAAATCTTTATCTTGATACCAAACTTGCGTGCAGCGTACAGTTTACAATCGACCACGGAAACGACCGGAATGTCGGTATCACCAATTTCGCGAACGCGACGACGTTCAAAGGGTGGATCCGTGATTTCAGGATCTACTCTTCCGTCGTGGTTCCAACAGGTGTACGGGAACAGAAATCCCCAGTCCCTCTGACTTTTAGGCTGGAGCAGAACTATCCGAACCCGTTCAACCCGGTTACGCATATCCAATTTCAAATCCCGACCTCCAGCCATGTCACGTTGATGGTGTACGACATTCTGGGCAGAGAGGTTGCGACCCCGGTGAATGAACAATTGAATGCGGGGAGGTACGAGACGACGTTTGACGGAAGCCGGCTGGCGAGCGGGGTGTACTTCTATCGAGTTCGGGCAGGTAACTTCGTTCAAACAAGAAAACTGTTGCTGCAGAAGTAGTGGGCAACTGGACATGACAGAAGCTATATTGTCACGAAGTGACGCCTTCGGCGAAAGGTAGCTGAACCCGAAATGGCTCGCAATGCCTGCGATCATCGCTGCCACACCAGGATATCGTTGCTTGGTTCTCATGAAATCCTCCAAAGTATATTGGATGAGTAAAGTGGCGTGCGCCCTCCATGCTGTAAATGATGTTGGATGAAACGGCCAAAAGAGGTATATTCCCCGCAGTCCTGACTTGGGGGTTCGTCATTGAACCAGACAATGCGCATATTATCGTGAAAGCTTCAGCGATGTCCGATTCACCGTCAGAATCAGCGCTCCTCAACACCTATCAGAAGCCGACCCGGCTCCATTACGAAATTCTTTTCATGAGCTGGGCAGGGTGGGTGTTCGATTTCTACGATCTCATCCTGTTCACATTTCTTCTCATCCCCATCGGCGAAGAATTGCACCTCTCCAACGTCATGCTCTCCTACATTCTCGGCGCCTCACTGGCCGCGACCGCCGTTGGTGGAGTGGTGTTCGGTATATTATCGGATCGATTCGGAAGAAAGCAGGTGCTCCAGTGGACCATCCTTACGTACAGCGTTGGAACATTCCTCTGCGGCTTCGCATCGGGAGTTCCGCTCCTGCTGCTGTTCAGGATCATCACCGGTCTTGGCGTCGGAGGCGAATGGGCGTCGGGCCAAACGTATGTCAGCGAGACCTTTCCTCCGAAAGTTCGCGGCAGATACGGCGCATTCATGCAGACAGGCGCACCGCTCGGCATCGTTCTCGCCTCTCTGATCGGCGGTTTTCTCGCGCCGCAGATCGGCTGGAGGTTATGCTTCTTCATCTCCGTTCTCCCGGCAGCACTGGTCATTTATATCCGCAAGCGTCTCCCGGAGTCGGATGTCTGGCTGGAACGGAAGCGCCTCGCCGCCGATCGCAGCATGCAAGAGGGGGCTTTGGTGAAACCGGAACGAAACACTTTCTTCCAACTATTCTCACCGGCATATCGGAAGATCTTTCTGCGATCGCTCGTCCTGGCGATCTTCGACATGTCGGCATATTGGTTTACGTATTCATGGCTCCCCGGATATCTTCACCAACAGCGTCAATTCCCGCTGGCGAAATCTGCTCTCTGGATGCTCGTTACTCAGGCGGGCGGATTGCTGGGCTACCTGACGTTTGGCTTCGCGGCGGATCGGTTCGGCAGACGGCCCGCATATTCGTTCTACTCCGTCATCATGGCGATCGGATTGGTGATGATAACGCTATGTTGGGATCTCGTCATTGCCTCTCCGTGGGTCATTCTCAGCTTCATGTTTCTCGTGGGGTTCGGAACAGGAATGTTCAGCGGTTATGGACCGCTCTTTGCGGAACTCTTCCCGACATCGATCCGCAACACCGCAATGGGCTCCGCCTTCAATCTCGCGCGTGGGGTGCAGTTCTTCACACCGGTTATCATCGCTGTCATCGCCGAACGATACGGACTGGGGGGTGGCATATCTCTCGCCGCCCTTTTTGCCTTGCTCACCGGCATCTGGATCTGGACGTTCCCCGAGACGAAGGGGAAGGAACTGGCGATATAGGACTATTGGCCCTTTTTGACAATCACGTTCCCATTGATCGTCTCGACCTTTGAAATAGACGTCGATCAATACCGAATTGTTGTCCCATCCGGCAATCTTGATGTTACCTCCTGTGTTGAGATCCATCGCCAGGCGCTTCCCCGGCGATACCTGAAATTCTTTATGGATGTCTGCCGCCTGAGCCGTCACGCTCAGCGCCGCAAGCACCAAAATGTATAAGGTTAATTTGTGCATATCAAACTCCTTTAGGTGTTAGATGTTCGATGTGCGATGTTAGATGTTAGATGTTAGATGTTAGATGGCAGGTGGCAGGTGTTAGGTTTCGATTTGCGATGTCCGATGTGCTCTCAGCTTATTGTTGTCTGAAACCCGATACCTAATACCTAAAACCTAGAACCTGTAACCCACATCTCACATCGCATACCGCATGCCGCACATCTCACATCGCACATCGCATATCGCACATCGCACATTCACCCCCCTACTCACCCCTCTCCGCCCCTACAAACTCCACCAGTAACTAAACTTCGCCATAAAAATATTGTCCGGCATTGTCTTCATCAGCCGGCTGAGCGACCGGTTGAACTCGAGAGCGCCGATGTTCTCCACGTCGCTTCGGCTCTGCGTCCAGACAAGATAAAGTGTCGATCCTGTGAAATATTCCCATCGGAGGACAACGTTCGCGCGGACCGATTTGAAATTGAAGTTCGGATTCGAAAACGAGATTGCCGGTGCCGGGCCGGTGCCGTCAGGATCAGCCACGAAATTCTGCGCATCAAACGTTGAGCCGTTTTCCCCGTAGATGTTGAAGTCGTATGTGCCGGGGCGCGCGAATTCTTTGAAGCGCTCATAGTCTCCCGCCGAGATCAGCGGCTGGAGGTACATCTGGAGGCTCAGCTTCGGCGTGAACGTCCAATTTAGTCTGATGCCGGCCGAGACGGTGGTTTGCTTCAGCTCCGCGAAGACATATCGCTCACCGAACGTCGCTGTCGCAAGCGGATCGTCGAACGTATCGATGTAGTGCGATTTCTCAAAATTGTAGAACACTTCCGGCGACACCTCCAGCGAGATGTTCGCCGCGGGTCTCCAGGTGACCGTCGCGAACAAATCCCAACTCCTGTTGTAATCAGCCTGGTAAATACTCCACCCGAGATTAACGACGAACGTCCTGTTCCGATCTGAACGAGGAAATATACCAACCTGGAAGCCGGGCGGAGTGATCATGAGCGGACCTCCGCGCGTCCGGCGGTTGCTGATGGTTTGAGGATTGTAGGCATAGTTCCAATCTATGGAGTAAAAATTCGGAAACTCGATATATCCGAAATGAAATAGGCCGTCCGAGATTTTATCGCCGCCAAAGTCATAGCTCTTAAACGCCGCGCCGCCCAGCTCGATATAACGGTAGAACAATCCCGGCTCGGTCCAGCGATAACTCGCTGCGACGTGCCCATTGATGACATCGGCGCGCGACAGGAAGCCGACCTCATTCGGATCGTACTTAGGACTGAGGAAACCGAAGGCGGTGTTCATGTAGAAATTCCCCTTTTGTTTGTTGAGCTTCAAGCGTGCCGCGTACCCGCCGAGCGATGTGGCGGCGCTGTCGACGGCCAGATAGTCTGCGTCCGGCCGTTGGAAGTAGTGTCGAGAGTTCCGTTGGAGGTTGATCATATCGGTCTGGTTGCCGCTCACGCGTGACAGCGAGGCCCATCCGGTGAGCACCCACACCTTGGCGGAATCGAGAAATGTCCAGCCGTCAACGCCGACGACCTCCGCATCCCGGTTGAGTTGGTCACGGAGTGTGTTGTCCTGAAAATTTCGGACCGCAATGGTGGAGAGAAACCCGAGCGCCCGACTCCCCTGGGCGAATTCCTTGGTGGCGCGGGTGACGCCGTAATAGGTCAGCGGCTCAATTTCCAGCCGGGAGCGCTGGCCGGAGATCGAGAGATCCGCGAATTCTCGCGTGGTCAATGCTTGAATTGTCCCGATGCTCCAGTCGTCACCGATCTTGCCGGAGAGCTTGGCGGCGCCGAGAATATCGGTGCCTGCGGGAACGTCGGCAAAATCCACCTCCGGAAGACCGCCCTGCGGCGCCCGGCCGATGCGCCGCGTGTAAAAGAAGTCCGGATTCGGGAAATTGAAACTCCAGTTGTTGTTCGCCCCGCCGTTCCCAAAATTGAAGATCGTTGACCCTTCGATGAAGAACGGACGTTTTTCATCATAGTTTGTCTCGACGTCGGTGAGATTGACGACGGCCGGATCGATCTCGACCTGCCCGAAATCGGGATTCACCGTTGCGTTCAGCGTGAGGTTGCTACCAAGGCCGAGCTTCAGGTCGCCTCCGAGCCGGGGGACATATTTCGAGCCTGTCCTGAACGGATCGTTCGCATCGTGCTGGAGATATTCAGCGCGCGTTGTCAAATACGGAAGAACTTCGACCTGGCGCGACGCCGTAATGTCCGCAATTCCGGTCACGTCGACAAAACGTGAGACAAAACCGCTGCCGTTCTTCGGCGTGAAGACAACAAAGTCGCGTTCGTTGTTCCGTGGAATATCGCGAGAGAAATTGATCCCCCACACATGATCCTGCGCATCCTGAAAATGAAGCTGAGAAAACGGCACGCGGATTTCGGCCGTCCATCCGTGCTGGTCGATATTCACTTTCCCTTCCCATACGCCGTCCCAGGTGTCGTCATCCCAATCGTCGTTGAAAAGGACTCCGTCATATTGTGTTCCGGCAGCGTTGACGCCGAAATAAAATCCGTTCCGGCGATCATGATAGGCATCCACAAAAAACGTGAACCGATCGGAGTTCGTCTGCGCATCTCTCCGTCCAAGTCTGGCAATAATGGAGTCGGGCGCTGAATCATACATCCGCGCACCAATGTAGAGAGCTGCATCATCGTAGGCGATGGTTATCCGGGTTTTCTGCGAGGGTGTACCTCCCTCGACCGGCTCACGCTGTGTAAGCGCAGTTACTGTGGTGTCAAAGTTCCATACCGCTTCATTCAATACTCCGTCGAGCACGATGGGGGCAGTAGCACGAACTGCGTGAACGACGATCTGCGGCCGGCTATCCCGATCTGCCGCATGAAGGAGTGCCGAGGCACCTATCATCATAACGATCAGGAATTTCATCTGGAGCTCCTTTGCGGCAGAATTAACGGTATAGATGATTACGGATAACTGATCTCGCTGTTGCAAGAATGAATTCGTAAATGATTAGACTTCGAGCAAGGGAAAAGGTTGGGGGAGGGGGAGGTTCAATTTCGGATTGCGGATTGCGGATTGCGGATTGCGGATTGTGGATTGTTAGAGCGAAGCGGAAATCCCGCACGGAGTGCGGGACGGATTTGGGGGGGGTCTGGGATTGCGATTGTAGGTTGTAGATGCGCTTCCTTAGCGATCTTTGCACCTTTGCGTCTTTGCGAGAAATTGTTTTTTCGCCGGCTATCGCTTGTTCGATTTACGCTTCGTCGAATGTTTCATCTCATCGGGTTTGAGGATGTGGATATTTCCCATCGTTGCCTGCAAGGAGATCGCTTGTCCGCCACCGTTGAGACTGAATGTTGCGCGAATTTCCCTGGTGCGCTCGTCTTTTTCGAAAGTATCTTCCTTGTAATCCGAATAGATGTTCTCTTCCTCGCTTCTGCTTCTCCACCAGCCTTTGACTTTCACCCGCGCTGTGACGGAGGCCTTTGCATTCTCGGCAAGGTAAAGCACGACGTCTCCCACCGACGTCGACAGCAAGCTCTTGCCGGCCCCGGAGGGTGTTAGCTCCACCTGGAGATTTCCGGCTGAGGTCTTTGCATCAACGGATCCGACAATGTTTTCGAGAACGATATCCCCGCCGGCTGTTTTTGCGACGACTTTTCCGTTCGCGCCCTGGACTCTGATGTTCCCGCCGGCTGTTTTCAACTCCGCACCGCCGGAGATCGTTTCCATAATGATATCGCCGCCCGACGTCGAGACCACCGCATCACCGTTGACATCGCCGATGTTCACGTTACCGCCTGCCGTTTCGGCGTTCACGGACTTCCCCGATCGTTCGATGACGATCTCTCCTCCCGAGGTCTGAACATCACTCGTCCCGCTCACTTTGCCCACGCGGATGTCGCCGCCCGACGTCGTGAGCGCAAGATCGCCGTCAATATCCCCGGTCACGATATCTCCTCCTGAGGTTTCAAGCTTCACGATCCCTTTCACTGAACCGATCATGATGTTGCCGCCGGACGTGGAGCCGCTCACCGATCCGGTCAAAGATCCCTTAACATGAATTTCTCCTGCGGAGGTTTCCATCGTCACGTTGAATTGAGAGGGAACGTTGATGCGAAATTGAAGGCCATCCGTCGTTCCCCATCTCGGTTCGTATTCAACAAACACGGTGGTCTCCTTCTGATAGATCCTGACGCCGCCGGGTTCTTCATCCTCATCGCTCGTTACCTCGACGCTCACCTCATTTTTGTCCCAGGTGTTGATCAGAATGTCTCCGATGTTCACAGAAACATCAAGGGATCCGCCCATGCCAACGGTAAACGACTTCTTCAGATTACCGCTTTCATTGCCGGCCGCAGCAGCGGGCGATGCAAAAAGCATCGAACAAGCCGCAATGAGTAGGATAACATTCAAGTATCGCATTATTGTTTAATCTCCCGTAAAAAGGCGTTCGCACGGAGACGAACGTATTGGTTATTGTCTGATTTCATTTTTTGCTTGAACACATCCAACACTTCGTTATCGCCCGACGCTGCCGCGCCCTTCATCGACGCAAGGGCATTGATCGCCGTGATCCGCAGTGCGGGATTGGCATCATGCGTTAGCACATCGAGAAGCGTCCTCTTGATCCTATCGTCAAACGGAAATTTCTGGAGCGCCTTGAGCGCTTCCTTCCGGACACCCGGATTATCATCGGATTTCACGGCCGCGATCAACACGTCCCTCACGTCGTTGTCCGGTCTCTGTACCGTTTCAGACGCAATGGCATTGACCGACCGCAATCTCACACCCGGGTTTACCTCGTTGAGGAGCGCATGAGCCAGCACCTGATGGATCTTTGGATCATTGACAGATCCTTTCATATGCACCGGCATCACGGCATCAAAGGTAAATTCGACCTCTCCGGTCTTCGCTTCAGAACCGATAAAGTGGACGTTCGTGATTTGCCCTTCCTCTTTCAACACCTCCGGCGACTGGTTAACCGCCTGGATCGGCACCGAAGGGGTCTGCTCTTGAGCCTGACCGGGCCTGAAAGCGAGATACCCGAGGAAAAATCCGAGGCCGACGGTCGTAGCGACGCCGAGAGCGACCTTATATTGCGGAACGATCGCTTCGCCGATAAAGTCTGCCACCCGTTCGGGCCACGATCTCTTCGTACGGTCATCCCTGAGAGAAGATTGCAATTGCTGGCGCGCCTCGCTCAGCAATCGATCCGTGATCTCAACGGGCTTATGCTGGGCGAGCACACCGTGAAGTTTTTTCAATTCATCATGGAATGCCCTACACTCTCTGCACTCCGCCAGATGCAGCTCCGTTTCCCGCCGCTCATGCTCACTCAGTTCGTCATAGTGCATGAGTTCAATTCGTTCCTGATATTCCCGATGTGTCATAGGTTAGCTTCCTTATTCATACAAGTCCTTCAATTGCTGCCGCATCCGCTGAATGGACGTGAAGAGGTGTTTTTTGACCGTCCCCTCGCTGCATTCCAGCATATCGGCAATCTCTCTGAGCTTATACCCTTCATAATGCTTCAGCGTGAAAACGAGCTTTTGCTGAGGAGAAAGGGTGCCCATGGCCGACTGGACGCGTGTTGAAATTTCGCTGTTCAATGTATGTTTGTCCGTTTCATGATCGCTCACTCCAAGATCGGCATGCGTGTCGCTCTCACCGTCGTCATGACCCTGGTCATGTGTGTGGTGAGCGTGTTTCTTCCGCCGCGTGCCGTGCGTGAGGCACACGTTGGTCGTGATGCGATAGAGCCACGTTGAGAATTCGCTCCTTGCCTCAAACCTCGGCAAAGCCTTATAGACCCGCAGAAAAACCTCCTGATAAATGTCTTTCGCATCTTCCGCCTGATTGACATACCGCGCGGCGATGGAGAGTACCTGCTTGTCGTACCGGTAGACGAGCTCATCGAACGCCGCTCTATCGCCCTGCCGGGCTTCCCGAATCACTTCGGAATCTTCGAGCGTGCTGAGATTTCTCATGTTCTGTACTGTATTAGACCTGGCGTTATGGAAAAGGTTGAGGCCATCGACTACTCTCGCGCGGGTCAAATTGCGCCAATTGCACCGAATTGGGGAGAGCTCTAAGGCCAAGGTAGGGAAAATTAGATTCAAAAATTCATTACATTTGGAACGTTCTTTATAACGACAGGAGTATCAGATGGCTAAAAGGGTTGTTCTTCTTCTCATGATCGCTTGTTCGGCATTCGCTCAGCCGATCAAAACGGTGGTTGCAAAAATCGACAAGAAGTATCTTCCAAAGCGGGAAGTGATGAACGGCACCCATAAAAAGCTTAGTGACGGAAGCAGGTGAAATCCCAAGCCCTAAATACTGAATCGTGACGGGATCTGTGTGAAGCAAATTCAAAACAAGCAGTTATTATGACAGAGAGATCCGGGCAGTTTGACCGCAGAAATTTTTTGTTGAACCTTACAGAAGGCGCGTTCTGGCTTGCCGGTTCTTCGCTCATCGCATCGCAGACCGTGCTTCCGGCGCTCGTCACACGGCTCGGCGGGGGGAATATCGCGATCGGTGCGCTGAGCGTCATGTTTTGGGTCGGATTGCTCCTGCCGCAGCTTTTCGCCGCCCGGTATACGCAGACATTGGAATGGAAGAAGCCGTGGGCTCTCCGCTTCGGCACGACGCATCGCGTTGTCGTTCTGCTGATCGGTCTCATCGTTCTCATGTTCGGCGCATCGTATTCTCAGCTCACCATGGCGCTTTTTTTTATCCTCTTCTCGCTCAATCAGGTTTTCATGGGGATCGCAACGCCGGGTTGGTTCGATATGTATGCGAAGCTCACGCCGCTTGAACTGCGCGGCCGGCTGTCAGGGATCCGGACTTCCATCGCAGGAGCCGGATCGTTCCTGTGCGGATTCCTGCTGACGTGGCTCCTGGCTCGGTTCGAATTCCCGTTGAACTACAGCCTTGCGTTCTTCGGCGCCTCGGTTCTCCAGTTTGCGTCGCTCTTCACGCAAGTCGGCCTCGTCGAGGAATACCCGAGCAAAGTGATGCCGCGTCTCCCGACTGATGAGTATTTGCGTCAGCTGAAGAGCATCTTCCGCCAGAACGACAACTTTCGCGCATTGATCATCTCCTCCGCCGTGCTTATCCTGGCCACAATGCCGGTTGGGTTCCTCACCGTCTACGCACTCACGAGATTCAACGCGGATGAAGGCCTGATCGGCCAATTCACGATCATCATCGTCAGCGGACAGATCGTCGGCGGGCTGGCCAACGGCTACCTCGCCGACCACCGGGGGAACAAGATCGCGCTCATCTCCGCTGCGATCGCGCTTGCGGCCGCGAGTTTGTGCGCACTCCTGGCGCCTTCTCTCGCATGGTTCAGACTCTCGTTCTTCTTCCTCGGTATCAACCTCGGATCAGAGCTCATGACGCGCTTTAATATCGCCATCGAATATGGTCCTGTGGAACAACGATCGACGTACATCGGCCTTATGAACACGATGGTCGCTCCCTTCTATCTCACCGGGCTGCTTGGGGGCTGGATCAGCGACGTATTCGGGTATCACATGGTATTCATCATCGGTATCGTTTGCTCCCTCATCGGGATCGGACTTCTTGTTGCAAAGGTTGATGAACCGAGGAAGGGGAGAGCAGAGAGCGGTGAGCGGAGGGCATAGAGCGGAGAGCAGAGAAGGAAGAGCATAGAGCGGGGAGCAGAGAGCGAAGAGCATATAACAGAAAGACAAGAGGCGGGGGTTGGCGCTCCGACCTGAAACCTGACACTTGAAACTTCAAACCTCTCCTCCAACGTGAAAAATTTTTAACTGTTTTTTTTCACGGCGCGGTTGTATATTGCGTTCATGAGAGAACCAGCAACATCTTGGCACACCTCACGTGAGGGCCGAGGATCATGAGAAAGGAGCAGCGGTCATGAACAGGCGATGGATTCTTTTTCTCTTCGCGATGATCATGAGTTTGTCGATGAGTTTCAGCCAGCCGCGGGGGAATTTCGGCATCGGCTTTGTCTTCGGCGATCCGACAGGATTTGCCTGGAAATACCGTCTTGAGAACACAAACAGTGTCGACGGCGTCATAGGCTTTTCACCGTTTGACCGGTTTCGCCTCCATGTTGACTATCTCTGGGAAAGCCGCCCGTTCAGCGAGCGCAATCTCTCGCTCCACTATGGCCCCGGCGCCGTAGTCGGTTTCGGAAGAACACAATACATTGTTTACAACAGCGGCAACGGTTATTTCCTGCGAAACGAGGAGGTCGGTTTCGGTCTCCGCGGCGTCATCGGGATAACATACCTTGTGAAGAGAACACCTCTCGACGTTTTCTTCGAGATCGCGCCCTTGATTGTCTTCGCACCGCACACCGGCAGCGGCATCGATCTCAGTTTCGGCGGAAGATTCTATCCTTGATTCTCCTCAATAAGCATTTCGATCGTTAGCGTAGCGCCTGGATGGTGAATTTGGGCTCATCGCTGATAGATTATTTTCCCGCCAAGAATGGTCATCTCCACCCGAACGTTTTCGATCTCCGCCGGATCGATTGTGAATATATCGTCGGATAGGACCACAAGATCCGCCAGCTTTCCGACGGTGATCGATCCTTTCATCTTTTCCTCAAAAGCCGCATACGCATTATTGATCGTGTAGGCTTTGACCGCCTCCTCGACCGATATTTTCTCTTCCGGAAACCAACCGTTCGGGTTCGCGCCATCGAGCGTGCGCCGTGTGACCGCGGCATAGATGCCGAGCAGCGGATTGATCGGCGCAACGGTCCAATCACTCCCGAAGCATATCTTGATGCCGTTCTCAAGGAACGTCTTGAAAGGATAGGTTGTCTTGCACCGTTCGCGCCCGATGCGCTTCTCGGCCCAGCGCCCATCGTCGATGGCATGATACGGTTGAACGGAAGCGATCACGCCGAGCCGGGCAATCCGGCGGAAATCCTTCGGAGCGATATGCTGCGCATGCTCAAGGCGGAATCTGCGATCCCACGCAGGATTTTCCTTCACGATCCTTTCAAACATGTCGAGCATGAGGCTGTTGGCGCTGTCGCCGATCGAGTGGATCGAGAGCTGCAGGCCTGCCTTGTCTGATGCGAGCGCCCATGTTTGCAGCCGGCCGTCGATAAGGATATCGCTTGGCAGGCCGTGAGTCGCGGGATCAGACGTGAACGGTTCAAAGAAGAGCGCGGTCGACGATCCGAGCGATCCGTCCGCGAACGCCTTCAGCGAACCGATCCGGATCCATTCGTCGCCGAACGGAACATGGATGCCGATATTGACGAGGTTCTCATATTGTGCGATCGGCAGGCGGGAGTAGAATCGAGCAGTCAATTCACCGTTCGCCCTGAATTTCTGATAGAGGCGGAGATCTGCCTGAGACGACATATCCTGGATGGAGGTCAGGCCGTATTTTCTCGCCTCGGCGAGCGCCAGTCTGGCGGCGTCGACCATTTCATTTTCCGTCGGATCAGGAATAATCTTATAGACAAAGCTCATCGCTTCATCCTTCAGGACGCCGGTGGCTTCACCGGTGCTCGCGTCCCGGACGATCATGCCGCCGGGGGGATCGGGAGTGTCCTTGGTAATTCCGGCAAGCTTCAGGACGTAACTATTGGCGAGCGCCATGTGGCCGTCGTACCGGTTCACAAACACGGGTGTGTTCGGCGTTAGTTTGTCGATCAGCTCTTTGGCCGGCAGGTGGGCACTTTTCCATCGGTCGTGATCCCAGTCGCCGCCGGTAATCCATCGTGACGGATAGTGTTTCGCGCGTTCGCCGATGATCCGTGCAAATTCGGTTTCAGAATCTGCGTAGCGCAGGTTCACGCTCTGAAGCTGGAATCCACCGCTCATGAAATGCGTGTGATTGTCGATGAAGCCCGGAAGCATGAGTTTCCCCTTGAGATCGACGACCGTTGCAGAGGCTGCGGCATAGCTGCGCATCTCCTCGTTGGAGCCGACGGCGAGAATGTTCCCGTTGAACACTGCCACCGCTTCGGCGCGTGGATGATCCGGATCCACGGTCCATATTTTTCCATTGATGAACACGACGTCGGGCTTCTGCGCGACGGCGAAGGCGGTGAGGACAACGCTGAACAGCACGATTCGAATGAGCGGGCGCATGGCAGATCAACGATCTGTGAAGAGTGATGGGAGTTGGAAAAAGATAGGGAACGGAGTGCAGAAATACAAATAACAAAGCCCGGGAGTTACCCCGGGCTTTTCGGCATCTGGGAGGGGTCGCTTGTCTACGGAGCGTCCAGGCTGCCTTTTAGTGTTATGCTCTTACTCGTCGAGAATCATCCCCTCAACGTTTTCCAATGATGTGACGCCGTTTCGTAGAAGATCCATCGCGCTTTGTTTCAGCGGTTTGAGGCCATTCTGGAGCGCGTTGACGCGGAGCGCATCTTCGTCGATGAAATCGCGCGATTTCAGAATGATCTTCCGCATCTCGCGGGTCATCGCAAGCACCTCGAAAATTCCCTGTCGCCCGTGGTATCCGCGGATACAGTGCACGCAGCCGTTGCCCTTATAGAACGTCGTCGTTTCGATCTCCTGCGGTGTAAAGCCGCACTCGATCAGAAAATCCTCATCGATGTCTTCATCGGGCAGCTTGCAGCGATCGCAGAGCTTGCGGACCAGTCGCTGCGCGACGATGATATTGATCGTATAGGCAAGGAGGAAAGGCTCAATGCCCATATTGTACAAGCGCGTGATCGCGCCAACGGAATCGTTCGTGTGAAGCGTCGAGAAGATCAGGTGACCGGTGTTCGCCAATTTGATGGCGATTTCCGCTGTGATCTTGTCTCTCATCTCACCGACCATCACGACATCAGGATCATGACGCAGCAAACCGCGCAGTGCGCCTTCAAAATCAAGTTTGTGATTCAGCTTCACCTGCCGGCACCCTTCGATGAGGTACTCGACAGGATCTTCGATCGTCACGATGTTGATGCCCGGATCCATGATGTGCTGGATCGCGCAGAACTGCGACGTCGATTTTCCACTTCCTGTTGGGCCGGTGAAAATGACGATGCCCTGTGGCCTTCTGATGGCCTTGAGAAAAACCTGCTCCTGCTCTGGAGGCATGCCGATCGCCGCCACTCCTTTTGTATTATCTCCGCTGCGAAGGATACGAATAACGATCGACTCGAGTTTGCTTCGGAGGTCACTGCTGTAGATCGGCATTGTCGAGAATCGGAACCGTATCATTTTGTTGTCGATCATTCGCTGGGCGAACCCGTCCTGCGACAGGAATTTCTCAAACCGATCGAGGTTCTTGCCGCGATCCTTGACCACCGTGATGATCGCTTCCGCGCGGACGTCGGCAATGGCGCTCCACAGCGTGAGGCGGCCGTCGATGCGAAAGTGAAATTCTGTCCGATGTGAACCCTTGGGGACGACGTGGATATCGCTCGCGCCGGTTCGCACGCCGTCGACGAGAATTCCTTCAACGAGCTCATTGAGCTTGCCTTTACCGATCTCGTCTTCAAGCGATTTCTGGAGCTCCTTTTCATCCTCTTCTTTTTCGAAATCCCCTTCCTCCGATTTAAGTCCAAGCTGTTTGGCATTGTGGTCGAAGGCGAGCTTGCGCCAGAGCTCCGTCCATTGCTCTGTGGAGACATATCGTATCTGGTATTTCGGATACTTGAACGCCCGGGCGATATGGTGCACATCCGGATGCGTCGTGTCGGGCGTGATCACGACGAGCTTGTCATAGCCGTTCGAGTACAATTCGTACGGGAGAACTTTGTGGCGAACCGCCAGATCATAATAGAGCGGGGGAAGCGTTTCCAGAAGCTGTCGGATGAACTGGAGTTTTTCCTTGTCCCCCAGCATGCCTGTCGGATCGGTCGTCTCAAACGCATAATGACGGGCGACGATCTGCAGGAGAACGCTTTTCTCGACCCCGAGATCTTCAACGAGGATATCGACCATCCGCCGTTTGTCTGTATTCTTCTTCTGAATCTCCAGAGCCTGGTCGAGAACGTCTTTGGTGACAACACCGCTTTCAACGAGAGTGTGGATGAGGCGCGGCGCCTGTGGCGGGGGAGCTTTCGGCTGAGCGGCGACCTCGAAGACTATCGGGCTCTTTGCTGAAGACGTATAGAGATCCTCTTCGCTCTCACTTCTTGCTTTCGAGCGCTGAATCCAGCCAGGCTCACGATGCGACGAAGAGGTAGCATGCTGCCTCGACATCGCAGGCTTCCCCTGCCCGGAAGATGCCGACCCAGAGTCAGACTCGGATCCTTCCGGAAGATCGCTGTCAAAATGAAGACCGCTGTCTGAGAAGATGTCTTCCTTTTTCATGCCGGTTTTATCCATTCGCTCTTCGTCGTTTTTCTGCGACGACTTGAGGAATTTCCTCTTCTTATCCTCTTGGTTGAGATTGGCAGACATTTATCCCTCTATGCAATAGACGTAACCCTTGAAATTACAAATTCATATACGCCTAAAATTTAGAGGTTTTCTCTACCGTCCAGGTGATCAGGCACACTCATGGTGATCTGGAACAAATAGAAAAGATCGTATTTGGGCGCACGGGAGGCCGATTCTGAGATGAGATGGCGAAATCCGCCGGCATTCTCGTCAATTTCTTATCGCCTCTGAGAGAACTCAGATCAACAAAACATTCAAAAAATCAAGAAAATGCGAAACATGGGGAGGCTGAAAATCGCCGGCAGGATCATTGCCCGAAAGAATCAATCAGGGGAAAATACCAAGCTCCATGTAGGATGTTGCCACCTTTCTGATCGCGACGACGTAGGCGGCAGTGCGAAGATCGTTCACCCCTTTCACCGATTGGCGAGCTTCATAAATCTCATGGTATGCTTCTGCCATTGTCTCTTCAAGGCCGGAATTGACGAGGTCGACTTCGTTCGGACCATGCGTCAGTTTTTTTCGAATCTGAGGGGGGATCGGCTTACCGCAAAGATTTTCAATGGCGGAGAGGAGCTCGATTACTGATTTTTCCTCCCGGCGCTTTTCCATCCTGCCAAAGCGGACATGGGAGAGATTCTTCAGCCATTCGAAATAAGAAACCGTCACGCCCCCGGCGTTGAGATACACATCCGGGACGATGAGAATGTTCTTCTTGAGAAGGATTTCCTCCCCCTCATTCGTCGTCGGGCCGTTGGCGCCTTCCGCGAGCACCTTGCATCGCACGCGCGATGCGTTTTCGGCCGTGATCTGATTTTCAAGCGCCGCGGGAAGAAGGATATCGCACTCCATTTCCAGTAATGCCGTGGAATGCGTGAAGTTCTTCGCCTTCGGAAAATTAAGGATCGAGCCGGTTTTTCTCCGATGCTCAAACACGTCCCGCACCTTCAGCCCTTTCGGGTTATAGATTCCTCCCTCATATTCCGCGATGCCGGTGATGAGAGATCCTTCTTCTTCCTGGAGGAACAGTGCGGCATGATAGCCGACGTTCCCGAGCCCCTGAACGATGACGCTTTTCCCTTCGAGGCCGGGGGAGAGTTTCAGCCGCTTCATTTCGTTTGCCTGGCGAAATACTTCGCGCAGTCCGTCGGTGATGCCGCGTCCTGTTGCCTCGCGCCGTCCGCGGATCCCACCCTGGCTCACCGGTTTGCCGGTGACGCAGGCAAGATTGTCGATCTGCCCGGGATGAAATGCATCATACGTATCCGCTATCCAGGCCATCTCCCGCTCACCGGTGCCATAATCGGGCGCGGGAACATCGGTCCCCGGCCCAATGAATCCTTTGCTGATGAGCTCGGCAGTATAGCGTCGTGTGATTTTTTCCAGTTGCTCGGGGGTGTATTTTTTCGGATCGAGCTTCACGCCCCCTTTTGCTCCGCCGAACGGGACGTTGACAATGGCGCATTTGTACGTCATGAGCGCTGCAAGCGCCATGACTTCGTCCTGAGTGACGAACTCGCTGTAGCGGATCCCTCCCTTGACCGGCTTCTTGTGATGGCTGTGTTCGGCGCGCCAGGCATGAAATAGTTCATACCTGTTCCCAAACCGGACGGGGAATTCGATGCGATACACGGCATTGCATGCCTTGATCTGCTTGAGCAATCCTTCGGGGAAATCCAACACCCTTGCGGCTTTGTCGAACTGCCGCGAGACGATAATATTGAGGTTTAGTTCTTCGCGGGGTGGTCGCGGCGTGCGTTTCATTCTCGTTGGTCCTTCGGTGAGACGATAGTTAATTTTCGATGCGGCGCTGTCACACCTTCACGTTGCGCTGGGTCTGCAGCAACTCGTTTGATGCGTCAAGCAGCTTCTGCGATTCGTAGGATTGGAGATCGCGGACCGTGTGATGGATGCGCTGCATGGCACCGTCGATCCGGTCGAGCCATCGCATGATCTCCGGATCCTTCTCGAACCGCCGGCGGATCTCCTGCGTAGTTATCGATATCACGGCAAGAGGATTGTTGACGTTGTCCTGAAGCATCGACGAGATATCGGCGACGAGCTGGCTGTACATCTGCTGCTTGTCGAGCACGCGTTCGATCTGGCGACGGCTTTGTACTTCCTCCTTATGGGCTTTTCTGAACTTCTGGACCTGTAAGAGTGCTGCCGCTGCGATCCAGAGAAAGAACAGCGAATCCCACTCCATGACGTAGTCAAGGATTGACTGCTTTTCCTTAGCGTGCTGAAAGAAGTTGATGGAGGTGAGGAGATAATAGATATAGATGACCACTGCCGAAACCAAGACCGGATACTTCTCAAATATCCTCCTGGTAAATTGCCAGATTCGTTTCATGAGGTTCATTGAACTTCCTCCATCGGGAATATTCCCGAAATGAATGTAGGGATTGGTTGTCTCACGGTTTGTGCGCAAGCGTGTTCGAAAAGAAATTGTAGATCTTCTCCCAGGCATCGTCCGCAGACAATTTTCTGTACCCGCCTTTGTTGTTCGGATTCATGAACGCATGACCGGCGTGCTGATAGATTTTGACGTCGATCTTTTTGCCGAGCCCTTTGCAAGCCGCTTCAAATTCATGGACGCTCTGCGGTGTGATCCCCTGATCCTCTTCTCCAAACAGACCCAATGTCGGGCAAGGGATCCTGGCAATGTTCGATGAATCGGTCACGAGCCGCCCGTAGCAGATGACGCACGCGGCAACCGTGTCCTTTCCACTCTCATAGGAAACCGTTGAGGCCGTGACCTTGAGACCCGTCGGAGTCAGGATGAGAGATAATACCGTGAAGAGCAAACTAAGAAAGGAGACCATTGAGCTACCTCGCAAATGGTTGATGAGATATCTCCAGAACAGCCTCCCAGATCCCCGGGCTGACCGGCATGGCAGATAATCGTGAAATACGAATCAGATCGAACGACATGAATCTCCGGTCTTTCTTTATCACGGCAAGGGATACCGGGTGATCGAGGCGCCGTATTGGTTTAACATCGATGACCGTGAATTTCCGATCGTCAGATTTTGGATCCTGATACGGATCACCTGCAACTTCCGCGATGCCGACAATGGCAGTCTCGTCGCCGGTATGATAAATGAAAACTTCATCCCCCTTCTTCATGGCACGCAGATGCTTCAGAGCAGGGTTGCTTGCCACGCCGTCCCAGATTGTTTTCTTCTCCCGCTCAAGGTCGCTGAATGAGTAAACGGTCGGTTCAGTTTTCAAAAGCCAATATGCCACAATTGTCCTTTAAGGTACGCGCCGCCTCGGGGCCGCCAATGCCTCATGAAAACGTGAGATGACGGCGCCCCCTGTTGAAAGCTTGGTAAGGATACGAAAATGGATCGAGATAATCAAGGCAGTTGTGACGAAACAGACGAATCCGAGAGATTGCTCCCCGATCAAGAATGTTTACGGTGGCGAGTTGATTTTTAGCGAATTTCCATCTACCTTGGTATAGCCTGTCCCACAGCCTGTGGCATGGTATCATGACGACGTCTGCTCGAATTCTTCAACATTTCAACATCCAACTCAGGAGCGCCGGTGGTTTCGCTCCCGGGCAGCGCAATGGCAGGCCCGGCCATCGTCAGGATCTGAGGAGTGCGATATTGCCGGAGCGGTATGACCGATAAGCCTGCGTCGAAACGATCCCCGTTGGTGTTGCTTTCACCCGGATGGGTAAGGATCGTTTTTAGTTTTGTTGCCTGGACCCTGTTCGGGATTTTCATGGCCGCCCAGGCGTACTATCTTTCGTTCCGTTCAGGCCATCCACTCCCATGGGGAACCTCTCTCTTCAGAGAGCTTGTGTACGCCTACCTCTGGGCATGCCTGACCCCCGTCGTCCTCTCGCTTTCACGCAAGTATCCGGTCGATTCGCAGCGATGGCATATACACTTCGGACTGCATCTGGGGGGCAGCGTGGTTGTTGCCGTCGTCCACAAGATCTTTTTCCATCTCATCACCATGCTGGTGGAAGCAACTCCGGACAACCCGTTCCATTTCGACAGGATCACGACACTCATGTGGTCCTATCTCGACTACGGCATCCTCCTCTATTGGTTCATCCTGCTACTGCACCATGCATTGCAATATTACGGCCGGGTCAAGGAGGGAGAGATCCATGCATCACAGCTCGAGACCCAGCTGACGCGGGCGCAGCTCGGTGCGCTCAAGATGCAGCTTCAGCCTCATTTTCTCTTCAACACATTGAATGCCGTCTCTGTTCTCATTCCTCACGACCCCGAGGCCGCCAGGAGAATGATCTCCAAACTCGCGGATCTTCTCCGTCTCACGCTCGAAAACGACGCCGCGCAGGAGATTCCTCTGCGCCAGGAGCTTGTGTTCCTGGAGAGCTATCTGGAAATTGAGAAGACGCGCTTCGAGGATCGGCTGAGCGTGAACATCAATGTCCCCGACGATCTGCTCGATGCCGCCGTTCCGAATCTCATTCTGCAGCCGATCGTTGAGAATGCCATGCGCCACGGCGTTGCAAGACAGCGCGGGAGCGCAAGGGTGGAGATCAGCGCGGGGCGGGACAACGGCACGTTGAGACTTCAGGTGAGAGATAACGGGCCCGGCCTGGTCAACGTTGAGGCCGGCAAAGAGGGAATCGGCTTCTCAAATACCCGCGCACGACTTCAGCAACTGTACGGGTCCCGCCAGTCATTCAAAATGACGAACGCTGCGAACGGCGGCGCGATCGCCACGATCGTCATTCCGTTCTCCCGTCACAACAACCAGAGCGCGGCGAACTAGATCGGGGGGAAGCGAGGTTGGCAAAAATACGCGCGTTGATCGTTGACGATGAGCCGCTCGCCAGAGCAGGCATCCGCGACCTGCTCTCATCGCCTTCGATTATCTCCTCAAGCCACTCGATCCTGACCGGTTTAGCGATGCCCTCAAACGCGCCAAGGAGACATTCCGGCGCGACCGTACCCGCAGCGAGAAGTTGAGAGATCTTCTCCTGACGATGAGAAAACATCAGCGCCGCCCCGAAAGGATCGTGGTCAGGGCCTCAGGTCGAATCCTTTTTCTTGAAACGACGGAGATCGATTGGGTCGGAGCGGCCGGTGATTATGTTTCGATCCATTCCCGGGGGAAAAAGTTTCTCCTCAGGGAAACAATGCAAAGCATGGAACAGCGTTTGAATCCGGAAGCGTTTATCCGAATCCACCGATCGACGATCGTCAACGCCCGGCGGATCAAGGAACTCCGGCCGATGATGCACGGGGAATATGCTCTCCTGCTCGCGGACGGTACAAATCTCACTGTAAGCCGCTCCTATCGCGAGCGGATCAGCCTTTTGATTGTCAACACCTAGCGACCGCCCCGGCTCCCTCCCCTGCGTTTCGTCGCATCCACCCACCATTTCGCCGCATTTTTCTGGAATTCCTTTTCCAAACTCTGTAGATATAGAGGAAAAAATGCGCGCTTCTCCGCATCACTCTTCCCAATGCTTCTTCTTCTCCGGCCGATGGATGGTATATCGACAGCATCTTCGTCGGCCCGGCTGATCCGGTCGCCACCAATGAATATTCAATAACCGCATCCTGGAATATGCTCTCTCTCCCGTTGAAAGTCGCCGACGGGAAAAGAAGCGTCATCTTTCCGTCAGCTCGTTCTGCCGCGTTCTCATTTTTGGGACGGTATGTCCCGTCCGATTCACTCGAACAGGGCGCCGGTTATTGGATGAAATTCGATTCCTCGGAAACGTTCGAGCTCACCGGCAATATCGTGCCAAAGGAGACCGTTGCAGTCAAAAAAGGTTGGAACATGATCGGCATGATCAGCGCACCGATCGCTTCGTCAACCCGTTCATTATCCGCTGAGCATTCAATGGAATGTTTCAGATGAATCGATCGGTTCTTCGCTGTCGATCGCACGAAAGACCGTGACGCTGACCTCAAGCGGTTCGATCCATCTTTCAGAGGACGACAGGGAAACGGCCGTTGTCCTGAAGCTCGGCGCTCTTGCTTCTGCACCGTCCACGCCAAAAGAATTTGCATTGTTTCAGAATTATCCTAACCCGTTTAACCCGTTAACGGTTATCCGTTATCGGTTATCGGTTGGAGGCAGGGTGACACTCAAGATCGTCGATATCCTGGGGCGGGAGGTTGTTGCGACGCTGGTCGATGAGCTTATGGATGAGGGCTTTAAATCGGTTCAATTCGATGCCACGACATTGGCGAGCGGCGTGTACTATTATAGACTAACTGCAGGCAGTTTTACGGATTTGAAAAAGATGGTACTCCTGAGATAGCGGTGAGCGGAGAGCGCGGAGCGGGGAGCAGGCAGCAATGAGCAGGGAGGAGTATCCGAAGACAAATCTAGAATCTCCACCGAAGGCGGACAAGTGCACCTCCAGCACAGAAAATCCGAAATCGACAATCCGAAATCTAAAATCGAAAATCCAAAATCGAAAATCTCCCATCTCTTAATCCATTTATCTGCTGTCCGACTTGCTTCTCCTCCATTTTTTGACGAACTTTTCCTAAACAGTCCCGAAATTTTCTCCGATGTCCGATCAGTTCGTCGATCTCGCGATCCCGGTCGCCGTTGATTCCCTTTTTACCTACAGGGTCCCCGACGATCTCCGCGCTTCCGTGAAGCGGGGCGTTCGTGCGTTAGCCCCATTCGGCACGCGCACCGTCATCGGAATCGTCGTCAATATCTCCGCTTCACCAAGTCTTCAGGCGTCGGCCATCCCTGCGTCCCGAATCAGATCGGTGACCGATATCCTCGACGACCAACCCCTCCTTTCCGAGGAGATGCTGCGGCTTACGGAATGGATCGCCCGATACTATTTCGCACCCTGGGGAGAGGTGATCAAGGCGGCGCTTGTACAGGGCGCTACCTCCACAGCAAGGCGAACTATCCGATTGCCTGAGCGCCTTCAATCTGACCCCCGCCTCACGCCGAAACAAAAATCGATCGTCAGGGAACTTGACGTTCAGGGTACGATGACCATCCAGCAGCTTCAGAAAAGGGTCAAATCAAAAAGCATTTATTCGATCCTGAACGAACTTGCCCGCAAGGGGATCGTTTCGGTTGAGGAAAGTCTCTCACATCGGAGCGTCAAACCCAAACTGGAGCGGGTCATCGAGATCAATGAGACATGGAAGAGGAATTGGGAACAATGGCTCGGCGAGAACGGAACATCGAAAAAAAATGCCGGTAGCGCCGCATCCATACATACATTGCTTGAAATGAAGGATGAGTTTGTACCGGTGACTGCATTTCTCCGATCGACCGGACGATCGTTGTCGAATCTTCGGACAATGGAGAAGAACGGCCTCCTCGCTTTCCGTATGCGGGAAACAATCCGAAAGAGCGAGATGGCGCTGAGCGACGGCGGCAGCGAACCTCTCAACCTTGTCCTTAATGCTCACCAGCAGAAAGCTCTCGAGACCATTCGTGCTGGCCTGGGGGATGGCACGTTCAAGACCTATCTTCTTCACGGAGTGACGGGAAGCGGAAAAACTCAGGTCTATATCGAGACGATACGAGAGACACTGAAGTCCGGTAAGACTGCGATCGTTCTTGTTCCGGAGATCTCGCTCACACCGCAGGCGGTACGGCGGTTCACATCCCATTTCGGCGACAAGGTCGTTGCTCTGCACAGCAGGATGTCGCCAGGCGAACGTTACGATGCATGGCGATTGATCCATGAGGGGAAATGCTCCGTGGTCATCGGTCCCCGATCCGCCGTCTTCGCCCCGTTGAAGAACCTCGGTCTCATTGTTGTCGATGAAGAGCAAGAGGCCTCCTTCAAGCAATTCGACCAGATGCCCCGCTACCATGCGCGCGACGCCGCGATCATGAGGGCAAGTTACAATCAGGCCGTCGTGATCCTCGGCTCCGCGACGCCATCATTCGAATCATACACGAACGCGCTGAGCGGAAAGTACGTCCTGCTTGAATTGCCGGAGCGTGTCGACAACGCAAGACTTCCGGTGATCGACATTGTCGACATGGGGGCGGAGCGGCAGCAGAAGCTCGCCGCGTTCAGGGATGCCCGCCGCGCCGAGTTCAAAAATGATCCGGTGAAAGCCCGCGCGAACACCGGGAAGTTGAAGTTCGGAACTATCTCGGATTTGCTGAAAGAGAAAATTGCCGACCGCCTGAGCAGGAAAGAAGGGATCATTCTGCTCCAGAACCGGAGGGGCTTTGCGCCGTTCATCGAATGCCCGGATTGCGGTTACGTTGTCATGTGTGAGAACTGCAACATCTCGCTCATTTACCATCTCACCAGGAAACACTGCCGGTGTCATTACTGCGGATTTGTGGCGCCGCCGCCCGATGCGTGTCCGCAATGTAAGAGCGGCGACATTCAGTATCGGGGTTTCGGCACACAGCGCGTGGAAGAGGAATTGCTGCAGCTCTTTCCCGGCGTCTCGATGATCCGCATGGACCTCGACACGACGACGAGCAAGGGCTCGCATGGCCGCATCCTTCAGAAATTCGCCAGCGGCGAGGTCGACATCCTCCTCGGCACGCAGATGGTCGCAAAGGGACTTGATTTCTCGCGCGTCACGCTTGTCGGAGTGATCTCAGCCGACACGCAGATGCTCTTGCCCGATTTCCGGTCGGCGGAGCGGACGTTTCAATTGTTGACGCAGGTTGCTGGAAGGGCGGGACGAAGCACGCTTGCCGGCGAGGTGGTCATTCAGACTCTTCAGCCGCGGCATTATGCATTGAAGCACGTCATTGATCATGACTTCACATCATTTTATCGCGAAGAGCTTGCCTATCGTGAGGAATTGGCTTATCCGCCCTTCTCGCGGCTCGTTCTTATCGAATCAAGGGGGACCAATGAGGACGAAGTATCGAAGCATTCGGCGTCGATGGCGGGGTTGTTGAAGCAGCAGCGCTCGGGTTTCATCATTCTCGGCCCGGCTCCGGCGGCGATCACGAAGATCGACAAACATTATCGATGGCACATTGTCATCAAGGACATCAAGAGTGCCGATCCGTCGGGCCGTACGCTCCACTCGGTTTTGAAGAAAGCGCTTGACCTTCACATGCGGTCGCCACTCGGGAGGAGCAAGGGCGTAAAGCTGATTATTGATGTCGATCCGACGGGGATGATGTAGGGGGCAAGGTTGTTGTTGTTGTTGTTGTTGTTGTTGTTGTTGCGGCCTTCAAAAGTTTTCGAAAACACTTGACTTTGGTCATTCGGGTTGCTATATTCATCTTAGATTAGGCATCGGGCTCATCAATTTCGATGTCTTGCAAATTCTTCTCTTCGCCTCGTTCTCTTCGCCTCGTTCTCTTCGCCTCGTTCTCTTCGCCTCGTTCCTTGAGAATCGTGGCGTCTGTCTTTTGTTTCAAGGATCAATGGGACATGTTCTATAGGATGCATTATGAAATGGAGGTAAGGGATGAAGAAAAGTATTATTATTGCGCTGATGGTGGTAACCGCGAATTTTTCATGCCGCAACAACGGCACGGAGCCGCCAAGTTCTGACTTCCAACTCATTGCTGAGGATGTGGGCGTGACGGAGGTCTGGTTGCGGGTGAAGGCGACGGCACGCGTCGAGCCGCGAAGGCTGACCCTCTCCTGCGATGGCCAAACAATTCTCTCTATTGATTCCCCTCCACTCGATACTCTCATCCTGAGCGATCGTTTATCACCTAAGCATTCCTACAACTACACCGCAACGCTCACCGGAAAGAGCTTTTTATTAACATATACAGCTCAACTCAACGTCACTACTATGGACACAACAAGCCACGATTTCACATGGCAGATTGATACGTTGGGTGATGGGGCATCCACTTATTTGCGGGATGTTTTCATCATCAACGATACGTGCGTTTGGGCAGTGGGAGAGATACACACAAATGAGACAGATCGAAATGATTCGGCTGGACATTGGGTCGATCCTTACAATGTCGCTTACTGGAATGGCCAGATATGGGAATTGAAAAGAACATTTGATCAAGGTTTTTTGTATGGCTCACTTTATGCAGTGTTCGCATTTAACCCGAATGACGTTTGGGTTGGTTCGACAATTCCCGAGCACTGGGATGGTCAAAAGTGGACATTCTATGGTACTCCTCGAGGATTTCCAGGAGGATTTTACATTAATAAGATATGGGGAACAAATTCCAATAATATATATATCGCTGGAACAGGTGGCTCATTAGTTTGGTCTGATGGCATGAGATGGGAGACTCAGAATACAGGGACAACTGTGAATCTCACCGATGTTTGGGGCACAACCGATAATAAGGAAGTATGGACGTGTGGATGGAACGACAGTGATGGCAGAAGTGTGCTGTTAAGGCTTCATAAGGGAGCGTTGCAAACATTGTGGGATCGATCGGTGTTAACACCACCTTACATTTACCGCAGTTTTCTCAGCAGTCTCTGGTCTTCTGGAAGTGGTGAGTTTATCCTCACAGGAGGTGAAGTCTATCGCCACTCACTCATTAATCTTAACCTTGTCCGAGATGAATACGTTAAGACAGATAACGGCTATCGTCTCCTTGATCTTGGAAATTTCTCGTACCGAGTACGGGGCAATGCTCGCAATGATATCATGCTTGTGGGTGATGATGGCATGATGTGGCATTGGAACGGTATAAGGTGGCATCGCTACGATCAACTGCATCGCCCTAATGACATATTGTACAGTGTATCTGTTATCAAGAACATGGTTGTTGCAGTGGGGACACGATATACTAATGGACCATTCTCCCACGCACTTGTTATCCATGGAAGGAGGTGAACTATCCTATCCTGTTAGAACGCGGAAATCACGAGTGCTTACACAACGAGAGCGGTAAGTCAGCAAGGAAAGGGCGGTACATCACCAAATGATTGATTCTTCTCACCACCTGCCATTCGGGCCATTCTTGTTATCATACTCTACCAGAATCCGTAATACTAATCCACAGTGTGTATCAAAATGATAAAATTTGTAGGAGGAACATCATGAAGATATTCAATTCTAGATATCAAACGCTCTGGTTGGTCATCGCAAGTTTTATGTTCAATACCTACTGGAGTTCTGATCTGGCATATTCACAAATCGAATGTGGGACAACCGTAACGGCGGGGATAACGAAACAGGTTGCGGCCCCATATGGTGACCCGAGTCAGCTGTCTGCCTTCATGCCTACTGCGATAAGACACGTGAATATTGCCATCCACATAGTTCGTCATACCAATCAAAGTGGAGGAATCGCCTCAACTGATGGTTTAGAAAGAAAAAAAGCTGATAATTCCGTACCTTAATTCAGTGATGAAACTACTAGCCTGCATATTACTTCAGATAATCGTTACGGTGGGATTGTTGTCGTGCAAAAAGGACGAGCCCTGCCTCACGTGCCCGCCTCCAAATGTGCAGCATATTTTCCTTGACACTCTCATTATCGATCCCACAGAGGTCTGGCTTCGCGTGTACACTAACGATTCAAGTACTGCGGGGGCCATTGAAGTCTATCGCGACAGTGGCGCCATTCTGTTGAAAACCATCGTAGGTGTTGACACGACAATCATCGACAGCGGGCTTACTCCTATGTCCACGCATTCCTACAAAGCGTACCGACTGCAAGGCGGTTTACGTATTGATTCAACACGTGTGATGAGGCTCCGGACCATGGACACCACGAACCACAACTTCACGTGGCAGATAGACACGCTGGGTGATGGGGGGCCGAGCATCCTGAGAGATGTGTCCGCGATCAATGACACGAGCGTTTGGGTTGTAGGGGAGTTGCATTACAAAGACTCTTCGGGGAATTTGCAGGCCGAGCCCTTCAACGCCGCACATTGGGATGGGAACAAATGGACACCGCTCAGAATTTACTACGTTTATCAAGGCCAAAACTTTTACTCGGCTCTCTACGCTGTTTTCTCTTTTGGTCCAAGTGACGTCTGGGTTGGCAGCAACCAACCCGAACACTGGAATGGGAACACTTGGGAGCAATACGATGTTCAAGGCACTGTTTTCACCGGTTATATCAGCAAGATTTGGGGAACCTCAAGTAGCAACCTATACATCGTCGGAAAGAGTGGTGCTATTGCCCACTTTGACGGCAGCACATGGACGAGGATGGACAGCGGGACGGATGTCGATTTGCTTGATGTGTGGGGAAGCCCGGATGGAAGCGTGGTCTGGGCGTGCGGGTATTATTATAACAAACCGGGGACTTATTTGCTGCGTTACTCAACCCAGACTTCTCGCTGGGAGATTCGCTATGACGGAACGTCTTCTGAATTCAGCATCCGACCGGATTCTCTGTCCGGTGCATACACGGGCGTATATACGCCAACGAAGAACAGGATTTACGTTGGCTCTTCTGCCGGAGTGTATGCTGCCCCCGCAACGACCCAAGGGCAAGCGAAGCGATTGTCGTTTACATCGACGTATTTTCCCGGTTTCCCGCGGGGCCTACGAGGTAACGCCAGTAACGATTTGACCATTGCGGGAGCTTATACGATGATAGCTCATTACAATGGGATGAGCTGGAGATATTTCTCGGAGCTTCGCCGGCCCGACGAGCACTTTAATGCTCTCTCGCAAACGCGAAATTTGATTGTAGCTGTCGGAATCATTCCAGACCCAATTAACAGCAGGGCCATTGCTTTCATAGGAAGGAGGTGATCCCGGCAACGACAAAAGGGAATTTATCCTGAAGCAGTCAAACACGCGATGACAAAAGGATGAGATTCCATCTGTTCTTGAAAACCAAAGCAAAATCACATTCAAGAAATGGAGGAATTTATGCATTCCACAAGATCTATATGGCGAGGCTTAAGAATACTCGCTCCGCTCATACTGATATCGGTAGCTGCAGGAACCGATCTTTTCGCCCAATCAGGCAACGACTGCGGCACGTCGGCCGCAATGACATACCAGGATGAAACAGGTACAACCCGCCTGCGTCCGGTAATTACCAACGAGCAGATAAGGAATACACCGAACTTCAAGATTCATTATACGATCACTGGGTTCGATTCCACATCCCAAAACTGGATAGACTCCATGGCAGTATATCTTGAATATGCAAGGAACCGGGACTCTGCGTTGGGCTGGCCAGTTCCTCCTCCTGACAACAACCATGGAGGCGATAACCTGTACGACATCTACGTTCACAAAGATATTATAGAAGATCAAGATCGATTTTTGGGTCTCACGGCGCGAGACGGCACAACAAATAACATTTCTTATCCCGATGGGCAGATGAGCTGGATCGAACTGGTCACGAGTCAGGATTCACTTAAACCTTTGACGATTCCCCGATGGGACAGGCTTCGAGCTCTTGTAGCCCACGAATTGCATCATTCTATTCAGTTGGTTTACAGTTCAACGGAGGAAAAAGCGTTTTACGAAAACACATCGGTGTACATGGAGCATGTGGTGTATCGGGCGATCGACAGACTGCCATATTTCCTCAATCAAGAGAATAGCCCGCTAACCGACTACCTTGATCGAGGGCTCTTCCTGAAGCCTCCATCAAATTTCTGGTACGCCGGCGGGTTGTGGCCAAGATTTCTACATGAATATTATGACAGTACAATCTTGAGCAAAATCTGGGATAAATTGGGGAGAGATCAGGGACTAAACACGGTCACCGGAATCGACGATGTTCTGCAGGCTAATCCTTACCACTCAAGCCTCGACGTTGCATTGACGGAGTATGCGGTTTGGAAATATTTCACGGGAACTCGAGCAGATGCTCATCATTTCAAGAATGCAAACGCCTATCCAACCTCATCTGTGATGGTTGTAGATTCTCTCTATCCGAATTCCGGTAATGAGGGGGATGCTTATTATGAACTTGTCGGGGGGACCGAATTTATGGAATTTGTGAATGGAACGGCCTCTCTTATTTTAAATCTAAACGCCGACAATTCGCACAGATGGAAATTCTCCATTATTTCATATCGTAACCCCTCGGCCTCTCTTGAAAAGACTCTCACGCTGAATTCGTCTAATGATGTTATTGACACCACCTCGTGGACCGGCACAAGCAAAATCGTTCTTGTCCCGGTTATGGTACAGACCACGGGAAGCTCTGATGGCCGCTCATTCAACTATACCGGAACACTCCTTGGTAACCTTAGTTCAGTCAGGTTTACAAACCAAATCGGGGATTCCAACGCCGGCGGAAGGTTGATGTTGAATAAATATCTCGATTCAGCCATTGACACTGTTATCTCCGGCACGATTCGCAACATTGCAGGCGCATATACAGTCTATCCCTTCAGCGAACGGTTTGTGTCCGATTCCATATACAAACATTTAAACTGGAACAGCGATCAAACAAGATATTTGTTGGAAAATGATTTTTCGGTCCAACCCAGCGAACCAAACCAGCTCGCCAATTTCGTCGGCCTCGTCCCCGCGGCCATCCGCAACGAGATGATCGATGGGCCTCAGGTCAACGGCGGCACGATGCAATTTCGCGATCCGTGGTACCTTCATTCAAACAACACTCAGCCAGATAGCTTCTTTACATACACAACAATGCCGTTCTCACCAACTGGCGCCTATACTCAAACGAGCGGCGGCGTGTTCTTGAATCAAGGCGGAACACCACCGCTTTTGACACCACCATATTATTCGGTGAAGACATCTCAAACGCAATCCATCGGAGCGTATGCGGAATGCAACTTCCTCGGCTGGGCGGCCACGAACGCGACAAATCCAGCTCAATTCACCAGCCCGACAAGCCTCGAGACTCCTGTCATTTTCAGATCGGCGAATGATACGATCAAAGCGAGGTACAAAACTCACTTGGGTTCTTCTCTGGCCACAGCAACGGGGTACAACAACCAGCGTAAGTTAGTGAAAAGGAACACAACTTATCATTTGGTATATCCAAGTGCAGGCGATATTTGGTATACGTCTTCAACGGATAACGGCGCAACATGGAGTCCCGAACAGCTTGTGTCTGCCGCTAACGAGGGAACCCAAAGGCTCAACCCTGCGATAGATGTGGGTGCATCGAACAATGTCTACGTTGCATACGAAATCATCATCGATGCTACCCACCGTTTTCTTCTTATCAAAAATAAGTCCGGCGGCATTTGGAATCTTTCTTTCGAACAAGAGTTCTTGGCGTCTGCCGACATGAAGCCGGTAATTGCTATCACAACGAAGGTTGTGGCGGTGGCCCAAGCAATCGGCGTCAGCGCAAGCGACCCCGGCTTGTATTGTGTCGATTTGAATAACGGTTCAACCACGAAAGTAAGTGAAACGTCTTCTGCTTCACTTAATCCCACGCTCGGTTGGTATAATTTAGCATATCAAGATGGGAATGCGATTTACCACAAGAGGTTAGACTACACTACAACGCCGGTGAGTTTTTCATCGAGGACGATGATTTCAACTGTTTCTTTTAATGGACGATCCTTAACTAATATTTCAAATCCGAGCCTTGCTCTCAGGCAAGTCACTGATGGGGATAGGAGACCGGTCATAGCGTGGCAAGCCACAGATCAAGCTGACCCCAACTACAGACCTATTTTTGTGAGATGCCCTGTGGGCCACAGCACCGATGGCACGCCTACATTTGTTACGACTGCGTTTGATTGGTTAACCCCATGCGCACACGGACGAGCCCCAACGGTAAGTTGTTATATGACTCCTACGGGATTGGGATACGAAAACCCGGATATTTCGCTTGTCTGGCAAGACGATCCTAACCCTAACGGCAGCTACCAAAGCGTCGTTGCCGCAAATAAGATCAACGGCGTCTGGGGTTCACCTTTCAAACTGAACGCTGCGGCACAATATGCCTCGGTGGCACAAGGTGATATCAGTCAATCTGGAAACGGAGGAGCATTGCAGGTATGCACAGCTATAAGCGGTCCTCCCTATAATTTGCAATACGCTGCAATCCCAGCCGCGCCACCCGTCCCGACCCAAGCGACACTTCTATCTCCTGCGAACAACAGCACGAACGTGGGGTTGTCCCCCACTCTGACATGGTCTTGTATGTTTGACGCAGAAACGTATGACCTCCAAGTAAGCGCAACCTCTGACTTCGCCGCGCCTGTCGTGGATGTAGGGGATCTCGCAGCCACGAACTACAACGTGGCACCGGACGAGCCTCTAAACTCCGGCATACCATATTGGTGGCACGTCCGTGCGCATAATACGAGCGGTTACGGCAATTGGTCGGCAGCGTGGAGCTTCACAACTACGCTTCCATCGCTCAGTTTGTCGACCACAAATGGAAACCATCCCAAACTTCAATGGAGTGTGCCAACGGGCTACACTGCTCCATACAAGGTCTACCGATATTACTGTACCGTGGAAGAAGGAGACTGTTTCGGCTCACCAGCTTTGATCGCAACGATCTCAGATCCTTTGATCTTGTATTATGTTGACCTTGCTGTCCTTATCGCATCACACGACCCCGTGAGCACGGCCTGGTACTATGCCAAGTGGACCAACAGCCAGTCGGGCCAATTGTCAACTCCTTCGAATAAGGTTAACACCGGGACCTCGAATATCTATTGGAAGGCAGGTATCGGACGTGAGCAGGAAGAACTTCCCACAGAATCAAAGCTCTCGGTCAATTATCCGAACCCGTTCAATCCGACCACAACATTCGAGTACCAGCTCGATCAACCCGGGCACGTGTCATTTGTGATTTGCAATGTGCTCGGCCAGGAAGTCGCCCGACTCGTTGAAGGGATGCAGGGTGCAGGTTACTTCAAAGCGGTCTGGGAAGCCGCCCATGAACCGAGCGGTATCTATTACGCACGATTCCTGCTGACCGATGGGAGTGGAAAAGAAGTCTACTCCAGGAACACAAAGATTCTGCTCGTGAAGTAATGTGCGGAGATGAGTAGGTATGGTGCGAGCAAGAAACGATCAGGCCCGCCATAGGCGGGCCTGAGGTTTGTCAAATGTAGCTGAGATTTTATTACACACGCACGATGTTGTAGGCGCGTTTTCCTTTTTGTTCCACTTTTTCTTCAAACTGCACGTTGTCTCCCTGCACAAGAACGTCGCGGAAGCCAGTATTCTTCACATTGCTTTTATGGAAAAAGATATCTTCGCCGGTTGAAGTCGTTATAAAACCAAAGCCCTTAACAGGATTAAAAAATTTCACAACACCTTGAGTCATAAGCTCACTCTCCTTAATGAATGAATAACAACCAGGTTCCGGTCGATCATGATGACCGGCCGGAACCTGTACGATAAGAGTTACATTAGATCTTTGTAACGTTTGCAGCCTGTAACCCTTTGGGTCCTTTTTCAACGTCGAACTGGACCTTGTCGCCCTCGTTCAATGTGCGATAGCCTTCGCCGACGATCGCCTTGAAATGGACGAACACATCCTCACCGTTCTGACGTGAAATGAAGCCGTAACCTTTGGCTCCATTGAACCACTTCACGGTACCCTGTTCCATAAAAGCATCCTTTGATGATGGTGAATAGAAATGTACCCGAGGCTCCGCTCTCCCGATGACGATCGAACGTCTCATGACCGTCTCCGGGTCAGCCAGATCTTTTTGGCTTTTAACGCATCAGCATTACTGTGGATGTACGAACAACGCCTCAATTTCACATCCGCACAACAGACATATCACCTTACAGCTATGCTTCTGCTTGCGATGACGCACCTCGTGGAACCAGCAAGGAAAGTTGCGGCGAACACGGGGATTACATCTGCAGCTACAACGTAAAAGCGTGGTAGAACCACCCCCTTCAGGAACGCAATTTTCGAAAGATAACTTCCCTGGGGGGCAAAAACGGTGTACTGTTATTTGGCACTTGTAAGATACTAAATTAACTCTCACGAGGCAAGAGCTATTTTCATTGACGAAAAATCGCGGTTTTTGCGTGAATTGAGGCGATTTTGCCATTCCTGGAGCGGCTCAATATTTTTTTCGCAACTCGCCCTACTGACGCCAAGGCGGCACGAGATTTCCGGAGTTGATCGTATTCTTGATTTTCGTGCCGAAAAATTCGTACTTTGATTGCCACACAAAGTTCATCCTCATCAGCAGGTTCATCGTTCGTTAAGCTTCACAGGAATATCTTTTTCGAAGGCATGTATGGATCTCAAGTCAATAAACATCGACAAACCCGCCGAGATGAATTTTATCCTCGGCCAATCCCATTTCATCAAGACCGTGGAGGATATCCACGAAGCGATCGTCGCCACCAATCCTTCCATGAAATTCGGCCTCGCCTTCTGCGAGTCGTCGGGGCCCGCGCTCGTGCGCCTCTCCGGAAACAGCGATCGGCTCATCGAGCTCGCGAAAAAGAATGCCCTCAATCTTTCGTGCGGACATTCATTCATCGTCTTCATGGAATCGGGTTTTCCGATCAATATCCTGAACGCCATCAAGAACCTCGCCGAGGTCTGCACGATCTATTGCGCCACCGCAAACCCGGTGGAGGTCATCGTGGCGGAATCTCCGCAGGGCCGGGGCATCCTCGGCGTCATCGACGGTCTGAAATCGCGCGGCGTCGAGAACGAACAGGAGGCGAAAGCCCGGAAGGATTTTCTCAGGAACATCGGCTATAAATTCAGTTAACCCGATCCCCAAACCATCTCACATTCCTTCTTGAAGCTTATGAGAACCATCCATGTGCTCGCCGCACTCTTCTTCATCATTCCGGCGCTGGCCCGGCAACAATTCCGGACCGACGTCCCTCCGCCGAAAAAGAGTCTCGGCTATGAGCTCGGCGAACAATTCACCTCCCACGGCCGGATCGAGAAATACATTCAAACACTGAAAGACGCCGCGCCGGACCGCGTCAGGCTCCTCAGCTACGGCGAGACGAACGAAGGACGCACATTGTACCTCGTCGTCATCAGCTCATCCGACAATCTCGGACGACTCGATGAGATCCGCGCCAATATTCAGAAACTCTCCGATCCGAGAAGGATCTCCGGCGCCGAAGCGGAAAAGATCATCGGATCGACGCCTCCGATCGCCTGGCTGTCGTACGGTGTGCACGGCAATGAGGCGTCAAGCCCGGAAGCCGCGCTCAATGTCATCTACCAGCTCGCAGCGCGCACCGACGACGAGGTGACGTCGCTCCTGAAAAATCTCGTCGTCGTCATCGATCCGCTTCTTAACCCGGACGGACATGAGCGGTATGTGAATTTCCAGACAACCCGCCGCGGCCGGGCGCCGGTCGACGACAGAAATGCCGCCGAGCATAATGAAGACTGGCCGTCCGGAAGGTCGAACCATTATTTCTTCGATCTCAACCGCGACTGGGCCTGGCTGACACAGAGGGAAAGCCAGGCGCGCATCAAGGCGTATCTCGAGTGGAAACCGCAGGTGCATGTCGACTTCCATGAGATGGGATTCAATAGCTCGTATTTCTTTTTCCCGCCATACAAACCGATCAACAAGAATCTTCCGAAGAATGTCATCCGGTGGGCTGAAATGTATGGCCAGGCGAACGCGTCGGCCTTCGATGCGCACGGATGGAGTTACTGGACAAACGATCACTTCGATCTCTTCTATCCCGGCTACGGTGATTCGTGGCCTTCACTCAACGGCGCGATCGGGATGACGTATGAACAGGCCGGAGGAGGAGCGGGCGTTCGCATCAAGCGCACGGTCGATGACGATATCCTGACACTGCGGGACCGGCTCGAACATCACACGACGACTTCGTTTGCCACGCTGAAGACCACGGCTCAACACCGAGAGCAGCGCCTGAGAGATTTCTACGGGTTCTTCAAGGACGCTCTTCAGGAAGGCGCCGCCGGACCGGTGAAAGCGTACGTCGTCAGCCCGGAAACCGATCCGGGCCGGGCGTTGAAGATGGTCCGGCTCCTCCAGCGCCAGGGCGTCGAGATTCTTCGATCGACGGAATCTCTTTCCCTCAACGGCCTGCGGACATATTTTTCCGATGGGACAACGTCAAAAAAATTTCCGGTGGGCAGCTACGTCATCCCGATGAACCAGCCGGCAAAGCGGTTGATCACGACCCTCATGGAGCAGGAACCTGCCCTCAGCGACACGATGTTCTATGATATCTCGTCGTGGGCGTTACCGGTCGCCTACGGCGTCGAAACATACTGGTCCGCCCAGCCGGTCGCTTCCACCTCCGTAAAGCCGCTTGAGCGCGAAGATGAACCGGTGAAAGGGAGAATCGTCGGTGAAAAGGCGTCCTACGCGTATCTTCTCAAGAACGCATCGAACGATGCGCTCGCCGGGTTGGCGTATCTCCTTCAGCATGATGTGAAGGTCAATGTCGCGTTGAAGGAATTTACGCTGAAGGGAGAACAATTCCCACGCGGATCGCTGATCATACCGGTGGCCGCGAATGGCCCGGATCTCGAGTCGTCCATCAAGGCATTATCGGAGACATTCCGCCTTACTATCTACGCGGCGAACACCGGATTCACGGAGAGCGGCATCACGCTCGGATCCGATCGCGCCGTCCGGCTCAAGAGGCCAAGAATCATCGTCGTCACGAACTCGCCCGTGGGGAGCGAGGCGTTCGGGGCGATCTGGTCGATGTTCGATGCGCAATACGGGATCGATTTTGTTCCGATGAAGCTTTCACAGCTCCGCAACGCCGATCTCCACGATTACACGGCGATCATTTTCCCCGATGATAATTCCGATGGATCCGGTTACAGGAGCCAGCTCGACTCGAACGCAGTGCAGAGAATAAAAACATGGATCATTGGAGGAGGAACGTTCATCGGGATCGAGGGAGGCGCCGCTTTTGCGTCTGCATCGGTCGGAAAGATTGCGTCGATCAAACTCAAAGAGAAGAAAAAGGACGAGAAGAAAAAAGACGATTCAAAGAAACCGGACGATAAGAAGGAAGCAGAAAAAAAGGAAGAAAAGCTCTCCGATGAGGAATTGGAAAAGCGAATGACCGTCGAGGAAAAGGAACGGAAAAATCGGCTGGACGAAATTCCAGGAACCATGATGCGTGTGAAAATCGATAGGACACATCCGCTCGGATTCGGCTACGATCACGACGCGGCGGTTCTTAAAACGACGAAGACGATGTTCGAATTGAGCGATCATGGACATAATGTCGGCATCTACACCAAATCGCCCCGCCTGAGCGGCTACATTTCCAAAGAGAATGAAAAGATGCTGGAAGAAACGCCCTTTCTCGTGCATGAACAGCTTGGAGGAGGAAACGTTATCTTGTTCGCCGACGATCCAAATTTCCGCCTCTTCTTCGACGGCCTGAACAAATTGTTCCTCAATAGTGTTCTATTGATGCCGAGCATAAGGAACGTTTCCCTGACATCCGACAACGAGTAGGGTAAATTCACGAATTTACCCGTCCGATGAAAACGAACATCGACCCATGACGAATCACCACAATATCAAAGCCCCGCGAGGCACCCAGCTTCATTGTAAAGGATGGCTTCAGGAAGCCGCGCTCCGGATGCTCATGAACAACCTCGATCCCGACGTTGCTGAGAAACCGGACGAGCTGATCGTCTATGGCGGGACAGGGAAAGCCGCCCGCAACTGGGAATGCTATGATGCCATCGTCAGCAGCCTGAAAACCCTCGCCAACGATGAAACGCTTCTCGTGCAGTCCGGCAAACCGGTCGGCGTTTTCACAACATACCCTGATGCACCACGAGTGCTTATCTCCAATGCGATGCTCGTGCCGCATTGGGCAACATGGGATGAGTTTCGACGCCTCGAGGCACTGGGATTGACGATGTACGGCCAGATGACCGCCGGCAGCTGGATCTATATCGGCACGCAGGGTATTTTGCAGGGAACCTATGAAACGTTTGCCGCCTGCGCGGAAAAGCATTTTTCCGCCCCCGGCGGAAACGGGAGTCTTGCCGGCAAGCTGCTTGTCACGGCCGGACTCGGCGGCATGGGAGGCGCACAGCCGCTCGCCGCGACGATGAACGGCGCGGCCTGCCTTGCCATTGAAGTCGACCGTTCCAGAATCGAGAGGCGCCTCAGGACAAACTATGTCGATGAGATGTGCGCATCGCTCGACGAGGCTCTCGCCATCCTTCAGACGGCGAAAGAATTCAGGGAGCCGAAGTCGGTTGCGCTCCTCGGCAACGCGGCCGAGGTTCTTCCCGAACTCCTCGCGCGGAATATCAGGATCGACGTGCTGACAGACCAGACATCGGCACATGATACGCTCAACGGTTACGTGCCCGCGCATATGCGATATGAAGAAGCGCTCGCGCTCAGAGCATCAGATCCGAAAAAATATGTGAAGCTTGCGCAGGCCTCGATCGTCGAACATGTGCAGGCGATGCTTGGATTTCAGAAGCGCGGCGCGATCACGTTTGATTACGGCAATAACATCCGGGGCGAGGCGCTCGCGAACGGATTAAGAAATGCATTCGACATTCCCGGCTTTGTGCCGGAGTACATCCGCCCGTTGTTCTGTGACGGCAAGGGGCCGTTTCGCTGGGCCGCGCTCTCCGGCGAGCCTGAAGATATCTACAGAACAGACCGGGCAGTCATGGAAACTTTTCCTGAGAACAAGCCTCTCTGCCGCTGGATCGAGAAGGCGCAGAAGCAGGTGAAGTTTCAGGGCCTTCCGGCGCGAATCTGCTGGCTCGGATACGGTGAGCGGGCAAAGATGGGGAAAATCTTCAATGATCTCGTCGCCCGCGGCGAAGTCAAAGCGCCGATCGTGATCGGCAGAGATCATCTCGATTGCGGTTCCGTTGCGTCGCCGAATCGTGAAACCGAAAAGATGAAAGATGGCAGCGACGCGATCGCCGACTGGCCGATTCTCAATGCGCTGTTGAATGCCGTCGGCGGCGCGAGCTGGGTGAGCGTTCATCACGGCGGCGGTGTCGGCATCGGCATGTCGATCCATGCAGGAATGGTTGTCGTTGCCGACGGGACGAAAGAGGCCGAACGACGCCTGGAGCGCGTGCTCATGTACGATCCGGGGATGGGAATCGTCCGCCACACGGATGCCGGCTATGAGCGCGCGGCGGAGAACGCGAAGAGGTTTGGGGTGAACGTGCCTATGCGCCGGTAAACCCTGAACGTGAATACTACGAAACAAAACATTAGGCCATGAGCACAAAAGAAACGGCTGCGAGATCGCTCTCGCAGCCGTCGGGCCGATGTTGCTCACATCGGCGCTGTAGTGACACCTTAAATGTAAAGAGATTTTGTATCAAAAGTCAATTCATTTGGGGTAGTGTCTCCATTTATTCAATAAGCAGACTTGACTCTCAGGAATTCAAAGCCTAAATTAATAAAGACATTGATGACAACCAGGTGCGAGTATCCGATGGAAAAGAAGAACGACTCTTTGCTTGATCGCATCGCAAGCGATCCCGAAATCCTGCGTACGAGGCACGCGCATTCCGGTATATCTTATCGTTTCCCTTGTCGCGGCAGGCGAATCCTTCGACAAGATCATCTCTGACTATCCTTCATTAACAAAGGATGATCTGGTCGCCGCGCTTCGTTATGCCGCACGCCTGGCCGAATATGAAGCATTCGCGTTATAATGCCGATCAGCCTGCTTCTTGATGAGAACCTCCCCTTTGCTCTGATCGGTGCGCTGGAAGAGCAACCCCGGTAGGATGGACATTCCTGTCTGTCAACCAGCGCAACGGTGGCAGGACAGACACGCCCTGACCCGTCCCGCCGATGAATTGGTTTTATCTCGGATATTTGGTATATTTTAAGAGGAGGAGAAGCTTTTATGGGATATACTTCTTTCATAAGCTATAACACCAGCCAGGACGAACAGGTTGTAGTTTACCGACTCCAAACACTTGCATCAGCCAGCGGAATCACTGTCCTCCTCCCTCAGCGGAACGGGAGCCTGCTATCGAATGAAACCAAGCAGAGAATTGATCTGGCGGATAGTGTCATTGCTTTTCTCACCTCAAATCTTTCAACACAAGTAAAACAAGAGCTTGCTTATGCTGAAGGCAGAAACAAACTCATTGTCCCCATTTACGAGAAGGGAGCAAGCATCAGAGGTCTTAAGAATCTGGAATGGATTGAATACGATCCTAAAAATGACACTCCCGGTTCAGTCGAAAAAGAGGTCTTGCAATTTTTGAAGGATAGAAAAAAAGAAAAGAATAACCGCGAAGTTGCATTATTGGTCGTTCTTGGCATCGGCCTTCTCGCACTGCTTGCCTCCAATAAGTAATGTTGTTGCATGCCGCTGCCGATTGCTGTAGCAGATACAACGGTGCTGATTGCTCTCCACCATCTGGAACATCTTCCCAAATTGAGCCTTTTCTACCATCAAGTCCTTATCCCTGCGGCTGTACGGGCAGAATTCTTGTCGAAGGATGAACGGAAGAACCGTGAGGCCGAAGCTATTTCTCAGGCGAAACAGAGGAATACGGATCTTATCCTCATTGATGAGAAAAAAGGAAGACAAATTGCTTTTCGTGAACGCCGACAAGTGCGGGGGACGATCAGGATCTTAGCCGACCTTCATGTTCAAGGCATTCTAAACATCAGGAATGAAGTGACGCACTTGAGAAATGATATCGGCTTCCGCGTGACCGATCAAGTTGTTCATTCTGCGCTGCAAGAAGCTGCCCGGGCGTTCGCCGGAGCCTGCTGAAGATTTTGCTTATGAATGATAGCCGTCTTACAGCAAAATCCGAAATCGAGAGACTTGTCCGTTACTTCGAGCAGAATATCCATCAGCTCAAATCCCCTGCGTTCAGCGAGGCGCAGGCCCGCCAATCGCTCATCGACCCGTTCTTCGATGCGCTCGGATGGGACGTCCGCAACAAGCAGCTGAAACCGCCATACATGCAGGAGGTCATCCCCGAAGGCCGCGTCAAGACGTCGTTAGGGAAGACGATCAAAGAGCAAACTGCCCTGTTCGCGCCATCGACTTCCGTCAAGCAAGAATTGCAAGAACATGCTTCAATGCTGGAGTATATTGCGGACGATGAGTACAAAGCCGAGCAGAAACTCGCCACCAAGAAACCCGACTACCGCTTCCGGATTCAAGGCTCAACAAAATTCTTTGTCGAAGCAAAGAAACCTTCCGTCGATCTGCGCACCAATCTTGACGCGATCTTCCAGATCAAACGGTACGGCTTCTCGGCACGCGTCCCGGTTTCGATACTCACGGATTTCGAGGAGTTCCGCCTCTTCGACTGCACACGCAAGCCGTTCTACGATAAACCAAAAGCCGGCGCGCTGAAGGAATTCGATCTCACCTGCAAAGCATACCTCGACGAGTTCGACAAGCTGTATGACACATTCTCCCGTGAAGCCGTTGGGGGCGGCTCGCTGGATGCTCTTCAGAAAAAATACCTCGAGAAACGAACGGGTGAGTTCGCACTCGACCGTTCCTTTCTTGACGATCTTTCAGAATGGCGCGTGGAGCTTGCCCAGGACATCGCGAAACATCCGAAGAACCGACGCATTCTCAATTCCTTCACGCTCAATGAATGTGTCCAGCGGATTCTCGACCGGATCGTCTTCCTTCGCGTCTGCGAAGACCGTAACATCGAGGAAACCGGTACACTTCTCGCGCTTCAGCGGCTCTGGCAGGATCATCCCGCACTCTCGCTCTACGAAAAGTTCAACGAGTTGATCCGCAACAGACGATCATTGTACAATGGACTTCTTTTTGCAGAACATGAGTGTGAACAGCTTGATGTCGGCAATAAGATCCTCGAAAAGATATTCAAGAACGTCAACTATCCTCTCTCGCCTTACCACTTTGACGAGATCGGCGTCGAGATTCTTGGAAGCATCTATGAGCGCTTCCTCGGCAAAACGATCCGGTTGACGAACAAGCAAGTCCGCATTGAAGAGAAGCCCGAGGTTCGCAAGGCGGGCGGCGTCTATTACACGCCGCAGTACATTGTAAATTACATCGTCGACAACACGCTGGGGAAGCTGCTGTATGAGACCCTCTCCCCGTCCCATCCACCCCTCTCCCGAATCGGGAGAGGGGACGGGGGAGAGGGTCAACCCGCCGCCAACATGCCGCCCGATGACCAAAGGCGTTTGTTATTAACCCCGAGGCAGGTTTCCAAACTCAGAATCATCGACATCGCTTGTGGCTCCGGGTCGTTCCTCCTTGGCGCGTTTCAAAAGCTCATCGACTATCACATTAAGTGGTACACACAGCATCCCAAGGAGATCAAAGAAATGCACGGAGTGCGCGACGCCTACACCGACAACAACGGACAGCTCCGCCTCTCCTCCCGCAAGAAGCGTGAGATTCTGGTGAACAACATCTACGGCGTCGACATCGACCGGCAGGCGGTGGAAGTAACGCAGATGTCGCTTTATCTGAAAGTACTCGAAGACGAGAATGACGCAACGCTCAACAAACCCACGATGCTCGCTCTCCACGAAGTTCTCTTGCCGCCGTTGAAGAATAATATCAAGTGTGGCAATTCGCTTATCGGCACGGATTTCTTGGCCCAGGGCGATTTGTTTGATGACGATGCGCGACGTAAAGTCAATCCGTTTGATTGGGAGATAGAGTTTTCGCAAATCATTAATCCTTCGACCAGCGTAGGAGGCGGGTTTGATTGCGTGATTGGGAATCCGCCGTATGGGGCAGAGTTCGATGGAGCCATGAAACAATATCTTGGTGTGAAATATCGACTTCAAAATTATCAATTGGAAAGCTATCTTTTGTTTATGGAGCGTGCTGTAACACTATTAAAGAGGGGAGCTCTCTTTGGCTATATCATTCCCAATCCTTGGTTGACAAATGTGCTGCAGCAAAAAATAAGAAGATTCATCAGTTGCGAGATGACTGTGAGAGACATTGTCCATTACAAGAAGAAAGTATTCCCTGAGGCCACGGTGGACACCGAAGTCGTGGTATTGGATAACAACCCATCCACAAATAATAAAATCGTCGTAACTATTATTGATGAATCAGGCAATCACCAGGTCAACTTGATAGATCAAGAGACTTGGAAACGAGGAGATGGTAAATCATTCAATATTTTCTTGTCTGACAAACAACAGGCATTGATCGAAAGGTTATCAGAGGATTGCAAGGAGCTTAGAGAGTATTGCAAGGTTACGCAGGGTGCAAAGCCTTATCAAACTGGAAAAGGGAAGCCGCCCCAAACGAAGAAAACTGTTCAGGATCATCCATTTGATTCTGTCAAGAAAAAAGACAAGACTTTCAAGCCGTTGCTGCGAGGAAGCAATATTAGTCGATACCAGACAATATGGAACAAAGATTACTGGATTAGTTTTGGAGATTGGCTAGCCGAACCTCGTTACTCAGCCAACTACGAGGCAGGCGAAAAAATTGTAATTCGTCAGACTGGAGATTCCCTCGTTGCGACGCTTGATGATCAGCAGTTCATTGTTCGGGATAATCTCTACACGATTGTTCCGAACGCCGACGCTATCAAGTTGTATTATGTTCTTGGTCTTCTCAATAGCACATTGTTCGATTTTGTCTATCAAACATTTAACCCTGAAAGAGGTGAAGCGTTAGCACAGGTCAAGGCCACCGTCTTAAAACAACTTCCAATCTGCCGCATTGATTTCTCAAAGCCAATGGAAAAGGAGATGCACGACGATCTCGTTGGACTCGTGGAAAAGATGCTTGATCTACACAAGCAACTTCAGAAAGCATCCTTCGAAACAGAGAAAGAACCGATTGAGCGGCAGATCGCGGCAACAGATAAGAAGATTGACGACCTTGTTTACAAGCTGTACGGGTTGACGGAGGAAGAGGTACGGATAATAGAGGGAACCTGATGCCCATTGTTTTTACTGATTCTTGGATATCTGAAAGTCGCAAAAGATACGAGAAACACAAGAACATTTATCGTCCACTTGTCTATTTTGCCGCCACATCAGACGACATCATCTTCAAGTCAATCCGTGATCAGATTGAGACAGTTCTAGCTTTACTTCCCTTGAAACAACAGCGAGTGCTGGTTCAAAGACTTAGATCAAAGGATAATTTTCAAACAACCTACAATGAAGTAATCGTCGGATATTTGCTTAGCAGAATGGGATTTCAGATAGAATATGAAAAAGCAATAAATGGCAAAACGCCGGACTGGTACGTTAATGACAACGATCGAAATGTATTTGTCGTGGAAGTTATAAGTTGTAATTTGAATGACAAGCAGGTCGCTGAAGATAAACAAGCGACTGATCTCATTGATAGGATAGGCCAGATCCCACACGATTACGTCTTAAGTCTTTCGCTGACCAACGCCATGGGGAAGCTGGATCAAAAGCACAACGTGGTGATTTCAGAGGCCATCGAGAAGTGGTTGAAGGACGATAAACCAATGACTGGATATCAGCATTTGTTCGGTGATATCAACATCGAAGTTCTCACACGGAATAGCGGATATTCAAACGTTCTTACAATGTCCACGCTCAGAACCACTTGGGTAGATCCTGTGCAACTGCACAACAGGATCCAGAAGAAAATCTATGAATACGGGTCAATGATGAGAGATTCTACGATCCCATTTGTTATGGCTGTTGTACCGGATTACCGGACCGGATTCACTCATACCGACTTTTCAGAATTCGTATCGAAAAGTGAATTATCGACGGATACCAGCTCTGGTCGTAGGACAACCTTGTTGAGCGGTGGGCTTTGGGTATCACGCAATACCGATGGAAACTGGCGACTGACATTCGTTTCGAATCCTAAAGCTGTAAATGCTCTCCCAGAATCAACGATCAGAATATTGAATTCATTATATTGAGGTAAATTTGCTATAAGTTCAATGCACGGTGTTTCATGGGGCCCGGGCCACCATGACATGCTTGCCATACCGGGTGTAACAATGCCTAAACCTCTCGCATCAACCAAAACGGCCTGAGGCTTGCTCTACTAGCGAACATTATTTAATATCAATCATTACATACCCTCTCCCTATGATCCCTCTCCCGTTCCGGGAGAGGGATGTCGCCGACGCAGTCGGAGACAGGGAGAGGGTATCACAGCGATTATCTCTATGAAGCACATTATTTTCCTCACATATCTTATTTTCTTCCTCACAACGTCGGCTGTTTCCCAGCTCAACACAAACTTCAACGTCAATCTCCGTCTCGATTTCGAGTCGGCGGTGCAGACGGTCGGACTTTTTGAAGATCATCCGACAAACACGGATGTGCTCGCCCGGACTCGCGGCAACATCGTCGCGGCGTCCACGGCTGGATTGATCGCTGACCGGGGATCTGTCACGGCGCTCCTTCGCGACTATCTCGATTCGCTTAAATATCATCAGCGGATCCACGACGACGTCTATCATCTCGAGGAGGGACGGAAGAATGTCGCCGGCATCAAGGAATTGCTCCACGCGATGCAGGTGGAGAACTTCAGCTCTCGCGTCTCGGCGACCGTTGAACAGATCTTCCCGCAGGACGCGCGCGTCAATGTGACGATTCCCGTGTATGTCGTTGCGCTCGGCCACGAAAACGTCGACGCGTTCGTCCGCCGCATCGTCTGGCACGACGACATCCCTCGGTTTGTCGGTGAGGGGGAAGGGGAGCTGACGATCGTCGTTAATCTTGCGCATGCCGTTGATTACGGGCCGGCGCTTCAGGAGCGGTTTGTCTCGCTCCTCGGCGTTGTTGCCCATGAGGTGTTCCATGCGGCCTTCGGTTCATACAAGGAAACGTCGCCGGCCTGGAGATCATTTTACGCGTACCACAAGGGTTACATGAACGATCTTCTCGACCTGGCGCAGAATGAAGGGATCGCCTATTATCTTTCATTTGAACAGCGCGCGCACGGACGTGTTCCCGCGGACTGGTTCGAACAGGCGCGCGATATTTTTGCAGCATTCAACAAAAACTCCGCACAACTGCTTTCCCCCGGGGTCAGCCCCCGAACCGCTTCGAGGATCCTCCGCGACGCCAACCTCAGCGGGTATCGGGAGAATTACGGCTCGATGGCCGGCATGTTCATCGCGCGCGAGATCGATCAGCGCATGGGCCGGGCTGCGTTGATTGAGACGATTGCAAACGGGCCCTATGATTTTTTCCAGAAATATGCAAAACTCACGCGTGAAGAGAGCGGCTTGCCTCCTCTCGCTCCCGATGTCGAAACCTTCGTCGCCGCACGATAATCTCCCTTCCGAAAAACGCCCTTTTTTCATCATTTTTCACGATAATAAGCCAAAGGGCTTAATTTTGGCTAAAAGAAGTGGACTTCCAAGAAAAAATTCGTATATTCACTTCGATCGTAAGTGCCAACGGCACTTGGAGTTTCAGCAGGTAATTTAAAGTGAAACAATAACTCAAATTTTGCAGGGAGTACACCGTTGATACAGCTTCAGCTTTTTCAGACCCACAAAGAGCGCATGGCGCTCGGTGTTGAGGGAACATATCCCGAACAGCTCATCGAGCTGAACAAAGACAAGACGGAGACTCGTCACATCGTCAACGAGCAATTGACCAGACCGTGGTTGAAGCATTACTTCCTGATGCAGGCGCTCCGCGAGACGAATGCGCAGGATGACACCATCGGGCGCGACGACAATCTGATCGAGATCTTCAAGACGACGATTCCGTTGACGGAGAACTCGTTTGTCGAAAGCACGATGAGTGCGTGGCGGATGTTCATCGACAATGCGTTTCGCGAACCCGACACCCCGTGGTATGGCGGCATTCGAAAGACGATCAATGCCGACCGGTTCAATGCGGCGATCGAGCAGCTCGAGCTCGAACTCCCCGCCTCGAACCCTCAGCGCGCTTTCCACTTCTTTGACCACACGCGCACGCTCCGGAAAATGCCCCGGGTGCCGATCAAGCTCTTCTTTGCTCTCCCGGGCAACGAGAAAGAGAAACTCATCCAGATTCTCCGCCAGGCGATCAACAACAACCCGCACAACGTCGATATGGCTCTCCTGACGTTCTCCTTCCTGAAGGCGTGGGATCGTTCAACCGATTTCCTCCTTATCGCCCAGCAGGAAAACCGGAGGGAACTGGAAGAGTGGTACTACTGGGTCGAAAACAACATGAAGAGTCTGAGCATCATGAAGCGCGCGACCGGCGATTATCTCACCTGCTTCTACGTCTATGACCGGGCGACGCTGACCGGCGGTGAGTACAAAGATGCGGCCGACTGGTTCCTGAAGGAAAACGAGTTCAGGTGCGCCTATCACTTCTATCATAAGGCGAAGGAATTTGAGATCGCCCTCGAGCTGCTGCAGAACATCAGCGTCAAGGAGTTCGCCGAGCTGACGAACCTGCGGCGCGTGTCAAAGGGCGAAAAGCCTTTTGACATCACGGGGGACGCTTCGGGCTTCACATCGCTGTATCAGGAAGAGATGGACACGCTCAGGGGATTTGCCCGCATTCGCGCCGCCGAAAGCTATCGCCAGATCACGGTGAAAGCACGCCAGCACTTTGACAGGGAAACCATCGAGACAAAATATGCGTTTGGTGAGCTCACGGATGATGAATATCAACGATTGATACGGCAACTGCAGGAGAGAAAGCAATGACTGACACGTTATCGATGAAACTCGGGATGGAGCGGTGCATCAGCTGCGAACACCGATGGATCGACTACGAAGGTGCGCGCGGCATCTGCTACATGTGCGGCGGCACGAACATCTCGGAGTGCGTATCTCTCAGAGAGCTTCGCGACACCATCACGGGGCTTCGGAAAAAGGACAAGCGCTACCTCGATAAGCAGGCGAAGCGAACCGTCATTCTGAAACAGCTCTACCGCGAAGTCGCAGCGCTCTCCCTTAAGCGCGCCCAGGAAATCTACACCAAGGTCAAGGAGCACTACACAAAGGGAGATCTCTCCGATCGCGTTCTCGATCAGCTGATCATGGCGTTCCGCCTCTTCTCGGACCTCGGGGTCCATACCTCGGCCGGCGCGATCGCCTACATGGTCGCGACCGGTTACGCCCAGCGCGGCGCGGACAAAGAGGTGCGCACCATCGAAGACCTCAACGATCTCGTCGCCGCACGGCAGTGGTTCATGCGCCTCGGCGCCAAGGACTGGGAATCCGCGATCAACCTGCGGATCGGCGAGAAGGCAATGGCTGCCGTCAGCACCGACCCGAGTCTGTTGCAGTCGATGACCCAGATCTCCGTCTGGCATCTCTACAAGGCCCGTGATCATTATCTCAATCAACGGTCAACGAAGATGGTCGACCGCATTCAGTTTGATATCGGGCACGCGACACAGATGCTGACGACCTACGCACAGGGCGCCTCGCAGATTGAAGCGGCGAAAATCGCCGCCCAATCGAACATCCGATACAGCGAAAACATGCGCCAGGGGCTCGAAGCGCTCGGCCAGTCGGTGCACCAGGGCCTGACGGGGCTCGGAGAACACATGGAGGCATACGGCGGAAGTCTCAGCCGCGCTCTCCAGGCATCCTCGCAATCGCTGTCGGCAAACATGACGAATGCGATGTACACGCTCGCAACATCGTCGAAGTACAAAGGGTATTCGCTCGACAAGCGGATGTCCGAAGTTGGAAAACTGATCGCCACCACGGCGCATGAGATCCCCGAAGGCTTTTTCCAGCCGATCAAAGAGCTCGGGGCAAAGTTTGCCCTCGGAGCCGGAAGCGAAGGAACGGACAAAGACATCACCAGCGAGCCGTCGGTCATCAAGCTCACGGAGAGTGTGCTCCCCGAGGCAAAGAAATCCGAAGAGAGTCTGAGAAAATTCGCTGAGCCGGCGATCAGGCTCACCGGGACGCTGCTCGATACGCTCGTCGCAAAAGGAATGAGCAAGATCGTTGAGGAACTCGAAACAAGCGAGAAGAACCGCTGACGCGTCTTCCCCGGGAGGAGAACCGCTAAGCAGGTCCTCCTCAAATGAGCGGGAGGCGTCCGATGGTCGTTTCGGACTTTGCCCTGCGTGCCGGCACGCGCAATCCGTGACAAGCTCAAAGGGCGGCATCTTTATCCTCTGTCTTCTTTCGAAATCCGACCCCGCATACGCGAAGTACCCGCGGCTTCCGGTAGTACATTGCAGCGGTTTTTCACGCACAACCCCAGCAACACCCACGGACATCAAATGACGATCACGATTCGCCCTGCACGCAGGAACGACGGCAACGCTTTTCTCCGTCTCGTGGACGCTCTCGCCGATTACGAAAAACTCAAACGTCCGACGAGAGCGGCGCGTGCCCGATTGCTGCGGGACGGTTTTGGCCGGCAGAGAAGATTTGATCCTTTTCTCGCGTTCGTCGACGGAACGCCCGTTGCCTATGCCCTCCTGTTCGAAACATACTCCTCGTTCCTCGCAAAGCCGACATTGTATCTGGAGGATATTTTTGTTCTGCCGGAGTTCCGCGGCAAGAGAGTCGGTTTAAAATTGTTCCGAAGGTGCTTGGCTGAGGCACGCCGGCGCCGGTGCGGAAGAATGGAATGGGTCGTCCTCGATTGGAACAAGTCCGCCATCCGCTTCTATGGAAAACTTGGCGCGAAGCAGTTGAAGGACTGGCTGGTGTACCGCATCATCCTCTGACATGCATTCCTCTCTGCGAATTCTCTGCGTCTCAAATTGTCATTATGTTTTTTAACGCAGAGGCGCCGAGTACGCAGAGAAACGCAGAGCGGGTCGCCTATTGATTTCAGTGATTTCTCTGTGCCCTCCGGGTCTCTGTCAATTTCCAGAACTTCACCCCTCCACCCCATTGCTCCCCACCCCCCACCAACCAATTAACCAATTAACCAATTAACCAATTAACCAATTTGAACCGCTCTTGTAAAAGGTGGGGATTTTTTTTATCTTGTCGGACAATTTATTCCCATTCGATCCAGCTCAGAACGGCATAGGCGGACTCATCGATGAATCTTGCCCTGATCAATATCAAACAACTTCTCACCGTCGCTGCTCACGGCGGCCGCGCGAAACGCGGGAGCGAGATGAGCGATCTCGGCGTCATCGAAAACTCCGCCGTGCTCATCGAGAACGAGAAGATCACCTGGATCGGAAAGATGGAAGAGCTCGCCATGGCGAGCATGAAAGAGACCGATGTGCTCGATTGCATCGACAAGGTCGTCATGCCCGGCTTCATCGATTCGCATACGCACCTCCTCTTTGCCGGCAGCAGGGAGGATGAGTTTTCGATGAGGAGCGCGGGTTCGTCATATCAGGAGATCGCCGCGGCCGGCGGCGGCATCCAGAACACCGTGGACAAGGTCCGTGAAAGCTCGAAGAGAGAATTAAAAAAAAATGCGCGCCGCTGGCTCGGCGCCATGATGCGCCAGGGAACCACGACGATTGAGGTCAAGAGCGGTTATGGCCTCGACATGGAGAACGAGATCAAGATGCTTGAAGCGATCAATGAACTCCAGGCCGAGGAAGTGATGACGGTCGTTCCAACGTTCCTCGGCGCACATGCCGTCCCCGCCGAGCACAGATCGAACCGGGATGCATATGTGCGGGAGGTGACCGACAGGATGATCCCCTATGTGGCAAAGAAGAAGCTGGCCGCGTTTTGCGATGTCTTCTGCGAAAATGGATATTTTACCGTTGAGGAGAGCAGATCGATCCTGCTCAACGGCAAGAAACAGGGGCTGCTGCCAAAACTCCATGCCGAGGAGCTCGCCGGATCGGGGGGCGCCGAACTTGCCGCCGAGCTTGGCGCCGTGTCGGCCGACCATCTCGAACATGTTTCCGACAGCGGCATCGCCGCGCTCGCCAGGGCAAGCACGGTAGCGACGCTGCTGCCGGGCGTCTCGTTTTTCCTGAACCATCCGTATGCGCCGGCGCGCAAATTGATCGATGCCGGCGTTCCCGTCGCGCTCGCGAGCGATTTCAACCCGGGCTCGTGCATGTCATATAGCATGCCCTTGATGATGACGATTGCCTGCACGCAGATGCGGATGAGCCCCGAGGAAGCAATCACCGCTTCAACAATCAACGGAGCGGCCGCGCTAAATCTATCGGACAGCATCGGCAGCATCGAAGTTGGGAAAAAGGCGGATCTGATTCTCCTCAACTTGCCAAACTATAAATTTCTCCCGTATCACTTCGGAGAGAATCATGTCAGCAAAATCGTGAAGAACGGAGTCGTCCTTGAGGTTTGAGCGGAGAGCAGAGAGCTTAGAGCAGAGAGCAACCACTTTTGACTTTTTAATTTTTTGCGCCGGAGGCGCATCCGCCTATGGCGGAAATTTTGATTTCTTAATTGCACTATGACTCAACTTGTCGAATGCGTCCCCAACTTCAGCGAAGGACGCGATGAAAACATCATCACCGCAATAGCGGAAAGCATTCGCCGGGTACGCGGCGTAAAACTGCTCAGTGTTGAGCCGGATAAGGACTACAATCGATGTGTCGTCACCTTTGTCGGCGAACCCGACGGCGTCAAAGAGGCGGCGTTTCAGTCGACGAAAACTGCCGCGAAAATGATCAACATGAGAACCCATAAAGGTGAACACCCGCGCATGGGCGCGACGGATGTTGTCCCTTTTATCCCCATCTCCGGCGTATCGATGCAGGAGTGTGCAACATTCGCAAATGAATATGGTCAACGCGTTGCCGGAGAACTGGGCATCCCGATCTTCCTGTATGAGGAGGCGGCTCGCATACCCGAGCGACGGAATCTCGCGAACGTCAGGAAGGGGGAATATGAAGGCCTTGCGGAAAAACTGAAAGACCCGCACTGGAAGCCTGATTACGGCGACCCTGTCTTCAATGAGAGATCGGGAGCGACCATTACCGGCGCCCGAGTGTTCCTCATCGCCTATAATGTCAATCTGAAAACGAACAGCAAAGAGATCGCTCATACCATTGCGCTCACCATCCGGGAGAGCGGTAGAACAACCAGGGACGCCGCCGGCAACAGCGTCAAGATCCCTGGCACGCTGAAGTCTGTGAAAGCGATGGGCGTCCTTCTTGAGCGGGCAAATATCGCGCAGGTATCGATCAATCTCACCAATTTTGCGGTCACGCCTCCCCATGTCGCGTTTGAAGAGGTGAAAAAGCATGCGCTCCAATTGGGGACCGAGGTTACCGGAAGCGAAGTTGTCGGATTGATCCCGAAAGACGCGCTGAGGATGGCCGGATCATTCTATCTCGGCGCCTCCGCCGATGAGGCCACGCTCATCCAAACCGCCATCGATCGGCTCGGTCTAAGCCAGCTCGATCCTTTTGAACCAGCAAAAAAAATCATTGAATACATGATATAACCGCCTCCCCGGTCCCGACGATGTCGGGTCCGGGGGGCGTAACAAGGAGAGAATCATATGCTTCCTGAAAAGACGGTTTCAAAATTTCTCGACGAGCTTGCATCGAATTCACCTGCACCGGGAGGCGGCAGCATCGCTGCGCTTGCCGGGGCGCTCGCCTCGGCGCTCACTTCGATGGTCTGCAGGCTGACGGTCGGGAAGAAGAAATATCTTCATGTGGAAAGTGAAATGAACGGAGTTCTCACCCGCTCCGAGGATCTCCGAAAAAGGTTCACCGCTCTCATCGACCTTGACACCGATGCGTTTAACAAGGTGATGGAAGCTTATGGACTGCCGAAGGAGAGTGATGACCAGAAAGCGCTGCGCAGCGCGGCGATTCAGGAAGCAACGAAGGAAGCTGCGCTTGTGCCGCTGGAAGTGATGAAACATACGATTGACGCAATGGCACTTGCAAAGGGTGTGGCCGACAAGGGAAATATGAATTCGGTGAGCGATGCCGGAGTGAGTGCGCTCATGCTGCACGCTGCTGCAGAAAGCGCCGCATTGAATGTGAAGATCAACCTAAACAGCATCACCGACACGGATTTTGTCGGGTGGAAACGTGAAGAGGTATCTTCCCTTGTAAAGACATCCAAAATGAAATGCGACGAAATCATGGGCATAGTTCGGGGGAAAATCATGGATGCGTGAACGCTGCCCGGTGGCATACCAACCCAACAGCGAGCTGGCGAACTCGCCAGTGGCAAAGTCACGTTCCAATTCAACAAGATTGGTTTTTGATTACCGCCGCCTTACCGAATACGATCCTACCGGACAAGCAGCATTTTCTTCACGCCGGAGTACAAGATCCCTTTGCCTTCACGATCCTGAGCAATAATTCTAAAATAGTATACGCCAGATGGTAAACTCGACCCATCAAACTCCAGTTGGTTTATTCCTTCACCGAATTCTTCATTCGCAGCCGGCGTGGCAACTGCTTGTCCCAGCGTGTTGTATACTTTTACCGTCACGAGTGCATCCTGAGCAAGCTCAAACTCAATCGTTGTAGTGGGATTGAAGGGGTTGGGGTAGTTTTGTGTCAAAGAAAACTGATAATCGCTTTCTGCTCCGTATTGGGCAACCTGTCGTGTGAAGTTTTGCTTCGCAAGCAGCCCTGCAATGGAATATTTTGCGATAAGGATTTCGCAAGGTGTTGTTGAGCAATTTAATGCCTTGAGAATGATTGAACCGTTCTCAATGTTGCGGATGCTGTAATCGTCAAACTGCGGTGTTAAAAAGGTTTGATCCGGGAAAACAAGTGGCGTTGTGCTCAGTTGGCCGGCATTGCTATAAACGTCAATCGTCTTGTTATCGCGTTGCCTCAGGATGTTTTGAGATGGTTCGTAAAAATAAGTTGTGATGTCAGCTTGAGATGAGGGAAATGATGTCACAATCTTCCATTCAATCTTTTTTGTTGATGCATTGAAACGCATGAGGATATCTTCTGTGCGAAGCGGGCCAATACCGTTAGTTGCCTTCCCCTGGGCTATGCGTCCGTGAAGAAAAAGAATGTTATTTGTGCCGACAAGGATTTCAGAGAGAATATTATTCTCATCATCCCCTCTATACTCCGTGCGACTGTCACTTCCACGGTAATCGCCTCTTCCTCGGTAACGGAATGGTGAAACATTTCCCGCTGGATCAACAATCATCATCCGCCATTCACTCTTCTGTACCATTTTGCATGAACGATTGCTTCGACAATTGTTCGCGATGTAATCAAGATAGCCTCCTGCAACGAGGTTATTACCACTCGACCTTACGAACAGCGTGGGACCTCCGTAACTGGCATTATTGAAACTGTATTCTTTGGTATTCCCTTTCCCATCGTCTGTGGATTGTTCAAATAAACCTTGAAAGATGTTTTTCCGCAGAAGAAGCGCCCCCGTTCCGCCGTTGAACAACATTGCATCCTCGTAGCCAAATGCTTTATAGGAGTATCTGCCATTTTGTTGCTTTTCAGTTGCTGCAGCGGCTTGAGCTAGCACCCAAATGTTGCCGTCGCTTGCGATCGCAGGTCCAAGAATAATTTGCTGGTAGGCGTTCGGAGTAATCGCCGGGATGGAGACCTCGAAGACACGCTCTCCGTTCGGTTTTAACTTCAGAAGTTTTGAAGATATCGGTTGTCGCGTACCTGCAGAGTCGTATGCGATAATGATATTCCCCACTTGATCGACACGAGGTAAATCAACCATGTGTCCCGAACTCGGCAAGGGATATCTCCACAGTAATGTTCCGTTAGCATCATAGTGATATACTGCTCCCGGTGTTGTCCAGCGCCGCGGTGTGAGATATATTCCTGATTCACTCAGAAGTAGTTGGTAGTAGAGAGCCTCCACTGGGACTTTCCAGAGAATATCTCCTGTTGGGCTGACCTTTACAAGCGTGTCGGGTGCACCATACGCGCCATCTTGTGCATACCCTCGTGCAATGTACGTGTTGCCCTGGTTGTCCTGAAGAGCGAGATTGCCCTTAACGCGCCAGACCTCTGTTTGGGAATGTACTAAGCAAGCAAGACTGAGAATACAAATACAAATTAATAGAGAATTTCTCATGGTAATTCTCCTCTCCTTATCATTTTGCAAGATGTCTACGCAGGCCTCACCGCGGAGATGAAACTTTCGAGGATTTGATATTCGAATGTACCAAAGACTTTTTTCATTGTCAAGACGGACGGACGTACTTCATCTTCACGACCTGGAAAAGACTTGAAAATGAACACATTCGGGTAACTCCATGCTGTTGGGAACACTTCTCAGCCGCATGGTAGGAGGAGGACAAGGGCGCTCAGCACCGGCTTAACAATGGTGAGCTTCGTTGTGCTGCCCTGAACGTCGAGATCAATCTCAACAGCATCAACGATTCCGATTTTGTCGGCTGGCGGCGGGAGGAAGTGCATTCGCTCCTGAAAACAATCCGCATGATGCGCGACGATATCATGGGTATCGTCAGAGAAAAGATCATAGATGCGTAATCGTCTCGGCAAACCAAAAGGCGGCGGTGAACTTCCCTGCTCACCGCCGCCAGAGTCGCCTTCCTCCTCGACTGTCCGTTTCCTTTTCCCTCACTGCTCAGAGCTCCGCGCTCACCGCTTGTAGAGTAGAATAATGGCGCAGTAGTGTGCAGGCCATGTGAGCTATCTGATGCGTTTCTCCCCTTTCGGGTCGAGTGTCCCGCTCAAGCAAGCCATCACCCTGTTTCCGATTACACCCTCGTCGAACCGTACGTGAGG
>ORMF010541550.1_pt1 | contig 61079 bp, 65 predicted proteins | sample 1779871 | NCBI WGS metagenome assembly ORMF01 (sample SAMEA104232316, study PRJEB22302) | groundwater metagenome | biome: forest; feature: aquifer; material: groundwater | place: USA | collected 2011-08-07 | depth 5.4 m | reverse complement strand
GGCCAAGAAAACGACCATCACGCTCACCGCTACCGCCTCGGATGATCTGGGCGTGACCCAGGTGGCCTTCTACGTCAACGGCACGCTCAAGTGCACCGATACGACGAGTGCCTACAGCTGTGCCTGGAAGGTGCCCGCGCGTACTGGCCAGAGCTACCAGCTCCAGGCGAGGGCCACGGATACCACCGGCCATGTGGGCCGCTCGGCCTTGGTCACGGTGACGGCGCGGTAAGAAGCCACTCGCGCTATCCAAGACCGCTGCGGAGCACGGCGATATCAGCCAGCTCCGCAGCGTTTCTCCGTCTGACCCGACTTTTTCGTTCTTCCCTTCTTTTCCCGCATCAACTGTCGTGCGTTGACACTCCCAAGTCCCTACGATACAATCAAGGTTCCGATGACTCGTGCGATGACTCGTCTGAAATTCGGATTCCCCACAGGCAGCTTGCAAGAAGCCACGGTGCGGCTGTTTCAGCGTGCGGGGTTTCGGGTTAGCATTAGCGAGCGCTCCTACGCGCCCTCGATCGACGACCCGGACATTGAGCCCATGCTGCTGCGCGCCCAAGAAATGGCGCGCTACGTCGAGGAGGGCGTGCTCGACTGCGGCATCACCGGGCACGACTGGGTGCTGGAAAACGGCTCCGCGGTTACGCGCGTCGCCTCGCTCGTCTATGCCAAGCAGACGGCGCAGCCGGTGCGGTGGGTGCTGGCGGTGCCGAATGAGTCGCCCGTGCAGAAGCTCAGTGATTTGAAAGGTAAGCGCATCGCGACGGAGCTGGTGGCGGTGACGCGGCGGTATCTGGCCCAGCACAAGGTGAAGGCCGACGTGGAGTTTTCCTGGGGGGCCACCGAGGGCAAAGTGCGCATGGGCTTGGTGGATGCGATCGTGGAACTGACGGAAACCGGGCAAAGCCTGCGGGCCAACGGCTTGCGCATCATCGAGACGGTGTGCGAATCGACCACTCAGCTCATCGCCAACCGTGCTGCCTGGCGGCAGGTCTGGAAGCGGCGCAAGATCGAGCAGTTGAAGACGCTGCTGTTGGGCGCGGTGGAAGCCGATGGCAAAGTCGGGGTGAAGCTCAACGTCTCCGAAGCGAACCTGAAGCGGTTGATGGCGGTGCTGCCGGCGATGAAGCGTCCGACGGTGTCGCAGTTGTGGTCCCGCAATCAGCGGGATCCGTGGTGGGCGGTGGAAGTGGTGATCGCGGAGCACCAAGTGAAAGAGCTGGTGCCCAAGTTCAAAGAAGCGGGTGCTTGCGATATTATCGAATATCCGCTGAATAAAGTGATTCCGTAGAGAGGGAGGGCGTATGCCAAGCGGCAAGAAGCGCAAGCGACAGAAGATCCGCACGCATAAGCGCAAGAAATTGCGCAAGCGGATGCGGCATAAGAAGCACTGACGCGCATCGTGGGTGCGCGTCGCAGTGCCTGTGCAGGATGAGTGCGCAGCAGCGTTCCGTCAAGCTGGGGGCGGCGTGTGTTGGTTTGCTCGTCGCGGCCGGCTGCGCCCATGCGCCCTTGCCGGGCCGCCCAATGCAAGTGGGCGGGCCGTATGCGCTGTACATGCGCGGGCTGATGTTCGAAAAATCGGCCCAGCTCTCCGAGGCGCTGGCGATCTACGAGCAAACCTTGGCGCGTGATGCGCACTCGCCGTTTCTGCATGTGCGCATCGGGGCCACGCAGGTGAAGCTCGGACAGCCGGAGCAAGCCCTCAACAGTTTTCAGCAAGCGCTCGCCCTCGATCCGACCCATCCCGATGCGTTGCGCTGGGTGGCGATGCTGCAAACATCCCAGGGGCGCGTCGACGAAGCGATTCGGATCTACGAGCGCCTGGCGGAGACTGAGCCGGGCGATCGGTTTGTGCTGAGCACGTTGGCCGATCTCTATGTGCTGGGTGGCGAGCTGGCCAAAGCCGCCGAGTTGTACGAGCGGCTGATCCGCGAAGCGGGCTCCTCGCAGCAGCTCCATTTTAATCTCGGTGTGCTGTACGGCCGGCTGGGGCAGATCTCCTTGTCGCTGCAAGAGCTCTCGCGGGCGTTGGAGTTGGAGCCGGACTCGGTGGACACGCGCGTCGCGCTGGGCTTGACGTATGAACTGGCCCAGCAGCCGGATCGGGCCGCCGCGCACTACGAAGCGGCGGTTGAGCTTGATCCGCTGAACGCACGGCTCTACCACCATGCGGCGCGCGCGTATGCCGCCAACGGGCAGCGGGCGAAGGCGGTGGTCTGTTATCAGCATGCACTGGATCTTTCGCCAGATGATTTGGAAGCGATCATTCGGCTGACGCAAGCGTGGATCGCGAACAAGCAATTTGATCAGGCGCAGCAGCAACTCGCGAAGCAATTACGCCGCGGCCTCCACGCCACCGAATTCTATCTGTTGCTCGGGGTGCTGTATCAGGAGGCGGGGGTGCCGCAAGAGGCGGTGCGGGCGTTTGAGCAAGCCGTCCGCTCGAATGACCACTCAGCGCAGGCCCATTTTTATCTCGGGGTGCAGTTGGAGCGGTTGGGCCGCAACCTGGATGCTCGGCAAGCACTGCGCCGCGCGATCGCGTTGGACCGCAATCATGCGGATGCCTTGAACTATCTTGGCTACCTGAACGCCGAGGCGGGCACGGACCTCCCCGAGGCCAAGGCGATGATCGAGCGGGCGCTCGCCCTTGATCCGGATAACGGCGCCTATGTCGATAGTCTGGGCTGGGTCTATTTTAAGATGGGCCGCTTGGCCAAGGCGACCGGCTATTTAGAGCAGGCCGCCGCGCTGCTCACGAGCGATCCGACGGTGTACGATCATTTGGGCGAGGCGTATGCGGCGCAAGGCGAGATCGAGAAAGCCGAGCAGGCGTGGAGCAAGGCGCTGGAGCTGAATCACGACCTTGAGGCCGTCAAGCGCAAGTTGGAGTCGATGCGGCATCGGCAGGCCGCTACACCCTAGAACGGACACACACCGATGGCACAGCAGGATCTGACGGCATTGAAACGCGTGGCGGTGGAGCTGCGCAAAGACATCTTGCGGACGATTGCCCACGCGGGCAGCGGCCATCCCGGCGGGTCGCTCTCGATGGTGGAGCTGCTCGTCGGGCTCTACTGGCATGCGCTGCGCCATGATCCGAAGCATCCGTCGTGGCCGGACCGCGATCTGTTTTTCCTCTCGAAAGGCCACGGCTGCCCGGCGCTCTACACGGTGATGGCGCATCGCGGCTACTTTCCGAAGGACGAATTGATGACGCTGCGCCGCTACCCCACGCGGCTGCAGGGCCATCCGGAAAAAGATTCACCACCCGGTGTAGAGATCGCCTCCGGGTCGCTGGGGCAGGGATTGTCGATGGCCAATGGCGTGGCCCTGGCCGACCGGCTGGATGGACGGCAGCGGCGCATCTACTGTCTGATGGGCGACGGGGAAATTCAAGAAGGCCAGGTGTGGGAGGCGGCGATGACGGCGCACCACCACAAGCTGGACACGGTGTGCGCGATCATCGATGCGAATCAACTCCAGCAAAACGGCCCGGTGAAAGGCATTCAAGACATTGAACCGCTGCCGGAGAAGTGGCGCGCGTTTGGGTGGGAGACGAAGGAGATCGACGGCCACGACATCGGACAAGTGATGGACGCGTATGATTGGGCTTCGAGGGTGAAGGGCAAGCCGCAGGTGATTGTGGCGCGCACCGTGAAGGGCAAAGGCGTGTCGTTTATGGAACTCAATCACGCCTGGCATGGCGTGGCGCCCAAGCCGGATGAATTAGCGAAGGCGCTGAGTGAACTCGACGCGGTGAGCGTGTAATGGCCGATCAAGCGACGCGAGACGGATTCGGCGAAGGGCTGCTGGAGCTGGGCAGGGCGAATCCCCACATCGTGGCCCTCTCCGGCGACTTGGAAGATTCGTGCCGGGCGATCGCATTTAAACAAGCGTATCCCAACCGCTTTTTCTCCATCGGCATCGCCGAGCAGGACATGATCGGCACGGCCGCGGGCTTGGCGTGGGCGGGGAAGATTCCCTTTGCCTGTTCGTTCTCGCAGTTTGTGACGGGCAAAGGCTTAGAGCAGATGCGCTTGGCCGTCTGCTACCAGAAACTCAACGTGAAAATTGCCGGCTCGCACGGCGGGCTCTCCGTCGGAGCGGATGGAGCCACCGCCGAGGCGCTGGAAGAATTTCCGCATTTGCGCAGCCTGCCCGGCATGACGGTGCTGGCCCCCTGCGATGCGCTTGAAGCCAAGCGGCTGACGATCGCTTCGGCCGCGTATCCCGGGCCGGTGTACCTGCGGCTCGGGCGCGCGCCCGTGCCGGCGATTACCAAGCCGGACGATCCGTTGGCGATTGGCAAGGCGAACGTGCTGCGCGCCGGTGATGATGTGACGATTATCGCCTGCGGCGCGATGGTGGCGCAGGCGCTCTCCGCCGCCGAGCTGTTGGCGAAAGAAGACATTCACGCGCGGGTGATCAACCTGCATACCATCAAACCCGTTGATACCGCCGCGATTGTGAAAGCGGCCCGCGAGACGGGTGCGATCGTCACCGCCGAAGAGCACACCGTGCTGGGCGGCTTAGGCGGCACCGTCGCTGAAGTGGTGGTGCAGGCGCATCCGGTGCCGATGCGCTTCGTCGGCGTGCCGGATTGTTTCGGCACCTCCGGCGACCCGGCCGAGCTGCTGAAGGTGTTCCATCTGATGCCCGAGGACATCGCCTCCGCCGCCCGCTCCGTCCTGCGGCTCAAAAAAGATACCGTCAGCTCGAGACACTAGCCGTTCATTGCTGGTGTGACGGTCCTGTGTTAGAATAGCAGTGGAGGAGATGCGGGCATGATTCGGTGCACAAAACGGATTCCAAATCTTGCCGCCTACGCGGGGAAATGGGTGGCCTTGTCGAACAAGCGCGTGGTCGCCAGTGGCGTATCCCTGCCTGCCTTGATGCGGAAGGTTCCAGCGCGTCGCCTTCGCCCTCAGCCCAGCGTCTTTCTTGTGCCCCGTCGAGACGAAGGGCCTTACGCGCTCGTCCTTTAATTAATCTGTTGGGCCGGGACAACTTTTTCCAACGGTTCCTCGTGACATTTGATGAGCGAAGCCGTGCAGTGCGGCTCCACCCCTATGGAGCTGCCTAAAAGAGGAGATGATGCGATGGCAGAAGTGACCGTGTCGCAAGAGGCGTTGGAGAAGTTGAGGGCTGAGGTGAGGCAGTTTAAGAAGAGCCGGCGCTTCTTGATTGGCTTCCTCACTCTGTGGAGTCTGGCGCTGTTCCTCCAGGTGATTGGCAGCGTCTTCACCAAAGAGACGTGTTCCGGCACCAAAACGGCGATGGGCGTTGTACCGACGGTCATGTTGTTCGCTCTGTTCTATACGAATCTGATGGTTCTGGAACTCAAACGCACCATCGTCCAGTTGTTTCAGCGCGACTAATCGATGAAGCCGCAGCGCCCCCAGGCGACCTGGCGTGATTGGGTGCTGCTCGGATTACTGGCATGGATCGCCGTTCATAAAGTTTCCGCGGATCGTTGGGTATACCGCGAATGGTGGCGTGAACATCGATTCCGCCAGGCCACTACTCTCCAATCCGTTTATCCTCCTGAGCCGAATCACAACGCGCTGCTTCTCGGGGCAGCCTCGCCGATTGACGGCGCCTATGCTATTCCCCTCAATCTTCCCATTGAGCTCGACGGCAAAACCAAAGCTGAGGTGCTGCGCCTGCGCGCCGAGGCGGTGCGCCGCCACCCGAAACTGATTCAAGAGCCCTATGTCCCCTCCGAAACCGTCTTCGGCCAGATCGCCGATGGCGCGCCCTGGTGGGGTCTGCACGGCATTTGGTACTACGGCGCCGGAGAACACAGCATTGACGGCCCAGCGGAAGAGTCGCGGTTTCTCATCAACCCGTTCCTGCTTGTGGCGGCTGATTTCAACTGGTTTACGATCTGGAATGGGCCTTGGCGCAACAAGGAACTGGTGACGGAGGAACGGCTTCATGATCCCGATTTTCCTCTCGAATGCCGTCCCGCGTCATTACGCTGGTGGCCGCGCCAGAGGAAGGCTGAGGTGACGTATGAGCTGTCGCACTATCTCCGTGAAGCCAATCGGTTTCGGCTGCTCCCGCTCTCCGTGACGGATGTCATGTTTAATGTGGTGGCGTACAATGCGCGAGATTGCAACTTCAATTACCTTTTTGTCGCGTTGGACGAATCGGAACATGTCGTGCAAAGCCAGAACAATCAAGCGACCGGAGCAGTCGCCATCCCTCAATTTATTCATCGGGGAGGCAGTTGCGGTTATCCGGGCGGCTGCAATAACATGAGTCCGGCGGCACCGGCGCTGGAGCAGATTGCGGTGACCGCGGTGCCGGCCCGTCTGCATCTGAAGCTGTGGCGCGACCAACCGAAGGCCGCCTCCGACCCCGCTGATTTTGTCTTCGTCCTCAATTTTGAATAACGGTTTCAGCCATGCTTCGTCTGCCTGCGCCGGCCAAGCTCAATCTGTATCTCCGGGTGCTCGGCCGGCGGCCCGATGGCTACCACGAGCTGGAGACGCTGTTTGAGCGGATCGATTTGGCCGATGAGCTGACCTTCGAGCCGCACCCGTCGGAGCTGGCGCTTGCGTGTAGCGAGATGTCCCTGCCGTGCGACGAGACGAATCTGGTGCTCAAGGCCGCGCGCGCGCTCCGAGAGGCAACCGACACGCATCGCGGAGCGCGCATCCACTTGACTAAGCGCATCCCGATCGGGGCGGGCTTGGGCGGTGGCTCCTCCGATGCGGCGACGACATTGGTCGGGCTGAATCGGTTCTGGAACTTAGGGCTCTTGCGTGAGCGGCTCATCGAACTCGGGGCGCAACTGGGCAGCGATGTGCCGTTTTTTCTGGGCGCCTCCCCGTTTGCGATCGGCCGCGGGCGAGGCGAGCGGTGCGAGGAGCTGGCCGGGCCGTTGCCCACACTCTGGCATGTGCTGGTGGTCCCGCCGGAGCGGCTCTCCACCAAGGCGGTATATGAAGGCGTGGGAAACTTGACAGGGTCTCCTTCCTCTATTAATATAGTCGCACACGCCTTACGCAACGGCTCGCTTGGCGAGCTCGCCTCAGGCCTGGTGAATGACTTAGCTCCTGAGGCGATCCGGCGTTGTCCCATCATTGAGGAGATTCACGTGCGCTTACTCGCCGGCGGCTGTCTCGCGGCGGCTGTGACTGGCAGCGGGTCGGCCGTCTATGGATTGGTTCGCGATGCACGCCACGCCGATGAGGCCGCCCAGCATGTCCGCGCGCACGGCGACCCCCGATGGTCGGTGTCTGTCGTCCACACGCAGCATGAGAGCCTCGTTGCATGAAACGCATTGATCACGCGCAGATCGTGCAGTTACGACATGAGGGCTTGACGTATCGGGCGCTGATGCAGCGCTTTGGGATCGCGAAGTCCACCTTGTGGCGATGGTTCAAGGTCGAAGGCATGGTGGATGCCGAGTCGCAGCGCTACACGGAGTGTCGCAGGCTGGCTGGGCAAAAAGGGGCCGCCCTCGTGAAAGCTCGTCGGATCACTCGCACCCAGGCCAGCATTGAGCAGGCACGAGGCGAGATCGGTTCTCTCTCACGGCGAGAGTTATGGCTGCTTGGAGTCGCGCTCTATTGGGCTGAAGGCTCGAAGCAGAAACCGTACAATAGTCACCAGCGAGTGCAGTTCTCGAACTCCGATCCCTTCATGTTGAAGGTTTTTATCCAATGGGTATGGGTGGTATGCCGTATCGGGAAAGAGCGGCTCACATTCGAACTCTACATTCACGAATCAGGAGATGTAGGCCGAGCAAAACAGTTTTGGGCTGAAACGCTCACGATCCCAATTGAGCAGATCACGATTCGATTAAAACGCCATCACGTCTCCTCTTATCGAAGAAATATTGGTCGAACCTATGTGGGTCTTGTACGAGTGAGCGTTCCCCAAAGCACAGATCTGAATCGACGCATTACGGGCTGGATCGATGGCATCGTGCAGGCTATTGGGGAGTCGGCTAAAGGCAAGCCATCAGACTTTGAATCTGAGTATCCTGGTTCGATTCCAGGCTCCCCAGCGTCGTATGGGGCAGAGGGGCCGGTGGACGACGAGGTGATGGGCGTGGCAGATGCGCGGGGGACGTATCGGATCAACCGTATCGCTGAACTCCTGACAGGGAGTGAGAGACGATGAGATCGGTGCAAGCGGTGATTTTGGCGGCGGGCAGCGGCACGCGGATGAAGTCGGCGATCCCGAAGGTCCTCCATCCGATTTGCGGGCGGCCGATGATCGCGTATGCCTTGGATGTGGCGGCCGCGCTGGGCGTGAAACAGCCGGTGGTGATCGTCGGTGATGCGGCGGAGCAGATTCAACCGCATCTGTCCAAGGGCGCGAAACTGGTGATCCAGAAGCAGCCACTGGGCACCGGCGATGCGCTCCTGTGCGCCAGGAAAGCCCTGGCCGGCTGTTCAGGCGACCTGGTGATTCTGTATGCCGATACCCCCTTGTTGCGGCGCACCACCGTGCAGCGCTTGCTGGAGGCGCATCACCGCGCCAACGCCACGTGTACCCTGCTGACGGCGACGCTCGCCGACCCCACCGGCTACGGCCGGATCGTGCGTGAGGCCGCCGGGGAGATCGCCGGGGGCGTCGAAGAAGCCGAGGCCAACCAGACGCAGCGCGCCATCCGGGAAATCAACGTGGGGCCGATCGTCGTCAAAGCCCCCGCGCTCTTTGAAGCGCTCGCGGCTGTCGGGCCCAGCCAGACAGCGAAGAAAGAATGGTACCTGACGCATGCCATTGGGCTGATCGCCAAGCAGCCGGCGGCGAAAGTACAGGCCATTCGCGTGGAACATGCCAACGAGGCGCTGGGCATCAACACGCGCGTGGAATTGGTGCGGGCGATGGGGATCATCCGGCAGCGGATTCTTGAGAGCCATCTTGGCAGCGGCGTGACGATTCTGGATCCGCACACCACCTACATCGATCATGGGGTGATGATCGGCCAGGACACGGTGGTGCATCCGGGGTCGGTCATCGAATCCGGCGTGACGATCGGGCGGCGCTGTACCATTGGCCCGTATGCCAGGCTGCGCCGGGGCGTGATGGTCGAGGATGACGCGCACATCGGCAACTTTGTGGAGTTGGTGCGTACGACGATCGGCCGCAACGTTCGCATTCACCACGTCAGCTATTTGGGCGATACCACGGTGGAAGATGACGTGAACATCGGCGCGGGCACGATCACGGCGAATTTTGACGGCACCGACAAGCAGCCCACCACCATCGGCAAGGGAGCGTTTATCGGCTGCGACACCATCTTGGTCGCACCGGTGAGGATTGGCAGCGGGGCGGTGACCGGGGCGGGGAGCGTGATTCCGAAGGGACACGATGTGCCCAATCGAGGAGTCGTCGTCGGGGTGCCGGCCCGCCCGCTGGAGAAATCGGCGGAGCAGATCATCGGCGCGCCCGCGGCCAAGTCCCGTGAGATAGGCAAAGCCGCTCTCTCACGTGGCAAGCCCAAGGCGCGAGTGGCGGTGAAGCGACCCGTGCAGGTGCCCGCCCCGGCGAGGGCAAGAGGCGGGCCGGGGAAGGAACCGGCGCGCAAAGCCGCCCGCCTCGCTCGAACGCGAAACAGCAAACCGTCAAAGAGGAAGGCGACGCGCCGTCGTTAAGGAATGCCGAAATTAAATTCGACTCTGGCGGTGCTCAGCGGGAATGCCAATCCGACGCTGGCCCAGGCGATTTGCAAGTCGGTGCATGTGCCGCTGTCGAGCTGTCTGGTGAGCCGCTTCAGCGAAGGCGAGATTCGCGTGAAGATCAACGACAATATCCGCGGCAAGGATGTGTTTCTCGTGCAGCCGACTTGCCCGCCGCCGAATGAGAATCTGATGGAACTGCTCATTATGCTCGATGCGATCCGCCGCGCCTCCGCACGCCGGGTGACGGCGGTTGTTCCGTACTACGGCTATGCGCGGCAGGATCGGAAGGACCAGCCGCGGGTGCCGATTACCGCGAAGCTGGTCGCCAATCTCATTACCACGGCCGGAGCCGACCGCGTGCTGACGATGGACTTGCACGCCGGCCAGATTCAGGGGTTCTTTGACGTGCCGGTGGATCATCTCTATGCGATCAATGTATTCGCGCGGGCGGTCCGTGCGATGAAACTCAAACCGCTCGTCGTGGTCTCGCCCGATGTGGGGGGTATTAAAATGGCGCGCGCCTATGCCAAGCGCCTGAGTGCGGGCCTGGCGATCGTGGATAAGCGGCGCGCCAACCCGGACACCACGGAAGTGATGCACATCCTCGGCGAAGTGAAGGGGAAAGTGTGTTTGATGGTGGATGACTTGATTGCCACCGGCAGCTCGCTCATGGAAGCGGCTCGCGCTCTGCAACAGGCGGGTGCGCGGGCGATCTATGCGGCGGTGACGCACGCAGTGTTGTCCGGACCGGCGATTGGCAATTTGGCCGTCTCGCCCATTCGTCAGCTGATGGTGTCCGATACGATTCCGTTGTCTCCTGAGCGCAAGGCGGCCGCCCGCGGCAAGCTGTCGGTGCTGTCGGTGGCCCCATTGTTGGGCGAAGCGATTCATCGCATTCATGATGAGCAGTCGATCAGTTCGTTGTTTGATGGCGTCCCTGGATGAGGAGGAAGAGGTAGCACGATGAAGAGCGCAACGACTGCCCCCATGAAGGCCGCGGGAATTGAGCGACCGCAACTCTCCGCCATGTGGCGGACCCAGCCGGGCAGCCGCCCCTCGAAACGGCTGCGCCAGGCAGGGGGCGTGCCGGGGGTGGTCTATGGCAAAGCGACGGCGCCCATGCCGATCAGCGTTAACCGGCGCGAGCTGTTGAAATTTCTCCATGCGCGCGGGGGCGAGCGCAGCCTGCTGACCCTGCGGGTGGCGGGTGAGAAGGACAAAGGCTGGGAGCAACCGGTACTCATGACGCAGGTGCAGCACGACCCGGTCAACGGGGAGATTACGCACGTCGACTTCCATGCCATCGTGCTGACCGAGCAGATTCGGGTGAAGGTGCCCATTGTGCTCATTGGCGAGCCCATCGGCGTCAAGCAGGATCGCGGGGTGATGGAGCACTTCTTGCGTGAGATCGAGGTCGAGTGTCTGCCGACGCAGATCCCCAAGCAGGTGGAATGCGCCGTGGAGCGTATGAAGGTTGGTGATACGATTCATGTGAAGGATCTGACCCCGCCATCCGGCGCGAAGATCATCACCGACTTGGAAAGCGGCGTCGCGGCCGTGATTGCGCCAAGGGAAGAAAAGGCGGAAGAGACCGCCGCGGCCGTGACCGAGCCGGAAGTGATTCGCGAGAAGAAACCTGAGGCCGGCGCGGAGGCGGGCGAAGAGAAGAAGGCGGAGAAGAAAGACGAGAAGAAGCCCGACGCGAAAGAAGAAAAGAAAGAGAAGTGAAGCTGATTGTCGGGTTGGGTAATGTCGGCAGGGAGTATGACCAGACGCGCCATAACGTCGGCTTCATGGTGGTGCGGACCTTGGGCGAGCGCCACCATGTCCGATGGGCCAGACATGAAGCGTCGGTGTGCGGCCGCTGGCGAGTCGGCGCGTCGGAGATGCAGCTGATGCTGCCGCAGACGATGATGAACTGCTCCGGAGAGGCCCTCACCGCGGCACAGCGGGCGGCCCCGGAAGAGACCCTAATCGTGTTGGATGACGTGAATCTTCCGCTGGGCACCCTGCGGCTGCGGCCCGGGGGCGGGGCTGGCGGCCATCATGGGTTGGCGTCATGCCTGGAGCGGATGGGGACCGACGAGGTGCCTCGCTTGCGTGTCGGTGTGGGCAGAGAACCGCTGCCGAAGGATCTGACCGCATTTGTGTTGGCGCCGTTTGACGAGAGCGAACGCCCAGTCCTGGATCGCGCGATCGAGAAAGCGGTGGAAGCCTGCGATGCCTGGGCCAGAGAAGGGATGCGTGGAGCGATGGAGCAAATGAGCACGCCATGACGACACGAGCCTACGAAACGTTGGTGATTTTGAAGGCGGAAGGCACGGAGGCCGAGGTGGCCCACTCCGTGAAACAGGTCGAAGAACCTATTCGCAAATTGGGCGGGCGGATCGAGCAGTCCGTGGGGTGGGGGCGGCGGCGGCTGGCGTATCGGATCGGCCGGCAGGTGGAAGGGACGTATCAACTCCTGCAGTTTCAGTTGCCTCCGGATCAGCTCGGGGAGCTGAAGCGGTTGCTGCGGCTCAATGAATCGATCGTCCGGTTTCTCGTGTTGCGCGGCGCGGAGCGCGCGGCTGTTCCGGCGGCGCCGCTGAGTCCGGCGGGTGCGGTTGCTCACGCGGGGTGAACGAATGGCCAGCTTGAATCGGGTGGTGTTGATCGGCAATTTGACGCGCGACCCGGAGCTGCGCTATACCCCCGGCGGGGCGGCGGTGGCCAGCCTCGGGCTGGCGATCAACACCTCGATTGCGCGCGCGGATGGGCCGGTGAAGGAAGAGGTCTGCTTCGTGAAGATTGTCGTCTGGGGCAAACAGGCGGAAGTGTGTAAGCAGTACCTCGTGAAAGGGCGCCTGGTATGCGTGGAAGGGCGCTTGATGTATCGGAGTTGGCAGCAAGACGGCAAAACCCGCTCCACCCTCGAGGTGCGAGCTGATCGCGTGCAGTTCTTGGGCGCGCGTCGAGACGAGGGCACGCCCACATCCGCCGCACCCGTGGAGTCATCCGAGGCTGAGGGGGGCGTTGAGGAGCCGGTGGGGGAAGGCGCGGCGGGAGAAGAACCTCCCTTTTAAGGTCAGGTGAAGGAGCGAGGGAATGCCTTATATCACCAAACGGCGTGACAAGGACAAAGAGAAAGACAAGAAAGACAAGCGGGGCGCCATGGCGCGGCGCGCGCCGCCCAAGGCGTGCCGGCTGTGCACGGACAAGGTGGAGGAGATCGATTATAAGGAAATCGATCGCATCGCTCGCTATGTGACGGAGCGCGGCAAGATTATGCCCTCGCGCCTGACGGGCACGTGCGCCAAACATCAGCGCCGCCTGGCCATGTCCATCAAACGCGCGCGCTACATGGCGCTACTGCCGTACGTGGCGGCCTAAGCCATGGAGTATCTCCTGCTCAAGGATGTGGACAACGTCGGCAAGGAAGGGGCGGTGGTGCGCGTGAAGCCCGGCTTCGCGCGCAATTATCTGCTGCCGCGCGGCTTGGCCGTGCCGGCCACCACGGCGCAGATGCGCGCCGTGGAGGAGCGAGCCCGCCAGACCTCCCGCAAGGCCGCCCTGCAGCGCCAAGCCGCCGAAGGGCTCAAGCAGCAACTCCAAGGCCTCTCCCTCACGATGAAGCTCACCCTGGGCGAAGGGGAGAAGCCGTTCGGCTCAGTGACGGTCCATGATCTGGTGGACGCCCTCGCGCAGCACGGCCTGACGATCGAGAAGCGCGCCCTGGGGCTGGAGGAGCCGATCAAGGCGCTGGGGATGTATGAGATTCCGGTTCGCGTCCATGCTGAGGTGACGGCCACGCTGAAGGTGTCGGTTGTGAACGCCTAGCCCATTGCGCATGGAATTATCGGAACCGACGACGCTCGAACGAGTCCCGCCGCAGAATCTCGATGCCGAGCAGGCTGTGCTCGGCTCCATGCTGCTGGAGGAAGAGGCGCTGGTTCGTGCTGCCGAGCTGCTCGATGACTCCGTGTTCTATCAGGAGGCGCACCGGCGGATCTTTGCGGCGATGATCGAGCTGTACAAGCGCAATGTCGCCGTGGATCTGGTGACCCTCACCGACGCCCTGAAGACCTCCAACCGGCTCGACGACATCGGCGGCCCGAGCGCTCTCGCCGCCCTCACCAGCGTCGTCCCCACGGCGGCGAACATCGAGCACTATTGCCGCATCGTCAAAGAAAAGGCGATCCTGCGGTCGCTCATCACCGTCTCCACCCACATCGCCAGCGCCTGCTACGAAGAATCGTCCGAGCCGGCGGTGCTGTTGGATCGCGCGGAGCAGCGGATTTTTGAGATCGCCTCCAAGCGCATCAAGGGCGATGCGGTGGCCTTGAAAGACCTCATTAAAGGCTCCATCGAAACCATTGATGCGCTCTATCAGCGCAAAGGGGTGCTCACCGGCTTGGCCACCGGGTTTAGCGAGTTGGATCAGATGCTGGCCGGCTTGCAGCCCGCCGACTTCATTGTCGTCGCGGGACGGCCCGCCATGGGCAAGAGCACCTTTGCGTTGAATATCGCCGAGTACGTGGCGCTCGTCCAGAAAGTGCCGGTGGCGATGTTCAGCCTCGAAATGTCGAAAGAACACTTGGTGCAGCGGCTCTTGTGCGCCCATGCGCGCATCAATGCGCATAATGTGCGCACCGGGATGCTCTCCAACAGCGATTGGCCCAAGCTCACCCAAGCCGCGGGCAAGCTCTCCGACGCCCCCATCTTTATTGACGACTCGCCCGGCGCCTCGATCATGGAACTGCGCGCCAAGGCGCGGCGGCTGTGCAGCCGGCATGACATCGGATTGGCCATCGTCGATTACTTGCAGCTCATGGAAGAACCCTCCCGCGCCAACAATCGGCAGGAAGAGATCGCGGTTATTTCGCGCAACCTCAAGGCGCTGGCACGGGAACTGGCGATTCCGATCATCGCCGTCAGCCAGCTTTCGCGCGCGCCGGAGCGTCGGGAAACGTTTCGCCCGCGCCTCTCGGATTTGCGGGAAAGCGGCGGGATCGAGCAGGATGCGGATGTGGTGTTGCTGTTGTTTCGGGAAGAGTATTATAATCCTACGTCAGAGAACCAAGGCACGGCCGAGGTCATTATCAGCAAACAACGCAACGGCCCCACCGGCACGGTGAAACTGGTCTTCCTGAAGGAGTACACGCGATTCGAAAATCCCGCCCACGTCTGAGCGCGCTCCTCCTCCTCGCGTGTCTGTTGAGCGGGATGGGCGTCTGCGCCGCAGCGGAAGGGCCCCGCGTGCTGGAGGTGGACGTTGCCGGCCTGCACACTATCGCCAAAGAAACGTGTGTGGCGCGGCTGCAGATACGGGCCGGCTCGCCCTACCTCGATCATGTGGCCAGCGAGGATATTCGGCGCCTCTACGCGCTGGGCTATTTCACCGATGTGCAGGTGCGCACCGAGGCGTTGCCCGAGGGCATGCGCGTGGTGTTTGTCGTGAAAGAAAAGCCGGCGATCGGGGCGTTCCGGGTGGAGGGCAACCGCCATCTGCGGAGCGACCGCGTGCTGAAGTTGCTGGCGGTGAAAAAAGGCGAGCTGTACAATCCGCGCACGCTCAAGGCCGGGGTGGATCAGGTGAAGGCGGAGTATCAGCGCACAGGCTATGCGCAGGTGGCGATTGAATCGTCGGCGACGGTGGAGGAAGCCGCCAACACTGCCACCGTGGCGGTGGTGATCGACGAAGGGCCGCGGATGCGCATTCGCCAGGTGTTGGTCGAAGGGAATCTCGCCTTTTCCGATTCGCGTATTCGCAAGCTGCTCAAGACCAAGCGGCGCACGCTGTTTGCCTCAGGCGTCTACACCCAGCAAGTGCTCGATGAAGATGTGGATCGGGTGCGGGCGTTTTATCAAGAGCACGGCTATCAAGACATCGCGGCGAAGGCCAGCCTTGCGACCGATCCGAAAGGCCAGGGCCTGATCGTGCTCCTGACGCTCGAGGAGGGCGCGCAGTATCGGGTGGGAGAGGTGGCCCTCACCGGCGCCGTGCTGTTTCCCGAGCGGGAGCTGCGCGCGCTCTTGCGCCTCAAGCCCGGGGCGGTCTACAACACCGGGGCGGTGCAGGAGGACCTGCGGGCGATGAAGCAGTACTACGGCGACCGCGGCTACATCAACGCTGAGATCGTGCCCGACACGCAGCTCGATGATGCCACCAAGCGGGTCAGCCTCACCTATCGGCTCGTGGAGCATGAGCTGGTGTATGTGGAGCGCGTGGATATTCGCGGCAACTTGCATACGAAAGATGTGGTGGTGCGGCGTGAGATGCGCATTCATCCCGGCGAGCCCTTCAACGGCCAGCAGATCCGCCGGTCGCTGGAGCGGCTGAATAACCTTGGCTATTTTGAAGACGTGAGCGTGGACACGCAGCCTGGCAGCGCGCCGAATCGGCAAGATCTGGTGGTCGAGGTCAAGGAAGCCAAGACGGGCAGCTTCAGCTTCGGAGGCGGGTTTTCCTCCGTCGATAAACTGATCGGGATGGTGGAAGTGGAGCAGCGCAATTTTGATCTGATGAACATGCCCAGCTTCACCGGGGCCGGCCAGGACCTGCGGGCGAGTGTCGAGATCGGCACGATCCGCCGCTATTTTGATCTGTCGTTTACCGAGCCGTGGATGCTCGGCTATTCCTTCTCCTTCGGCGTGGATGCGTTCAGCCGGACCCGCTTGCGCAGCCAAAACCTCGGCTTGGCGTTTGAAGACCAGCGCTTCGGCGGGGGTCTGCGCCTGGGGAAGGAATTTACCGAGACGCTTCGGGGCGGCCTATCGTATCAATTGTTCCGCACCACCATCTCGAATGTGGTGAGTAACGCCTCCGCCGATCTGAAGGCGGAGGAAGGCAGCAGCGACGTCAGTGTGGGGGGCGTGTCGCTGAACTGGGATACCCGCGATAATCGCTTTGACCCCACCAAGGGCGCGCTGCTATTTTCCTCCGCCGATCTCGCCGGAGGGCTGCTGGCGGGCGATCGGGACTTCTATCGCATGCAGGCGGGGGCCAGCGCCTATTGGCCGCAGGGGGAGCGGCTGGTGCTCGAGGGCAGCCTGCGCACGGGCTTGGTGAACGCGTACGGCCGTTCATCCGAGGTGCCCATTTTCGAGCGGTTCTTTGCCGGCGGGTCGAACACCATCCGCGGCTTCCGCGAGCGGCGGGTCGGCCCGCGCGACCCGGCCTCGAATGATCCCATCGGAGGCGAGGCGATGGCGGCGGGGACGATCGAGGAGGTGCTGACCATCGTGAAGGATGAGCGGGGCAAGGCGATTTTGAAAGGCAGCGTGTTCTTCGATGCGGGGGATGTGTGGCGGCGCGTCTCGGATTACGGCCAGACGCTGAAGGCCGGCATGGGGATCGGCGCGCGGATCACCACGCCGATCGGTCCGGTCCGACTGGATCTGGGATTTCCCATCAATCAGATTGACAAGGAGAAGCGCCGGCCGCGCGTGCACTTTAACGTCAGCCGAAGTTTTTAAAGAAGGGACAACATGAGGGCCACACAATGAAACAATTCAGGAAGGGCGTGCTAGGAGGAATCGTCTTCGTGCTGATGTGTTGCGCCGTGCACCTTGCACCTCGTCCCTCATGGGCGGCGGAATTGAAGCTGGGCTACGTGAATCTGGCCAAGCTGTTCGATACCTATCAGCGCACCAAAGAATCTGAGCGGGTATTGACGCAAAAGGGCGAGGGGAAGGAAGCGCAGTTAAAGGGACAAGCCGCTGAGTTGAAAAAATTGCGCGATAACTTGGAACTGCTCAACGCGCCGGCGCGCGATGCCAAGCTGAAAGAGATCGAAGAAAAATCGGACGCGTTCCAGCAGCTCAAGACGCGGACCGAGCGCGACCTGGTGCGCGAGCGCAATCAGATGGCGAAAACCATCTTGGATGAAATTGAACAGACGGTGACAGACTACGCCAAGGCCCACGCCTTTTCCCTCATCGTGGATCAGCGCTCACTCCTCTACGGCCAGGAGGCGTATGATCTGACGGATGAGCTGTTGAAGGTGTTGAACGATGGCTACGCGTCCCGGGGCGTCGCCAAGCCGCCCGCGGCGACGGCCAAACCTGCCGCCAAACCGTAAGAGGGGTTCCCCCATGAGTGAGCCTATCACTCAGCGGACACTCGCCGCTGAGGTGTCGTTTTGCGGCGTGGGGTTGCACACCGGCGTTTCGGTCACGATGCGCGTGCTCCCCGCTCCTGCAGATACCGGGGTGGTGTTCATCCGCACCGATCTGCCGCACCGACCCACCGTGCCGGCTACGCCCGGTCATGCGGTGGAATCCGGCATGGGCCGGCGCACGACCGTCGCCAAGGACGGCGTGGAAGTGCAGACCATCGAGCATTTCATGGCCTCGCTGTGGGGTGCGGGGGTCGATAACGCGCTGGTAGAGCTCTCGGCCGCCGAAGTGCCGGGGTTAGATGGCTCCGCCGCGCCGTTTGTGGCGCAGTTGGCCGCCGTCGGCACCGTAGCGCAGGAGGTGCTCAAGAAACTGTTGACGGTGCGGGAGCCGGTGGCGGTGAGCGAGGGCGAAGGATCGATCGTCGCCTTTCCGGGGCCGAGCCTGTCCGTGTCGTATACCCTCAGCTATCCGCATCCTCTGTTGAAGGCGCAATTCGCCAGCTTCAGCGCGGCCGACGGCGCATCCTTTCACGAGACGATCGCGCCCGCGCGGACATTCTGCTTGGCGGAAGAAGTCGAAGTCCTTCGCGCGAAAGGATTCGGCAAGGGGGCCAATTTCGAGAACACCCTCGTGGTCGGCCGCGACGGCGTGATGAACAACCGGCTTCGATTTGAGGACGAGTTCGCGCGCCACAAAGTGCTGGATTTGCTCGGCGATCTGTCGCTGCTGGGGGGCCAGATGCAGGCGCACGTCGTCGCCGTCAAAAGCGGCCATCCCCTCAACATCCGATTGGTGCGCAAACTCAGCCAGGCGATGGCGCAGTGGCGGCTGGGCGCGTTGCGGTCGGGCACCACCGAGGTGCTGGCGGGGCCGCAGCTCGACGTGACTCAGATCCAGCGCATCTTGCCGCATCGGTATCCCTTTTTGCTCGTGGATCGGATCCTTGAGCTGAGCGAGGCCAAGGCGGTGGGCCTGAAGTGCGTGACGATGAATGAGTATTTTTTCCGCGGCCATTTTCCCGGCCAGCCGGTGATGCCCGGCGTGCTGATCGTCGAGGCGATGGCGCAGGTCGGGGGGATTTTGCTCTTGAACAAACCGGAACAGCAGGGCAAGCTCGCGTACTTTATGTCGGTGGATCGGGTGAAGTTCCGCAAGCCGGTCGTGCCCGGGGATCAATTAGTGATCGAGGCCGAGCTGCTGCGGTTGCGCTCGCGCACCGGCCAGATCAGCGCGAAGGCCTCGGTCAACGGCCAGGTGGTGTGCGAAGGGGAGCTGATGTTTGCCATCGCGAATGCGTAAGGCGGCCACGCCTCGGCGGCGCGTGGCGGCGAGAGCGCGCATCCATCCGACGGCGCTGGTCGATGCGCAGGCGCAGCTTGGGGAGGGCGTGGACATCGGGCCCTACACGGTGGTGGGCCCGCACGTGGCGATCGGGCCGAAGACGATCGTGGGCGCGCATTGCGTACTGGAGGGGTATACGACCATCGGATCGGAGTGCCGGGGGTTTACCGGGGCCGTCATCGGCAGCATCCCGCAAGATTTGAAGTATGCCGGAGAAAAAAGCGAACTCCTCATCGGGGATCGCAATCATATCCGCGAGTATGTGACCATCAACCTCGGCACGAAGGGCGGCGGAGGAAAAACGGTGATCGGGTCGGATTGCTTGCTGATGGCGTACGCCCATGTGGCGCACGATTGCCTGCTGGGCGACCGCGTGGTGCTCGCCAATAGCGTCGCGCTTGCCGGCCACATTCTGGTGGAGGATGGGGCGATTATCGGAGGCTTGGTGGGCGTGCATCAATTTGTGCGCATCGGTACGCTCACGATGATCGGCGGATGCTCCCGCGTGATCCAAGATGTGCCCCCCTATTCGACGTGTGTCGGCTATCCGGCCAAGGTGTTTGGCCTCAATCGCGAAGGCTTGAAGCGAGCCGGCGTGCCCTCGGAGACGACCGCGCGCCTGCATCGGGCCTTCCGCGCTCTCTTTCACTCGAAGCTCTCCATGCCCCATGCGGTAGAGCAAGTGGCCCAGGACGCGAACTCTGGCCCCGAAGTGCAGCACTTGCTTGCGTTCATTCAACAATCCAAGCGCGGCGTGTGCCGCGCGTAGATAGTTGATAGTCAATAGTCGATAGTCGATAGTCGATAGTCGATAGAACAAAACTAAAAATAAGTTCCCCAACTATGGACTATGGTCTATGGACTATTGACTGAGTAGAAGCCTCCCATGAGCGACGTATGCGCCATCATCGCCGGGGCCGGCAACTTTCCGCTGTACGTGGCGGAGGCGGCCAAGCGGCAAGGCTTGCGCGTGGTGGCCATCGGCCTCACCGGCTGGGCGGATGCGTCGCTGGCGCGCGGCGTGGATGTCTACGAAGAAGTCTCCATCGGTGAGCTCGGCCGTCTGCTCGAGCGGCTCCAGGCGCATCACGTGCGGCAGGCGGTGATGGCGGGGAAAGTGACGAAGGCCGTCCTGTTTGATCCGCGCACGCGCTTTGATGCCGAAGCGTTGTCGATCGTGCAGCGGGCGACAAGTGTGTCCGTGAACAGTTTGCTGGGCGCCATCGGCGAGCGGTTGGCCAAGCAGGGCATTCGGCTGCTGGACTCCTCCACGTTTTTGAAAGACGATCTGTGTCCTGCCGGCGTGCTCACGACGCGCGCGCCGACACCGGAGGAGCAAGTCGATATCCAGGTCGGCCTCGAGGCGGCCAGACAGCTTGCCCGCCTGGATATCGGCCAGACGGTGGTGGTGAAGCGCCGCGTGGTCATCGCCATTGAAGCGCTGGAGGGTACCGATGCGGCCATTCGACGGGCTGGCGCGCTCGCTGGGAACGGGCTTGTGGTGGTGAAAATGGCCTCCCCCTCCCAAGACCGGCGATTTGATTTGCCCGTGCTAGGCGAGGCGACCATCGACGTGGCCCAAGCATCCGGTGTGGCGTGCTTGGCGGTGGAGGCGGGGAGCTCGTTGCTCTTGCATCGCGAGGCGCTGATTGCGAAGGCCAACGAGGCGCAGATGGTGCTGGTAGGCGTTCAGCCGGGATGAAGCAAGTCTCTGCCGGCGGGGTGATCGTCCGAGGCGCTGGAGCAGGGGCGGCCACGTGCCTGATCGCCCGACACGATGGCGCGCGGCGCGTGTGGTGTTTGCCCAAGGGCCATCTGGAGCCGGGGGAGACGCTCAAGGTTTGCGCGCTGCGCGAAGTGCGTGAAGAAACCGGCCTGACGGGCGCCGTCGTGGCCAACTTGGGGGCGATCACCTATACGTTTGCCGTTTCATCCCGTGGAGCCCCGCGGGGCGGAACCCTGAGCGAGTCCCGAGCGAAGTCGAGGGACGAGTCGAAGGGCGGAACACGGATCAGCAAGACGGTGCACTTCTATCTGATGCGCTATCGGCGTGGGCGGCCCGACGGCCACGATGATGAAGTAGAGGAAGCCGCCTGGTTCCCGATCGCGGATGCGCAGAAGCGCCTGGCGTATCCTGGCGAACGCCGCATCTTGCTGAAAGCCAGACGCTATCTGAAGACGGCTGTACACTGTACACGGTAAGCCGTACACCGTTTTGACATGATCCCGCTCCGCGATACCATTCCTGCCCAGCGCACCGCCTGGGTGATGCGGCTGCTCGTGGTGCTGAATCTGCTCGGCTTCGGCATCGAGTGGCTGCAGGGCCCGTCGCTGGAAGCGTTCTTGTACCGGTTCGGCTTGGTGCCCAGCTACTGGCAGCTGACCAGTCTCCGCGATGTGGTGCAGTGGCCGTCGCTGCTGGTCACCCTGGTTTCCTCGCAATTTCTGCACGGCAGCGCGCTGCATCTGGGTTCCAACCTGCTGTATCTCTGGATCTTCGGCGATAATGTGGAAGATCGGCTGGGGCATGGGCGATTCCTCCTGTTCTATCTCACCAGCGGGGTGGCGGCCGGCGTGCTCCAGGTGGGGATGGATCCGCACGCCTCGGTGCCGATGATTGGCGCCAGCGGGGCGATCGCCGGCGTGCTGGGCGCGTATTTTGTGCTGTTTCCATTCGCGCGCGTGGTGACGCTGCTGCCGCTGTTGATCTTCTGGAAAACGATCGAGGTGCCGGCGTTTGTGTTTTTGGGGTTGTGGTTTGTGCTGCAATGGTTTCAGGGGTTTTCAACGATCGGGCAGATGGCCCAGGTGGGCGGGGTGGCGTGGTGGGCGCACGTGGGGGGGTTTGCATGGGGAGTGATGCTGGTCCTGCTCCTGCGCACCCGCCGCCATTACTTCTAGTCGATAGACGATAGACCATAGTCCATAGTCAAGTGACTTGGGTGGTTACTATCGACTATGGACTATTGACTATGGACATATTACAAGAGAAACAATCGTTCGAAAAAATTGAGCCGGCGTGCCCGTATGTGGGGCGTTGCGGGGGGTGCACGCTGCAAGATTTGGCGTATGCGGATCAGGTGGAGCTCAAGCGCCGGCGTGTGCTGCGCCTGTTGGGGACGCTCGATCCATCGGTGACGGCAGAGATGGCGCCATCGGAGCCGTTCTGGCGCTACCGCAACAAAGCGGAGCTGACCTTTTCCTCCGAGTGGCTCGACGGCGCGTCGCGCGTGACGCTGGGTTTTCACCGGGTGCGGTCGTTTTGGCGCATCGTCGATCTGGACGATTGCCTGCTGCTGCCAGAGCCGATGGCGGAGGTATTGCGTCAGGCGCGGACGCTCGCTCGGCGTTTGGGCCTGGTGGCGTACGATTCGCGCTCGCATCAGGGGTGGGCGCGTCGTCTCGTGGTGCGCGCCAGCCAGGCGACGGGGCAGGTGCTGGCCCTGTTCATCACCGCGCCGGGGCAGCGCGAGACGGCGGAGCAGTTCGCTCAAGGGTTGCGCGAGGCGTGCCCGTTCCTCACAACCATCTACTGGGGCGCGTCATCGCACGTGGCCGATGTAACCCTGCTTGAGGAGCTCACGCTGCTCCACGGGCTGCCGCATCTGGAGGAGCGGATCGGGCCCTTCACGTTGCAGGTCCACCCGCTGAATTTTTTGCAGCCGAATACGGCGCAGGCGGCGCGCATCTATGCCACCCTCCAATCATGGGTGAGCGTGGCACCCGGCGGGATGGCGTGGGATTTATATTGCGGGATCGGGCTGGTGAGTTTTTATCTGGCCAACAGATTTCGCGCCCTCCACGGCATCGACCTGGAGGCCAGCCACACGGCGATGGCCCCGCTGAATGCCGCCCGCAACGGCATCGCGAATTTTACCTTTCACGAAGGTAAGGCGGAGGAGGTGCTGGCGGACAAGCGGTTCTGGCTGCAGGAGGCCAAGCCCGACTTCGTCGTCGTGGATCCGCCGCGCGCCGGGCTGCATCCCCAGGCGCTGTCCGCCGTGTTGTCGGCGCGTCCGCAGCAGATCGCGTATCTCTCGTGCAACGCGAATACACTCGTGCGCGATCTGAAACCGCTGATGAGCCATTTTCCCTCGTATCGGCTCAGCCGCGTGCAGGGGTTTGACATGTTCCCCCACACCCCGCACCTGGAAGTCCTCGCCCTCCTCGACCGTCGCCGCTAATGCGGATGGGGGTTGACGGGGCGGCGCAGGAGCGTTAACATCTTCGTATGGAGATGGCCGTTCGATGCGACGACCTCCCCGACCTTGAACTGCACCGGTCGGTCGCGAAAATCACTCACCAAGCCCCCGGCCTCTTCCACCAGCACGATCCCAGCCGCGATATCCCACGGCCACAGGTCCTGTTCGTAGAACCCTTCGAGACGGCCGGCAGCCACATACGCGAGGCTGATGGCCGTGGAGCCGCTCCGCCGCACCGCGTGGCAGCGTGATTGAAACGCCTGGAACCATCGCAGATACGGCGCGGGGTTACGGCGGAACTTCACGGAAAATCCGGTGGAGAATAAACTGTCGGCGAGGCGGCGGGTGGGCGACACGTGAATGCGCCGGCCATTGAGGCGGGCGCCGCGGCCGCGGACGGCGGTAAACAGCTCACGGTAGGAGGGATCGTAGATGACGCCGAGCACCGGCTGACCCTCGTGCACCAGGCCGATGGAGACGGCGAATACCGGCACGCCGTGGACGAAGTTGGTGGTGCCATCCAGCGGATCGACGAGCCATTGCCACGGGGAGGAACGGTGGGTGCGCGTGCGCTCCTCGCCGTAGAAGCCGTGCTCGGGGAATCGCGTTCGGATGATCGTGTGGATGAGGCGCTCCGAGGCGCGGTCGACGGTCGTGACCAGATCGGCGGCGTGCCGTTTGGTGGTATACCCGATGCGGCGGCCACGACAGCGGCTCTGCAGCGCTCCCGCGGCCTTGGCCGCGCGGACCGCGACGGATAACTCGCGTGTGAGCGGTGAGGAAGGCATCAGCATCACGGTATTATAACATACGAACCAGGAGGCAGAATGAAACGACGGCAATGGGTGACGGAGCCGGTGTATCAGTGGAAAGTCACGTATTTAATCGTGAGCCTGATGCTGTTTTTCATGGCGCTGGGGCTGGCCCTGGTGTCCCATGCGGTGTGGTTTACCTTGCGCGCGCTGGATGCGTGGGATAACGCCTTCTTTTTTGCGGTGTTCGGCCGCGTGGCGTGGATGATTTCCATTGAAACGCTCATCGCGATTCCGCTGGTGGTGGCGTTCGGCATCTTTCTCACCCACAAAGTGGTCGGCCCCATCGGCCGCATGAAGGCCGCGTTGGAGGGCATCGGCCAGGGCAACTTCGTGCTTCGCTTAAAGCTCCGCAAAGGAGATGCGCTGGCCGAGCTGGCGGAAACGATTAACCGATTGGCTGATTCGCTCCAGCGAAAACGAGGCTAAGGCGTGTTCATCCTGGCCATTGACCAGGGGACGACCGGTACCAGCGCGTTCGTCTTCAATCGGCAGAGGCGGGTGGTCGGTCGCGCCTACGAGGAGCTGCCCCAGCACTATCCCCAGCCGGGTTGGGTGGAGCACGACCCCCGGCAGATCCTGCAGATCCCCCAGCGCGTCATCGGCCAGGCGCTCCGGGCCGCCCGGGTGCGGGCTGGCCGCGTGGAGGCCATCGGCGTAACCAATCAGCGCGAGACCACCATCCTATGGGATCGTCGGACCGGCCGGCCGGTGGCACCCGCCATCGTGTGGCAATGCCGGCGCTCCGCGCCGTTGTGCGACGCGCTCAAGCGGCGCGGATTGGAACCGACCATCCGCCGCAAGACGGGTCTGGTGCTCGATGCGTATTTCTCCGGGACGAAAATCCGCTGGCTGCTCGACCATGTGAAGGGGCTTAACCGGCGGGCGCAGGCCGGGGAGATCGCCTTCGGTACCGTCGACAGTTGGCTCCTTTGGCATCTCACCGGCGGGCGGGTGCACGCCACCGACTACACCAACGCCTCGCGCACGCTGCTCTACAACATTCGCAGTCTTCGGTGGGATGACGGGCTGTTGCGTCTGCTGGGCGTGCCGCGTGCGCTGCTGCCCGAGGTGAAATCATCCAGCGGTTCCTTCGGCGTGACGGCCGCGCTCGGCCCGCTGCCAGCGGGCATTCCGATTACCGGCATCGCCGGCGATCAGCAAGCCTCACTCGTTGGCCATGGGTGTGTGGAACCTGGCACGGCGAAAAATACGTACGGCACCGGCTGCTTCTTGCTCCTCAACGTGGGCGCTCGTATGGTCGCGAGCCGGCATGGGTTGTTGACGACGCTGGCGTATGGCGGCACTCCGCGGCCCGTGTACGCGTTGGAAGGCAGCGTGTTCATCGCGGGGGCGGCGATTCAGTGGCTGCGCGATGGGCTGCGCCTGATTGGGACGGCCGCGGAAACCGAGTCGATTGCGCGCCGCGTGCCCGACACCGGCGGCGTCTATCTGGTGCCTGCGTTTGTCGGCTTGGGCGCGCCGTATTGGGACATGCAGGCCCGCGGAGCGATCATCGGCCTGACGCGCGGGACGACGCGCGAGATGCTCGTGCGCGCCACGCTCGAATCGCTCGCCTATCAGACGCGCGATGTGGTGGAGGCGATGGAGCAGGACAGCGGCGTGCGCCTGAAACGGCTGCAGGTGGATGGCGGAGCGGCGCAGAACGATTGGCTGATGCAATTTCAAGCGGATGTGCTGGACTTCGAGGTGGTCCGCCCATCGCTGGTAGCCAACACCGCCAAAGGGGCTGCACTGCTCGCGGGCATCGGGATCGGCTGGTGGCGCCCGCGCGACGTGGCGTGTGTTGCGGGCCGTCCCGAGCGCGTGTTTAGGCCGCGCATGCCGCGCGCGCAGGTCCAGCGCCTTTACGCCGGCTGGCGCGAGGCCGTCGCGAGAGTCCGCACCACGCCCGCATGACGACGCTCCGCGATCAGTTGTTGGGCCGGCTGCGTCGCCAGACGTTCGATGTGCTGGTGATCGGCGGGGGGATTGGGGGGGCGGGCCTCGCGCGCGATGCGGCCATGCGCGGCTTGCGCGTGGCCCTCGTCGAGCGGGGAGATTTCGCGAGCGGCACCAGCTCCAAGACGTCGAAACTGATTCATGGCGGCTTGCGGTATCTCGAGCACGGCCATTGGCGCCTGGTGCGTGAGAGCTTGCGCGAACGACAGATCTTGCGGACGATTGCGCCGCAGCTGGTGTGGCCACTCGCCATTTCGATTCCGATCTATCGGGGAGATCCGCGTCCCCCCTGGGCCATCGGCCTGGGCCTGACGCTGTATGGATGGTTCGCGGTGAGCTCCGACCTCGGGACGCATCGCCTGCGTTCGGCCCGCGCCGCGCGGCAGCAGGAGCCCGGGCTTAATGGTGACGGGTTGCGCGCGGTCGCGTCGTACTGGGATTGCCAGATGGACGATGCGCGGCTCTGCCTCGCCAATATCCTGCAGGCGATCAGCTTCGGTGCGGTGTGCTGCAATTACGTGCGGGTGCTCGCGCTGGAGAAGACCACCCATCAGGTATGCGGCGCGATGGTGGAAGATGTGCGCACCGCTCAGATGGTCGAGGTGCGCGCGTCGGTCGTCGTGAATGCCACCGGTCCGTGGTCGGATGGGATCCGGCGCCTGAGCGACCGGCACGCGAGCAGGCGACTCGCGCCCTCGAAAGGCATCCATCTGGTCGTGCGGCGTCTGACATCGCAGGGCCTCTTCCTGCAAGCCAGGCACGACCGTCGCGCCCTGTTTGTATTGCCCTGGGGCGATTATTCGCTGATTGGCACCACCGAATCAACCGACCTCTCCAGCCTCGAGGATCTCCGTGCCGAAGCGGAGGAGGTGGACTATCTGTTGGCCGAGGTGAATCGCGTGCTGCCGGAGGCTCATGTGCAGCCGGCGGATGTGATCGCCACCTTCGCCGGCGCGCGCCCGCTCCTCGCCTCCGCCGGGGACTCCACGCGCGCCTCGCGCGAGCATCGCATCGAAGTGGATTGCTATGGGTTAGTCAGCGTGATGGGAGGCAAGTACACGACGTATCGGTTGATGGCGCAGCAGACGCTCGATGAGGTGTGCCGGCGCTGGCGGTTCACCGCGGAGCGTTGTTTGACCGAGCAGATCAGCCTGCTGGAGCCGACGCATCCCGTCGTGCTTGATCGCTGGCAGGAGATCACGCGGACCATCGCGCCGGAGTGGCTGGCCCGCTGGCTGACGCGGTACGGCATCGGGGCGTTTCGAATCTTGCAGTTGATCGAATTCGAGCCGAGTCTCGCGCAGCCGATCTGCCCGCACCATGAGGTGGCCCAGGCCGAGCTGGTGCATGCGCTGCAGGCGGAGATGGCCTGCACGGCCAGCGATCTGTTGGTGCGCCGGACGAAGATCGCCTTCAGCCGATGCCAAGGGCTGGATGCGCTGAGCACCGTCGCTGATCTGCTGGCGCGCTATGGTCGTGTGAGCGCGGCCGAGGTAGAGGAGCAGATGGAAGCGTATCGTCGGTTCCTGGCGCAGAGCCTGGCGTTTCGCGCCGAGCTGGTCCCCGCCCATGCCTAACCTCACAAGAGAGTCGATAGTCGATAGACCATAGTCCACAGTACAAGAAATGTCTGACGCGAGGCACTATTCTCGGATTCGGTATCGGCTGATGCTGGCCGAGCTGGTGGGCGGCTTGCTGTTTTTGTGGTTGTATCAGGTGACGGGGGTGTCGGCGTGGGCGGCGGAATGGGCCGCGTCGAGGGCGGCGGATGAGTGGCTTCATCTGGCGTGGTATTTAGCCGTGTTCGGGGTGTGTTCGTATGTGGTGTTTTTTCCGTTGCATCTCTATGGCGGGTTCATTGTGGAGCATCGGTTCGGACTCTCGCGCATGACGCTGGGGCAGTGGATCGTGCGGGAAGCGAAACAGGGGCTGATGAGCGCGGCGCTGGGGCTGGCACTGCTCGAAGGCTTGTATGCGCTGGTGCGCGCGCTCCCCACCGCTTGGCCGCTCATGGCCGCGATGGGCTGGGTGGGGGTGAGCGTGGTGTTGGCCCGCGTGTTTCCGACGGTGTTGCTGCCGATCTTTTATAAGACGGCCCCGCTGGGCGATGCGCCGCTGGTGCAGCGGCTGTTGACGTTGTGTAAACAGGCGCGTGTGAAGGCGCTGGGAGTGTTTCGAGTGGATCTTGGCGTGGAGACGCGCAAGGCCAATGCGGCGCTCGCCGGCTTAGGAGGCAGCCGGCGCGTGCTGCTCTCCGATACGTTGTTGGAGCGGTTCAGCCCGGAGGAGATCGAAACGGTCCTCGGGCATGAGCTGGGCCATCAGCGGTATCGCCACATCACGATCTTTCTGGCGCTGAGCGGCGTGGGGTCGGTGCTGGCATTTTCGCTCGTGCAGTGGAGTGCTGGCTGGTGGCTCGCGCCGCTTCGGCTGCACGGGTTGGCGGATCCGGCTGGGTTCCCGACGCTGATGCTGGCGCTCTCGCTGATGGGGCTGGTCGGCCTGCCGCTGCAGAACGGCCTCTCGCGCGCGTGTGAATGGCAGGCGGATCGCTTCGCCGTCACGCTCACCCATGCGCCGAAGGCCTTTGCCGCCGCGCTGAAGAAATTAGCCGAGCTGAATCTCGCCGATCCCAGCCCCCCGCGCTGGGTGGTGTGGCTCTTCTACGACCATCCCCCTATCGCCGACCGCATCGCCGCCGCCGAGCGTGTGACGTCTTCTCTGTGAGGGGTGCAGGGGCTTTTGTTTTGACCCGGCACTTCGTCGCTGGTACGATAGTAGCCAGGAGGTGGGGGAGATGCTGGCGGAGCTGGAGATTGTGCCGATCGGAACGGGCAGCGCGAGCTTGAGCGCGGTGCTGGCACAGGTGGCGAAGCTGATTGATCAGAGTGGGCTTGATTATCGGGTCGGCCCGATGGGTACGACCGTCGAGGGGGAGTGGGATCGCATCATGACGCTGGCCAAGCAGTGCCACCAGGCGGTGCTCGGCTCCACCACCCGGGTGATGACCACCATTCGGATCGATGACCGCACAGATAAGCCCGGCCTGGGCCGCATCACGCAAAAAGTGCAATCGCTCGAGACGGCCCTCGGCCGTCCCCTCAAACGCTGACCTTCCTGCGCGTCTTCCGTCTCGTCGTCGTTGCCGTCGTCTGCCTCTTGGGGTGCGCGTCGGCGTTTCCCGAGCAGGCCCACGTCCGCCGCGTGATTGACGGCGACACCGTTGAGTTGCGCGACGGGCGTCTGGTCCGCTACATTGGGATCGATGCGCCGGAGGTGCGCCGCCGAGACGGCGAGCAGTGGGTGGTCGATCCCGAGCCGTATGGCCGCGAGGCCGCCGAGGCGAACCGGCAGTTGGTCGAGGGCAAGACCGTGCGGCTGGAATACGACGTGGAGCGGTTCGACCGGTATGGCCGGCTGCTGGCCTATCTCTATGTAGGCGATCAGATGGTGAATGCCGCGCTGCTTCAGGCAGGCGATGCGCAGCTCCTCACCATTCCACCGAACGTGAAATACGTCGAACGATTCCGGCAGTTGGTCGCCCAGGCGCGGGCAGCGGGGCGGGGACTGTGGGCGCTCCGCCACTAAATCTCCGGCGGACGCCCGCCGAAGTTCGCCATTATTGCTTCAGCGAACCCGCCGGTGATCTGGTGGCGGGTTCTAGTGGTGGGCGCTTACGCCGACGCGGAAGAGGACATCTTCTGAGAGAGGTGAGTCTTGAGCAGTTGCTTCAGCGCCGGGGAGTGGCGGACTGAGGCGAGGTCCGGGTCTTTCATTAAATAGGAAAAGTCGTCGTAGCCAAGCTCCACGGCTCGGGTCAACGTCTTGAGCGCCTCGTCGGATTGTTTGGTGAGGGCGTAACTGCAGGCCAGGTTGTACCACGCAAACGGATCGTGGGGCCGAAGCTGGATCAGTCGCAGATCCAGGGCCAGTCCCTTATCGTAGAGTCCGCTGCGCGTATACGAGTTCCCGAGGGCGGCGAGCACCTCGGGGAAGTTCGGATGCTCGTTCAGCAGCCGTTCGTAAAAGCGAATTTCGAACTCAAGCAATTCTTGTGAGGCGGATCGTTTAGCCATACACAGATGATGCGAATGATAGTCTATTGTGCCAGACTGTGAGATGTTGTCAAGCCGACGTCTGCTTCCAGAAGTCCTCGCCTTCGCGCGCGCCCAGCAGCTCTCGCTCTATCTGGTGGGCGGGTTCCTGCGCGATGCGCTGCTCGGCCGCAGCAAGCACACGCTGAATATCGATTTCGCGATCGCGTCCCAGGCGCTGGCCGTCGGCCGGCGCTTGGCCCAGGCCGTGGGCGGGAGCTTTGTGTGCCTGGATGAGGAGGCCGGCTCGGCGCGCGTGGTGGTGGGCGAGGCTAAGGCGCGTGTGGAGCTGGATCTGTCGGACTTTCGCGCGCCGACGCTCGAGAGCGATTTAGCCAAGCGCGATTTCACCGTCAACGCGATGGCGCTGCCGCTGGAGCGGTGGTGCGCGGGACCGGGCTGGGAGCGCTGGCTGATCGATCCGCTGCGCGGGCGCGACGATCTGGCCGCCAAGCGCCTGCGCGCCTGTTTCCCGGAGACGTTTCTCGAAGATCCGGTGCGGATTCTGCGCGCGTGTCGGTTTGCCGTCGAGCTGGACTTCACCCTCGAGCCGTCGCTGGGGCCGTTGATGGCCTCGGCGGCGACGCGGCTTGCGCGCATCTCCGGCGAGCGCGTGCGGGATGAACTGCTCGCGATCTTCACCACCGATCGCGCCCACTGGGCGTTGGCTCAGCTCAATGAGGTCGGCGTGCTGGATGTGCTCTTTCCGGAGCTGCTGCCGGGCCGCGGCATGGATCAAGGGACCTATCACCATCTGGACGTGCTGGGGCACCAGTTGGAGACGGTTGCCCAGGGTGATCGCATGATGACCGACTTCGCGGAATTTGCTCCCGAGCTCCGCGAGCCGTTGCGCGCCTATGCGGCCGTGGAGCTGGTGGAGAAGCGCTCGCGCAAAGCGCTCATCAAGCTGGCGGGGCTGTATCACGACGTGGGCAAGCCGGCCACCCGGCGCGTGAAAGAAGATGGCGAGATTTGGTTTCTCGGCCATGAGCAGTTCGGGCAGATGCTTGCCGCGCCGATGACGGAACGGCTGCGCTTGTCCAACCGCGAGGCGGAGATGATCCGCCGCCTCGTGCTGTCCCATCTGCGTCCCGGGCACCTCAGCCGCGAGCCGCAGCTCACGCGCCGCGCGATCTTCCGCTTCTTTCGGGATCTGGACGAGGATGGACCCGCCTGCCTGCTGCTGTGGTGGACCGATCGGATGGCTACGCGCGGGTCCGGCTCGCACCTGGATCAGATCGATCAGCAGCGCATGCGCCTCTCGGAGCTGCTGCGCGCCTATTTCTTTCATGCCGAGGAGGTGGTGAAGCCGCCTCGTCTGGTGGATGGGCATGCACTGATGCGCGCGCTCACCCTGGCCTCCGGGCCGAAGGTGGGCGAAGTGCTGCGGCTCATCCAGGAAGCGCAGGCTGAAGGGACGGTGCGCACCACCGACGAAGCGCTCGCCCTCGCCCGCCGTCTCGTTCAATCAATGGCCGATTAGCCCATGAAGCAGATGGTACGTTATTTTTTCTTAGCGTGCATTCTGTGTCCTGTGTCCTGTGTCTTGTGTCCGAATGCGAAAGCGGAGCTATCGGTGGGCGCGGCGAAACAGGAGCTGCGGCTGCCCGCGAAGATCCCGCTGGCCGGCTACAGCCGCCGCCATGGCAAGCCCTCGACCGGCGTCCATGATCCGGTGTCTGTTCGTGCGCTCGTCTTGCGAGACCAAGACACCACGGTCGCGCTGGTCAGCGTCGATCTGCTCATCATCGATGAGCGGCTGTACGCCGCCGTGCAGCAGCGCCTGCGCCAGACGCATCCTGCGCTGGAGTTGCTGCTGGCCGCCACGCACACCCATTCAGGCCCAGGGGCGTACGGGCAGACGTTCCTGGAAAAAATTTCGATGGGCCAGTATGACCAGGCGGTTTTCGACGAGCTGGTGAGGCGCATCAGTGCCGCCGTGGCCGAGGCCGTCTCGCGGATGGAGCCGGTCACCGCGCTTCGCATGGTGGTTACGACGACCCAGGGATTGGTGGCCAATCGGATGCAGGAGGACGGCGTGGTGGATCCGGAGCTGATCGTGGTCAGCCTGGAGGGCCGCGCGCATCGGCCGCTGGCGCTGGTGGCAAATTTTAGCGCGCATCCCACCACATTGGGCGCAGGGAATCGGCAGCTCTCCGCCGATTATCCCGGGGTGCTGGTGCGCGAGCTTGAGCGGCGTCATCCTGGGGCCGTGAGTCTCTTTTTCGTTGGCGCGGTGGGGGATCAAGCTCCCGTGAAGCACGGCGAGCAATTTGAACGGGCCGAGTGGCTGGGTAGTCAACTGGCGCAGCAGGCCGGCGAGATGGATGCGAAAGCGCTCTCCGTGAGCGATACGGCCTTGCAGGCCGCTCAGCAGGCCATGCCGCTGCCCCCGGCGCGCGTCCGGCTGGGGAAGCTGACATTGCCATCCTGGATGGGCCGCGCACTGGTGGATGATGATGCCACCCTCAGCTTGGTGCGCGTGGGACCGGTGCTGTTGATCGGCGTGCCGTGTGATCTGAGCGCCGAGCTGGGCCTGGCCTTGAAGCGCTATGCGCGCGAGCGCGGCTACCAGCCCCTGATTGTCGGCTTTGCCGATGACTATATCGGGTACTGCCTGCCGAAGCGGCTCTATGAGCGCACGACCTATGAGGCATCGCTGATGTTCAACGGCTCGGACACCGGCGAACTGCTCGTCTACGAGCTTCAGCGCATGATCGACCAGATGCAAGTGATGAGTGACCAGTGAAAACATGACAAGAAATATCCTCATCTTTGTCGTTGTGCTCGCCACTGGTTACTGGTCACTCGCCACTGAGGTTCGGGCCTCTCACCTTGAAGAAAGAAATGGCCTGCGCGTCGCCTTTCTCGAGGGCTCGCCGTACGAGCTGGGTCTTCAGCACGGCCAACTGTTGAAGGACGAGGTGCAGCAGAACGTGCGGCAGATTCTCGGCTATTTCAGAAGCTACGTGAAGATTCCATTCCTCGGGCCGCAACTCGCCAACTGGTGGCTGGACCATCCCTGGAACCAGGCCAGGCCCTTTATGCCGAGCGAGTATCTGGAGGAGTTGCGCGGGCTGGCCGAGGGCTCCGGCGTGCCCCTGCGGGAGCTGTGGCGCCTGCATGCGATTCCGGATCGCACCTATGCGTGCTCCAACTTCGCCGCGTGGGGCACGGCGACGGCGTCGGGCCGGCTCATTCATGCGCGCAACCTGGACTGGAACATCGAGGCGGGCATCCAACGGCATGCCGTGGTCTTTGTCGTTCGCCCAACGAACAAGCAGGTGTTCGTGAACGTGGGCTGGGCTGGATTTATTGGCGTGCTGAGCGGCATCAACGAGCAGCAGCTCTCCATCGGCCAGATCGGCGCGGAGACGGTGGATGCCACCTGGCGGGGGCTGCCGATGGTGTTCGTGATGCGCAAGATTCTTGAAGAGGCAAGCGGCGTGGAGGAGGCGGTGCGCATGATTGCAGAAGCGCCCCGGACCATCGGGACAAACTATGTGGTGGCGGATGCGAAGGTGCCAACAGCGTTGGCGATTGAGACAACGCATCGGCGAGTCAGCGCGTTTGCGGCCAACGATCCAAAGGAGCAGGGAGTGCCGTATGCCCGTCCGATCGCCGATTGCGTCTTGAGAGCCGATGCGGCGGTTGACCCCCAGATTCGGGACTGGCAGATTGCTTCAGGCGGAGATCCGAAGCGGCCTGGCCTGGAGCCGCCAGGAGGCTCAGCCTACGATGTGCGGTATCTGGGGCAGGCGGAGGGGCTGCGCGCGCGGCACGGACGCTTGACTCCGGAAGACGCCCTGGCCATTGCCAAGCAGATCGCGCCGTCTTCCAACGTGCAGAGCGTGATCTTTGCCTGGCCGACGATGTGGGTGGCGAATGCGCAAGGCACTACGCCTGCCGCCCGCACGCCCTATCACGAGTTGGACCTGCAAGAGTTGCTGAAGTAAGTTCCTGGGGCAGGCCGAAATTCACGTCCTCGCGCACCAGCTCCCACTCCTCGACGGTGGGTGTGCCACCCAGTTGCTTGAGGAAGGCGACCACTTCTTGGACCAGATGCTCGGGGGCTGACGCTCCCGATGTGACTCCGACGCACCGCGCGCCATCCAGCCACTGCGGATGAATCTCGCGCGCCTCGTTGATCAGATACGCCTTCCGGCCGGCGCCCTGCGCGACCTCCACCAACCGAATCGAGTTTGAGCTGTTCTTCGCCCCGATCACCACGATGACCTCCGCTTCTTTGGCGATGGCCTTCACGGCGTTTTGGCGGTTCTGCGTGGCGTAGCAGATGTCGTCCTTCGAGGGGGCCACCAGCGTCGGAAAGCGTCGCCGCAGCACGTCGATGATGGCGGCGGTGTCATCCAGGCTCAGGGTTGTTTGGGTGATCACGGCCACCTGCTCCGGGTTCGGCACCTGCACGCGCCGGGCCTCCTCGACGGTCTGGATGAGCTGGATGGCCAGGGGGGCTTCGCCGGTGGTGCCGATCACCTCGTCATGCCCGGCGTGGCCGACCAGCAGAATGGCGTAGCCTTCTTTGGCGAAGCGCCTGGCCTCGACGTGGACTTTCGTCACGAGGGGACAGGTGGCATCGATGGCGTGAAGCCCTCGCGCCCGGGCCTCGGCGCGGACGGTGGGAGAGATGCCATGCGCGCTGAAAATGGCCGTGCCCCCCTCGGGGACCTGGTCGAGCTCATCCACGAAGATCGTCCCTTTGGCGCGCAGCGAGGCGACCACGTGGGGGTTGTGGACGATTTCTTTGCGCACGTAGACCGGCCCCTCGACGAGCGTAAGCGCCCGCTCGACGATCTCAATGGCGCGGTCGACCCCGGCGCAAAAGCCGCGCGGCTTGGCCAGGAGGATTTTCTCAAGCGGCATACCCCTATTATACCGTAAAATAGAGGGACATTGCGTCCCCCCTATTGGAGTTTGGAGGGATTATTTTTATTATGCGCCACGATTCCGCCGGCCACGTAGGTGTGGTAGGGATTGACTTCAAAGTTGTAGACCGTCACCCGCTCCTCCACACGCTCGACGGAGGTGATGGGCTCGGGCTGGCCCTGGGCGTTCATCAGCGGATCGCCTGCTTGCAGCGTGCCGATCTCGACCCAGTGGCCATTCGAATAGACCGGATGGTTGGGCGTGACGCGCAGGTGGCCGTTGATGAGCAGGTAGCCGGGCTCATCCGGATGCACGAACGTTTTCTTGACCCGATCTTTTTTGAACGTTCCCGTGGCCTCATCGAAGGCCAGCACCAGATCGCCCACCTGTACCTGCTCGATCGGCTTCGTCATGCCATCCGCCAGCAGAATCGGCGTGCCGGCCAGGAAGCAGCCATTGCCGGAGCCACCACCACCCGCCGGTGGCGAGCCGGGCCAGGTGTACCAGCCGTTGCCGGCGTCGCCCCAGACGAGCAGGCTGCTGGAGGGAATGGTGGGGGCGTTTGGATTCCACTCGACATCGCCGGGCAGAAAGCCGCTGGTCGTTTGCGCGAGGGGCAGGCGGGTATTACGAAACCACAGTAGCTCCGCCACCGGGGCCGAGGTGTTGACGGAGGCGATGACAGTCGCCAGGTCCTTCGGATAGTAAATGGAAGAGTTGGTGACGTTCATGCTTTTGCCAATGACCGCGCCGATGAACGTGTGGTTGGGATCGATCCGCACTTCCAGATCTTTCGCATAGACCACCGCCGCCGTCAGGCCGCCCTCAAACCGCACCGATTGCTTGGCATCACCCGTGGGTACGACGAAGATGCGAAGATCCTTCGGGGAAAACTGCCCCGAGGGGGACAGCCCGGCAGCTTGGCCGTAGAGCAACCCCCTGTGCTGATAGAATGAGCCGGTGACGTACAACTCGACCTTGCCTCTGGTGTAGAGGATCGCATCGGATGTCAGCGACACGCTGCTGGCTTTGTACACCCCCGGGTCGAGCCACTGGGTCTTGCCTTTGAGTTCAAAGGCTCCGAGATCAGTGGCGTTAGCCGGCGCGGCGATGGAGGTGGGCAGCGACGGGTCCTTCGACAGCGAGCCGACACCATCGGTGCTGCTGGACTCGCTCACGGAGACCACGCTGATGGGATTGGTCACGGTGGGGGACACCAGCACCTCCCCCTTCACGACGGAGTTCGCGAGGATGTTGACCAAGACATCCGAGTTGGTCGTGTCCTTGGACGCCGCCTCGACGGTACCCATCAAACCCAGCGCGAGTGCCAGGCCTGCCACACGACCGATCGTCATGCTCTTCATGCGCTGAATACGCATTTGATCCTCCTACTCCGTCTCCACGATCTTCACGCCGGCGGGGTCTGTCTTGGTCGTCGGCGAGGTCTTGGCCAGGGTGGCGATGTTGGTATTCGACAGCAGCGCAGCCATGGGGGCCCGGAAGCTGCCTCCCTGACTCAGAACCGTTGCCTGTTCGACCGCCGCGGTCATACTGTTTTGCTGCAAGGTGATCGTGGTGGTGGCTAAGAGCGCTCGCGAGAACTTCAAGTTGTTGCTGGGCACATTCACCAGGGTGGTGACCAGACTCGTGCCCCGCGTGCCTCCGACTCCGAACGCACTGATGACGTATTCGCCCGTGTCGGTGAGACAGGGGGACGGCAGCGCCGAGGAGCCTAGCGGCGGTGGAGTGTATCGACAGCGGCAGACTTGCGCCGTGTAGCCGATGGTGCCGTTAGTGAGCGGGGCGGTGCCCACAAAGGTGGAGGCGCTAGTGGCGTACGCCGCCGGCGTGCTGAGGATGCGCAAGATCGGCTTGGTGCATTGGCTGGGTTCCAACGTCGGCGGATTGACCTTGAGGCCGTAGCTCACTTCATCCACGCCCATCTCAGCCAGCCAGAACGCTTGCTGGGATTCCACGGCGTATCTGGCCTGCTCGATCTCGGCGTTGCTGCGCATGAACATCGCACCCACGAGCACCATGCACCAAAAAGTGATCAGATAGGCCTGAAATAAAAACGCCACCCCCCGTCGGTTGGACGGGAAACGGCGACTGAATTGAGCACTTCGTGCTTGCGTCATCTTCTCGCTTTCGGTAGCCCAACCATCCGCCAACGCTCTGTGGCGGACTTGCGGCTTTGCGTCCCCGCCTTACGACGGGTTTGCCAATTTATCGTGCGAGCCTTGCGTACAAGGCAACTATACCATAGAAGTCTGAGTGCCGACAAGGTACGGGCGCACATTTTCTGCCACGGGATGTGGCAAAACCGCACCGTCGCTACCGCAGGGCGAGGTGCTTGCGGAAAAACCGAAGGCTGTCCCGTTTCAGGACGGGCAGGGCGAGATAGGCGGTGTAGTGGCCCAGCGGCAGGAAGGTGGTCTCGGGACGGCCGAGGGCCGTGCGCAGCCGCAAGGCATTTACCGTGCCGATGGTGCGGTCGAGCAGGGTGACGATCAGCAGCACGCGGCGTGCATCCACGTAGGGTGCCAAGCGCATCGGGTCGGTGCGGATCTGCTCCGCGAGGATACGGTGCATCGTGTCCAGGTCGATGTGGTGGTAGGCGAGATATTTCGCGCGCGGTTTGGTCAGCAGTTTATCATGCGAGCTGCACAGGATGTCGGCGAGGCTGCCGCCGGCTAAGGCGATGACGTGAGCCTGCAGACGCGGCTCCACCGCGGCGGTGATCACATTGGCCATGCCGCCCATGCTAATGCCGAAGCTGCCCAGGCGCGTCGCATCCACGTTCGGCTGTGCGGCCATCCAGTCCACCACCTGGCGATTGCGCACGATCGCCTGGCGCAGCAGCAATTCCAGGTGGGAGACGTCTTTCTCCGGTGAGACTTTCAGCGTTTTGCGATGGGTGAGTGCCACGTGCAGCCCGTGGTCGGCGAAGAAGCGGCACAGGCCGCGCTCGAGCGGATAATCGCCGCCCAGGATGGGCGAAAATAAAATCGCCGGACGCGCGCCGGCTGCGCGCGACTCGAACCATTCCACCTCCACCGTCGGCTCGGTCGGCTCAAAGCCGGGGCTGGCCAGCGGAAAGCGGATGAGGAACCGTCGGTACCGGGGCTGCTCCTCGAGCTGCTCGCGCGTGATCCCACCACCTGCGGTGGGCCCACCGGGCCCCGCGCGTTGCGCGGTGCCGCCTTTGGCGGCTGCGGCAGGTGGTGGGATGACCGTCGGCGTGGTCGACGGGTAGGCGTAGTATGCCGCGACCTCAGCCGGCAACACCCTCGGCCCGGCGTAGCGCGGGTTGAGTGGCGTATGCGCGCACCCGGCACACAGCAGCGCGCCCACAGCGGCGAGCGGGATGAAATTACGGCGCATTGGGAAGTGGAGAAGGCGGCTGTTCTGACGGGGCAGGGCGGACGTAGATGGGATTCGAGAAGATCCACGGTTTATTCACCCGCACAGCCTCCAGGCGATACGCCCCAGGCTCCGTCACCGGCACGCTCCACGAGGCCCCGATCGTTGTGGCGACGGCCTGGCCGTCTTTCATCAGCGTCAGGATCGCCGGGGCGGGCAGGGTGGCCGTCAGCTCCAGGTTCGGGGTGAGGGTCACCTCATCGCCCATGATGCCCAGGACCTTCTCACCTCGGTGGGCGAGGAACGTGAAATCGCGCACCTCTGCGACGAGATCCATCGCAAAATAGGCATGGCCCTGTTTGAGCGCGTCATAGAGGTGGTCGGCGTCGATGGGCGCACCGTTCGGGATCAACAGATGCGTGCGGATGAGTCGGAACAGATCCTCGTACGACGCGAAGGTGACGCCCAGGATGTGGAATTCGTGCGCGTCGCAGGAGCCGATGCCCGTGAACCGCCCGCGCTGCGCGATGAGCCGGTCCCACATGGCCAGCGCATCGTACGGCCGGTCGAGGATGGACAGATAAAATGGTTCGCGGGGGCTGAACAGCGTCCACACCGCCAGGCGCAGCTTATTTTCATCAAGGGTATCGTGGGCGGCGTTGTAGCCTTCGATGCCGGTCACGCCGGTCACCGTCCAGTCGCTCCAGTGGGCTTTCGCAACGTACGGGTGCGCGATGAACCCGAACCCTCCTTGGCGGTTGACCTCGTCGATCACGGCCTGCGTGGGCTGGTATCGGTCAATCTCCTCGTGCACGTTCAACGCCAGGTAGTGGCCGCTGCGCGTGGAGATTTCATCGCCGATCAGGACCAAGACCGCCCCGTGCCAGCCCTGCTTGCCGTCGCGCAGATGTTTCAAGGTGTTGTGGTCGGTGATGATGACGTAGTGGAGTCCCTGGGCGTTGGCGACGCGCACGACATCCTCGAAGGTCCCCTGCGCGTCGTGCGAGGCGTTGGTATGGACGTGGATCACGCCGGTGAGATCTTGATAGCCGTCATCGAGGAGTGCAGCCAACGGGTGGATTCCGCCGGCATGGTGGCGGTGCGGGATGGGCGGCAAGACGGCGCAGCCGGAGAAGGCAAAAGGCAAAAGGCAAAAGGCAAAAGGAAAAAAACGGAAGAGACACACCAGAGGTCGCCGGCTCATGAATCCTCGGAGCGGCCGGTGAAGCGGAATTTCGCCAGGTGCAGTGTGGGCATAATGGCGCAGCCCGCATCCTGGGTGGGATCGGCGATCAAGCGGCGCTCGCGCGAGATCCCCCGCACGTGTCGAAACGCCTCCAGGCAGCTTTGGGTAAAGCGCATCGTCGTAATCGGCGTGGTGAGTTTGCCGTCTTCGATCAGGCACGCGCCTTCGCGCGTGAGGCCGGTCATGAGCGCTTCGCGCGGATTGAGCAGGCCGCTGACATAGTGGAAGCGAGGAATGAAAATCCCGCGGGCGCAGGCGCGAATCAGTTCCGCTCGCGGGGTCGTCCCCGGCTCCACCACCAGGTGTAGCGGCAGCGGCCCGTCCACCTCGTCGGGGGGCAGCGCATGGCCGGTGGAGGGGTGGTGATAGAGCGCGCCGTAGGCCGTGTCATAGACGAGGCCGGCGGCGTTGCCACGTTCGATGAGGCTGACGCGCTGCGTGCGCACCCCCTCGGCATCAAACGGCCGGTGCAAGCCGTCCGGATGGCTCGCATCATCGACGATCGTCAGGCGCCGATCCATCACCTGCTCGCCCATGCGTCCGACCATGAAGCTGGTGCGCTCCTGCACGCTCTTCGCGCCGAAGGCGATGGCGCCGAGCCAGATCACCAGCTCAGCCACCGCTTCCGGATCCAGGATCACCTCGTGGACGCCCGTGGGCAAGCGGATCGGTTCTCGTCGGTGCAGGCACTGTTTCAGGGCATCTTCCAGGCACGCGTCGGGGTCCAGATGCGCCAGGCGAGGCGACACGCGGCTGGCAAAGCCGGAGAGGGCGCGATACATCGTCACCAGCTTCACGCCGGAGACGGTGGACGCGGCATAACACGCGACCCCATTGGAGTTGACTACCGCCCGCTCATCCTCCCCGGTGGAAAACGAACCGGCCAGTCTGGTGTCGACGCCTTGGCAAATGCGGAACAGGCGCTGCAGCGTGGCGATGAACTGGCCCGCCGGCGCCTCGGCGGTGGCGCGGTCATGGTCCTGAGTGGTGATTATCTGGTAGCGGCCAGGCAGCGGCGGGAGGTCCTTGGTGGGTGGGGCATGGCGGGCGATGGTGCGCGCGGCCTCTAAGGTGCGCTGCAGGCTGGCGCGCTCAAACGTGTCGGTGATGGCGACGCCCACTCGCTGCTGATGGATCACCTTGACGGAGACGGTCGCGCTCTCCTGCAGCAGATCCTGGTGAATCGTGTCATACGCAAAGCGCGACACGCGCCGGGTCGTCGCCTCCAGCGACACGCTGGTCGCCTCGGCTGTGGAGCGCTTCACCAGCCGCTGCAATTCTTCTAACACACGATGTGATCCAATCATCTTAGGTGGCCGGCGCGACTTGCACCCCGTCAAACCGGGCACACGGGGCGCCATGGCCCACATGCATCAACTGCACCGGCTCGCCCTTGGCGCAGTTGGGCACGCCCCACAGCCGCCAGGTGCTCCGGTTGCCGACACCGGTGCAGCGTCCCCAAAATTTCGGCGTGAGGCCGGTGTACAACGGATTTTTGACGATCGCCCCCACCTTGCCGTGGACGATTTCCCAGGCGATCTCGGTGGTGAATTGAAAGTTCAGCCGCTGATCGTCGATCGACCAGCTTTTATTCGTCGAGAGCACGTAGCCGTGCTTGACGCCCTGCAACAATTGCTCCAGGGTCGCCTCGCCCGGCTCCAAGTTCACGTTGGTCATGCGCACCAGCGGCGGCACGTTCCAGCCGTCGGCGCGCATCGCCCCGCCGCTCGTCCGCTGGCCCAGCCGCGCCGCCGATTCGCGGGAGCTGAGATAGCCCGTGAACACGCCGCGCCGCACCAGCTCCACCCGTTGGGCGGGTACGCCCTCATCATCAAAGCCGAAGCTGCCGACTCCGCCCGGGCAGGTGGCATCGGCCACGATGGTCACCAGCGGCGAACCGTACCGGAAGGCGCCCAGCCTGTCGGGGGTGAGAAAACTCCCCCCCGCGTAGCTGAGCTCTTGCCCGAGGGCGCGGTCCAGCTCCACCGGGTGGCCGCACGATTCATGCAACTGCATCACGACCTGCGTGGGGTCGAGAATCAGCGTCGCCAGTCCGGCCTTGGGCGGCTTGGCGCGCAACAGATGGAGCACCTCGGTTTGGATCGTCTTTGCGCCGCCGACGAGGTCAAGCTGTTTCACGTACTCGAATCCGGCTTGGGCGAGCGCTCCGTGGTGGGAGTTGGGGTAGCTGCGGCTCTGCACCTCGCCGCCCTGTTGCGCGACGGCTTCCAAGCCCGCACCGCTTTCAATGAACGATTGCTCCACGTGCGCGCCGTCGGTGGAGGTAAAATATTTGCAGACCTTTGAAAAATCCATGTGCGCGGTGGCGCGCTTGATGGAGGGAGGCCCCAACAGCACGGAACTGGCCCAGAACAGGTAGTCCAGTTTTTTGGCCAGCGGCACCTCGAACGGGTCGATCTCCCATGAGGAGCGATGGACTGCGCGCTGCGGTTCCACCGGGGCCAGCCGGAGCGGGCGCTTGTTGATGGCCGCCGAGGCGCGCGCAATCTCCACGGCGTGCGTGAGCGCGCGCGCCAGCGGCCGAGCGGACAAGTGCGGGGTCGCCGCGAATCCCCAGGAACCGCCGATCAGCACGCGAATGCCTACGCCCGCGCTTTCCGTGAGGCTGATCGATTTGACCTTGTTGTCCTCGACGACCACGCTTTCGTGGAGCGCGCGCTCGTACCGCACATCGGCATAGTCCACGCCGCGGCGCTTGAGGGCGCGGATGAGCTGGGCGAGCTGGTCACGGGGAATGCGTCCGGTTGACATGAAGTGAAAATCATACCACGTTTGTACTACAATAGGAACATGGCGCGCTACGACGTGATCATCTTGGGTGGAGGCATTATCGGCTGCGCGCTGGCCGAGGAGCTGGCCCGGCGCGGGCAGCGCGTGGCGGTGCTCGAGCGGGGGACGATCGGCTCGGAAGCCTCCGGCGCGGCCGCCGGCATTTTGTGTTCTCAGGGCGACTTGACCGGTCCGGATGCGCTCTTTGAGATGTGCCAGCAGGCCCGCCGCTTGTATCCTCGATGGATTGCTCGCCTGCAGCGCCGCTCCGGTATCCGGGTCGATTACACGCAGCGGGGGGTGCTGCATCTGGTGACGACCCGCCGCGCCGAGCAGGACATGCTGCGCCGCGCGCGCTGGCAGCGCCGGCTGGGGCTGCGCATGGAGCGCTGGTCGCCGTCGCAGGTGCGCCGGCATGAGCCGGCGCTGGATGGCTCGTATGTAGGCGGCTTTTACATGCCCGGGGAAGCTGAGGTCGATAACGCTCTGTTGATGCGCGCGCTGGCCCAGGCGTGTCGAGCCTCCGGGGTGGACGTGCGCGAGAGGGAATCCGTCACGAACATCGTGGTGCGCCGCCAGGCGGTGCGCGGTGTGAAGACCGATCAGGCGAGCCATGACGCGCCGATCGTCGTGAATTGTTTGGGCAGTTGGGCGTCGATGGGGGGGGCGTTTCCGATCCGCCTGCCGGTCGCCCCGGCGCGCGGACAGATGCTCGCGTTCCATGGACCGAAGGGGATGTTTCGCCGGCCCATGATGTCGGATCGGGGCTATCTGGTGCAGCGCCGGGACGGTCGGGTGCTGGTCGGCTCCACCGTCGAGATCGGCCAGGGGCGTCGGGCGCTCACCTATGAGGGCATCCGCAGCATCTTGTGCGGCGTGCGGCATCTCACCAGCGCGCTGGATGCCTGCGTTTTTGTAGACGCGTGGGCCGGCCTGCGCCCCTACAGCGGCACCGGCCGCCCCCTCATGGGTCAGACCATCATTGAAGGGCTCTACGTCGCCACCGGCCATTTCCGCCACGGCATTCTGCTGGCCCCCATCACTGCGAAGATCATGGCCGAGCTGATTCTGCACCGCCGTCCCTCCTTCAATTTCTCCCCGTTTTCTCCCTGCCGGTTTAATACTTGACAAAAAAGTCGTATTAACGTAAGATCGAAAGCAGGATGAAAATCACCTCACAGGAAGAGTATGGGTTGCGCTGCCTGCTGCAGTTGGCGCAGTTGCCGCAGGGGCAGATCGTCAGCGTGAAGGACATCGCGGTCAAGGAGGGGCTGTCCCACGCCTACGTGGAGAAGCTGCTGCGGCTGCTCTCCCGCGCCGGGCTGGTACACAGCGTCCGGGGCATGAAGGGCGGCTACGTGCTCAACCGTCCGCCCGGTCAGATCGCGCTGGGCGAGGTGGTGCGGGCGCTGGGGACGATCCAAACCACCACGCATATCTGCGGCGCGTTTACCGGCAACCAAGCGGCCTGCGTGCACTTCAACGATTGCGGTCTGCGCTCGGTGTGGGCGGGCTTGACCGGCTACATTCAACAATTTCTGGATGAGACCATGCTAGCCACCCTCGTGGGGAACGAATACGCGGTGTCGGAGCGGCTCACCAATCGGCTGCCTGGCCTCTCATGGAAAAGGACACCACGATGACCACACTGTCAGCAAGCCAGGAGCCGCTCTTATGCGTGCACGATCTCCATGTCTCCGTGGAGGGCAAGGAGATCCTCAAAGGGCTGACCCTGACCGTCCAGGCGGGCCAGGTGCATGCGCTCATGGGGCCGAACGGCTCCGGCAAAAGCACGCTGTCGTTTTGTTTGATGGGCCATCCGAAGTATCGGGTGACGTCCGGCCAGATGCTGTACAAGGGACGGAATATCGCCGAACTGGCCCCCAACAAGCGAGCCGCCGCCGGCATCTTCCTGGCGTTTCAATATCCGACGGCCATTCCCGGCGTGACGATTGCGAACTTTCTGCGCGCGGCGATGCGCGGCGTGCGCGGGAACGACATACCGGTGAAAGAGTTCCGCCAAACGGTGAAAACGCATCTGAAGGCGCTGGGGATTCCGGAGTCGTTCATGACCCGCTACGTCAACGACGGCTTCTCCGGCGGGGAGAAGAAACGGCTGGAGATTTTGCAGATGGCTGTGCTCGCCCCGGCCCTGGCCGTGCTGGATGAGACCGACTCCGGTTTGGATATCGACGCGCTTAAGACGGTGGCGGAGGGTATCAACGCCCTGCGCAGCCCAACGCGCGGCATCCTGCTCATCACGCATTACCAGCGCCTCTTGAATTACATCACGCCGGATGCGGTGCATGTGATGGTGGACGGCCGCATCGCGCGCTCCGGCGGGCCGGAGCTGGCCCTGGAGCTGGAGTCGAAAGGCTACGAAGGATTCCGCCCGGCCCGTGAGCCGGCCGCGGTCGTCTAACCGGAGGATCCATGACCATCACCAAACCGCAGGTGGACATCAACGAGCAGTACGAGCAGCTCTACGGCTTCCATATGCCGGAGCATTATGCGTTCAAGGCCAAGCCCGGCCTGACCGAGGAGACGGTGAAGGAAATTTCCGGGATGAAGGGCGAGCCGGCCTGGATGCTCGAGCTGCGCCTGCGCGCCTACCGCTACTTCCAAACCAAGTCGATGCCCGCCTGGGCCAACACCGAGCTGCTGAACAGCATCAAGTTCGACTCGATCTTCTACTATCTCAAGCCCAACGAGAAGAAAAGCGAGTCGTGGGAGGATGTGCCGCCGGAGATCAAGGAAACGTTCGACCGCCTGGGCATTCCCGAGGCGGAGCGCAAGTTCCTGGCGGGCGTCTCGGCGCAATATGATAGCGAAGCGGTCTACCACTCGATGAGCGAGGAGCTGCAAAAGCAAGGGGTGATCTTCCTCGATATGGACACCGCTCTGAAAGAGCAGCCGGAGATGGTGAAGCGCTACTTCGGCACCATCATCCCGCCGGCCGACAACAAATTCGCCGCGCTCAACACGGCGGTATGGAGTGGCGGGTCGTTCATTTACGTGCCCAAAGGCGTGAAGGTGGCCATGCCGCTGCAGGCCTATTTCCGCATCAACGCGAAGAACATGGGTCAGTTTGAGCGCACGCTGATTATCGCCGATGAGGGCGCTGAGGTCACCTATTTCGAAGGCTGCACTGCGCCAAGTTATTCAAGCGATTCGCTGCATTCGGCGGTGGTGGAGCTGATCGCGATGCCGCATGCGACGCTGCGCTACGTGACGATCCAGAACTGGTCGAAGAACGTCTATAACCTCGTGACCAAACGGGCCGTGGCGCATGAAGGCTCAACGGTGCAGTGGCTCGACGGGAATCTGGGATGTCTGACCGGGGATACGCAACTATTCTCTAATCCGCACGGTCCGGTAGCGATCAAAGATGTGCAGGCCAATGACTACGTATATGCGGTTGATCTGGATACGCTCGAGCCCAAGAAATATCGTGTGACGGCCACACGCTGCATGGGCGTTCGCCGGACCTATCGCCTCGTCACTCAAAACTATCGGGAGATCAAGGCCACTGACAACCATCCGTTTCTTGTGATGGATCGGCAGCCGTTCTCGAATCTGACGCGCATGGAATGGCGTCCGCTCGGAGCGCTGAAGGTGGATGATCGGATTGCCATCTGTCGCGGCACGCCTGATGAGGGGAAGCCGAAGCGGTTTGACTACGTCTACCCTGTGTTGAAAAAGAAAGGGTCGTTGAAGCACCGTCCGACGATTCCAGCGGAGAGCACTGATGAGTTGATGTGGTTGCTCGGCCTCTACATTGGAGATGGTTATGTGGAGCGCGATAAGACCAGCGGACGTTTGGGCCGCGTGTTCTTTGCCGTTCCAGAGAAAGATCGAGCTCGGGCGAGACTTGAGCGAGCCATCCGCGACATCTTCCATGTGGAATGGAGACCGAAAGGGTTGTGTGTCACGGTGAACTCCATGGTTCTTTCTCACTTCATTCTTTTAATCGGATTCACTGGCAGAGCCAAGGAGAAGCGAATTCCTACCTGGGTGTTCGGATTGCCGCGTTCACAGAAGCTCTCTTTCATCGAAGGGTACATGGACGCTGACGGTTGTGTTCGGAAACAGAAGATCGTGGGAGACCGTGAATATGGGCAGATTGTCTTCGCGAGCGCTCATAAAGCGCTCCTTGAGGATCTCAAATTACTCCTCATTAATTGCGGCCTGAATCCGCTGAAGATTGCCGAGTACGTCAAGGAGCGCCGGTTATACAAGGGCAGGCTCAAGGAATACCGTTGCTACTATCTCTCGATGAACATTCGCGACAGCCTTACGGCCATTCGATCCAAAACCGTGATACCGGCAGGGCTCGACTTCGTTCCTGTGAAGTCCATCGAGCCGCTTGGTGAGGAACAGGTGTACGACATTGAAGTGAATGGCGCGCATAATTTCATCGCGAATGGGATCGTGGTGCACAACAGCCGCCTAACGATGAAGTACCCAGGGGTCTATCTGATGGGCCGGGGGGCGCATGGGGAGGTGCTGTCGGTGGCGTTTGCGAACTCGGGACAGCATCAAGATGCCGGCGCGAAGATGATCCACGCCGCGCCGGATACGTCGTCGGTGATCACGTCGAAGTCGATCTCCAAGGGCACGGGCCGCACCACCTACCGCGGGCTGGTGAAGGTCTATCCCGGAGCGACAAATGCCAAGTCCACGGTGCGCTGCGACGCGCTGCTACTCAGTCCCGAATCGCGCTCCGACACCTATCCGACGATGGAGATTGATGAGAAGCGCGTGCAGATCGGCCATGAAGCGACGGTGTCGAAAATCGGCGACGAGCAGCTCTTCTATGCCATGAGCCGCGGCTTGACGGAGCCAGAGGCCATGAGCATGATCGTCAACGGCTTCATCGAGCCGTTCGTCAAAGAGCTTCCGCTGGAATATTCGGTGGAGCTGAATCGGTTGGTGCAATTGGAAATGGAAGGCGCGGTCGGATAATAGGAGGAGGGAAGATGATTACATTGACGTCAGCGGCGTCCCAAGAGGCCAAGCGGCTGATCCAGCAAGAGCAAAAGCCAAATGTCGGCCTGCGGATCGGGGTGAAAGGGGGCGGGTGCTCGGGCTTTAGCTACGTGCTCGGGCTGGAAGAGGCGGTCCCTAAGCCATACGACCAGGTGTTCGAGCAGGAAGGCGTGAAGGTGTTGATCGATGCCAAAAGCCATCTCTATCTGGATGGCATGACCATCGACTTCAAGAGCAGCTTACTGGGTGGAGGCTTTGAGTTTCAGAATCCCAACGCGAAGAAATCGTGCGGGTGCGGGTCATCTTTCGGGGTCTGAGACTCAACGAACAAACATGGCAAGCGGGTTAGACGCCGGCACGATCGACCAATTGACCGCGCGCCTGCGCGAGCCGGCGTGGCTGTCGCAGTTACGCCGGGCCGCCCTCGCCCAGCATGCCGAATTGTCTTGGCCGCACGCCAGCGATGACATCTGGCGGCGCACCGATGTGGCGTGGCTCGATCCGGCGCGGCAAGGCTGCGCGCCGGCGTCTCCCGCGCTGTTGCAGGCCGTACCGGTGCTGCGGCAGGCGCAGTTGGCCGCCTTCACGCAGCCGTTGGGGCAGGAGCAGTTGTATGTACGGGTCAACGGTACGTGGCTGTCTGACCACGCGCCGACCGGCGGCGTTCTCTTGGAGGACCTGGCCACGGCCGCGCAGCGATGGCCGGAGCCGCTCCGCCGTATTCTCGAGGCGGACGGGCTGACCCCGGCTGAGCAAAAGCTGACCACGCTCAACGGGGCCTTTCATGATGACGATCTCGTCCTCCAGGTGCCAGCACATGTCCGCGTCGGCGAGCCGGTGCGGCTGGTGCATCTGTTGACGGCGTCCCCGCACTGCACGCTATTTCCCCTGACCATCATCACCGTTGGGGCCGGCAGTGAGATCACCCTGATTGATGAGTACGTCAGCCTGGAGCCGGATGGCGTCACGGCCCCCCATGTGATCAATGGGCGCATCGAGCTGTGGCTGGAGCCGGAGGCGAAGGTGCACTATGTGCGGCTGCAGCGCTGGGGCGCGCATGCGCGGGAGTTTGTGCTCCAGCGAGCCTGCCTGTCCAAAGGCTCAACGCTGACGATGGCGAATATCAACCTGGGGGCGGCGGTCTCGAAGGCCCACATCGTCACGCGCCTGGCCGGCGAGCACGCCTCAACGCGGCTCTACGGCTTTGTGTTTGGGCAGCGGGATCAGCATATTGATCAGCACACGCTGCAAGACCATCAGGCTCCGCACACGACCTCCGATTTACAGTTCAAAGCCGCCCTGCAGGATCGCAGCCGGATGATCTATACCGGGTTGATTCGCATTGCCAAGGAGGCCCAGCAGACCCACGCCCATCAGGCCAATCATAATTTGCTGCTCAGTGCCGAGGCGCAAGCGGAGACGATTCCGATGCTGGAGATTTTAGCCGATGACGTGCAGTGCAAGCACGGCGCCTCGATCGGCCCGGTGGATGACGAGCAGGCGTTTTATCTGATGTCGCGCGGCATTCCGCGCGCGGCGGCGGAGCGGCTGATTGTGTTAGGCTTTGTCGAATCGATCATCCAGCAGGTGCCGTTTGCGCCGCTGCAGGAACGCCTGCGGCAAGAAATTGAAGGCAGCCTCTATGTTGAGGGGCAAGGGGCAAGGGGCAAGGGGCAAGGGGATGGATAAGTGTATGCTGGCGACAAAAGCCAGTGACATTCCGGTTGGGCAGGTGAAGGCCGTGGTCGTGCAGGGCAAGCGGTTGCTGATCTGCCATACGGCGCAGGGCTTTTATGCGGTGGATGATACGTGCACACACGATGACGGCTCGCTCGTGGATGGCTGGCTCGACGGTAACGCCATCGAGTGCCCGCGCCATGGGGCGCGGTTTGATGTGACCACCGGCAAGGTGGTGTGCCTGCCGGCGGCCGTGCCGATCCAGTCCTACCCGGTGCAGGTGGATGGCGAGGCGATCACAGTGAATCTGGGGTGATGGGCGATGTTGGACGTCAAGCGGATTCGACAAGATTTTCCCATTCTCAGCCGCACGGTGCATGAGAAGCCCTTGATCTATCTGGACAGCGCGGCCACCAGCCAAAAGCCGCGTCAGGTGATCGACGCGCTCGTCCACTATTACAGCCGCTACAACGCCAACATCCACCGCGGGCTCCACGCCCTCTCTGAGGAAGCCACCGCCGCGTATGAGGCGGGGCGCTCGATGACCGCGGCGTTTCTCCACGCGCCCTCGTCCCGCTCCATCATCTTCACCCGCAACGCCACCGAAAGCCTGAACCTCGTTGCCCAGGCATGGGGCCGCGCCAACCTCAAGGCGGGCGATCAGATTCTGCTGACCGAGATGGAACACCACTCCAACCTAGTGCCGTGGCAGTTGATCGCCACGGAGACCGGTGCCGAGCTGCGATTTCTCACGATCACCGACGACGGGCGGCTCGACCTGAGCGGCCTCGCGACCCTGCTGACGACGCGCACCAAAGTCGTCGCGGTGACGCTGATGTCGAATGTGCTGGGCACCATCAACCCCGTCGCGCAGCTCGCGGAGGCGGCGCATCGGCAGGGGGCGATCCTGGTCGTCGATGGGGCGCAAGCCGTGCCCCATCTGCCGGTGGATGTGCAGCAACTGGGCTGCGACTTCTTGGCCTGCTCCTCGCATAAGATGCTGGGGCCGACCGGCGTGGGGGTGCTCTACGGCCGCGAGGCCTTGTTGGAGGCGATGCCGCCGTTTTTGGGCGGGGGGGAGATGATCAGCGACGTACAGTTGACCTCCTCCACGTGGAATGAGCTGCCGTGGAAGTTTGAGGCGGGCACGCCGAACATCGCCGATGTGATCGCGTTCGGCGAGGCGCTCCGTTATCTCACGCATCTGGACATGGCGGAAGTGCGCGCGCACGAGAGGGACTGGGCCGCCTACGCGCTCACGCGCCTCTCGGCAATTGACGGGCTGACGTTGTACGGACCGAAGGACGTGGCGGAGCGCGGCGCGGCCGTGGCGTTCAACCTGAACGGCTTGCATCCGCACGATGTCGGCACGGCGTTGGATGCGGAAGGCATCGCCATCCGCGCCGGCCACCACTGCGCCAAGCCCCTGATGCGTCGGCTGGGGGTGGTCGCCACCGCCCGAGCCAGCGGCTACCTCTATAACACGCGCGAGGAGATCGACCGGCTCGTGGAGGCGCTGCACGCGGTGAAAGCCTTTTTCGGCCGCGCCACCCGCGTGGCAGTTTGACGCCGATGCTCGAGCAACTGGACGAATTGTACCGCGAAGTGATCTTGGATCACTTCAAACACTCCAGCCACGCCGGGGAGCTGCCCGAGGCGCAGATCAAGGCGGAGGGGAACAACCCGCTCTGCGGCGATGAGATGGCGTTTTTCATCATGCTGGACGATGGACGCATGCAGCAGGTGCGGTTTCGCGGCAAGGGCTGCGCGATCAGCCAAGCGGCGGCGTCGATGCTCGCACAGCAGCTCGAGGGGAAGACGCTGCCTGAGGCCGGTCGGCTGATTGAGGCGATGAAGGCGATGATGCAAGGCAGCACACCGGAGGCGTCGGTGGACTTGGGCGATTTGGAGGCGCTCGCCGGCGTGCGCAAGTTTCCGGTGCGCGTCAAATGCGCCGCACTCTCATGGAATGTCGTGGAGCAGGGGTTGACACAGTATCGAGGGTCGCCATGGCTGTCACCGAACAACAAGTGATCGATTCGCTCAGGACCATTGAAGACCCGGAGCTGCATCTGGGGATCGTCGACTTGGGGCTGATTTATGAGGCGCAGATCACTCCCCAGCCTGAGGGCGACGAGGTGAAATTGCTCATGACGTTTACCTCGCCCTTTTGCCCCTACGGCCCGCAGCTCAAGGCGTCGGTGGAACGCGCGCTCGTCGGCCTGCCCGGGGTGAAGCAGGCCGCGGTGCAGATCGTGTTTACCCCGCCGTGGGATCCCCGCACGATGGCCTCCGAGGAGTGCAAGATCGCGCTGGGCATCGGCGGCTGGGACGAGGACGACACCCAAGGCCCCGGCGGCGAGCTCGAAAGCCAGCGGTAAGCCGATTATCTTTGTCCCGCCCTTGACGGGGGCGCTCGAGATCAGGCAGACTTACATGGTAAGCCTCTCGAGAAAGCCACACCCGGAGTAATCCGGGGTCCCCGCCAGAGAGAGGGCGGGCTCCCGCCAGAGAACGTTGGCGGGGGGGAAAGCCACGGGTCCTTGAAGGACGGCTAGGCTGCCGAAGGGGAACGCACAAAGGACCGCCGGGTTACCGAAAGAGGGGAGAGGGAACAGGAGCTCCTCTTATGGGTAAGCCGGCGTTTTGCTATGGGCATGCAGAGACGACCACAACGCATGGAGTGGCGGATGGATTCTGTCCCTCGGTGCCCCTCGGGATGGCGCCCGGAGCGAAGAGGTAGAATGGGCGCCGCGGGCTTCACGCTGATTGAAATATTGCTTGCCGCGGGCCTGCTCATCGGAGGGGTGTGCGTGGTGCTCTTCGGGATGCGCTTTGCGATGATCCACTCGGAGTACTTAAGCCAAATGCAAATTGCCCGCTCCGCCGCCCAGGGTCTGCTGGAGCGCTTGTCTACGACGTCATTCACAACACTCCAACACTGTCCTACGCTTCTTCCTCCACTGCCTTATCAATGTACGGAAGGGGCGAATGGTCAGATGAGGCGATGCGCGCTTGAAGACCTAGACTGCGATGGGACGCCTAACATCGCCGCCAGCACTTTCGTCCTGCCAAGCGGAGCGCTCATTGCACAGATCAAGCCGGCAGGGGAGCTGCTCGACATTCACGTGGCGGCGTGCTGGCAACATCGAGGGCGGCAGATTAGCGAGCTGGGGAAGTGTGACGAGGTGAATACCTGGGGAGATACCAACAACAACACGTGGGTGGACTCGCCGGTGATGGTCAGCACGCGGATCGGACCGAAGGACTGAGGGCGCACGCATGAAACGGCAGGGCTTTACGCTGGTGGAAGTGCTGATGACCGCACTCATCACGACGCTCATCGGTGGCGCGCTGCTGGTGGTGGCGATCGCGGGCCGCCGCGTGTCGGATTTGACCAACGCGCGCCTGACCGCGCAGACCGAGGCCCAACGGGGGCTGAATCGCCTCACCGAAGATCTCCGGATGGCGTCGACTTCGACGCTGAATGGGGAAAAAGGCATCGAATGCCTGGTGGCGCCCAACACAAATTCAGACCCGCTTCAACTTCAATTTAAGCGTGTGCTGCCGGATGGGTTGCTCAGCGGCGAGATCATCTACTGGCGACAGACGAAGACGAGTGGGGGGGGGAAGAAGGGGCAGCCGACCGTTCGAAATCAGCTGATGCGTCAGCCGCCAAGTGGTGGAAGTGATCAAGTGGTGGCGACCGGCGTGACCGTCTTTGACTTTTCCTCGGTCTGCAACGATGCGGCCAATACATCAGGGATGGCGCAGGTCCGGCTGACGGCGCAAGCCAACTCGTGGCAAGGCCCGATGACTCAAACGGTGGAATCTCAGGTGTGGATTCGCAATCCGAAGCCGCCGTCATCCTAAGGAGTGCACCGGTGATGGAGAAGACACGCGCGCGTCAAGGGACTGAGCGAGGGTTTGCGCTGATCGGCACCTACATGGTGCTCTCGTTCTTCCTCGTCTACTCCCAGGTGATGACGATGCGCACCATGACCGAGCGCGTGGCCCAGGATCAGTACCGCGCCGAGGCCCAGGCCCTGGACCTGGCCCAGGGTGCCGTGGAGCAGTTGCGGGAGGATTTCTATAATTTTTCGTTGGCTGTCTACCTCTCCAGCGTGGCCTTTGACATCAACGGCAACGGCGTCATCGAGCAAGGAGAAGGGGGCTGTACGGGTGACGCGATCTGCGCCTTCGGGTGGCTGGATAAGCTCAGTCTGGCCCTCCGCGACCCCTCGCAACCGGAAAAACCGCTGCTGGCGCTGCCGATTGGAGCGCCGCTAGGAACTGGTAAGGTAGATAAGCCGCTGTGTCTTGACAACGCTCTCCCAAACGCCCTCCCAACAATCCCGCGCCTTGACGGCCAGGGTCAGCCAGTGCAGTGCCTCAGCCGGGCGCAAAGTGACGCGCCGGGCGCTCCGAGCGCCTGGCTCCCACGGGCGTGGATCTCATCGATCACGTGTCCCAGCCCCCCCTGCAAAGATGATAATCACGACGGCCAGTGGGACAATATGCTGTTGCCACGTTGGGTGGCGATCGATGGGGAGGCCAGGGTCGGTTCCATCACGAAGCACATCCGCGCCGTCTATACGGTTGATCTGCGGATGTCGGATATCTGGCGCGCCGCCCAGACGGCCAACAACCTGGTGCTGGCCCACGTGGATAGCACCGCGACGGCCAAGATCTACGGCGAGATGTACTCCAACGGGGACATGATCTTTGACAGCAACGGCATCCTCAGCGATGCAGGTGAATCGGTAGGGAACATCACGGTCGACGGCGATCTCTATGCCTCGAAGAACCTCGCCTTAACAAGTCTGCAAGGTGGTACTCCGCCTCCTCCGACGGGCAAGATTTACGGCGATCCGACGCAGGATGCGTGGGATGGCGCCTCCTCTTTGGGCGCGTGGGGGACGTTCTGGAAGAACCGCCCATGGAAGAGCCGTCCGGCCAACCGCCTGGTGGCGCCGGGCCAACCGTGGATTGGGGGCACGCCAGAGCTCTTGGATGCCGACCCGGACTACGGGTCCGGCTTCGGGTGGAACAGCGAATCGCCCGATCCCAACTTTCCCGAGCAGAAGAAGAAGGAAAACCTTGACCCTATCAACATGCCCTATCTTGGAAACCTGGACTTCTATCGAACCCTCGCAGTGGAATATGATGGGAACAATGGCAGCTCGCTGAAGGTCAACGATGGCAACCCACCCGACAAGGTAAAGAATGGCGTGTATCTCGGTCAGGATGGAATAGCTGGCACGGGGGATGAGAATGGACCGTTGGTGCTGATTGGCACTCCCAGCAATCCCATTATCATTGACGGGCCGGTGGTAATCCCAAGCGATGTGATCATCCGGGGCATGGTGACAGGGCGGGGGGTCATTTATGCCGGGCGGAACGTCCATGTGATCGGGGACGTCACCTACTGTACCAGCAACAGTTGTACTAACAATGGCTGGTCTCCGCTCGACTGGCCTGCGCCGCTTGAGCGCAACCCAGGGACCGGACAGATCCGGACCTGGCAGGCAGGTAATCTCGGCACTGTCGCAGATAACGGAACCTTCGTTTCTAGCGGGGGGTGTGACTAACACCGTGCGAGGCGAACTCACATGCGCATCATGAGGATCCGGCGAGCGATATCTTTTATGATCGTGGTAGCGGGCATTCTCCTGGGGAGTGTGTTCGGCTGGCAGCCACAGGGGGCGTGGGCGACCATCGGCGCAGGCTGCGGGGCGTGTCAGGCCACCCCTTCGTGTGCCGGGCCGGTCGCGGGCGTGGACGACTGCGGCAATTCGTGCGTCGTTCCTCAACAGGCTGACGTTTGTCAGGGAGGGATCGCCGCCACGTGCAGCGCGCCATCATCTGGCGCAACGACTACCTGCACCCATGTAGCGTGCGTGAATCCACAACTGGATTGCACCACCTGGAAGCCGTATGGCTTCTCCCTGCCCGGGGATCCGGTCTACGGTTTCAGCGACTGCTTCTCCAACCCCGACACCAACCCCCTGCTTGGCCTGATTGCGAAGGGCAACGTCGTCCTCGGGAATCCGTTTTCCGCCAACTTCAAAAACAAGGCTGTGCCCAGACTAGAACCTGGCGCCGATTCGATCACCCAGCCCTATATGGTGGATCCGACCGATGCGGCCATCGGGTATACCGACGCCGGCAACCCTACCCTGTGCGGCGGGAGGGCTCCATGCTTCAATGGCGACTATAATCGGGACGACGTGTTCGGCGATGGCATCACGCGGAAGTTCTACGAGCCGAGTCTGGCGCAGGGGCAATTTGAGACACTCTTTGACGATCACTGTGCAGATGGCGCGTGCGATGTCTTCTACAACCCTGCGAGCTCTAGCGTGATGATTGACGCGGTGCTCTTTACCAACCACGCGCTGGTGGGCTACGTGCCGGCGAAGAAGGTGGAGTTTACCGGGGCGCTGGTGTCCCGTGATGAAGCGGTTGTGTTCAACGAAGCGCTGCTTCTCAACCACGACATCAGGCTCTTGCGCAAGTCGGCCCTCGACCTGGGGATGCCCGCCGGCATCGAGCGGCCGAGGCTCGTGTCCTGGCGGGAGTGCCCGGCCTCCGGGTGTTCGTAACGCCTCGCTCCTCCGCCTTGATTTGACGGGCCTGCGCCATCGTGGTACACTTCCAAGCAGGGAGGACGCTGCGTAAATATCCAAGGCCGAGCGCCCGCCGCGCTCGGCATTCCGCGGCTGCCACGATGGCAGCCGCTGCAGAGGATTAGAGGAGGAGGTTTAGCGATGACGCAAAGCAGATATACGGCGACGGATGTGAAAGCCAATGGCGAACTGCGGTTGCCCGCACGAGTTCGGCAAGTCCTGCATGTAGGTGGGAAGGGCGGTCGTGTTGGATTGATGATTCAAGGGACACGAGTCCTGTTGACGTCGACGACGACGGCGCCGAAGTCCGCCCTGTCTGATCAAGAGATCGCGTTCTTGGCAGATGTGTCCAAACGCGGTGTCGGACAGCGAACGTTCCGCACGAAAAGCGCTGCGCTACAGCATCTCTGGGGTCTGTAGTGGTTCGGTACGCCTTCGATACGTCCTTTGCACGCAGCCTCAAGCGGTTCACTCCCCTCCAGCAGCTAGACATTAAGCAGCGCGTCGAGTTCTTTATTCGAGCGCTCGAGGCTCACCAGTTGCCGGCGGGATTTGGCCTCACCAGACTGGCGCCAAAGTTATGGGAGATACGGTGCGGGCTCGCCCAGCGGGTGTTGTGCTGGCGCATCGATGATGAAATACGCTTCACCTTCGTCGGAAACCACAACGAAGTCCGTCGCTTCCTGAAACACGTGCGTTAGTCCTTTACCACGCCGCGTCCGTCACCCCTCGCGCGTCCGATGGGTCCAGCCGCTTGACCCCATGAGATAGGCGAAGCCGCCATCTCACGGGGTTGATTTATCGTCAGGGGGGGGCGTATAGTAAAAATGGTTTTTTTATCTAGCGATCAACAGGAGGACGCATGAGAGAGAGGGCGTATCGTCGTGTGGTCGTCGCGGCCGCGCTGGCGTTCGCGAGTCCATTGTGGATGTTGACGGCCCACGCAGAAGACGCTGCGCCCGCAACCGAAGCCTCGGCCTCGTCAGTGGCGATTGCGGATCACATGACCGTGGCGATGGACTACACGCTGACGGTCGAGGGGAAGGCCGTCGACACCAGCGCCGGCCGCAAGCCGCTGGAATATGTGCAGGGCAGCCACCAGATCATTCCCGGGCTGGAGTGGCAACTTGCCGGCCTGCATGTGGGGGATGAGCGCGAGGTGACCGTGCAACCGGAAGACGGCTACGGCGCGGTGAATCCCGCCGCCATCGCAGAGGTGGCCAAAGCGCAGCTCCCGAAAGATCTCACGCCGGCCGTGGGGAGCATGTTACAGGGCACCAATGCCCAAGGGCGTCCATTCCGCGCGACGATTCGGGACGTGCACCCGGATGGCAGTGTCACGCTCGACATGAATCATCCGCTGGCGGGCAAGACGTTGCAGTTTAAAGTGAAAATCGTCAGCATCACCCCGCCACCCGCCGCAGCCGCCGAAGGCGGCACCGCGCAACGCGCGGGGCCGGTTGGGCCGGCAGCAGGTGGAGGGGTCACCCCGCCGCAATAAACGTTCCTCACGGTGTGGCAGCGGGCGGCTTAGTCGCAGGCGCTTTCGCGCGCAGCGTCTGTGGATCGAGCGACAGTGCCTCGACGTCCGTGCCGGTGACGGCGTAGAGGGTCGGCTCGTCGCTGCGCGTGGCATACCGTTGCTGCGCGTTGTCGCTGGTTCCCCCACCGATCAGAATCTCAAGCGCCGTCGCACGGCCTCCCACCGTCAACGTCAGCTTCGCGCTCGGCGTCTGAAAGCCCCACTCCGGGTGCGCACTCACCTCCGCCTGCTCATCCACGAATCGTTCAATCCGCAGCCCATTCAGATGGCTCAGGAGCGCGCCCACTGCGGTTGGATTCGCCGCGTCCTGCAGCGGTTCCGTCAGCCGCCACAGGCCGTTCTCCTTGATCAAGGCGTAGGATGCGGTCGGTGAGGAGAGGGTGAGACCCGCCAGCCTGGTGGTGTCGATGCCCACCAGCTCGCGCGAGCGGTACGAGTCCGCCGACTGATTGAGCGTGTCGAACAGCGACGAGCCGGCCACAAACACCTCCGGTCGATCGGTGCGCGCCAGGTAGCGAGTGTCTCCAACGGCCGATGGGTTGCCAAACAGCAGCGTCGTCTCACCTTGCTGCGTTGAAATGACCAGGGTGCCTTTCGCGGGGGCGAGGCCATACGGTGCGCGATCCAGGGGCTTCTCCTTCGTGCCGGCCAAGACGCGCTCCGCGTCAAGCCACGAGACTTCGCCGAGGATGCGCTGGATCAGCGAACGCTCCGCCCGGGCGTTGAGGGGGGTCGTCAGGCGCCAGGTGTCGCCGTCTTTCTTGAGGACGACCTTGGCGTGCGGGACTTCGACGGCGAGGGCCGTCACGTCATCTAGCGAGAGCTGCAGGATGCGCTTCGAGCGCGCTTGGCGCTCTTCCGGCAAGGGCTGCTTGAGTTCAACCTGCGAGACGTACGCGCCGATGCCAACGGTGACTGCGAGCAACAGGAGGGTCGTCTTCCACTTCATGCGGTTACTGGCGTCTCACCCACCACATCAGCGCGCCGAGCGCGCCGAGCAGGCAGGGCAATCCGGCGAAGCTGAACCAAAACACCCCGCTCATCTGCGTGGCGGTCATCTGCAGTTTGATGGACTCCAACGGCTTCGGGCCGATGCCGATGAGCCGCTCTTGCTCGACCAGCCAGTGCAGCGCCCCCAGCGCCAGATCAGCGTTGCCGATGTTGGAGAGCTGGCCGTTGGAGACAAAATCGGAGTCTCCCAGCACCACGACGCGGGTGATTTGAGGCGTCTTGCGTTCGGCCGCAATCGCGATGGTCACCGGCCCTTTGGCATCTTTGCCCTCGTCAAATTTAAACGGGCTGGTGTTGAGATCCGTCTCCCCCCACCCTTGGGGCGAGGTCATCGCCAGTTTGTGCACTTGGACTCCCTCGGGCAGCGTGGCGGTGGGCTGCACCGAGCGCGCCAGGGGAAAGAGCGTCATGAACGTGGCCATGTGCTCGACGATGGGATGTTTCGTGTAGGTGGTGATGAACAGATTCGCGGGTGAGACAAAGGGGAGTTGGCGGGTCGGGTCGACGACGATGTCGTTGTTCACCGCAATGCCCCAGGGTGCGAGCAGCCCCTCAAGCCCGCTGTTCTGCAGGGGATCGATGAGGAGTAAGAGCCGCCCGCCTCGGTCGAGATAGGCGCGCAGCAGCCCCACTTCCGCCTCGGCGAAGGGCCGGTTCGGGCCCGGAATGAACACGGCGTTGACGTCCTTGGGGATGTCGGTGTGCTCTAGCACGGTGGCGGTTTCCAGGCGGATGTTGTCTTGCTCGGTCCGGCGCGCCAGGTTGGTGAGGCCGGACGGCTGGCCGTCGGTGATCGCCTTCTCGCCGTGGCCGGCGGTCACCCACACCAGCGGCTGCGTGTGTTCGGTGACGCTGATGATGGCCGAGGTCAGTGCCTCTTCGCCCTTAAACGCTTTGACGGTGGGCTGGCCGCCGCCCATCGACATCGCATTGTAGTCGTACTCGGCCATGTCGGTGTCGGAGAGATACTTGTGGCGGTCGCCGGATTCCACGACGACCACGTTGGCGCGGGTAATCTCAAACTGCTTGACCAGCTGCTCCGCGCGCGCCGGGTCTTGATCCGGGTCCACGTATTCGACGCGCAGCTGCGGGCTGAAGCGCTCGTACTCGGTGAGCATATCGCGCACCAGTTCGTACAAGCGCTGGCTGGGCTGGTAGAACACGATGAGGCGCAGCGGTTCCTGCAGGCGCTTGAGGGTGGTGGTCGTTTTTTCCGAGAGTGCGGTGATCTTCGTCTTGGTGAGATCCAGGCGGACGTAGCGGCGGCTGGCGATAAAATTCACGAACAGAAACAGCGCGCCCAGCAGCAGCATCGTGACGGCCAGATTCAAGCCGCTGATCCACCAACGGATGTGTCGCACCTTCATGCTTTCACTCATCACTGGTCACTCGTCACTGTTTTTTAAGCTCGCCACCGTGCGCTGCCCACCGCCCGCACCGTCAGAAACAGCGCGATGGAGGTGGCGGTGAGGTAGTAGACGACGGCCCGCGTATCGATGATGCCTTTGGAGAAATCACGCAGTTGTTCCATCAGCGACAGATAGCGGATGATCTTGCTCGATTGCGGATCGGTGATGAACGCATCCAAAAACCCCACCGAAAAGAGCAGCATGATCAGCACGAAGCTCACCACCGCGGCGATCACCTGGTTGCGCGTGAGGCTGGAGGCCAAGATGCCGACGCCGATGAGCAAGCCGCCCAGCAGCCACGTGCCCAGGTAGCCGGTCAGAATCGGCCCCCAATCCAACGGCGTGAACAGCCGCATCATCACGAACAGCCCGGCGGTGGCCGCCCACAGCGCGCCGTAGGAGAGCCATGCGCCCAAGAATTTCGACAGCACCACCTGCGCGTCAGTCACGGGCGCGGTGAGCAGCACTTCGATGGTGCCGGTGCGTTTTTCCTCGCTGAAGGTGCGCATGGTCAGCAGGGGCGCGATCATCAAGACGGAAATCCAGTAAAAGAAGGTGCCGCCGAAGAAGAATTGGCCGATGCGCCAGCTCGGATCCACGCGCGGGTCGTTGAGCACCGTCATGAGCAGCCAAAACACCCACCCTTGCATGAGCAAGAAGAACGCCCCCACCACGTAGGCGATGGGGGAATACCAAAACGCCTTCCATTCGCGCGCGGTGAGTGCCAGAAGGTTATTCATTGACAGCGCCCCTTTTGGTAATTGGTCATCAGTAATTGGTAATTGAAAAAAGCAACTTTGTGTCCCTCGCTCATCTTCGTGAAATTACCAGTTACCATTTACCAGCATTAGATATTTTCTTGAGTTGTCAGATGGACGAACACGTCTTCCAGCGAGGTCTGCGCCTGGGCCAGGTGGCGCACGGCCCAGCCGCGCTCGGCCGCCAGCTTGAAGATCGCCTCGCGCACATCCGTCTGGCCGGCGGCTTCAATTTCAAAAGTCACGCAGCCGTCGGTGCGGCTCTGGCGCCTCACTTGGGCGACCCCAGGAAGCTGCCGCAGGGCCGGCTCAATGGCCGTTTCTTCTCCGCGCAGCTCCACCTGCACGACCTGCCGCCCGGCGGCGCGCGTGCGCAAATTCGCCGGGGTATCCACGGCGATGATGCGCCCTTGGTTGATGATGGTCACGCGCTGACAGAGCATGTCGACTTCCGGCAAGATATGGGTGGAGAGTAGGATGGTGGTGCGCGCGCCCAGCGATTTGATGAGGTCGCGCGCTTGGCGGATCTGGTTCGGATCCAGGCCGACGGTGGGCTCATCGAGGATGAGAATGGCGGGCCGGCCCACGAGGCAATCGGCCAGCGCGACGCGCTGGC
>ORMF010225040.1_pt1 | contig 61142 bp, 51 predicted proteins | sample 1779871 | NCBI WGS metagenome assembly ORMF01 (sample SAMEA104232316, study PRJEB22302) | groundwater metagenome | biome: forest; feature: aquifer; material: groundwater | place: USA | collected 2011-08-07 | depth 5.4 m | reverse complement strand
TGTGACATCAAAATCATCCGGCTTGGCCTGAAGCAGCCAATCGCGTGTTTCCATCACCGTTTCATTGGACTCGCCGGGATGGCCGATGGACATCAGCGCCTTGACTTTGAGGCCATGCTTGCGCGCGATCGCGACACAGCGAGTGTTCTGCTCTCGCGTCGCCTTCTTGTTGATATTGGTGAGAATGCGCGGCGAACCGGACTCAAAACCGGTCAGCAGCCAGCGGAATCCGGCCTTGACCATGGCCTCGGCCTGGCGGTCATTGAAAAGCTCGGCCTTCACAAATCCGCGGAGGCGGAATTCCGCACCCAATTCGCGTTGAAGTTCCCTGACGCCGTCCATCATCTCCACCATTTTGGGATTCACATTCAATTCGTCGTCGTAAAACATAAAACCTGTGACGCCATAAGTTTTATGCATATCGCGCATCTCTTGGATGATGCTTTCCGAAGAACGCGTGCGCACTCCGCGGAGCATAGGCGATTGCCGGCCGCCGCAAAACCCGCATTCAAACGGACATCCGAGCTGCGCGATAATGCTCATGGCCTGTTTTCCTTCGATATAATAGTGATAACTTGACGCATCCACCAGATGCCGGGACGGAAACGGAAGCTCCTCCAGATTCTGATTGGTCAGAAAAAAATCCGATTTACGGTCATTGGCGTCCACCAATTTGGGAGGATGCTCTCCGATGGCGTCAAAAATGGCCTCTTCCCCATCTCCTGAAACCAGCACATCAAAAATCTCCGCCAAATCCTGAAAGGCTCTGGTCGCGCGTCCATTCACTTCCTCGGTTTTTTCCTTTCTGTAAGCCGTATGGACTAGCGTGATATGCGGTCCACCCAAAATCACGCGGGAAAAAGGAAGCTCCGCCTTGATCTTTTTGGCAATACGATTGGCAGCGGGCAGTTGCGGCGTGGTGGAGGTGATTCCAAAAATCCGGGCCCGGGAGGACTGGCAATGATCCTTCACCGCCTCTTCATAATTCTCAATGCCAGAAAGATCCAGCACCTCCAGGGGGTATCCGCTCTTTTCCAGAACGGCAGCCACCTTCAGGATACCTAGGGTCATAAACACCCTTTCATCCAGAAGAAAAAGAGACGGCGGAATAATCAGACAAACGGTGGGGCGAGCATTAGACATAAGTTATTCCTTTGATGCCACCCATTGAATCTGAAGATGATACCATAGTATAGTAACGGCCCGCAATGAAAAATAATAAAGCCGATAATTTCAGTCAGTTAAGGGAATCTCCTCCATCACTGATAAATTCTATAACTATTTTAATATTAATGGGTTAAGGCTTACATTCGTATTTTGCTAACAAACGCTTTCGGGATATATTCTTTACATTTTTTGGCAAATGGCTTATGATTTTCCGCATGACTTCCATGAAAGAGGACCGCTTTATCAGCTTCATCACTCCCATCTTCAATGAGGAGGAGAATATTGCCAATTTCTTAAAGAACCTCCACTCGGTTCTCTGCACGCATCCCCATTGGAACTGGGAAGTCATTCTGATCGAGGATGGCAGCCGCGATCGCACACGCGACGTGCTTCTCGAGGAGATCAAAAAATACCCTGAAACCCAGCTTATCATTCACGAGAAAAATCAGGGCTACACCCGCTCCTTGAAAGACGGCATGGCCAGAGCCCGGGGAAAGTTTCTCATGTATATCGGCGCGGATGAGGAATTTGATTCCTCAGAACTTCCCAATTTCGTGAACCCGCTCATCGAGGGGCAGGCGGATCTTATTTTGGGCGTCCGGTGGCAAAGAAACGCTTATCAGCTGTTTCGCTTTTTCCTTTCCGTGATCTATATTTTTCTTTTGAATTATCTTTTCAAACTGCGCGTCAATGACTATAACTGGTCGCAGGCGTGGTGCCGGGAACTTTTGGAACGAATCGACCTTAAATCCCAATCGCTTTTCGTACTGCCGGAAATCATCATCAAAGCCCATGACTTGAAATACCGCATCAAAGAAGTGCCCTCGAATCACCGCGGCAGGCAATGGGGAAAATCCTCCGTGAACATGAAGATCATGGGGTCTGCGCTTCTTGAGTCCTTCCTTTTCTGGCAGAGCCGCCGCTCTAAAAGCTACAAGCCCGGCCGCGAACGCGCCGAGCTCAGAGCTGAAAATCTTCAACTTGCCCGTCACGCATGAAAAAGGAATTTTGATCATGCCCACCGTTCAGGAAGTCCGGAATTACTGGCAGGAGCACCCGCTGCATAGTTTTGAGCTGAGCGAGCCGGTATATCCACGTTTTTTTGAGGACATCGACAGAATCAAGCGCACGGATATTGAAAGATTTTCTTTAAAATTCTGGGAATTTGACCGTTTCAAGGATAAAAAAGTTCTGGACGTGGGGTGCGGCCCGGGATGGTTCACGGTTCAGTATGCGAAGGCCGGCGCCCGGGTGACAGCCGTGGATCTGACCTTGCGCGCCGTTGAACTGACCTCGAGCCACCTGAATTACAGGAACCTCTCCGCGGACGTGCGCGAGGCCAATGCCGAGGATCTTCCGTTCCCGGATGAGGAATTTGACATGGTCTTTTCAGCCGGAGTGCTGCACCATACCCCGGATACTCCCCAAGCCGTCGCCGAATGCTTTCGCGTTCTTAAACCCGGCGGAATTTCAAAAATTGCTCTTTATCACCAAGGCATTCTTCACAACCGCCTCCTCTTCCCCGTAACCAGAATGGTGATGAAATTGGGAAAAGTGAAGCATCCGGGAGCGGACTTGGCCCGAGAGGCAAAGGATCTCAATGATTTCATCCGTCAATATGACGGCATTTCAAACCCGGTGGGCATTGCAAAAACAACCGCAGAGTGGAGTGAACTTCTTCAAAAAGTCGGGTTTCAGATTGAAAAATACGAGCTTCATTATTTTCCGAAGCGCTTTATTCTCTTTCACAGCATTATTCCCGATTTTATCCATCGTTTGTGCGATAACTGGTTCGGCACTTTGATTTATTTCCAGCTCACGAAGCCAGTTTGTAAAGCTCTATAATCTGACCGTTTCTTTCCCTGGCCTCAAGCTCCTTCAAGCGAAAGGGCCCTCCGGTCAAAGGCTGTGAATCAATCGGCCATTCCCTGGAAGCATTTTTGTACGGGCTGAAGCGGGCCAGCAGAACGGCATTCGCCCGCAAGTCCTTGTAAAAATTTTCCTTGAACGACTTATTCACTTTTGCAAAAAAAACATATTCAACCCCGAGATCCTTCAAACGTTTGATGTCATAGGGCACAGCCGGTTTTGAAAATAAAAATCCCTCGCTCGAAAGGTTGCTGTTCAGAAAATACAATTCATACCTCGGCTCCCCGGATTTTTCCGCGTTCTCAAGCATGAGCTCAAGGCGTTTAAGCGGCGCCCGTCCAGGATGCCTGCCGGCCAGAATCTCGTTCCATTTTTCTTCAAGCTGTTTTACCGATGGTTTGAGGCGTGGCATAAAAAAGGGGATGTCCAGCGCGACTTTAGAACCCGCGGGAATAGCGGCCTCTGTTCTTTCCCGCGCCACGGTGCGGATGTCCTTGCGGACAAAAAGCTGATCGGACAAAACCGATTTTGTAAGAGACGGTAAAGCGACAAGAAAAACAACCGACCACAAAACCGGCTGGGAGAAACGCGTCTTTTTTTGAAATTGAAGGGTGGCATCCGCCGCAAAAAAAGTGAGAAAAGGAATTAACGGCAGCGCGTACCGGTCATACGGCTGGCTGAAAAAGCAAAGGACTCCGTAATAAATGATCACAAAGCAGGCCAGAACCCGGCGTTTCGCATCGCCCCGAATCGCCCAGGCCAAACCCGCCAAAGACAACAAAAGAAGCGGTATTCCCATGCCGCCGTTCAAGGAGTAGGTCAAATGGTGCAGAAATCCCGAAAATCCCTCGGAATGCGACTGGCCAAAAAGCTCGTTTAAAAAAGACCGGGGGTCCAACCAGCTATAGGGATTCAGAACACCGAAACAAAACAGCGAAACCAGGGCCGCAGCCATTAAATTCCAGTCGAACCAAGGTTTTTTCTTCTTGCCCAAAAAGCGCGCCAGCAAAAACGGAAAAAAAACAAACACACCGTTGTACTTTGTGGCCACGGCCGTTCCGAGCAAAAGCCCGAAGGCAATCTCCTGCCGCCCCTTTTTTCCATCCAAAATTTCAAAGATCGGAAAAAAACAGGCCACAAGAACGAAAAGCAGGGGGATGTCGGCATAAATGTAATGTGAGTCACGGACATGAAGAAAGCTTACGGCAAGAAAAAAGGCTGCGACCAGGCCATGTTCCCTGGAAAAAAACTTTTTCAGGAGCCGGTAAAGAAGGTATATCGTCCCGGTGCCGAGTAAACTGCCGAAAATAAAACGTGCCAGCCAATAAAAGGAGCTGGGATCGCTCAAAAAAAGATTTTCAAAATCAGAAACGCCGTGAATGCGGCCGGTAAGCTTGAGCAGAAGAAAATAAAAACCGTAAACTCCGTAAAGAAGATAGCTGACCAGGGGCGGAATCTTGAAAAAATGGGGATTGAAATCGCCCGAGCCATAAGCCAGCGCATGATTGACCACAATCGGCTCATCCGCGTGATAAAGGTCAGGAAGACCGAAAGAGACGCCCCACACTCGTAGAAAAAAAGCTGCGACCAGGATGAAAATTATGGCCCAAGCGGATGGATCGGGCCAGCGTGGATAGACCGCCACCCGCGGCTTATTTTTTCGAGCCGCAGTTTTTCTCATGACCGGCGTCAAGGGCCCTCGCTCCGCTCGGCCACCCGCCCATGGCATGTCATCATAGGCGGGTACTGCTCCAGATACCCCGGGCAAGCCCGGAGTATCTTCCGCTGTGAATCATTCGAATGAGGAAAAGCTCCCAGAACATTTTGACCGGGTCCGTAAAAATCGCCACCTTGCTTGCGGGCGAATTGCGCCAAATCACGGGGATTTCCTTAACCTTATACCCTCTTTTCTGGGCAAGAAACAAAATCTCGGCATCAAAGGAGAAGCCATCAATCCGGGACGAGCCGAAAAGATCATACGCCGCGTTCCGCCGGAATCCCTTGAACCCGCACTGGGAATCGCGGATTCCCCTGAACGTAAGAAGCCGCGCGATACGGTTGAATATTCTTCCCATCATCTCCCTCATGAAGTTCTGGTGAATCTCCACGCGGGACTCGGCAAGCGCACGCGAGCCAATGGCCACGTCATAACCCTCATCCACCGCGGCCTTGAGCTTATCCAACTCCTCGATCGGGGTCGAGAGATCCGCATCCGAGAATAAAACAAAATCTCCGCAGGCCTCCAGCATCCCCCGCCGGACGCTGAATCCCTTGCCGCGGTTGCGGCCGTTTAAAAGCAGCCGGCATGTCAAGGGACTGCTTCGCTTCGCTTCGCCGCCACCTGCCCTGCGGGCAGGTACTGCTCCAGATACCCCGGGCTTGCCCGGGGCATCCTCCGCTGTCAATCCTTGCATTTCCGCAAACTCCTGCCGGATCACCTCCGCGGTTCTGTCCGTGCTGCCGTCATCCACAGCAATCAGCTCGCAGTCCAAGCCCTGGCGGCGGGCAAAATCCCGGATCGAGCGGAGCGTCTGACCAATGCGTTTTTCCTCGTTGTAGGCGGGAACAATAACGGAAAATTTCATAAGGCGGGCTGGGGCCCGGAATCCTTTATTCGCGCTTGTGGTAGGTCACGATCAAATCGGCAAGAAGCCCGATCGCGGCCGTCATGATAGCCGCCATGAAAATGATAATGTCCGATTCCTGAAGCGTTGACGTGAACACGAGACTGAGGATGGATTTCACAATGCCGAACAAGATCAGAAATAAGGAAACAGGCATAAAAACACTCAACGGTTTGAAATACATCACCATCCGGATCACAGTATGGATATAAGTGTACGTGTCCTTGAGAGGATGAAATTTTGATTTACCGATCCTCGGGTGATAAGCCGTGGGAATATATTTGACCGCGTAGCCATTGGCAAGAAAAGCCAGCGTCATGGTGGTGACACAGGAAAATCCGTCCGGCAGCACCCAGAGATATTTCTTCATGATGTCTTTCTTGAAGGCCTTAAGGCCGGTGTTCAAATCGGGAATATTGGTGTGAGTCAAATAACAGGCCAGCTTCCGGATAAACCATTTGGCCGGCGCACGGAGAAGCTTCAAAGTCCCCTGTTCGCTCGTTCTCGCCCCGTTGACCTGGTCGTAATCGGGAAAAAAAGAAAGCATCTTGGGAATATCCGCGGGCTCATAGGTCCCGTCCGCATCCAGCATCACAATGATCTCGCCTTCCGCGGCCGTAATCCCCGTGCGCCTTGACGCGCCGGAACCGCCGCGAAAAACACGCTTGATCACCCGGGCATTTTTGGACTGGGCAATCTCAACAGTCCGGTCGTCGGATTGATCGTCAACCACCAGAATTTCGTACCGGTATTTTGTCTCTTTCATGACCCGGTGAATGTCATCGATCACCTTGCCAATGGCCTGCTCCTCATTGTAAGCGGGCAGAACAACCGTGATGTCGGCTTTCATGCTATCTCCCTACGGGACTTTCCTTGGTCCCGAGGGAGTAGCACTGGCGCATAAGGCGCCTGTGCCTCCCTCCTCTCATGTTCGAGAATATCCCGCAAACTTCGGCTGAACGGTATCTCAGGCCGCCAGCCCGTGAGCCTCTGCAATTTAAAAGGGTTCAGCCTCGCGGATTGAATCTCATCCTTGGACATGAGCGTTTTTTTCTTGATCACTTTGATTTCTCCTTTGGGAATACGGGCGCACCGGATAAGCTCGCTGAGAACGTCCTTCAGTTTTCTCGATTGGCCGGAGCAAACATGATAAGCCTGCCCCCTCACTCCTTTTCTCATCACCAGATAAAGCGCCCGGACTCCGTCCCGCACATCCAGATAATCGCGCTTGGCGGCAAGATTCCCGACACGGATCACTTTGGGAAGCTTTCCGGCCTCAAGTGCCGCCACCTGATGCGCGAAATTGGCAACAGAAAAAACCCTGGACTGCCCCGGCCCCATCCAGTTGGAGAGACGCGCCACCATAACCTGCAAACCATAGACCTTGCCATAAAGACGCGCAAAGGCATCCAGCGCGAGTTTGCTGACGCTGTAAGGATCCTTGGGCTTTTGGCACGCGTTTTCATCCAAAGGACGTCCGCTCAAAAACGAGTCGCCGTAAGTGGTGCCGGAAGAAAAAATAAGCACGCGCGCCCGCGACCTTGTCCGGCGCAGAAATTCCAGAAGATAAAGCCCACCCATCAAATTGATATTCAGGGTATTCACCGGATCCAACCATGCCTCGCGCACGGAGCTTTTGGCTGACAAAAAATAAATGTGATTGGCCTTGGAATCTGCCACCAGAGATTCAAGCACCTTTCTCTGCCTGATATCGCACCGCACCCAGCGAACATTCAAGGTTCGGCCGGTTTCCCCGGGCTTGCCGTTTAAATAAGTGCCGATGACGATTTCGCCGCGGCCGGAAAGGTATTCAGCAAGATAACTCCCGACAAAACCGGTGGCCCCGATCAATAAACTTGTTTTACCGTTTCTCACGCGAAAGCTGCCTGATATCCTCATCCACCATGAGTGCCACGAGGTCTTTAAAGGACATCTCCGGTTTCCAGCCCAGCGCGCGCCGCGCTTTGGACGCATCCCCGCAAAGAATATGAAGCTCCGTGGGCCGCACGAGCGCAAGATCCACGCGTACGTGCTTTTTCCAGTCAAGGCCGGCGTGGGCAAACGCCATCCTCGCAAAATCCTCCACCGAATGTGCCCGGCCGGTCGCGATCACAAAGTCATCCGGTTTTCTTTGCTGCAGCATGAGCCACATGGCCTTGACATAATCCCCCGTAAAGCCCCAGTCGCGCCTAGCCTTCAAATTGCCGAGCGTAAGCTCTCTCGCCATTCCCAGCTTGATGGCCGCCACCCCGCAGGAAATTCTCCGGCTTACAAATTCTTTTCCGCGCCGGGGCGACTCATGATTGAAAAGAATTCCGCGCGAGACAAACATTTTGTACCCTTCCCGGTAAATCAGGCACATCCAGTGGGCATAAGTCTTGGCCACGCCGTAGGGATTTCTCGGCCGCAGGGGCGTATTTTCATTCTGAGGAGAACGGTCCACATGTCCGAACATTTCGCTTGAGGAGGCCTGGTAAACGCGAATGCTTTTGTCCACCAGGCGCACGGCCTCAAGGAGGCGCGTCACGCCGAGCGCCGTGAATTCGCCGGTCAAGACCGGCTGTTCAAAAGAAGTCGGCACAAAAGACTGCGCGGCCAGATTATAAATCTCGCGCGGTTTAATTTTTTTAACCAAATTAATAAGAGAAAGCTCGTCCAGAAGATCGCCCGGCACCAGTTCAATCTGGTCCATGATATGGCTGATCCGCTCAAAGTTCTCCGTGCTGGAGCGGCGTACCATGCCGTAGACCGCGTACCCCTTGCTCAAAAGAAATTCCGCTAAATAAGAACCGTCCTGTCCGGTAATGCCGGTGACCAACGCTTTTCGTTTCATTGAAGTACCATCCCCAGTGTTTTGAAATACTCGATTGTTTTACGCAGTCCTGTTCTCACATCCACTTTCGGCTCCCATCCGAGGACTTTCCTGGCGCGGGTGATATCCGGCTGCCTGATTTTTGGATCGTCCTGCGGAAGATCGCGAAACTCGATGTTGCTTTTTGAACCCGTTAATTCGATGATCAGTTTGGCAAGTTCAAGAACTGTCATCTCGTTCGGATTGCCGATATTGACCGGCTCCGTGGCATTGGAAAAAAGAAGCGCACGGATGCCGCGGACAAGATCATCGACATAACAGAAACTTCGCGTTTGGGAACCGTCTCCGAAAACCGTGATCGGATCGCCCGCGAGTGCCTGACTGATGAAATTGGGAATGGCACGGCCGTCATTTTTTCTCATGCGGGGACCATAGGTATTAAAAATTCTGATAATCTTGACATTCATTCCGTGTGACCGGTGATAGGCCAGTACCATGGCCTCCGCAAAACGCTTGGCCTCATCATAAACGCCGCGCGGGCCGATGGGATTCACATTGCCCCAGTAATCCTCACGCTGGGGATGCACCAGGGGATCGCCGTAAACCTCGGAGGTGGAAGCAAGAAGAAACACGGCCTTCTTGGCTTTGGCCAGTCCCAGGGCATTGTGAGTGCCGAGGGAACCCACCTTGAGCGTCTGAATCGGATACATGTGATAGTCCGCGGGACTGGCGGGCGATGCAAAATGAAGCAGAAAATCAACCTTCTCCGAAATCTCAATATGCTTTGAGACATCATGCTGGATAAAAAGAAAATGTTCGTTTTTTAAAAGGGGTTCGATATTTCTCTTATTTCCAGTCAGAAGGTTGTCCACGCAAAGGACCCGACTCCCTTCGGATAGAAACAATTCGCACAGATGGGACCCGATAAATCCGGCGCCGCCCGTGATCAAAACCGTATTCATCGCGCCCCTCCTTCCAAAACTTTTGAGGCAAGAAACCATTCGACTGTTTTCTTTAATCCCGGCTTAAAACGCGTCTGCGGCCTGAAGCCCAGAATCTTCTTTGCTTTGGAAATATCGGCAAAGGTGCGCCGCACATCACCGGCTCTTTTGGGCATAAACTTAGGCTGAATGCGGGGTTTATTCAAAATCTTTTTCAACTGGTTGAAGATATCAAGCACTGAATATTCTTCGTGGCAGGCAATGTTAAAAACTTCGCCCGAAGCCTTCTTGACATGCATGGAAAGCAAATTGCCTTCTACCACATTGTCCACATACGTAAAATCGCGGGACTGCCGGCCGTCCCAATGAATCTCAGGAGACCGGTCGCGCAGAATGGCGGCGATCAGAATGGGAATCACGGCAGAATATTTTGATTCAGGATTCTGACGGGGGCCGAACACATTGAAATAGCGGAGCGAAACGGTTTCCAGCCCGTAGAGACGGGTGAAAATCTGGCAGTAATACTCCCCCATAATTTTGGAAGCCGCATAAGGCGAAACCGGACCCGGCTTGTCCGTGACCTTGAAAACCGGGGCCTTGCTTTCTCCATAGACCGAAGAACTGGAGGAGTAAACCACGCGTCTCACACCGGCATCTCTTGCCGCGACAAGCAGATTAAGTATTCCTGTCACATTAGTCTCATTGGTTTCCAGAGGATTGTCCACCGAGCGTGCTACAGCTCTCAAGGCGGCGATATGAAAAACCCCCTCCATCCCCTTAACCGCCTTTCTCACATCCCGAAGACGGCGAAGATCTCCCCTCACCAGCTCCGCACGTTTGAGAAATGGGCGGATATTTTCCATGGAACCGGTGGAAAAATTATCAAAAATACGCACCTTATGATTGCGCCGTAGCAGCGCTTCCACCACATGGGAGCCGATAAAGCCGGCCCCGCCCGTTACCAGATACTTTTTCATGAATTCATGCCTTTCATAATAGGATGATTTTATTTTTTGCTGCGGTAAATTTTTTAAGAATATTGCGCGTATCAAGGAGCAAGGCCGCATTTTTGACCACTTTGTCATAATCGACCGACGAATGGTCGGTGACCACAATCACCAGGTCATAGCTTTTGAGCGCCTTTTCGCTGATGGGCGAGGAACTCATCCGTATTCCATCCACCTCAAGCCGCTTCACAAACGGATCATGGTACAGGACCTTGGCGCCGAGATCCTGCAATTCTTCGATAATATCCAAAGCCGGCGCTTCCCGCACATCCCCAATATTTTTTTTGTAAGCCACTCCCAGAATTAAAATCCGAGACCGGGAAAGAGCTTTGCCGCGCTTATTCAGCGCATAGGCTGCCCGCTTGACCACATAACCGGGCATGTCCGCGCTGATACGGCTGGCCAATTCCACAAACCGTATTTCCGAACCCTCCAGCTTGGCTTTCCAGGAAAGATACAAAGGGTCAATGCCAATGCAATGGCCGCCAATGCCGGGGCCGGGATAAAAAGGCATGAATCCAAAAGGCTTGGTTTTTGCAGCCTCAATGGACTCCCAGATATTGATGCCCAATTTTTGGGAAACAATGGCCAGCTCATTGATCAGTCCGATATTCACGATGCGGAAAGTATTTTCAAGCAGTTTCGCCATTTCCGCCACGCGCGGCGAGGAAACCTCCATCACCTGCTGAATGACCTGGCTGTACAAAATCCTTCCGAGGCGCGCGCAGGCCGGAGTCATGCCTCCCACCACCTTGGGAATTTTTCTCAAAGGAAAATCCCGGTTGCCCGGATCGATGCGCTCCGGCGAAAAACAAAGAAAAAAATTTCTCCCGACCTTAAGATGCCCGCTGGCAATTTCAGGAAGAATCATTTCCTCGGTCGTTCCCGGATACGTGGTGCTCTCAAGAATCACAAGCTGAGGCTTTTTCATGTTATCGCGAATCATCCTGGCCGCGCTCAAGACATAGGAAATATCCGGCTCTTTCAATTTGTTGAGAGGCGTCGGAACGCAGATAATAATGCAGTCCGCCTGAGCCAGGCATTCCGGATCCCATGTGGCTTTAAGCTTTTTCTCTTCTACCAGACGCTTGACCAGATGGGAGTCCACATCCTGAATGTAAGAGATTCCCTGATTAATGGCCTCGACCTTTTTCTTATCCATGTCAAGCCCGCACACCTGAAACCCCGCCTCCGCAAACTCGGTTGCGAGCGGAAGGCCGACATAACCGATTCCGATCACGCACACAACCGCTTTACGTTTGGTGATTTTCTGTTCAAGTTCTTTTCGAGCGCCCATCCTCAAACCTCCTGCCGGGAAGTTTCTCCCCGCACCCTTTTTCCCAAATAATCCCTCAAGGCCTCTTTCCAATCCCTTAATGGCTTTTTCAACAACGAGTCAAACCGCGACGTATCCAGCACGGAATTTTTAGGCCTTTCCGCAGGCCGAGTCAATTGCAAAGAACGGATGGGCTTGACCACCACATCCTTGCCCGCTATCAGAATGATTTCTTTTGCAAAGTCAAACCAGCTTGCGGCCCCGCGATTGGCCACATGCAACACGGGCGGCAAATCATTCTTCTTCCGTCCTTTTCTATCCATCGCACGATCACAGAGATCAAAAATGGCGTCTGCCAGATCATAGGTGTACGTCGGCCTGCCAATCTGGTCATCCACCACTTCTAAAGTCTTGCGTTCGTCCGATAGGCGAAGAATGGTTTCCACAAAATTTTTCCCGCCCGGGCCATACACCCACGACGTTCTCACAATCAAATTCCCGGGCCTGCGTAAATAGTTTTCCGCCTCAAGCTTGCTCTCGCCGTACACACTCAAAGGCCTGGCCGCATCCTCCTCACGGTAAGGCGTCTTTTTCTCGCCGTCAAAAACATAATCCGTGCTGATAAAAATTAAAAAGGAACCGTTTTCTCGGGCTGCATCCGCCACATGCGTCGTCCCGGTAAAATTGACAACCATGGCCTTGTCGCGCTCTCGCTCGCAATCATCCACCTGCGTGAAAGCAGCTGCATGCACCACCACATCCGGCCGGATCCGGGACACAAGCCGGGTCACTTGATCCCGGTCCGTGATGTCACAGCACTCATACTCAAAAAATCCCGGCGCCCGATTTTTTGGAACACTGCCTTTGCCGATTCCGTAAAGTTTGTCCTCTTTAAAAGTCTCGACGAGCGCTTTTCCCAGCATCCCGTTCGAGCCCGTGATCAACACTTTCATTTCCGGGTGAATTGGTCCTGCTTGAGCGGCTGCCACCAGGCCTGATTCGCGCGGTACCATTCGACCGTGCGGCTCAACCCTTCCTCAAACGTATACTGCGCCGCGAAACCGAGTTCTCTGATCCTAGAGCTGTCAATGCTGTATCGGAAATCATGGCCCGGCCTGTCCGCCACATAATTGATGAAATCATCCCCTTTGCCAAAGATGCGAAGAATCGTATGTGTCAATTCCAGATTGGTTTTCTCCTGCCCTCCGGCGATATTATAGATCTCACCTTCCCGGCCCTTCTCGAGCACCCGATCAATGGCCCGGCAATTGTCCTCCACAAAAATCCAGTCCCGCACATTCTCACCCTTGGCGTAAAGCGGCACTTTCTTTCCTTCAATCAAATTGGTCACAAAAAGCGGAATCAGCTTTTCCGGAAACTGATAAGGCCCGTAATTATTGGAGCTTCTCACCAAGAGCACCGGCAGGCCGTACGTCACATAATAGGAACGCACCAGAAGATCCGCGGCTGCCTTGGAAGCCGAATAAGGGCTGTTGGGCCGTAGCGGCGACTCCTCGTGAAAGGAGCCGGTCATGGTGGAACCGTACACCTCATCCGTAGAAATCTGAAGAAAACGGGAAAGCTTTCTTTCGCGGGCCTTTTCGAGAAGATTATGAACCCCCACGTAGTTGGTCCGGATAAAAGCTGATGGGTCGTGAATCGAACGGTCCACATGCGTTTCAGCCGCGAAATTTACCACCACGTCCACCTTGCCCATGAGACGGCCCACCAGCGCTTCATCGGCAATATCTCCACGCACAAATTCATAGCGCGGATTATTCTGCGTTTCCGCCAGATTTTTCAGATTGCCGGCATAAGTCAACTTGTCCAAATTGAGAACGGAATCCGAGGGATGCTGCTTAAGAAAATACCGGATAAAAGCACTGCCGATAAAACCGGCACCTCCCGTCACCAGAAGCCGCATGTTTATTTCTTCCCTGCCGAATTTTTTCTGACGCTTTCGGCAATCAGCTGATTGGCTCTGAGAAGGGAGTCAAACGTGCCCGCGTCCGTCCAGTAACTCTTCAGAATATCGTACTCAAGCTCGCCCGCGCGGATGTAGGCATTGTTCACATCCGAGATTTCAAGCTCGCCGCGGCCCGAGGGTTTCAGCGTTCGGATGATATTAAACACCCGCTGATCAAACATATAAATCCCTGTCACTGCATAATTTGATTTTGGCTTGCGGGGTTTCTCTTTAATATCCACGATTTTTTCGCCCTTGAGTTCCGGAACGCCGAACCTCTGAGGATCGCGGACCGTTTTGAGAAGGATCCTCGCCCCACTTTTCTGCTTTTTGAATTTTTCGACATAGGGTTTGATCTTGTCCCCAAAAATATTGTCTCCGAGAATCACCACCACCCGGTCCTGATCCACAAAATTCTCGGCCAACCTCAGCGCATCAGCAATCCCGCCCTCGCCTTCCTGATAGGTGTAATGAATTTCCTTGAGACCAAAGGCATGCCCGTTGCCGAGCAGGCGCAAGAAATCACCGGCCGAATTTCCCCCGGTCACCAGCATGATATCCCGGATCCCGCCTTCGATAAGCTTTTCAATGGCGTAATAAACCATGGGCTTGTCATAAATCGGCAGCAAATGCTTGTTGGTGACTTTGGTCAGCGGATGAAGGCGCGTGCCCATGCCGCCTGCGAGAATAACGCCTTTCATGCTAGCCGTCCTTCCGCGCCCAATCGTAGGGAATGTCTTTGGAGTGCGCCGGGACCCTGAATTCATCCGGCTTCGCATAGCGGTAGGGCTCGGTCGGGACATTGATCACCACCGCCTCGTCCTCGCTGATTCCCTTGAAGCCGTGATAAACCCAGGTCGGCACCTGCACGAGAATAGGGTTGTGAATGCCTAGAAAAAACTCATTCACTTCCTGGAAGGTTTCCGAATTCTTTCTTGAATCATAAAGCACGAGCTTGATCATGCCCTTGACGCAGACAAAGTGGTCCGTCTGCTTCTTATGATAATGCCACCCCTTCACCATGCCGGGGTAGCAGGTGGTCATGTAGACTTGCCCAAATTTTTTAAAAATTTTGTCATCGCGCCTCAGAACTTCCATCAGGCGTCCCCTCTCGTCCGCAATCACTTTCAACTGTTTGACCTGAACCCCTTCAATCATAATTTTCCTCACCTTTTCAAGAAACCGGCGCGCGGCCGATTGAAATGTATTGAAAGCCGAGATCCTTCATAGTTTTAGGATCGTAAATATTCCTGCCGTCAAAAATCAAAGGCCTTTTCATGAGCCGTTTGATCCTGGAAAAATTCAATTCCCTAAATTCATTCCACTCCGTCAAAATAAGAAGCGCATCCGCGGCCCGGGCCGTCTCATAAGGATCTTTCACACACTTGAGCCCCTTGATAAGCGTTTTCGCAAGCCGCATGGCCTCAGGGTCAAAGGCATAAATTTGAGCACCCTGATTCGCGAGCGCGCCTAAAATATCCACGGAAGGCGCAAACCGCATATCGTCCGTATCCGGTTTGAAGGAAAGTCCGAGGGCTCCGATCTTTTTTCCCTCCAGATTCCAGAGAACCTGTTTCACTTTATCCACAAAATGCATTTTCTGTTCTTCATTGATATCCAGCACGGCCCTCAAAATCTTGAAATCCACACCGGACTTTTCGGCGATATGAATGAAGGCCGCAAGATCCTTGGGAAAACAGAATCCGCCGAATCCGATGCCGGCATTGAGAAAACTCGGGCCGATGCGCCGGTCAAAGCCCATGCCTTGCGCCACTTTATGAATGTCAGCGCCGACCTTCTCGCAAAGCTGCGACACCATGTTGATAAATGAAATTTTGGTGGAGAGAAAAGAGTTGGAGGCATGCTTGATAATTTCCGCGCTGTTCACATCCGTCACCACCATCGGCACCTTGAGCGGCTCATAAAGGGTGCGCAAAATCTTCTCCGCCCTTTTATTCTCCACCCCGATCACAATCCGGTCCGGCTTTAAAAAATCCTGAATCGCGGATCCTTCTCTCAAAAATTCAGGGTTGGAGGCCAGATCAAAATCCACCTTCCTGGATTTCCGGAGATTAATCTGGATGGTTTTTTTCACCCACGCGCCTGTTTCGACAGGTACCGTGCTCTTTTCCACAATCAGGTGATACCCGCGAAGATGCTTGGCAATTTCAGTGGCCACCTTTTCCACGGACGAAAGATCCGCCTCACCTGTCTCTTTGGTAGGCGTGCCCACGGAAATAAAAGTCACCTCGCATTTTTCCACCGCTTCCCTGATCGAGGTGGAGAAAGAAAGACGTTTCCTTGCCATATTATTTCTGACCATCTCAAGAAGGCCGGGCTCAAAAAAAGGGATTTTTCCCTTTTTGATCAGGGCAATTTTCCTGGCGTCATTGTCAATGCAGATTACCTCATGACCCAAATCCGCAAAACAAGCGCCCGTCACCAAACCGACGTGGCCCGCGCCAATAACTGAAATCTTCACGATTAAAACGCTCCGTAATGTGCTGAAGGAAGCGATTCCTCCGCGTTGGAGCCATCATAGTACTGGCCGATTCTGGGCCTCGTGATGGACGAACGGCTTCCCACGCCAAGGGTCACGGCCGGAAATGCCTTCATGGTTAATTCCACAAACGCTTCCTTGTTTGAGCCCTTGCCGCCGCGAAAATCCGAATTGCGCACATTGATACCTGTGGTAAGAATAAAGTCGTGCAAATCGCGGATAGCGCGAATCTCCCATTCCTCCACCTTGCCCTTTTCAAGCTCCATGCGCACGTAACTGCCGAGTTTCCAAAGCTCATTCAGTTTGACCGTCAAATCTGTCGCCACAATATTGCTGGTCGTACTGCCGGAGATGCTGGGATTCTGTCTTAAATAGTCCTGGCTCAAAACAAACCGGAACCTGTCATCTTTTAAGGGCGTGATCACAAGATCAAAAGCATGCTCCCTGAAATCCGTGAGCGTGAGATCAAAAACCGTTTTGGATTCAAGCAGAAGCCAAGCATAGGGCCGCACCGAAACCTGGTGTCCCCAATCCGTGAAACCGGAACCGCCATTCCTTCCGCCATCAAATTCGAAATTAATGAAGGTGTTATAGCTCACAATATCCACGCGCTGCATGGATCCATTCCGTTTACGCTTGGTCTGCAAACGGTTATCCAGCGCCAAAGTCACCACATCCTGTTTATGAAGCTGGTCGTATTCATCCATTTGGAATAATTCCTCGGGAGAATGCGTGTCCAGGCGCACCGAATTATAGCGCACGATGGGTTCCATAATATGCCGGAGCTGATTGATTTCTATATTCATAAAATTGCTGGAATGGTCAAAGGTGCGCTGAAAGCGGGTGCGCGACTCAACCCCCACCCCAAGAAGCGTGCGCCCGATCGTGTTCGATCCGTATCTGTGATCGTTGTAAAACGCCTGGCTCGCGTTGGCAAAAGGCGTCACTTTCACCCTGGCATCAAATAAGCGGAATGGCCGCTGGATTTCATGCGCGGTGTCCCAGCGGATCACATCTTCCTTAAGAGAGCTTCGGGCCAACCTCTTCTGAAAGTTGGTGAACTGGGTTTCGTGTTTGTATAAAAACTCCGTGTCAAAAAGCGGCTGGCTTTTCCATAGGAAATTAAGCCGCGGCAATTTTTCGATTTCGGAGAAAAAATTATTGGTGCGCTTCGCCACCTCGGCAAACATGCCGTAATCATCGCGCGTGCGCGTGAGCACTACCTGCGAACGCGGCCGGGTCTCTTTCCTGTCCTCGCGCTGGAAAAATTCCTGGATGAGAAATTCGTCCGAAAGCTCGTGCCAGTTCACAATCAAGCTGGTCTGCGGCTCAAAATCCGTGCGATGGCGAATGGAAAAGCGGTACCGCGTGTCTTTATGGCGGTTAGCAAAGGGATTGTCCACCTCGGGGTTGGCGGTGGGGGTGGGAGCCCTTTTATCGCCGATGAGATAGGTTACGATTTTTCCACGGCCGAATTTTGGAACGTCATAGCCGATATCCACGCCGCCCGCAATGCCACGCTGGGTGCGGTAATCCACATGCCCCTTAAGCTTGACATGTTTGGTAAGACTGAATCCCTTGGCGATATTGACATAGAAGCCGTAATTATCCGAGTAGCCGGTTTTAATCTCAACGGGTGACTCTCGTTCATCCAGCGGAATCGTGATGTAAGGCACCCAAAAAACCTTTTTTCCGAGAATTCTTATAAACGCGTTGCGGAGCACAATCTTGTCGTTGGGATAAACCGTGACATGGTTGGAGATCACGTCATAATGGGGCTGCTCAAGATTGCAGGTGGTGGCGCTTCCGTTCTGAACGCGGATTTCATCCTTGGAAACCTGCTCGATTTTTTCGCCCGCAGTGTACCAGGGATACTGATACCCCGTGCCTTGGGGAAAAGTGCCGCTCCGGTTGGCAAAATCATACTCACCCTTGTCACCGCTCAAGGTCGAGGTGCCATCAAACACCGTGACATGCCCTTCCGCATAGGCCTTTTTCGTGTCCGTGAAAACTTCCGCGCGGTCGGCCTGAAGTTTCAGGTCCTTGTACGTGACAAGGACATTGCCCTTGCCGATGATTTTTTTGCTGGTTTTATCGTATTCGATGGAATCTGCGACCACTTCGACGGGAATATCCTGCGCAGGCGCGACCTGCTTTTCTCCGGCCCAGGAGGGAGAAATTGTCCGTCCGGCCATCAGCATTTCTAGGCCCAAAAAAACTACGGCAAAACACAGATGTTGCTTGCGATGGCTCATCAAACGTACGGAACCGTTGTTTCCTTGTTTTTAAACCGCATTTCGTTTCTTCTCCGATATCGGAAGGGGTTAGTCTAGCAGAAGATAGGGAAAAATAAACAGATTATTTGTACACGGCCACTTTTTCCCAATCTTTTAAGAATCGTGCCAGGCCGATGTCGGTCAGGGGATGTTTCACCAGCATCTCCAGCACTTTGAAAGGCGCGGTGACAACATCCGCTCCGATCAGAGCGGCTTCCAGAATATGAACCGGATGGCGCACGCTCGCAACCAGGATCTCCGTGCGGAACCCGTAATTTTTGTAAATGGTATGGATATCACGGATGAGCGGCATGCCTGGCTGGGAAATATCATCCAGACGGCCGATAAAAGGGCTGATAAAAGCTGCGCCGGCCTTGGCTGCGAGCAGTGCTTGCGTGGCAGAAAAGCAAAGCGTGACATTGGTCCGTATGCCTTCCGAAGCCAGCACTTTAACGGCCTTAAGGCCTTCGGCCGTGAGAGGAACTTTGACCACAATATTTTTATGCATGACGGACAATTCCTGTCCCTCCCTAATCATTCCCTCGGCCTCCACGCTGACCACCTCGGCGCTGATCGGACCGTCGACGATTCCGCAAATCTCCAGAAGCAGGTCTTTAAAATCCAATCCTTCCTTGGCTACCAGGGAAGGATTCGTGGTCACGCCGTCCACAATGCCCCAGCTTGATGCTTCGCGAATTTCGGATAAATTTGCCGTGTCGATAAAAAACTTCATCTCTTCCTGCTCCTTTCTCAAGGGCGGCGGTTTGTTACTTCCGCTCAGCCAGCCACCTTAAAAGCATTTTATTAAAAAAAGGCGTTTCGGTGGCTGCCCCACGCCTCATTAAAATTTTTATAGGATGCTTGGGGCTGTCCTGACTACATTGATTAATATTTCAATGAGAGTCGGGGCTGAATTCGCTTCAGCAATCAAACCGCCGCCTTCTGCTATCCATAGTTATTCTGGCATTCTTCCGAACGATACCACCCGGTTACGGCCTTCCTCCTTGGCTTGGTAAAGCGCCTGATCCGCTTTTCTCAAAAGCTCCAGAATAAGATCCGACTTGTAATTTTCCACCGGGCCGGACTCAATATCCATAGGAAAGGAAGAAACGCCGATACTCACAGTCACTTTGGTTTGTTCGTCATAGGCTTTGAGACGCTTTTTTGCCACCGCGGAGCGGATACGTTCCGCCACTTCCATGGCTTCCTTCTTGTCCGACTCGGGAAGCACAATGGCAAACTCCTCACCGCCGTAGCGCGCCACAATATCCACTCGCCTCACATTGGCGAGAATCACCTGCGACACTTCGCGCAGCGCAACATCCCCGACCAAATGACCGTAGTTGTCATTATAACTTTTAAAGTGGTCGATATCTAGCATTAATACCGCCAGCCGAAACCCGTGGCGCATGGAGCGCCGGAGTTCCTCCTCAAAACGCTCGATAAAATGCCGCCGCACGAAAACCTGGGTCAGCCCATCCACAATCGAGAGTTCCCGCACCGTCTCGTAAAGTTTGATTTTTTTCACGTGAAGCGCAAGCTCCGCGGCCACGACTTCAAACTTGGGACGGTCCTCCTCCAAAGCGCCCTGAAGCACAAAAACCGCAATGGCCTTTCCCTGCACCATCAAAGGGAAAATCAAAAGAGGAAATAGAATCTCCTCATCCTCGAGCCAGGCAGGATCCGCCTCCTCCGGCGTCCGGACCGTGAGCATTTCTTTTTTTTCATAAGCCTCGAGAATGATTTTTTTTTCGAAGGGTGTCAAATCCGACTTCACATCCGAGTCCTCGACCCCGCCGCCCTCATACAGCGTGAATCTCCGCACCACGGAGGGAGGATCGTCCTCGGCCGCAAAAACCAAAAGAATGGCCTTCTTGAAAGAAAGCCCCACAAAAACCCTTTTCCGCAAGGCTTCAATCAGCGCCTCATAACTCAGGCAGTCATTAAATTCCTTGGCCAGCTCATAAAGCGTTGAAATCTCGCTCACCTGACGCACGATATCCCGCACATTGCCCTCCCGGTCCGTGCGTTTTTGTTCAAGCAGCTGCAATTCCTGGGCGGAAGCCCCTTTGCCGGCCGCGCTGGCCAAGAGCATCTTTTTCCAGTTCTCCCTGTAAACCACGCCGACAGCAATCATCAGGCCCAGCGCCGGCAGAAGATAAAAGAAAAGAAAATTCTTTGAAATAATTCCTTTGCCAAAAACCGAGCAGATAAAAAACACCAGGGAAACAGCCAGGGGAAGTGGCGCTTCCTCCAGAAGAAAATAGAAAATAAAAACTCCGGCCAAACTCGCAAATCCCAAATAAGAAAGCAGCTGATTCGTGCCAAAATGATGCGCTAAAAACAAAGTCACTGCAAAACCGCTAAAAAAAACTAATCGCTCCTTCATAGGCACACCCTGTTTCTTCCCCGGCGTTTGGCGTCATACAGACGTTGATCCGCACGGCGTATAAGCTCTTCCCTCTCCAGCGTGTCGTCCGGCATGGTACTCACGCCGATTGAGACCGTGGTGTGCGTGGCTTCGCGCCGGATCTCAATGGCGGCCTCTTCCACGCGCTTCCGGATCTTTTCCGCCAGCCCCATGGCCGCCTCTTTGGAAAATCTCGGAAGAATCACGGCAAATTCCTCGCCGCCGTAGCGCGAAACAATCCCGTCTTCGCCGACTTCGGTGCGCAAAATATCGGACACGCGCGTGAGAATCAAATCGCCAGCACCGTGCCCAAATGAATCATTGTAACTTTTAAAACGGTCCAGATCGCACATGAGGACCGATAGCTTGGCATTCGTGATCAGGGCCCTTTTATGCTCCTCCTTGAGGCGCTCCTTAAAATAGCGCTGCACATAAAGGCCGGTGAGAGAATCCCGGATCGCAAGCTCCTCGGTTTTTTGATAGAGAACGGCATTGGAAATAGCTGAGGAGGCAAGATCGCTGATATAGTTCAAGAGGCGCAGGTCATCCAGACTGAAGGCATCCGGCTGCGAGGAATTCACCCTGAACACACCAGTCACCCTGGCCTCGCTGATCAGCGGCACTACCATCACGCTCCGAAGCGACTCGCTCTCCGCGATCTGGGTCTGGTCAAAAAAAATGTCCTTTTTGGTGTCGCTGATAAAAAGATGCTTCCGGTTTTTCAGAACCCAAAGGTCATAAAATCCACCCTGCTTGGCCTTGATTTTTTCCTCCTCGCGCACGGTATGGGATGCGACCAGGGACAGCCCCACCTCCTTGGTTTCGGCCAGATATAAAAGGTAGGATTCGCCTTTGGGCAAAAAATTCCGCGCCTCTCTGACCACAAGTTCCGCCACCTCTCCGAACGAAAGCGAAGTCGCAAACTTCTCCGCCACCTCGCGCAGCCCGTAATACGTGGTGTACTTGGCGAATGAGGCATCCAGCTCCTCTTTCATTTTTTTAAGTTCTATTTCAATCTGGTTTTTTTCGTTCTCAAATTTTTCCATATCAACCTGGTCGATCAGGATCTCGCCCTGTTTCTCCCTCCGGAACCAGTCCAGCACCAGATAAAGCCCCAAGAAAAGGACGTGGTATAAAAGAAAAACGGGACGGCGCGTCACGATAAATGCCAGGGAGGCAATAAAAATTGCGCCTAGGCCAGCCGGCACGAGAAGCCAGTAATGGAAGCTGATCCAGCCGGCAGTTATGGGAATGATGAAATAGAACAGAAAAACGGCAAGACGTTCCATGTAAAAATCAAGAGGAGGATCGGAGGTGCGGAGAAGCCCCAGGGTGTGAATGGAATAATGCACCAGAAGAAGCGTGCCGGTTACTGCCGTAAACGCTAGGATCTGTCTCAGTAAAGGTCTCACGGGCGCCACCCCTTGCTAATCAGGCAATCGCAGCTTCAGTCTCCGGATCAAAAAAATGAGCTCTGGTCATGTCAAAAACAACCTGCAAATCCTGATTTTCCTTGGCCGTGTCGTGAGCATTCACCCGGGCCACGAAATTATTATTCCCTGTTGAAAGATGAAGATAGATTTCCGACCCCATCGGCTCCACCACTTCCACCGTCGCTGTAACGGTGTACTCGTCGGAAGCGGCCTGCGCAAAGAGGCGGTCGTAAATATTCTCGGGGCGAATGCCGAAAGTCACTTTTTTATTTTCATACTTCGAGATACGGTCATAAATCCGGTCGACAATTTTCAAGCGGAAGCGCGTGTCCTGAAAGTAAAACGAGTTATTCAGCTTGATGACTTTCCCCTCCATGAAATTCATGGGAGGAGAGCCGATGAAACCGGCCACAAATTTGTTGCACGGTTTGTCGTAAAGCCCGATCGGATCCGCCACCTGCTGGATCACGCCGTCCTTCATCACCACAATGCGGTTTCCCATGGTGAGCGCCTCCACCTGGTCGTGGGTCACGTAAATCATGGTGGTCTGGAGCCGGTTGTGCAGTTTCTTGATCTCGGTCCGCATCTGGACCCTGAGTTTGGCGTCAAGATTGCTGAGCGGCTCGTCAAAGAGAAACACTTTGGGCTTGCGCACAATCGCCCGGCCCACAGCCACGCGTTGCCGCTGTCCGCCCGAAAGTGCCTTGGGTTTTCTCTGCAGGAGAGGAACGATATCCAAAATCTCGGCCGCTTCGCGCACGCGACGGTCGATTTCCTTGACCGGATAACGCCTGAGTTTAAGCCCGAAGGCGAGATTGTTATAAACCGTCATGTGCGGATAAAGCGCGTAATTCTGAAAAACCATGGCAATATCGCGATTTTTAGCCGGGACATCATTCACCACCGTGTCATCAATCAGAATTTGCCCGCCCGTGATTTCCTCCAGCCCGGCCACCATTCTCAAAGTCGTTGATTTCCCGCAGCCCGAGGGACCGACAAACACCACAAATTCCTTGTCCTTGATATCCAGACTCACCTTGTCCACGGCCACAATATCGCCGGGATACATTTTTGAAACAGATTTTAGAACGACCTTTGCCATAAATCCTTTCCTGCTATCCACTAGCCCGATCGGATGGATCAGGCTAGTGCTGCAGCAATGCCACGTCTAAAACCCGTGGCATTGTCTGCTGTCAATGAAGATAATCAAGAATATTTGCAATCACATTCTGCAAATCCTTACGGTTGACCACAAGATCAATCATGCCGTGATCCAGGAGAAATTCCGAAGTCTGAAAATCCTGCGGAAGTTTCTGCCGTATGGTCTGTTCAATCACGCGAGGGCCGGCAAATCCGATCAGCGCCCGGGGTTCTGCGATAATCACATCCCCGAGCGAGGCGAAACTAGCCATGACGCCGCCCATGGTAGGGTTGGTTAACACGGAAATATAAGGAAGACGGAGTTTCTGAAAACGGTTGAGGGCACTGCAGGTTTTCGCCATCTGCATCAGACTCAACACTCCTTCGTACATGCGCGCGCCGCCGCCCGAACCGGAAACCACCACCAGAGGCAGCTCCTTTTCCATGGCATGCTCAATAAGACGGGTAATCTTTTCGCCCACCACGGAACCCATGGAACCCATGATAAACCTGGAATCTGTCACGGCCAACGCAATCCGCTTTTCCATCAGAAGCCCTTCGCCTGTGATACAGGCCTCATTAAGCCCGGTCTTTCTCTGATCCTGCAGCAACTTTTCGGGATAGCTTTTAACGGCTTTAAATTCAATGGGATCCAGGGAAGATAACGTGGCGTCAAATTCCTCAAATGTATCCTTATCGACCAGCTGATGGATGCGATCCCAGGCGCCCACGGTGAAGTGATAACTGCACTTGGGGCAAACGGAAAAATTCTCCAGAAGGGCTTTATTATAAACCACGTGCTGACAGCTCAGACACTTGGTCCAAAGGCCTTCAGGAACAGTTCTCTTCTTCTTTTCAGGGGTGGCAGATTTGGCTTCTTGCGGCACTTTGTTGTTTTCTTTTTTGAAAATGGGCATGCAATCTGGAACCTGTTTTGAGCCAATCAGTTACAAGTTAAAAATTATAATGTAACAAAAACGATCTGTCAAACGTTGTCCTAAATTATTTTGCCATCATGCTTTTTGACACTATCTCCGAAAAGTGCTATCTTTGAAAAGCATGCTCAAACACGCCGAGGAAAGCCATGGGACTTGAACAGCGTCAAATCCAATCGCAAAAACTTATCCTGACTCCCCAACTCAGGCAATATCTTAAACTCCTGCAGCAGCCGCTGTTAGAATTAAGGCAGGCGGTGGAGCAGGAACTCGCGGAAAACCCTGTTCTGGAAGAGGTTCCCTTATCTGAGCCGGGAGAACTCTCCCTTTCGGAAATCGCCAAGGATGAGGTCCCGGCGCCTGAGCCAGTGCGCGAATTGGACTTCCAAAACAAGCTGGCCGCATTGGACCGCATTGACGAACAATTCAAGGAATCCATCTATTCGGACTATGGGGCCTCCCAGGATGAAGATGAAGAATCCGCCAAGAAAAGAAATTATCAGGAATCCATCATCTCCAAATCAACAACACTCACGGATTACCTCCTTTGGCAGCTCCACTTTCTGGATTTGAGCCAGGAAGAAACGCGGATTGCCGAGGAACTCATCGGCAATATTGACGAAGACGGCTACCTCAAAGTCACGGTGGAAGAACTCAGCCAGTCGCTTGGGGCGCTGGCTGACACCATAGAAAAAGTGCTCAAACTGATTCAAACCATGGATCCTCCCGGCGTGGGCGCACGGGACTTACGGGAAGCCCTGCTCATTCAAATATCAAAATCAGACAAAGCAAGCGCTCTAGCCCGAAAAATTATTGAAGAGTACTTTATCCTGCTCGAAAAAAAGCATTTTCAGGAAATCGCCAGAAAGCTGGGCGTCAATGAGGATGCAGTCAGAAAATGCTTCCACGAAATTGCACGCCTGGAGCCCAAACCCGGAAGGATTTTTTACTCTAATGAACCTGTCACCGTGGTTCCGGACGCGAGCGTCTTCCCAGATGAAGACAATCCGGGCCAATATAAAATCGAGATCCATCAGGAATCGGTTCCGCGCCTCAAAATCAATCCGTCCTACCGCGCCATGTTAAAAGACAAAAAAATCGATCCTCAAACGCGCGCCTTCCTAAAAGGGAAAGTCGATTCGGCCTTGTGGCTGATCCAGGCCATTGCCCAGCGCAAAAGCACGCTCCGCTCCATCACGGAAGAAATCGTCAAGGCGCAGTTTGATTTTTTCGAAAAAGGATTTTCCCAACTCAAACCGCTCCGCCTCCGGGACATTGCCGAAAAAATCAGCATCCACGAATCCACGGTCAGCCGTGCCACGGCGGGAAAATACATCGAGACGCCGCAGGGAACCATTCCTTACCGCAGTTTTTTCTCCAATAAAATGGAAACCGACGACGGCACCCTCGAATCCCAGAAAAGCGTCACGGAACGGATCAAACAGCTTATCGCCGAAGAAAGTAAAAAGAAACCGCTTAGCGATGAAAAGATCGTGAAGATTCTTACTTCGGGAGGAATTAAAATCGCACGGCGGACCGTGGCCAAATACCGCGAAGTTCTTAAAATCCTGCCGACTCACCTGCGTAAAGAACGCTAAAGCTTCAATCTATTTGCAATCAAGACGGAAAAACGTATAATTTCAGCACTTACCCCACGTCGCATGCCCGCGTAGCTCAGTTGGTAGAGCAACGGTTTCGTAAACCGTAGGTCGGTGGTTCGATTCCACTCGCGGGCTACACGTTTTTTGTGGCAGCGAGCGAAGCGAGCAGCCCTTTGAGTGGCGTAGTCACTCAAAGGGTTCGATTCCACTCGCGGGCTATTTTTCTTTAAGTGACAGCGGTAAGTTTTTATTCGGAAACGGCCGCCCTTTTAACCAGCAGGCTGCTTATTGTTTTGGAAATCCCAAAGTTAACGGTGCTGGCAATCTTCAAAATTTTAGTTATAAACTTCTCGAACGACGCGTCATTTTTAACCGATTTACGCGCGGGCACTTCCGTGCGGATTGAGCGAGTGTCCTCATCCCTGTAATCACGTAAAAATGACACGGCCGGTCTCATATAAGGATCCTTGCCCATTGCCGCCATCAAAGGAGTTTGCTCTTTGATTTTTTTGAGGGTCTCCACCGCCTGGAATTCGGGATGAATAGAAATTTTTTTTATCCTGAGATTCCGGGCAAAGGAATTTCTTACTTCACTCTTCTCCTTTTTTTTAGTCTCTCTGCGATTATCTTTACGAGTGTCCGTCAACGGACGTTTTTCAGGTTTCGAAAAAATCCGCTGATTCGACCGAGTCGCATCTTTTTCTAGATAATCGATTTGAGGCTTTAAGTTTTCCGCATGCTTCTGAACAACCTCTCTGCTATCCAAAGCCGAAACCATAGCCATTTCCGCATAAACCACAGCCCCTTTCGCATAGTGCTTCCGCTCCTGGTCAAGAGCCTTGCGGAATGAATCTTCCTTAATCTCGTAAACAGAGCCGCGGGTCCTATTCAAAAGGAAATTCCCCGACTCTGAAAAAATTTCAGACACAATCTGGTTCAGAAACTCAACCTGCCCCACGACCGACAGACTGTAAAGAGCACTGCTACGTGCCCGAGATTTGTAAATATTGACTTCTCTTTCGATGGGATAGCTCAAATCTATCAGATCCCCCCTGTTGACCCGGCTGATCTCCTTTATCTCAAACGAGTCAACGACCGCATAGGATACGTTTATGTCTTCAAAAATTTGATGCCCTCCTCCGTAAGCCGCATATCCTTCCCCAATCGTGATCTTGCGGTTATCATTGAATTGCGAAGCAATTTCAAAATCAAAACGGTCGAGGATATTATCAACCCTGCCGGCCTTGCCCAAATCAATGGCCTTGCGGATTATTTGAAGAAGCTCATCCGCATTCATTTTAACCGGGTACGACTGATTTCCATCCCTCAACGTCAGAATAATATCCTTATAATGCCTGCCCGTCTGCGGGTCGATCCCAAGCCGGAAATCGGCAAGTTTGAGAATATCATCCGTATACGCTTTGTTTGCGAAGGAGTCGATCTCGTCCCTCTCGCTGTAGTCAAAGCGGTCAGAATTATAAATTTTTAGATAATCTTCAATAACCTGCTTTGTACCGTAGGCCGTCTTTACCAATTTCTGAAAGGCTTCCCAGGTAAGGCTGTTTTCATTCACCCCCCGGACGGCTCCAATCTGCCGCACACCTTCCTTTACACTGCGTTCAACAAACTCGTTGACGCGTTCGGCATCACCGCGGTTGAGTTCTTTATAAAACATAGCCATCGAGACCCCTTCGTTCTTCACAACGCTGGGGTAAAACTTCTGTATGAGTCTCGACACAAGTTCAGCCTGCGCCAGCATCGACGGAGAACCTTTAGGCACGGAGGGTCCGGGTTTCCATGAATAATAGGAACCCCGGTAGCTGCCCATTCCTATAGAAATCGCTGAATCCACGGACATCATGACGCTCGCATCCGAAAGACTCATTTTGGCCGTCTGGGCAAAGCGGTTGCCGTCGGCAACAACATCCAAATTATCGAGGAAAAGCACTTTCGTATCAAAATCCTCGGTCGGATCGTAAAGTTTTTCTATGGTCAAATCGCCGAGATTCAACCTCCGGACTGCCGTGAAATTATCTTCCGAAACCAAATTCTGCAAATCGTATGCGTCAATGCCGGCAAGATTGAGCAAATCCTTAAAATCCGTCCCACCGTCTATATCCCTGCTAAGGCCTGCAATGACCTGATAGAGCTCGGAAAGTTTGAATTCCACCTCTTGTTTCCGGATACCATCCGCCGTTGCTTTATCAATGACGGTTGTGAGCGTTTTTGTGTAAAGCATTTTTTCAAAATCTATAATTTTCTGATAACTCTCACTGACGAACTGTTTAATTTCCTCAAGAAACTCTGTATCGTCCTCCTTGCCGACCATATAATCTCTCACTTTTCTGATGAGATCCCGAATGCCGGTGTTGGAAACGATTTTATTGACCTTTTTCAAGGCGTCGAGGGAAACTTTTTTAACCGTATTCTCATGCCCGCCGATCGCTTCGCGGATCTTATTCAATGTCTCGTCAATCTTTCCGGCGATTTCACCTTTCAAACTCGCACGGTTCTCTTGGCTATTCAACAAGTGCCGGAAGGCCGACTGCTTAACCGAATACGTGCCGTCTCTACCGGGGCCCGCGACTACTTTAGATCCGAACCGCTCAATAAGGCGCTGGACAATATCGATCACGAGGTCCCTGTAGCCCAGGGGTGAAAACTTCTGTTTAACCCGTACCACCGTGGAATTATTAGGTTCAGGGGTAAACACCTGGCGCTTCATCAAATACTGGGCCAGAGTGTCTTTTCCCTGCACCATGTCGTAAGTGACGGCCATCAATTTCAAGACATCGTAAATCCCCTCGATCTTATGCCCCAAAACCCGTTCCGCCTCTTCAATGAGAATATTCACCAGCTGCTGAACGGGAATTTTTACTTCAATCCTTTTTCCGTTAAGACGCGCATCAAAAATAACGTCCTTAATGCCGAAGAACTGGTCGCTCTCCGCCACAAGAAGCGCGAAGGGACGCCCGACTTTACTCTCGATGTCCAAAACAAATTCACGGTCCAGGTAGCGAACCCCTTCGATCAGATGATTGGTAATGCGGTCGCGCGTTCCGCGCAAAATTGTCTCTAATTTTTGAAACAATTCCACGCGAACCAAGCCCGACCCTATCCCCAGCTCCAGAATTTCACGGGTCGCCCGGGCAACTTCAGCCTGGGAAAAAGCCATTTCCCGATTCAGAATAATGAAGTAACCGAAAATCGCTTTCCGGAAATAAGTAATGTTCGTTTCAGGAAGGCCGTTCTGATTCGTGTCCTTCCCAACGGCTTCGGTCCCGTAAGCCCTTAATAAATCAAACACAATATGCCGGAGACCGCGCTGGGAGTAACCGTTTGCGTCCGGCGCAGGCGCACTTGCCAATGAAAATATGGCCTGGTATTGATAAACATTGCCGGTTTCCTTCCCCGCAAGGACTTCCTGTCGGGCCGCAATGCCGATAAACCGATTTAAATCGATCCAGGGAGGAATCATGTCGACCAGCTGCTTCCATTCAACCTCAACCTGCACATTGCCGACCGTCAATTTGACAATAGGCGTCGCCTGAATCAATCTTTCTGCCTGATTAAAAAAATCAACATAACTCAACGGATAGTCGACTCGAATCTGCCATTCAATGCGGCCTCGCTCATAACTGTAAAGATCCTCAAGCTTGAGTCCGGCCGAAGCCAATTCCGCAAGCACAGAATTTAAAATTCCGTTGCGCGTATCCTTGAGCAGATTCTCAATGGCATCAAAATCTTCCACGGCAGCGCCATCCCTCTGAATCCTCTGGCGTATTATCTCAAGAACCGCCTGAGCCTGGCGTACGGTCTCACGAGCCGCTTTCATTATCTTTGAAAGAAGGTCTCCCTGACGGACCGTTCCGCGGGTCAAACGCATTCTGAAAGAATCAAACGAAACTTTGTAAAAACCCCTTTCATCAGGAACCGGACCGATAATAGCCGGGTCCTCCTTGAGATAACGGCCAAACAGTCTGTCAGCAACGAGGTCCCGCAGTCCCCGTCTCGAAAGGACCGCGTCCCTGTCAAACGGCTGTTGAAGAGAAGGCCCCCCAAGCTGTACCTGCCTCCAAAGCTGATACGCAAATTCTGTTTCCAGTCCCTTAAGGTCCGCTTCAGTGATATTTAACCGGAGAAGAAAGGAGTTGATTCTCCCTCCGCCGACGGAAACCTTGATCAGTTCATCATCAATAATAGGCTGAAGCTCGCCCATGGTCATCACAACCTCTTTTCCGTCCACTTCAATCTTGAATTCGCTCGAGTCAATTTCATTTTCGATCGTATTGACAAGGCGCTGAAAAATTTCATTGGCCCGTCTCTCGATTTCGCTTAGGACCAGACTGTGGCTTATGCCTTCTTCCTTAATGAATTTTTCAAGATCGACGATAATCTTTTCCCTAACTTCCGTGCCTCGTCCCTCCAGGGCATGAATCAACCACAGGTAAAGCGGCTTGCTGACACTTCGAAGAATTTCGCGGATTTCGCGGACATTTTTGTCAACAAGGGCATTAATGAGGTAGATTTTTTTCTCAATAGTGTCATTCGTAAGCATCAGCCGGCGATATTCCCCGATATTGATTTGCAAACGTCCTTTGGACATTTGCGTAAGCAAGGCCGGACGTCCCTCTTGCCCGGCCTGATCGATTAAAATCCTGGCAACGGAAATCAAGAAATCATAATAACCCTGGCCGGAGGAAAGGACGCTATCCCTGGCCGGCTTAGCTATTTCCACTCCAATCGCGAATTCGCCGAGTTCAATACGGCGGTGGCTGGCTTTTTCATTTTCTCTTTCAAAATTCTTTAAATTCAGCAACCCCCGCTCCACGAATTCATTGACGCGGGGCAGCGCGGCCAGACCGTTTGATCCGTCCACTTGACTCGTAAAATAGCTGGAAAGATGCTGGATATCCACCTGAACCGTCTGTTTTTCGCCATCCAGCTCGATGTCAAAAGTGACAAACCTGAAAAACCGCAAAATATAATCAAAATGATTCACGAGATTCTGAAAATTCGTATTGACCTGCTCAAGAAGTTTCCATTCAAAATCCGCAGGAACTTTGAGCCCCGAATCCGTAATATGGCGTTTGGCTTCCTCAAGGACCTTTCTGAGAGACGCCTCGATTTCATGCTTGCCTTCTTCTAAAAGATTCCGGACGGCGAGCCAATCCGACTCATGAACAAGCTGTAAACCATTGACCGAATGCGAATTCATCCGGTCTCTTTTTTCGGCAACTATCCGGCTCACTATTACACGCATTGTTTCATAAGCGTGCAAAGTCCCGTCGAGATAACGGTTGAAATTCTCAATGCTCATTTCCTTAAAACCGTTCCGGTCGTCGTCGCGTGGAAAAACTGTCGCAAGGCTGCTCTCTGAAACGCCGTCCATTTCGAGCAATAAAGCGAGTTCCGGAAAAAACCGCGCCGCAAGCTCTCTATTCGCGGCGGGAGATAGAAGATCAAAAGCTCCGATAGAACTTAAAAGCGAAGGAACAATTCTGCGTGAATCAAAATACTCGTCAAGGGCCGGCAGCCCGGCAAAAATGCGGTTGAGCGCCGCGTCCACCGCCTGCTCCAGGCGGCCTTGCTCGGCCGCAAAGTCCGGCCGGTAGCGCAGCATGGCCATAGCGCTCATGCGCAGGGCCTGCTTGAGATCGTCCACGGTCACGTCATTATCCGGCTGCCCGTAGGTGACATTGCGCACATGTTCGTAAAGCGATTTCATGAAGTCGTCGGGCCCCAGTTGATAAGCGACCCTTTCGAGCGCTTCCCGTTCAGCTGAGAGCACGGCCAGCTGTTCCCGCCTGATTCGAATCCATTCATCGAAATTGTACGTCTCAAAAACAGCAATGGGCGACGGCCCGAACATTCTCGTCAATGCGGAATAATGAACGCTGTCCCTCGGGATCTCAAACCAGGGATTATCGGAGAGAGAGGCTCCTCTCTTCGCGACCATTAGCTTGAGATATTCCAGCGCGGGGATTTCTGTCCGCCGTTCCTCAATGATTGGCTTGAGGTACTCGAGGCGGGTCTGTATGGCGGCGTCCGTGGGGTAGTAGCTGGTGGTGCCGATCAAAAGGTCCTTGTGTTCCACATAGCCGTCGAGAACGAGCACCAGATGGGTGCGGAAAACTTGATCGAGTTCGCCCATGAGCTTGTCCTGGTCCTTGATGCGGAACCGGCGGGCTAAAATCAGCAATTGCTCTTTCACGGATTTCACCGTCTCCTGGACATCGCGCACAAAACCGATAGTCACCGCTTTGGCAAAAAAAGGGCCGGACATTTCCGCCTGATGCCTCGTGTTGAAAGCATCCAACGCTTGTTGAATCGCTTTTTGGGCAGGATCGGTCGCAAGTTTTTTCAAGGCCTTGGCTAAATAATCGAGATCCGTATTCCTATTAAAGGGCGGCTTCGGCTGGAACGATTCAACCTTGGTTATAAAGTCATCCAAACTGCCTGCCCCCGTTATCTCACCCGTCACAAAATTGACGTTTCCGAAGCTGCCTCCGACATCATCGAGATAAAGAATATGAGGGAAACCAGGGCGAGCTGGGTAATAAGCATATCCTGCGTTGGACAAGTCCAAGATGTTTCTCTTTTCGGGCGGAACAGATTCGTCATAGGATATTTTATTCACGGTGTAAATGTTAATCGCGTTTCTTTCCTCCTTTCTGTAATACCGGTTGAGGATGACTCTGTCCCCGGCCGTGTTGCCATCGCCGATCACAAAATGCCACGTATCTTCAAACCTGTCGCCTGCCCACTCCATCGCTTGGTAAACGGTGTAGGTGCCGTCGGCATTACGCACGATCTTTCTAGATTTCAAGATGTCCGGCTCATTATCTTCACCCCAGGTCCGCACGGTTTTAACGAGCGAACGGCCGTCGACTACAACATCCGTCAGGATTCCATAAACGCCCACCGGCGTTGTTTTTGTCTCTCCGGCCTTTGTGGTCGTGATTTGATAGGTACCTGCCTGCGTTCTCCCGGCCGGTGCATCTTTTTTATCACCATTTTTCAAAATCACAAAGGTGACGTCAGAAATGTGTTCTTTAACGGTCCCGTATTCAATAATACCTGTCCGGGTCTCTGCGTCGTAGGTTAATGATTTCCCGTCTCCTAATGAAAAAACACCGCTTTTATTGATTGCCGCGAATTGATCCGCTTCATTGTCCGAATCCGTTTTTGAAAGAGGGGAATCAGAAAGGAAGTCAGTGCTCGATGAAAGATTCTTATCCTCTTGAGTTTTTGGATCAGGCTGGACCTTACTATTATTATCAGCCTGATTGGGATCGTATTGTTTCACAGGAACGAGAACCCCCTGGTTGGGATCGGTCCCTGCCACAACATCCGACCAACCGGCGGGAATCACCTGCGTAAAAACGATTGAAATTGAAACTATAAAAATCACAACCCGGTTAAACGATTCTGTAAACATTCGATTCTCCTTTTTATTTTCAAATTTAAAAAAAATTTCTCTCATCATTTCTTTTATCCATTTGATAACTTTTAAAATTGCTTTGCGGTTCATTCGAAATCTCCTTAACTTCAGTTCAAAGGTAACAGCAAGCCTTAAAGGAAACGAAGGAAACCCGATGAGCGGTTGTTTTTAGACGTTAAGCGGTCCGAGGGAAAAGTAAGCGGCTAGCTAAAAAGATTACCAGTTACCCAGCCGCTGCTTAAGGCTGCTGGCGTATCGTCTTGAAAGAGGAATCTTGGTATGCGCGGTATCATTGAGGGCAATCTGAAAATTGCCGTTGAATAAAGGCGAAACCTTATCGACTTTATCCAGATTGACAAGGTAGGATTTGTGAATTTGGGCAAAACGCGCAGGGTCCAAGTTCGCTAAAAGTTCTTTGAGGGTAGAGTTCACAAGCAAGTCATCCTGTTCGACATGAGCTAAAACTTCGGACAAGTCCGCAAAAAAATAAAAAACCTCTGCCGGATCGAGAACCATCCGGTCTTTTGAGTTCCGGCGGTGACCGACAATTTTCTTGAGCGTTCCCTGCCGGATCAGATAATCTTCCAATGTCACGAGCTTATCACGCTGCCCGGATACCCTGCTTTTCAATAATTGGCGGACACGTTCAAGCGTCTTTTGGATTCGCTTGGCTTCATAAGGCTTCAATATATAATCGATAGCGTTCTCATCAAAAGCTTTGATCGCGTACTGATGATAAGCGGTGGCAAAAACAACCAGCGGCGGATTCTCCCATGCCGCCAGCCGGCTTGCGACCTCCAAACCGTTTATCCCGGGCATTTCAATATCCAAAAAAAGAACATCCACCGCTTCTTTCTTTAATTTCTCAAGCGATTCCTTGCCGCTGGATGCCCGTCCGGTCACCCGGAAATCATTGTCTTCGGCAATCAATTTGGTCAGTTCTTCCTGAGCCAGAGGTTCATCATCCACCACCATCACTCGGATCATGCCGGATCTCCCTTGCCTCGGGGAATATGCACGGTCACTTTTGTTCCCTGTCCGGGCGCGCTCTCGTACCGGAGTCCGCCTTCAGGTCCGTACAGATGCGTCAATCTTTGCTGTATGTTCTTAACCCCGATTCCGGCTCCCTCCAAAGACGAATGCGAAGAAGTAAAAAGCTGTTCCAGAACTTCGGGGGCCATGCCGACTCCATCGTCAATTATCTGAACCCGGATGCCTCCATTTTGGTCCCCTACTGCGATCTTGAGGGTTCCCCCGGATTCTTTCTTGCTGATTCCGTGCTTGATGGCATTTTCCACTAACGGCTGAAGAATCAATAGAGGTATCTTGATATTCCACGATTCATCCTTCAAATCGAATTGTCTCTCAACATTTAACCGGTCCTGAAACCTGACTTTTTCGATCTCCAGATAGGAATCGATGTATTCGATCTCCTCCCTGAGAGTGACCTTCTCATCCGCGCGCTTCAATGTCCTGCGAAGGAAATGGGCCAGTCTTATAACCAGATTTTGCGCCTGCGCAGCCCGCTCCCGGCTGCAGATAGCCGAAATAGTATTCAGCGCATTGAAAAGGAAGTGCGGGCTTATTTGGGCCTGAAGGAAAAGAAGCTTTGTTTTGAGAAGCTCATGCTCGGTTTGCCGCCGATTCTCTTCTCTAAGGATGCCTGAAATCACGGCAAAAAAGATAAAAACAGCGGCAGCTTCAAGAATGGCCAGAAAGAACACGGTAAAAACAAAGAAAAACCACGGGATCAATTTAATAGCCGGAAGATAAATGATAACCCCGTGAATAATTCCGGCACAGAGGCCTATCGTGAAACTTTGCCGTTCAGCGGCGCGGAAAGTCTTGATTCTGTCGGCAAGATATCCGCTCAAAGCCCCGATTAAAACGGCCGTTCCAAAATAAACGAAAAATTCGGGTTTGAGCATCCACCGGAATGAGCCCACCAATATCCCGGCCACCAAACCGCTCCAAAATCCTCCCAGCAGTCCGCCAATCACCAGAAGCACGATTTGCATATCAAAAAAAGACCAGGCCGATTCGCCGTATTTTGCCATATCAGAAAATGAGAGAAAAACCCCGGCGGCTCCGATGATAAAAGGAAGCGCCAGCTTGCCGCTAAGATTTATTTGATCCTTTTTCAACATCTCGTGCATGAAAGGCCACTTTACGAAAAGAAAAGCCAGGAGAATCAAAAGGGCAAATTTCCTAAAAACTTCGTTGTAAATCTCAAGCCATTCCAGCCTGAACGCGCTATTGAGCTGCTTGGGTTTTTCGGACTGCAGGAGCTTGAGATTATGCAAAACTTCCTCAAGGACCTTTCCCGCAGCAGGGATATCGTTTTTGAGAAGAGCCTCGGCTGCGACACGGATATTAGGAATGATGTGATAAGTGTCCTGCTGATAAACGTTCAGTTCTTCGGCGAGTTGGACGGCCTTTTCATAATCGGCAAGCACTTCATTTTTGGAGATGTCCCTGGCAAAAAGCTGCGGTATGAAAGTAAAAAGGAAAATAAGAAAAAAAAATGCGGCAAAATGGTTATTCTTGTTCGGCTGAAGAGGGTTCAAGCTTTCTCGAGCCCTTGTCACCGTGGACAATAAGTTCATAAAGGCCACCCATTTCATTTGGCAGGGGCAAGAAGGCATCTACAATCCTGCCTTTATATCGTATCTTTCCGTTGCCATCTTTAGCTTGTTTGTAAATCGCGTTGATTTTTTCGATATTTTCCACATACCAATACATCACCTGGGGAGTCACCAGACGACTGTAAAAAAGAAGCCGGAGAAAGGGATGAAGCCCCTGAGGCGGATTCATCAGATAATGCACAGCCGCGAGCTCCCGGCCTATCACCACGGAGTCGATCACCTCCCATTGCTTTTCAGGAGTTTCTGACTGCTTGGCATCCTGAATGCCGGCCGAAATCTGCCGTACCAGCTGTATTTTATGAAGCAATTCCCTGTCAAAACTTTCTTTCTGAACTTGATCCCTAATAGTTTTATAGTTGTCGCGGACCAGATTAGTAAGATTTTTGGCGCCCGCATGTACCAATGAAAGGGAAACTTGGTCCGGGTTTAAAAGAAGCTTGCCAAAATTACCGCCTGCCGGCAAAACGATATTTATCAAAAAAATCGGATCCGCCTTCTTTATCATCGTTAAATTCTTAAAGGCATTTTCTAAAACAACCGTCTTATTCGTTCTCGGGGTATCTGCCGCCGATCCGATTTTTGACTCGCCGGAATGATCCAATGAACCGATATGCCTAATTTTCTCTAAATCATCAGTGTGCTGTTTTACGGTTTCTTCAGACAACGAGGTTCCTGTTGAAAGAATCACCTCCCGTACGTCTTCGTTTGAGTTTTCAAAAACAGCCATTAAATCATCCAATTGATTCAAAGATTCTTTGACCGTCTCTTTTTCAGCCGGCGTCAAATCGCCTCCGATAACATGAACAGGTTCCCCGGCTTTTTGCTTTTCGTATTCCTGAAGGCTGATGACAGGCTGGCTGCTAATAGGCTCGCCCAAAGGCGATGCCCCCTCCGCAAAGGCTGGCGGCAAAAAGGCTGGCGCTACGAAAAAAAGGGTAATCAGGCTTAAGCTTTTCAGCAAATAAGTCTTTTTCTCCATCTTATTGTCTTCCCAAAGGATAGCCTATTGTTTGAAGCGCGTCAAATGACCTTGAAAGCCGCTATCGGCGTGCCTGCATCCAGATATCCGCTCCTAGCCAGATTTGAAAAACCATGTTCCGAAGAATCTGCTGGTAGGAATGAGGAGCCTATGATCCAACAGAGATTGATCATAATAGCGAGAACGGCGAATTTGGCAAAATCCTTTATGAAGTGATACTGCAAAAAAAGCTGGGAATTTTCCATCGTTATAACTCCTCCTTTAAAAATCTGTCATCCAGTAAGGAGGGTATATCAAGAAAAGACCCCGGACGAGGAAATAGCAACAAGCGGTCAAAAATCGGGGTCAACAGGTCGTTCTAGATCCGCTAAGCGGCCCCATCCGTCCCCAAATCTGTTTTTTACGCATCCTCCGCATCAACGCGCTGCCGGAGCTGTTTCTTTTCACTCTGCTCATGCTTGGCTTTAAGCATTTTTGCCTTGGCCCGTTTTGAGCGTTTGCGCTTTTGGCGCTTGATTTTGGCAATACGGCGGGCTTCTTCGCTTTGCCGGCCGTGGATTTGAGCCTCCAGCTTCTTGACCAGAATCCGCCGCGCAAAATATCGGTTCATCGCCTGCGAGCGGTCCTTCTGGCATTTAACCACCAGGCCGGTCGGCAAGTGTTTTAAGACAACACAGGTAGAAACTTTATTGACATTTTGCCCGCCAGGGCCGCCGGAACGGATAAAGGATTCTTCCAAATCCGATTCTTTGATGCCAAGCCGCTCCATGGCGCGCTCGAGGTCCCCGTTTTTCATGGCTAATTACCTTTATGGTAGTCCCCGACCCTGTGAATTTTGGTCATGTAGCGCGAAGCGGGCAAAGCCTGGCGGCCGGAAAGGATAACTACCGGGTCCCCTTTTTTGACAAATCGGAGGCGTGAAAGCGCGCGGTCCGATTCGCGGATCATGGCGTCTGTGGTTCTGGCGTAGGGGATTTTCATCGGAAACACTCCGCGGAATAGCATGAGTTTGCGGTTGATCCGGTCAGAATCGGTCAGCGCAACAATGGCTGAAAGCGGGCGGAATTTGGAAATCAACGCCGCGGTTTTTCCGCTGCGCGTAAACACCACAATGGCTTTCCCTTTCATGTCCTTGGCCGCATGACGCGCCGCGTGTACAATCGCATTGATAAAAAGCTCTTCTCCCCCTGGCTTTTTTCCCGGGCGGGCGTCAACCAGGGCTTCTCCGATATGTCGTTCGGAATCCATAACGATTTTGGCCATCATGCGCACCGCCTTGATAGGATGCTTCCCGATGGAAGTCTCAGCCGAAAGCATCACCGCATCGGTTCCGTCAAACACGGCATTGGCCACATCCGAGGCCTCAGCGCGCGTGGGTCTCGAATTTTCAATCATCGACTCCAGCATTTGAGTGGCGGTGATCACAGGAATTTGCGCCCGGTTCGCATGGGCGATCAAACTCTTTTGGACAATAGGAACTTTTTCCACTCCCATTTCAATGCCCAAATCCCCCCGTGCCACCATCATCCCGTCCGAAACTTTGATAATTTCCTTGATGCACGCCACGGCCCTTGGCTTTTCGATTTTTGCGATAACCGGAATATTTTTATGGCGCCGCTTCAGCCATTCTTTGACAATCAATATATCCTTTTCACTGCGGACAAAGGAAAGACCGATATAATCAACGCCGGCACGGGCCGCGGCCAGGAGATCCTGCCGGTCTTTGCGGCTGAGCGCGGGCAGCGTCACGGGCGCATTAGGCAAATTGATTCCTTTGTTTTCGCCCAGCCATCCGCCGGTGATCACTCTGGTTTCCACGCGCTCCTTCCGCACCGAAACCACTTCAAGCTCCATCATGCCATTATCCAAAAGAACACGGTCGCGGGCCTTGACCATTTCAGGGAATTCGCGGCAAGGAGTGGTGATGTTTTTTGCATCCCCCGGGTCTGACGTCATCTGAATGGAAATTGCCGCGCCCTGTTTTAGATAAACCCGGCGACCATTTTTAAGTTTTCCGGTGCGCACCCGCGGCCCCTGCAAATCCACCAGAATGGCAACGGGTTTACCCATGGATTTTTCTGCGCGGCGGATCCGGCGCACCCACTGCCGGATACCTTTCGGTGAACTGTGCGAAGAGTTGATCCGCATCACATCCGCTCCTGCGCTGATGAGAGCCCTCAATTTAGCATCGGTTTGACAAGCAGGCCCGATGGTCGCGACAATTTTTGTCTTTCTCACCGAAAATCCTCGTCTTTCATTTGCTGCCGATTATGCTACAGCAACGCTTTTTTGGCAACCTCTTAGAGAAAGTAAAGGCGCTCTTATCGTCTATAGGAAGAGTTTTGAGAATTGAGCCTCGCAAGTCAGACTTGATTTTTGACTTTTTTCTCGTGAGATGACCAGCCGCTCGGCAAGAACTCCATTATTTGGAGATACGAATCGATAAAGGAAGGCGATTAAATTCTTAAGCTCTCCCGCAAACAGGATTTTAACCGCCCCGGATTTATAATTTCCCTTGTCTTCCATGCCCTGGGGCTGAAGCTGGTTAACTTTAAAACCGTGAGACTCCAGAGCTGCAACAAGTTCTCTCACCCAGTCATTCATAAGGTCGGAGGGAGAAAAAAACTCGGCCGCGGTTTTTTTAAAGAATTCATAGTCTTTAAGATAAAGATCCTTGCTCCTAATAAGGGCTTGTGCTTTAGCCAATCGCTCTTGGGTGGATGGACCAGCCCACAAACTCTCGCCTCGCCTCGGATTCTCTTTTTTTCGGTCCGCAGAAACTTCAAATTCGAAGAAGTCCCTCGACTCCTTTTTCCTCAACCGCGCATATTCAAGATGAGGCGACTCAAGGCGGCCGGCCTTCGCTAAAGATTGAGTCGTACCGACAACGCCGGAATAAGAAGGACTTGTACCTCTCAGACGAATCCCGGTCTTATCCCAGGCCAATTCCTCCAAAACCACTTCGCCCGGAACGCTTTGGCTCATCTCTTTCATGAGGCGAAGGAGCAATAAATTTGACTCCGCGTACTGGTGAAACATTTCAAGAGTTGAAATCACTTTTTCAAGTTTGATGAGCTCCGGCTTAAGTCCCGCCAGCTCGTTATCGAGCCTTTTAAGACGGTCTGTCTCGCGGTATCGATGGAGACTAACCCCGAAAGAAACTAAAAGCAAAAGAACCATCAAGAGAATCCCCGTATCCCTAAGCAATTTTTTTTTCTCTTTTTCCCTCTTCTCAATCTTTTTCTCTCTGGGAAGGAGACTGATGATGGAATGCCCCTCAAGCAGCGCGGCTCCATACAAATCAGGCGGAACTCCTCTCGGAGTGGAAAGCAGCCTCTCCTCGCGTTGAGCAACCTGGAAAAGCGCCTGATCGGATGAAACAATTTCATCCGGAAAAATCCCGGCCTGGTTCAAAATCTTCAACATCTCATTCAAGGATCGCAAAGGCGTGGCAAGCAGGATACCGGAAATACCCCGCCCTTTTTTTTGAATTTTCATCCCGTAACTGACCTCATCGAGAGAAACAGGCATGGTTTGCCGGATTTTCGCCAAAAAGGCCTCGTGAAACTCCTCTCCGTTCGGCTCAAGCTCAAACTGCCGTTCAATCACTGAACTTCTGGGAATCACTAAGATAACTTCCGTTTTTTTCCCTTCCTTGAAATTTTTTATCTGCGACTCAAGCCCTGCCAGGGAAAATCCTCCCAAAGGAAACACTTGATACCGCTCAACCTTCTCACCCCTTGCCAGCAACATGCGCACCTCTTCATGCCCGAATTCCACAGCCAGTTTCCGCTTCTTTGCGTGAATCGCAAACATGTTATTCCTCATTCCAGTAAAGGATTAAAGGCGAGAGTAAATCACCGTTTTGACGGATAATCGCCTCGGCCTTCTTGGTTTTTGCCTTTATTTGAATATCCAGATGAAATGTATTTGAGTCGGTCGTGAGATAAGGAAGAAGCTGATTCACAAGGCTGACTGTTTCGGCGTCAGGCAACAGATTGAGTTTTGCCATGAACTGATTCGGCACAAGTTCCTCCTTCACAAAAGGGCCCGCCCTCTTCTCCCCATTCTCCCGCACGGACAGGATTTTCTCCAAAAGCTGCTTCTTTCCGAAGGTGCTGCCCGGCAGGACTTCCATAATAGCCCGGAGTACGGGAAGTAAAACCGTGTTGATATTGACGGCCGGAAACGATACCGCATCACCTGTAACCGTGACATAAGGCTTGAATTTTTCAAAATCTTCCGGCTCGATTCCCTCAACCAGAAGAAGCTCCTCGAGAAAATCCACCCTTTGATTCTTTTTCCCGCCCCTCCATTTGAGCAGGCCTTTCACAATGTCTTTTGCATCCTCTTTAAGGCGGATTCCCTCTTCTTTCGCCAGGTTTTCAAAAAATGCAGTAAGCAGCTTCTCGCTGGCAAGATTCAGATTGAGTTTTGATTCTTCATCTTCAATCCGGATCGAAAGCTTGCTTCTCCACGGATCGGAAAGCTTGATCTCTCCGTGCCAAATATCTGCAATCGAGTCATTATAAGGTTCCTCATCCGAAGCAATAAGCCAAGAAGCAAGATTAAGGCCTGAAATAAGATCCCAGTGCCCTTCAAATTCATTCCATTCAGCCCTGGCGAGCTGCGTTTGAGCGCCAGCTTGAAAGGCCAGCGATGCAACCAAAATGCTGAGAATGGAAACAGACCAAAGGCTCATGATCAGAATTGAACCGCGATATTTTCTCGATAAAATCATGGCGCTTTCCCCTCCGGCAAACTGCCGGGTGCGCCCGGCCCGCTCGGCCGGGCCGACAGGGTCAAGCCGCAGCTCTCGGCCTGTCCGAGTCGGCCCTGCGGGATGGAAATCACCTTTGAGAATTGAATTCCATTGGCAAGCTCAACCCTCACTCTGATGGCTTTCGGGATTCCCTGATACGGCTCTTCAAGCCAGAAAGGCAGAAAAACCGTATCGCCCTCCTCCTGTTTGTAGAGGTATTCAAAATAAATGGTTTTGATGCCGGAAAGAACCGGCTTTGATGCTGACTCTTTGTCCTTCCAATCCTCTTTCATGCCTTCTTCCGAACGGATAAGTTTTCCGGCCTTCAAAAAATAATCAACCTTAAGCAGCTTTTTTCTATAACTCGGAAACTCAATTCGGTCGTCTTTCCCTTTAAATGGCAGCGGCTCATAAGCAAGCGCATTTCTCAAGTCCCTCTCCATTATGAGAAAAAACACTCTCAGGGATTGGTATTTTGAAAAATTAGCCCTTACTCTCACGCCCGCTTTGATACCTGAAATAAAAACTGTGGAGAGAGTTATGATCATCAAGGTAGATATAAACAGGGCCACCAAAAGCTCTGTCATCGTGAAGCCCGATTTCATTTTGAGTTTCGATATCATGGGCATACCCCTCCCCTGCCTCTATTTTGAATAAAAGCTCTTCAAACTGCGCGATGGCTTCTGTCCTCTGATTCATCCTTTCTGAGAACCTCAATACTCCCAGCATCCCGCCTAAAGACACCGTAACCGTAAGAGCAATCACAACCAGCGCGATCAAAACCTCAAAAAGTGTGAATGCCAGGCGGTTGGCCAGCACCAACTTGTTCAAGCCGCCACCCGCGGCCTGGTCGGGTTGGTGCAGGCGGTTGGCCAGCATTTTCACCTCACTACGGCGCTCAGAGTTACGATAGGAAAAATCATGGCAATCACCACAAAACCGGTCATTACGCCAATCACGAGTATCAGTGCCGGCTCCAGAAGTTTCAAAATCATCCGGGTTGCGGTTTCAAGTTCACGACTATAGATTTTGGAAATCTCTTCCAGAGCCTCCGACAAGCTTCCTGACTCTTCCCCTGAAAGAATAAGAGCCAAGGCCGTTTCACTGACAAAGGGCAGTCCCCTCAATGATTCAGCCAGAGATTCTCCCTGCGCAATTTTTTCAGCCGCCTTCTTCGCATGGTTTTTAAAAAAAGAATTCTGGAAAGTTTGTCCCGTGACTTCCAGCGCCCTGAGAAGTGGGATCCCGCTCTTCAGAAGCAGCGACAAGAGATAACTCAACCGGATCAAGAGCGAATTTTGAAGCATGCTTCCGAAAAGAGGAATTCTTAGCGCGATTGAATAAAATCGATTTTGATATCTCTTGAGAAGCAGGAAAGAAACGGCACTCACCAAGAGAAAAAGGGGAATGATGAACTTTATCCATTGGCTTATCTGGATAACAAGAAGAGTCATCCAGGGAAGTTTCTCGCCAAAATCCTGATACACCACGGCAAGCTTGGGGATGATAGAAGTCGTCAGAATAAAAATCGTAATCAGACCAAAAATAACGATGAAGGCAGGATAGGAAATAGCTTCCCTTATTTTTGACCGTGTTTCCTCTTCTTTTTCAAGCTCAAGGGCAATGTCTGCAAGTACTTTGTCCATCTGACCCGATACTTCACCGGCCTGCACGAGACTGATTTGATAGGAAGGAAACACAGCGGGATAAATGGACAGACAATAAGACAAGCTCTTTCCTTCCCGGATATGCGATCCAATCTTGGAAATCAGACCGCGAACATTCTCCTTCCGAGTCTCTCTCGACAAAATCTCCAAAGCACGCAGGATAGGCACTCCTCCTTGAAGCAATCGGGCAAAGGTCGAGAAAAATACACACCTATCTTTAAGTGAGAGGCGTACTCCTTTCTTTTCTTCCCGAATCTCAACCCAATCGAGCTCAATTTGTTTCATCACGGTTATTCTCAGATCGGCCGTCATGTATCCTCGGAAAATACTCAGGTAACTTAAGTCCTGATGCCTCCCAGTACGGCTTGTCGTCATTCCTTAAAGGTCCCTGGCTGTGAAAATAAGCTTTATCAAATCCATAACCGCCTGCCTCATTATGTGGAAGCAGTTTTCCATTCCGGTCAAAATACCTGGAGGTCTCCTTAGTCAAAAGATCGGGTTCCAAAATCGTGGGGGTAATGAAGATTACAAGTTCCGTCTTGCTGAAATCATTGGATTTCGAGGTAAAGGCTTTTCCCAAGACGGGAATATTTCCCAAGATAGGCAATTTCACCGAAGTCTTATCCTGTTTATCCTGAATCAGTCCGCCTATGACAAGCGTGGTGCCGGACTTGACCATCACCGTGGTCTCAAGCTCCTGCGTGGTCACGATCGGAACGCGGGTGCGCGTAAACGCCGTGTTGGAACCCTGCGAAACCCCCTGAAGCTCAAGGGGCGTGCCTGCGGTGGAAATCTCCGGCTTGATTTTCATTTGAATAAAGTTGTCCGCCGAAATGACCGGCGTCACGCGCAAAGTCACGCCCACATCCACGAATTGGACATTATCCGCCGTGGTTGAGGTGTTCACGGACTGCACCACGGTCTGGGACACGAAAGGCTCCCGGGTCGCCACCGCAAGCTTGGCATCCTCATGGTTCAGCACCGTAAGGCGGGGGGACGACAAGGTATTTGTCTTGCCCATCTTCTCAATCATCTGAATCACGCTCTGGAGATCATCAAGCCCGGATCCCAGTGTAAGTGTGGTTAATGTTGCACCCGCAGGTGGTGCCACCGCATAGGTCGCTGCTGTCTTCAAAGTATTGAGCGATCCCACCTTATCCACCACCAGCTGCCAGTCTATGCCGAACCGGAAATTATCACTCAGCTTCACCTCAATCACTTTAGCCTCGATCAAGACCTGCGGCTGTCTCACGTCAAAAGCCTTAATCAGCTTTTCGATTTTTTGCACTCTTTCCGGCGTATCACTCACAAAAACACGGTTGGACTTTTTATCAATCTCAAGCCCGCCCTGGCCTTCCTGAACAAATTTCGCCAGCTTGGCCTCAAGATCCTCCGCCTTGGCGTATTTCAAAGGAAACACTTTTGACACCGCCGGCTGGTCCGTGTGTTGGATCAATTTCTCCATCTCGCGGAGAATGTCCGGCGTTTCGGTAAGAATCAGCGTGTTGGTCCTCGGCTCTACCAGAATTTTTCCGAACGATGACTTCATCTGATTGAGTGTTTCGGCCAGCGCTCCGGCCTTGACGTGAGCGAGGTCAAACTGTTTGGTCAGCCGCGTATCCTGATAGGGCTTGCCATAAAGTTCCTCATAATCCTTCTTGGTTATGACCTTGATAATTCCCCGTTTCTTCACATAAGCAAGATCGGAAGTCTCGATAATCGTCGCCAGAGCATCCATCACCTCCACATCCTGCAAGAATATAGAAACCTGCCCCTGGACATTTTTTCCCGCTACGATATTGAGGCCGGATCTTTTCGAAAGAAGCTTGAGGATATCCAGAATATTCACGGCCTGAAACTCAAGGGTTACTTTTCCTTCTGTAGCAGCAGTCTCCTGAGCATGAGCCTCTTCAACAGCAAGGCATTCCGCCGGTACATAACATGCGGCCATCAGCAAGTAAAAAGCTATCAGGTATCGCGTCATTGAATTTCATCCCCTTGAATCTTCAGTTCAAACTCTTCTCCATCATAGAAAAGCACAATACTCTCTCCTTTGATTTGCTTCACGGTCACCTGCCCCAGCTTCTCCCCCTCTTTGACAAACACCGTGTGCCCGGTTGTCGCATCCTCAATAATTCCCTCGGGAGAAGTAAAAAGCGCGATACCTCTCAACCGGTAATCCTTGACTAAATCCAGGAAGGAACTTTCCCGAATTTCTCCCTCACCCGTCTTTCTGTTCGCATTGAAAAGGTCACGCTTCCCAATCACTTCCTGATAAACGGACAAGGATTCCAGCGGAGAGACTTTCTCCAAAACTCCCGTGGCCGAAACATTATCGGCACCAGTTTTCAGCGCAGCTCCGGGGCTAAAAGAAAGCCCTATCTGGTCTACGAGAATCACGATCCCGGCCACAAGACAGAGAACCCTTAAAACCCTCTTCGCGAGTACCATGGATAAAATCATGACAATTCAGAGGTTGTGCGAGCAACTGAAATCAGGCGGAGATTTGAATTTGGTAGGGTTTACGCACCATTTTGTCGTCTTTGGAGTACCTGTCCCCGGGAGAACCGGAGCCAGCGAATTTTCCAAAGTCTAAGAAGCAGCCCGACTAAAGAGATGGCTGCCAAAGGCATTTTTCACTCCCGTCCGCTTTGCGTCGTCTGGTGAATTCCTTGATTCTTTTTCGCATAAACATAGAAATGATCCGCTTGAAGAAAGGACGAGGAAGAAATTTTCCCAATCCTGACAGGATCATAATTAGCAATCCTCAAGGCACGATCGATTGATCTGCGCGTCAAAAGCCTGGGACAGTATTTTAAATAAATGAGGCGCTCTTCCAAGAAATTTTTTGTGTATCGCTTTTGAAAGACTATACAGGCCAAGCCAAGCATGAAGTCCTTGCTCACCAATCTTGTTATCCCATAGATCAACCTTCTCAAGCATACGACAAGGAGACTCTTTAGCGTCCATCTCGCATGGGTTATAAAAACTTCACCCTCATCGTTCAAATCGCGAGAAAACTTTCGCAAGACCTCAGAAAAGCTTTGCGCGAAGTAATGAATGGCGCTTTCCGAGAATATAAGATCAACTTTCTGCCCCACCGAAGTGGCCATATAGTCGCCACTCATAAGACAGGCACCGGGAAAGGAAATGAAAGCCAGGGATATACTTTTGGGGCTGATATCCATCCCCAGCACTGCTTTCGCCCCTTTCTCGGCAAACCAGCCGATGTAAGCTCCCGTGCCGCAGCCCACATCAAGGATCTCCTTTCCGTTCAAATGGACATTGGCATCAAGTAATTTCGTGATAAGTCGAAATCTTAAATCATTCGCAGAAAATTCACTCTGAACAAAATTCAGAGTTTCCACGACTCAATCCTTCTGCCAAGAAATTCTTCCAGTTTCTCATTCGATTTCTTGTACAGATCTGCCAGATGACGCAGCGCCTTGGTTGATGGCCGCTTATGCTTTACAGTTTCATTGGACCGAACAGTTGGAACCTTTTTCATTCGATCCACGCCCAGAAAGTTAAAGGTTTCATTGACCACCGAATCAGGGTCCTTTTCCATTTCTTCTGTGATAAGAACCAGAATCTTGTCCCTCGCAAAAAATTTGAGGTACTGACGGATAAAACCAATATAAAATCCCCTGCTTTTATAACTATGGGGTTCAATCAATTTCCATTTGCCCTGGTACCGGGCTACTCTTTCTTCTTCTTCCTGGGAAAGGGCTTCTTCGAGCGATAATTTTTCCAGCCCGTTTTTTACCGACCACCAGTAGTTCGAAATCGCCCGTTTGACCGGATCGCGCAGGATGAAAATCACTTTCATGTCAGAAAAATTATCAGAAATTCGCTTGGCCGTTCCGGGCACCGTCATGTATTTAGTCGATTTTTCTCCTACGGCAGTTTCATTATCAACATCCCGATAGCGCGTTTCCAGGTAATATTTGAGGCCCTTTTTATACTCTTCGGGATAAACAAAAAACGTCGGTTCCGGTACCAGAGGTTTGGACAAATAAACGCGGGGATGTTTATCCAAATAAAGGTAGAGCGAAGTCGTCGCGGAGCGGGCCGCTCCCACGATCATGAAATTCGGACTTTGCACTTTTCCATCCTCCCCTGGCGCCAATCGCTCAATTCCCTGGGAAGACAAATCCAGGGTTTAAAATCCGCAATCACCGTGCCCAAAAATTTTTCATAAAGCGCGGTCATTTCTTTTCCATCGCTGAATCCGATTTCAGGATGATTCAAAAAAACAGCGCAGCCGTTGATAAGAGATAAAATCTGAATTTTCGAGCGCCATATTTCAAAAATTTCATCGACTGAAAATCCCAGGCTAAGCAGTTCGCCATCCGACGGCAGGGTCATAGGAATCTCCAGCAGCCCATTGAACATGTTAAACGGGTGCTGTCGAAAACAACCGTTCAAATACGGCATTATTCTCTTTTCGGGAATGCTTGAGTCATATTTAAAAGTTTCTGAAACAACAGTCATCAGCGATTGAGTCCTTAGAAAACCGGCTGCACGGAATCCTTTGACGTCAAAAGCCCGAACAAAGCCCCGGATCCCTTCAAATTCCCTTCTTATATTCGATTCGGAAGTGAAGGCTATTTTGGTATCATGCCGGACATCATGGCACCCAATCTCATGCCCTTTGGAAATCATGGATTCCAACAGGCGATGATTAAGCTGGTAAGAAGCGGGCACAAAAAACGAGCAGGATCGTAAACCGCTATTTTCCTCAATATCCAAAAGGCCCTGGATTTTTTTCTGGCCGTATTCGGAATCCACATCATGGGTCATCAAAAAGGCAAATTCCCTTCCCTCCGGATACAAGCCGCCAACCCCATCGGCTGCGCCAAAAGTCTCCGTATCAAGCATGAGAAGGGCTTTTAAATCAAAGAACGTCGCCAAATACCACTTTTTGTATTCTTCAAACCTGGCGATGCCCCGGGAAGCTCTTCGGAATAAATGATTTCGAAAAAAAATGCGAATTACAGCCGGCACCCGCTGATAATCAAACGGAAGTCTTGAGGACAAAGGTTTCCGGCATGTATAAAATAATGAGTCCGGTTCCAAAAATGAAGCGGAAGAACCCGGGATACCGTTCACCAACTGGGACAGAGCTTCTGATCCTCCCCCCATCCGTAAAGAAAGAGGACTCTTTCCGCCGGAATGCGGTTCCAAAACCAGAACTAATTCCCCCTCCGTATCTTCCGCAGTCTGACCACGCAGGAGGACTTCCGCTTCCTGTCCACATTCGTTCAAATAGCTAAATAACCGGTGCAGACGTTTCAATTTTGGTGAAACAAAGGTGATTCGATAGGGAATAAAATCTCTAGGCGTCATCGGGAGCTGCTAGGCCTTGTGTTTAATTCCTATTTGATCCCGGATGATGAAGATAGGCCGGCATTTCACATCTTCAGAAATTCTCCACAGGTATTCGCCGATAATGCCCAAAAAAAGCATTTGCACCCCGCCCAGCCCAAAGATGGAAATAATGAGAGTCGTCCACCCCGGCTCCACATGCTTTTTCAGGCACCAGTTCATGAAGGCATAAAAAATAACCGCCGCGCTGAGCAAAAGAGAAAAAATACCCATGCAGCTCATGATACGCAGCGGAATATAAGAATAAGCCGTGAAAACATCGATCCCGGTTTTGAAAATCCTTAGAAAATTCCATTTGGAACTCCCCTCGAGGCGTGAAGCCCGGTCGTAATACACGTTCGTTTGCCTAAAACCTGTCCAGGCAACCAATCCGAAAATCACGCGATTCCTTTCCGGAAAAGTGTTAAGCGCTTCATACACTTTCCGTGCCAGGAGGCAAAAACTGCCTGTTCCCTGCACCGGATAATCGCGAATTGCAATTAGCCTCAAAAGTCTGTAAAACAGCGTCGACCCGATTTTTTTTCGCCTGGAATCCTGCCGGCTTTTTCGTATCCCCCAGACCACCTCAAACCCCTCTTCCCATTTTTTCAAAAACTCAAGAACCGTCTGGGGAGGATCTTGCATGTCCACCGCCATGATGACAGCTGCGTCTCCCTGACAATGTCTAAGACCGGCTGTAATGGCATTGTGACTCCCAAAATTGCGGGAAAGGGACAGGGCTTTAACCTCCGGATGTGAACCTGCCATTTCGCCAATCAGGGCATAGGTATTGTCATAACTTCCGTCATCCACAAAAAGAAGTTCATATCGGTACGGCACAGCTTCAAAAACTTTAACGATGGCCTGATGAAAGGGCCGGATATTCGGAGATTCATTAAAAACAGGCACGATAATCGATATGAGTTTGCTATTTGAGGAGGTCATCGAGTCCCGGCTTTCCAAGAGTTTCAACTAAGAATGGGATTAACTCCATGAGAGAAATTGTACTTGGAAAGCGAAAGAAAAAGAAGGTAAAAATGTTTGACCGGAAAAAGATGGCTGAGATTGCTGAAGCCGCCCAAACAACCAACGGCGGGTCGAATTGATCCGAATGCTTGCATCCCTGGATTAGCCGCATTGAATCAGAAATTGGCAAGAATGACGCTTATGCGACTCTATGAACGCTTTGAACTGCTCAATACCTGTCCCCCGGAAACCGGTACCGCAGGAAACCCAGGATGGTTTTGCCGTCAATGATTTGGCCGGTGCGGATCATGCGGCCGATTTCGGAAATGCGGAAGGTTTTGGTTTCTAAAATTTCGTCTTCCTCAAGGTGGGCTTGGGTTTTTTTGAGGTCCCAGGCCAGATAAAGATGCATGATTTCGGTCGAAACCCCGGGCGTCGGATAAAAGCTAAGGAGCTTTTTCCAGCGCCGGGCTTTGTACCCCGTCTCCTCTTCAAGCTCGCGGCGGGCGCAGCTCAAGGGCAGTTCACCCGGTGAAGCCGTCCCAGCGGGAAATTCCCAGATAAAACTTGCGGTCGAATAACGGAATTGCCGTATCATCACAATCGTATCCTTATTCAGCAGGGGAATCATTACGGCTGAGCCGGGATGGTAGATAATTTCACGGTCTATCACCTTGCCGTTGGGAAGCCTCACGCGATCGAGAGCCAGCTCCACGGATCTCCCCTTGTAAATTTTTTTATGCTTTAGAATCTTGTAAGGCAATTTTGCCGCCAAAAATTTCTTCTTCATAGCACGGTCACCTCCACGCCGATCTTGGCCCCGGTCAAAGCCGCGGCCGAGCCATTGGGAACAGCGATTTCAAGGTGATCCACGCTGTTCAAAAGCGCCATCAGTTGCCCCGGCTTGCCGTCTGCATAGCATTGCCCCCATTTCCGGACGCCTGTTTTGCCCACCTGCACGGTGGGCCGGCGACGCTTACCAAAATGCGAAATTTTGATATTGGTGATCAAATTCCCGAAATGATCCACCAAAAGAACCTCGCCAATAATCCGGCCCTTCGCCACCCTGGGCTGGGGCCAGGAAATACGTCGCACATTCTTGAGCACAGGACCGAGACGGGTGAAGATATTTTTTTTGGAAAGCCAGGCGGCCGAGGAGGCGAAAATATCCCTGCCGTGAAAAGTCGAACTGATCTTTTTTCTAAAAAATGCGCGGTTGGAAATTTCACGCGTCACAAAGAATTTTTCCGTTTCAAAAACAGGCGTGAGAATGCCGTTGTCCGGAGCCATAAAATAGGCGAAAGGCGTTTTCACGCAGATCAGTTTCCGGCCGCTGCCCACGCCCGGGTCGACCACGGCCACATGGATAGTGCCTTTGGGGAAAAAGCGGTACGCGGACGCGAGCACAAAAGCGCCTTCCCGGATATTCTGCGGCTGAATGTCATGCGAGAGATCTATCATGCGCGCGGAAGGATTGACGCTCAGAATCACGCCCTTCATGGCGCCCGCATAAGCGTCCTTGCGTCCGAAATCCGTGGTCAAGGTGATGATCGCATTCATTTGTGATAACGGCTCCCCTTTGCTATTTCAAGCGCCCTGTAAAGCGCCTCCAGAAGAATCACGCGCGCGAGTTTATGCGGAAAAGTGAGCCGCGAGAGAGAAATTTTCCACCGCGCTTTTTCCGTTATTTCCTCTGAAAGCCCGAGCGGCCCGCCGAGGAGAAACACAAGCTCTCCACCTTCCGTCATTCTTCCGCCCAGCCAGGCCGCGAGTTCTTCTGAATTATACTCCTTGCCGGCCTTATCCAAAACCACTAAAACCGCCCTTTCTTTTAAAATTCCTTCGAGTTTCCGCGCCTCTTCTTTCAAAATTTTTGTTTTGTCCCCATCCTCGCGAATCTCCGCCCGCCGGATTTCCGCAAGCTCGCAGGGGATGAATTTGGCTATTCTCTTCAGATACTCCTGCTCCACGAGCTTGAGCGCCTTATCCTGTCTTTTGATCAAAGAAACGATTTTAATTTTCACAGTGCAGGATGCCCCGGGGTTTGCCCGGGGTATCCGGAACAGTACCTGCCCGGGGTCGTCACATGCCCTGGGCAGGTGGCCGAGCGAAGCGAGGTCCCTTGATGGCTGTTCTTTATCATGGCCGCAACTTCTCGTACATCGGCGGCATCCGCATTTTTAAGCCACCGGATCCGGCTATCACGCCGGAACCAGGTCAGCTGGCGTTTGGCAAAATTTCTCGTGTACTGTTTAATCTTTTCCCGCGCCTCCTCAAGAGACATTTTCCCTTCAAAATAATCAAAAAGCTCGCTATACCCGATGGCCTGCCGGGCAGTGAGCGAAAGCTGCCTGGAAAAAATCCGGCGAGCCTCTTTGACCAGCCCTTTCTTAAACATAGCATCCACGCGCTCATTAATGCTGCGGTAAATCTCATCGCGCTCAAGCTGAATGCCTATCATCCAAAACCGGTACGCGAGGGACACAGTTTCTTTTTCCCAATCCGAAAGCCGCTTGCCGGAAATTTCCAGCACCTCCAGCGCGCGGATAATTCTCTTTTCATCATGAGGATGGACGCGCCCGGCCACAACCGGGTCCTTTTCCTGAACCTCGCGGTAAAGATAATCCAGTCCCTTTTCGCGAGCTTCGGCGGCGAGCCGGTTCCGCACCTCCTCATTTTTTCCGGGTTGAGGAGAAAATCCGTCCGTGAGCGCCTTCACATAAAGGCCCGTACCTCCGGCCACAATAGGAAGCTTTCCTTTTTTCAGGATGCGCTTAATCGCAGACAGCGCCCTTTCACGGTACTCATAAACTGAAAATTGCCTGGACACGTCGATACAATCAAGAAGGTGGTGGGGAATCTGACGGCGAATCCAGCGGGAAGGCTTGTCAGTGCCGATGTCCATGCCTTTGTAAACCTGCATGGAGTCGGCGGAAATAATCTCGCCGCAAAACTTTTTGGCCAGTTTTAAAGCAAATGCCGACTTGCCCGATCCAGTGGGACCCACGATGAATAAAACTTTCGGATCCTCGGGCTTTTTCATTCTTTACATTTTGGCGGGCTGGGAAACCCCCAGAACTTCAAGGCCATTCCTGAGCACGATGCGGACGCAGTCGACAAGAAGCAGGCGAGCCCGCGTGAGTTCGCGGTCGTCAGTCACGACGCGGTGCAGAGTATAAAATTTATGAAAGCGGGTGGCAACTTCTCTCAGGTAATCCAGCGCGCGGTAGGGTTCAAAACCGGAAGCCGCGGCCTGAAGAGTTTGCGGAAAATGTTCTAACTCCTTGATGAGATCTAACTCTTCCTTTTCTTTCAGAAGTTCCAAACGGACTTCCTTGTTCACTTCCATGCCGCCGTACTCAAGAATACTCGCAATACGCGCATGGGCATACTGCAGGTAATACACGGGATTTTCCTGTGTCTTTTCCTTGGCAAGATCCAGGTCAAAATCAAGAAGACTTTCTACTCTTCTTAAAAGGAAAAACACGCGGGTCGCGTCCACCCCCACTTCATTCATCAGCTCTCTCAAGGTCACGAATTCTCCGGCGCGTGTGGACATGCGCACCGGAACGCCCTTGCGGTAAAGCGTCGTGAGCTGCACCAGCAAGACCTTGAGAGCCGCTTCCGAACCTCCCAGGGCCTGCACCGCTGCTTTCATCCTCGGCACATACCCGTGATGGTCCGGCCCCCACAAATTGACCAGCATTTCAAAGCCGCGCCTGAATTTGTCCTGGTGATAGGCTATATCGGGCGCAAGATACGTGTAATCGCCGGTCGATTTGCGGAGAACCCTGTCCTTGTCATCTTTGAATGCCGTGGATTGGAACCACATCGCTCCTTCGGATTCAAACACGAACCCTTTTTGGCGGAGGATTTCGATCGTTTTCTCAATCTGACCGCTTGTGCGGAGCGCCTTTTCGCTGAAATAATGGTCAAATTCCACGCGAAGTTCGTCAAGATCCTTACGGATGTCCTTCATAATTTCATCCGCGGCAAAATTGGCAAAAAATTGAATCGCTTCAGCTTCGGGCTCGTTCTTAAACCGCTCGCCTTGTTTGTCCAGAACCTGTTTAGCCAAATCCCGGATGTAAGCGCCCTGATAGCCTTCCTCCGGAAAATCAATTTTCACGCCCAAAAGCTCGAGATAGCGCAGCCACGTGCTTCGTCCCAGCGTCTCAATCTGGCGGCCCGTGTCATTCAGATAATACTCGCGGTACACGAAAAATCCAGTCATCGTGAGGATACGCGCCAAAGCATCGCCCAGGCAGGCTTGACGGCCGTGCGCGATGGTAAGCGGCCCGGTGGGATTCGCGCTCACGTATTCGAGAAGAACCTTCCTCCCTTTGCCGAAATCTGAGCCGCCGTAGCGCGTATCTTGTTCCTTGATTTTAAAAAGAAGCGGGGCCACGGAGGTATCGGCCAGAAAAAAATTGATAAAACCCGGCCCCTCCACTTCCATTTTTTTAATGGTTTCCGCCATTTGAGAATTGCCTGTGACTCGCTCAGAGAGTATCTTCCTGACTTGCTCGGCCACCTCACGTGGATTTTTTTTGACATACTTGGAAAGTTTCAGCGCCACATTGGTGGCCCAGTCGCCGTGTTCCTCGCTGCGCGGCAGTTCCACCACATAGTCAAATCCCGTGGGCAGGGCGACCCCATAGAATGAAGCGATGTCGCAAAGAGAAGAATCAATCAAGGATTTAATTTCGGATTGCTGCATAACAGGGCAGGAACTACTTCACCTGCGGGGCATGTCCCCACAGTCGTTCCAGATTATAAAATTTGCGGGTCTCGTGGTGAAAAACATGAACAATGACATCCACATAATCGATAAGCATCCAGCGGGCATCTTCTTTGCCCTCCACATGGCGGCTGTCTATTTTTTTGACTCCCAGACACGACGTCACGTTGTCGGCAATAGCGCGCACGTGCCGGTCGGAATTTCCGGAAGCGATGACAAAATAGCTGGCGATGGTATTCAGCCGCCTAAGATCGAGGATTAAAACATCCCCGCCTTGTTTCTCTTCACATGCTTCCCCGGCCAGGGTCGCAATTTTTCGCGGCTGCAACTAGTCCGACACTCCTTCGCTCAACCCTGGCATTATTTTTTCATTCCAAGAATCCGGGAAAGGGTTGTCCCGCAATCCGGGCACTTGCCCTGAAGCGCATTGCGGCCATTCTTTAAAACAACCTCTTTGGGATCATTCATCTCTTTCTTGGATTTGCACTTGACGCAATAGGCCTCCACACGCCACCTCTTTCTCCTAAATCATCCTGAGGCCTCGAATACACCGCCGGTGTCTTCGAGGACGAGGATCTGAGATCGCAGATTCTTCGCTACGCTCAGAATGACAAGTTGTTTTCAGTATATCACCCGACACAGGGAATTTCATTTTATTTATCGGTATTATCGCTCAAGACTTAACTTTAGAGGGACTCTCCCCTCCACTTGAAGAAGACGCTTTTTCCATGCCGTGCCGGCAGTAAACCCTCCCAATCCACCGTCGCTTCGGACCACGCGGTGACACGGGATGAGAATGGGAATGCAGTTACTGCCCAAAGCGCTACCCACAGCGCGGGATGCCCGCCTGCGGCCAATCTTTACTGCCAGTTCCCCGTAGGAAAGGGTCCGCCCAGCCGGAATGCGGCAGCAGGCCAGGAGTACTTTTTTTTGGAAGGGCGTGTAAAAAGATAAATCCACGGGAATTTTTTTAAAAGAGCAGGGTGAGCCCAAAAAGTAATTTTTGATTTGAGAAGAGAGGTCCCCGAATATTTTTTTCTGTCGGGAAGTCAAGGGGCCTCTCTCGATGCTTTCTATAGCACCTTTAGGTGCCGCACCGGCTGATTTCATTTTCTTCTTTTTATTTTTCTCAGGGAGGAATATCCCTGCGATGCCTTTTTGCGAGAGCATGACCTGAAATTTTCCGGCGGAAGTTTGGAGAGGCCTCAAAGCCGTCATCAGAATTTAAGCTTGAACTGCTTGTGCTCTTGCTCCTGATCTCTTGGAAAAATCACGGCCTGAGTGGTGTCTTTAGAGCCTATTTTGCGTTCCTTGAAAACCGTGTCCGTGGTTTTTTTAATGGGCGCAATCACGGGCTTGGCAGTTTTCTCCACCGTTGCCCTTTCACACCCCCACAGAAAAAATAAAACCACCCCCAGGCTGAATAAAGTCCTCTTCTTCATCCCTTCCCTCCTCCCCCTGTCCCGATCCGGTGCGCAGACGCCACGGCCTCATGCACCAGGCGGCCTCTCTGGATATTGAGCCCTTTTTCAAGCTCGGGAAACTTTTTGAATGCTGTCTGCATATTTTCCGCTAAAGCCAACGTGTAGTCAAGCGTCACTTTCTCCAGTTCAAGCGACGCCACACGGCCCGCAAGCGACGGAATATTGGTGACGCCGAACCGGATATTTCCAAAGCTGTCCGCGTAAAGCGGGTTATCAAACGAGGTTCCCCGGGTGCCGGAAATATTGCCGCCCTGATCCACGGCCACATCAATCACGACTTTCCTTTTTTTCGCGCTCGCCTCCCGCAGCATGGCTTCGGTCACAATCACGGGCGCCCGTTTTCCGTGAACATGGACGGCGCCGATCACGACATCCGCGTCCTCGAGCGCGGCAAGATGGTTTTCCTCCGGCGAAACCACGTTAATCCACAACTTCTTTTTCATGAATTTCTCAGCCAGGGCCTCCCGTTTTTCACGGGAAAGTTCCGTGACCGTCACTTTTCCGCCCATCAGGGCGCTCATTTCCGCGGCCTTTTCGCCCGCATGCCCTCCGCCCAGAACCAGCACATTGCCGGGATTCGAGCCGTGAATCGGCTCGGGATACCCCTGAATGGCCCTTTCCAGCACTTTCGGATACCAGGAATGATAATAGATTTCGCCGTCTTTTATCTCGATCAGATGTTTTAAAATTCCGCCAAAATAAGCCGCGAGCGTTCCCGCAATCTCGCTCATGGGCGTTAAAATCACGGCCTCGCCATCCTTTTCCACAGTCTCATAGCCCAGGGCCGTGATACCCGAACTCATAAGGTGCCGCACAAGATCGCAATTTTCCTGCGAGGCCAGGTGCAGGAAGGTGAAAAGCGTGTGCTTGGGGTGAAAAAAAATATACTCCTCGGGCTGCGGCTCCTTGACCTTTTTAATCAGCGTGGCGCCTTTCCACAGCCGGTAGGGCGTGGAAACCATCAAAGCGCCCGCACGCTCATAGGAAGAGTCCGGAAAACCCGCAAGCTCTCCGGCGCCTGACTCCACCAGCACACGGACCCCCTTCCGGGTGAGATGTCTCACACCTTCCGGAGTCAGCCCCACCCTTTTTTCGCCGGTTTTACATTCTCTGGGAATTCCAACCGTCTCCACGGAATTTTTCATCCCCGGAAATGATTCGTGATGGGCATGCGCCTTCCGAACCAGGCCTTTTCCGTGACGCGCAAAAGAGGCGGGGACTGCCGGCGTTTGTACTCATTCGAATCCACGCGGTGGATGATTTCTTTGACAACCTCCGGACTGATTTTTTGCGCTGCCACGCAGCGGACAATCTCTTCGCGGCTCCTGTTCTCTTCAATATAATGGTAAAGAATCAGGTCCAGAACTTCATAGGGAGGGAGCGAATCCTGGTCTTTCTGATGGGGACGGAGTTCTGCGGTCGGTGCTTTGCGGATCGTGGCCTCCGGGATCACGGGAGAGACGCGGTTGCGGTATCCGGCCAGCCGGTAGACATCTGTTTTGTAAACATCCCCGAGAACACAAAGTCCGCCCGACATGTCGCCGTAAAGCGTGCAATAACCCGTGGCCAGCTCGGATTTGTTGCCGGTCGAAAGCAGCATGGCGCCCTCGTCGTTGGAAATATACATGAGCTCGATCCCCCGCAGGCGCGCTTGAAGATTTTCCATGGCCAGCGTGACCAAGCCGCCACCGGGCCGATCGCCCGGTGCTGGAAGACCAGGCGGCCGACCGCCGCTTGAGCAACCGGCAGCCGCGGCTTGAGCCGGCTGGGACTTCAAAAAAAGATGGTACTTTTCCGTGATCGGATGAATGCGGAATTCTATCTTCAAATTTTTTGCCAGCGCCCGCGCATCGCGCAAACTATCCTCGGATGAAAACTCTCCGGGCATGGCCACACCAATTACGGCACCGGGGCCGAGAGCGTCCGCCGCTATGGTAGCGGTGAGCGCGGAATCAATGCCTCCCGAAAGTCCCATGACCACTTTTTTGAATCCATTTTTTTGAACGTAATCACGCACGCCAAGCGAAAGAGCCTGATACATCTCGCCCGCATCCCCGCATCCCAGAGACCGTTTCGGTTGTTTAAAATGCGGCGCACGGGCCGGTTTCCCTTTTCTCGGCGGGATATTGAGCGTCACTTCGTAAAGGTTTTCCTTGAACGGTTCTCCGCGCAGAAGAATGTTTCCCTCCGGATCCGCGGCCAGACTCCGGCCGTCAAAAATAAGATCATCCTGCCCGCCGACCTGATTCACATAAATAAAAAAAGCGCCTGTCTCCAGAGATTTTTTCCGGATCAGGATTTCGCGGACACGCGCCACTCTTCCGTGATAGGGCGACGCGGAAATATTGACAATCACCCGCGCCCCTTTTTGGGCCAGGACCTGCGTTGGTTTCAAGGAATATTGTTCGTCCCAGATATCTTCGCAAATACTGGTGCCGATCTTGAGCCCCTTGAAATTAAAAATTTTCTGCTCGCGGCCCGGTTCGAAAAAAATCTGCTCAAGAAAAACGTCATAGGTGGGTAAAAGCGACTTGTACTGCTTATGGATGATTTTGCCGTTCGAAATAACCGCGAGCGCGTTGTAGGTTTTTAAAGAACCCGCCGGGCCCTTGTCGATAAATCCCAAAATGACGAGGACCTTCTTCCCCCGCGTTGCGGCGGCAATCTTTTTTAGATGAAGAAGCCCCTCCTCCACAAATCCTTTTTTATTGGCCAAATCCCAAACCGGATAGCCGGAAAGCGCGAGCTCGGAAAAAACCACCCAATTGAGGCCGCGCCTTTCCGCTTCCTCAATGTGCCGGATAATTTTCTCCGCGTTATAGGAAAAATCACCCACAATCGGATTCATCTGGACAATGCCGACCTTCAAGGAATCCATGACCGTCCCTCTCATGTCAGAATTTGCCGAATGCCAGGAAAAATCCGCCCAGGATCAAAATTCCTGCCGAAACTTTGGAAATCAGATGCAAGCGATCATCGTCCCACTGCCGGACATGCGGAAGCACATAAAGCGCAAGAAAGAGAAACCACCCCGCGCCTCCGGCGAAAAGTCCGGCAATAAAAAACCAGCGGAAGGCCAGGAGGGCATTCCGCGGAAAATGCGCCAGGAGAACGGCGATAATACCGATCCAGACAATTAAAACCGCAGGATTGGAAAGCACCATCAGAAAACCCACCAGAAAATCCTTTGCCGGCTCTCGTTTTTTTTCCTTCTGAACTGCGGCGACTTTCTGCTTATGCAGCAGAATCTTGAATCCAACGAGGAAGATGGTGGCAATACCAATCCACCGGAAATAAATCCAGAGATGCAGTTTGTCCACCAAAGGCGCGGCTCCGGCAAAAGCGACCAGCGAAAATACGGCATCCGCAACAATGGAGCCAAACCCCACGAAAAAGGTGGCGGTTCTGCCCCTCTCGAGCCCACGGTGCAAGGACAAAAGATTGATTTGCCAGCCCAAAAGCGAAGCCAGGATTCCGGTCACGGTTCCAAGCCCCAGAATAAACATTTCGCCAAATGGGTTGTTTTCACCCCATATAGGCCAGGTTTGGGTATTTGAAAGCATGAGGGAAACTATTTGGAAATCTTTGAAACCAGGCTTTCTTGGTCTTCTTCCTCCGCAGAGTGCGAAGGCAAACTGTAGGCAGGGGCCAAAATAATGAAAAAGAATGACATGAGCGCCAGAGCTGTTTCGCAATTCATGACAAAAAAAGTGACTGCAAAAAGAATCAATGCCATGGCAAACAGGGATTTCCATTTGGCAAACTTAATCGCGGAAAGTTTTGGGTAAGAAATATGGCTAACCATGAGAAAACTGATAAGGATGGTGAGAAAGAAAATGACCAGCGCAAAATGCTCCGACTGAGCGGCTGCATTTTTACGGTAGGCAAGAACCGTCATGGAAAGCGTCACTGCCGCCGCGGGTGTGGGAAGCCCCTGAAAGGTCTTCTTGGCGCCGGGCTGAAGATTAAACCGGGCCAGCCGGTAAGCGCCGGCTGCAAGATAAAGGAACACAGCCGCAAGCGTCCAGGGGGCGGCTTCGTAATGCCAGGACTTAGCCGCAAGAAGCGCGGGAGCCACAACAAAGGAAACAATATCTGCCAGAGAATCCAGTTCTTTTCCAAGCAAGGTAGGATTTTTAAAGGCCCGCGCCACATTGCCGTCAATCGAATCCCAAAAAAGCGCGATAAGAACCAGCCACCCTGCAGTGTCATAACGCTTTTCCGTCACCATCAAGATGGCTAGGAATCCGGTAAAAAGATTGAAAAAGGTCACCGTGTTGGGAAGCCAGGAAAATGACAAACGCCTTTCCTGTTCGTTTTCCACCCTCACGCTTTTTCCTCTGCAATCACCGAAGTGCCTGTTCTCACATAATCTCCTATCTGACATGCCGCGCGGTAAAAACGTAACGGTATAAAACATTCTACACGAGAACCATAGCAAATGATACCGAATTTATCGCCCCGCCGGACCTCATCCTGGGGCCGCACATCCCAGTGAATCCTGCGGGCAATAGCCCCCGAAATCTGCCGGACCAGGACTCGCTTCTCGCCGGCCTGAATACCGATCCAGTTAGATTCATTATAATTAACGGACTCCGGGTTCAAAGCATTAAGGAATTTTCCAAGCTCATAATGTTGGTAGCCGATACTGCCGCTCATGGGTGCGCAATTTACATGGGCATCGAAAATAGAAAGAAAAATTCCGATTTTCACGGCATTTTCCTGCAAATAGCGGCCCTCATAGACCTCGCTGACCTCCACCACGCGCCCGGAACCCGGCGAAACCAGCCCGTTGCCTTGCGGAATACGGCGAGGAAAATCCCGGAAAAATGAAAAATGTCCCAACATGGCCGCGGCCGATATCAAAAAAATGGGCCCGGTTCTGAAAATAAGAATCAGAGGGATGGAAACTCCCAGAATCAAAATTGCGCCGGGCCATGCCCTGCGGTCAAAAGGTATTTTCATTCGATTTCTTTCGATAAAATCAAGCAAACTGAGGAAGCGTATATGGCCAAGTGGCGGGATGTTTGCAAGCGAAATGGCGAAGGATTCGTGAAAGACTTGGGCGAATCTCGCAGGGGTATCGGCGGGGCGGCGCATTTTTTTGGTGGAGAGCAGGGGGGGGCCGGG